>JAABVA010003795.1_pt1 | contig 14217 bp, 20 predicted proteins | sample 5560331 | NCBI WGS metagenome assembly JAABVA01 (sample SAMN12812661, study PRJNA571458) | rock metagenome | isolation source: Antarctica rocks | place: Antarctica: Victoria Land, Mt New Zealand sud | collected 2016-01-07 | reverse complement strand
CATAGCAACATTAGTTTGTTACGGTCCTGGCAGGACCGGCGTCGCGTCATCAGGAGTGAGGGAAAGTCACATGTCATGTCAGTGATAGTCCCTTATGCATGCAGGTAGTGTATCCTGCCCTTGACGCCAAAGTCAAGAACGTCACGTCTGCTTACTCTGTGGAGCACGAGGATGAGGAAAGGTTGTTTGAACAGCTGTCAGCCTTGCTGTCCATGGCCCTGCGGCAGGACGGCAAGCAGCGTGCTGCCACTCTGCGGCAGCTTGAGTGTAAGATTGAGGAGGTCCACACCACTCTCAGGAAGCATCTCGCAAAGGAAGAGGAGCAGTTGTTCCCTCTGTTGCTGAAACATTTCACCTTTGCAGAGCAGGTGAGCTTCAATACTAAGTCCATGTGGCTGTAAGATTGAGTTCTTGCACCCCGCCTGTGCGATATGGAGCAGATGTACAGCAGGCTGGGTACAACATGTCATCAACTGAGACTTGCGTACGGTGTTGCAGGCAGAGCTGGTTGCGCAATTCCTTTGCTGCATTCCTCTGGCAACTGTGGAGGTGGTACTAGCATGGCTGAAACCAGTAGTACCAGAAGAAGAGCAGGCAGAGCTGCTCAACCATGTGAGTTGTGGCATGCATCTGCAGTGGCTGTCTCTCAACGTCAACCTGTTTCTATTCATTGCTAGCAGACCTGGCCTTGCTGCCGAGCAGACGCCCGCTGCTAGGCCTCGATTGCTGAGCCTGCAGTGCCAAACCACATTACGCTTGCAGTGCCATACCACATTGCGCCTGCATGCCCAGTTGGTGCTCATGTCAACGCCGCTTCCTGGTCCTGTGCACTCATTGGCTTCCATTGTGGTCCGCAGGTGAAGGATGTCGTTTCAGACCGTCTCCTAGTTCAGCTGCTGTCAGCCTGGCTTTCGCCAGCACAGCAGCCAGCGCACGCCAAGCCGCGCCACGCCTCTGCAATACTCTGCACACCCTTCAGTCCCAGCAAGTGCTGCAAGACACAGCTGGGCATCACAGTAGCGTGTGCAGAGGGCTGTGCACAGCAGCAGATGCTGAAGAAGCAACCCACCAAAGCCTCAGCAGGGCGGCCCCCGCTACAGGAGATCACATACATTCATGCTGCCATTCGCTCTGCACTGGAGAGCTTTGCTGTTGAGGCGCACAGCATGCAGGGCAGTGCCGAGATCACCACCAATAGGCTGAAAGCGTTGGTGGAGAAGCACAGGTTCCTGCGCTCAGTGTGTACCTTTCATTCTGCCTCAGAGGATGAAGTGCTACTGCCTGCTGCTAGGTGGGTATGGGTACCTGGACCAAAGATCTGTACTTTTTAATGAACCAATTGCTTTCTTTGTGGAATCATGTGATTTGTACGCCTTTTGTGGTTTCTGAAACCACGTTTCAATAAGGTACTGTTTTTTCCCCTAGTTTCGTTTGTGAGGTGTTGTCTCAGCACCTTTGGCCTGTCAAAAGCATTGGCAGCAGCAGCATCCCAAGCAATGCATTGTGCTATTTGCCACCTGTTGTCAAACAGTTATCATGCGGCCATGACGAGACTCTCAATCCTCGCATACTACAATGCTTCTTTGTCAGTTCAGCGCCCTACACTGCTTGACATGATGTACCAAGCAGCGTGGTTCATGTGTAGTCCTATGATTCACCATATGAGTTCATGAACATTTCAGGAAGCTGATGACCGTAGCAAATGATCAGCATGCCAAGGAGTGTGAGCTGGAGCATCAGAGTGAGGGGGTCCTGATGGAGGAGTTGGGTCGCCTGCTTGGGGAAGTCAAAGCATCTGCCAGGTGCATTCTTGGCCAGTCATGAACCTGTGCATGTATGGTCAGAGTTGTTTTCAGTGTGAAAGGAGCAGAAGTGCTTCGAGAAGGATTTTTGATAACGAACTCGACAATCTCTGCTTCCCCCGATTCCTGCTTTTGGGCTGCCATATCGGTAGTTCACTATTGTGAAATGGAACCACCCCCACCAAAGTGCAAGATCTCCCTGATTGTATTCACCCTCGGCTTGGAGAAGACCCTGGGACGTCGAACGTAATGGTCTACGTATGTACGGTTTGCTGTGCCAAGCGGAAGCTGTAAATGAAGCTGATGCTGCAAAGACGCGGCTGATGCCTGCATGTTCTCTGGGCACGCACGAGTAACGGCGTGTGTGTTCTCTCCGGCCATTGCAAGTCGATGACCTGTTCTCAGTCACGGATGACGCGTCACCACAACGGACGAAATGCATGCGTGGTCATGGGGGGCAGGAACGAACGGCCAGCTTGGTTACGGCCAGCTACAAGACGTGCACTTGCCAACTCACACCATTCAGATAATGTCGGTATCTCATGTTTCCTGTGGTGGCAATCACGCAGTGGCCGTGTCAGGTGCGGTGCATGCGTGCACAGGCTGCCAGACTGGTGTAACATCACCCCTCACTGTTGCCAGATACATCGCTAGGTGACAAGACTGTAGCTTGGGGTGTCGCCAGAGCTTCAGGGGCATTCAAAGTAAACGGCAGAGGGGAGCCATTGCTGTTAGCTCCTACACTGCTGCCTGCTGGTCTTTTCGACCAAGAGCAGGTCTGTTCAGTCTCTGCTGGATGGAGCCATACAGCTTTTGTCACAGGTGTTGCACTGTACATCTGACTATGTTTTGCCGTTTCTGAGAAAACAATGCACAAATCTAGTGCTGCATCAAATATGCAGCTTGTGTAGTGTGGCTTTGATTTGTAATATATACTTCATCTTGTAAGGTTTGCACAGTCATCGCTGAACGGCCGTGAAGAGCAGATTTTTTATTCTCACAAGCACTTGCTGCAGTCTAAGCAAGCATTGCTAGCAACAAAGCCGGAGTGTGACGCCAGCAAGATAATGACGACAAGCTGGTCTTCACAGGTAGTGGCAGGCTGTACACGGCTGGAGATGGTGCATTTGGGCAGCTTGGGCTGGGCAAGAGTGTGACTTCAGTCAATAGACCTCTGCAGGTCAAGAACCTGCTGGCATCATGCAAGGTATTGTGTACTGTCAACTTGTGTCACAATCGGGGAATACAGAACACAGTCGCAGTTACTGATGTCTTTGATGCACGTTGCATCAAAGGCACTGGCTTGCAAACCAGGTGCACATGCTCAAGGGACGCATGGGCGGCTGCTACTCTTGACTTCATATTTTCTGACTGGTGCTACCTTGAAGCCCATTGCACAAGTCAGTATGCACCTCTAGCCAAGCTCAGACAGTCATCGATATTCTGGCCATCATCGGATGACCCTTCAAACTAACAGTGTTTCCATCACATGTGCAGGTGCTGCAAGCTGCCTGTGGCATGCATCACACACTAGTTCTGGCCCAGCCCGCTGTTGACATGCCTTCTGATGGCACCGGGCTGCCTGGATCCTCTGCAGTCTCAAGCCCAGCCACCGCTTCCCCTTTAGTCTTTGCATTTGGAGCTAACCGACGAGGGCAGGCGGGCTTGTGTAAATATTGCTCAGTCACCTCTGACTCCCCTAGCCACACTGCTTCAGGAGTGCACAAGACAGATCCCACTTCTGCAGATCTCGACCAAGACATGCACAAACCAGGCACAAGCAATCACAGTTGCCATGCTCTAGCCAGAAGCAGGCCAAGCAAAGTGTGGGATCCTTGCATTGTGGTTGGCATGAAGCCTTTGTCATCTGTTTGCAAGGTACTCCCTGCCTGCTTGTATACACAACATTCAGCACAACCTTGATTTTCATGGGTTGACTGACATGGGTTACCAACTGCATCCAGCACTTGCATGAGGCAATGCTGGTCTTGGCAAATGGTGCCAACAGCTTCCTGAATGATGTCGCTGCAGTCTTCATTGCAGGGCTCAAACGCGTGTACAAAGAGCCAATACTTCTTGATTTGCTGTATATCATGCTACACGTATGGATATGCAGTTCATCAGTTGCATCACTGCCGTTGTCTTGACCAAGCCTGCCTAGTTGATCCTTGTGTCAGCAATGCTTTTGGTGCAGGTAGTCGCTGGTGGGCACCACAGTGGCGCTCTTGACAGCTCAGGCTGTTTGTACTTGTGGGGCCGTAGCTACACATCTCACACAGACTCTGCACTTCCTATGCCTATCTCAGATATGTACAATCAGCATGTACAGCAACACCAACAGGATTCTTGCGTACACAAGTGGACTCAGGTACCACTGGCAGTTCCTACTATTGCTTTCAACTGTGGTGTGTCATGGCAAGCCGCTTCCTGGCCAAGTGCAGCTTGTGTGCTCAACACTGATATGCCTGTACGGTGGCAACAGTATCTTTGACCCACAAGTCGCTCAAAAGTCCGTTCATGCTCAGTGTGCATACTCAAGCTGTCTCCATTGTGCTGCAGGTGAGTCTGGGGTGGAGTCATGCTTTGGGGCTTGACGATCATGGTATAGTGTGGGCATGGGGTTCCAACAGATATGGCCAGTGTGCGCAGCCCCTTGCAACAGACTGCACTGCTCAATGGTTGCCAACAAAGCAGCCAGACAGTAGTCACACTTTGTCTGGTGCTCTTAGTACTTCAGCCTCAACAGAGTTGACAGATGTAGTAAATCAGCCAACAAAGGTGCAAGCAGCTGATCTGAAGAAGGTTGTATGTATTTCAGCTGGCTCAGAGCATTCAGTAGCAGTGACTGCAGATGGTCTGGTGTATGCCTGGGGGTGGGGTGAACATGGTCAGTTAGGACTTGGCAACACTGCCAATGCATATCAGCCACAGCAGGTCGACGTGCCAGCATGCACGCAAGTCGCTTGTGGTAGTGGGTTCACAATTGCTATAGCAGCTGGTGGTGATGACTGATTTTTTTGGTCGTCTGTAGTGCTACTTGACAAAGATTGTACTGATGCTTCCGAAATGCATCATTTCACTGCATCATGGACAATATTGCATTTACGCCTACATACTTGATTCATTCTGCTGTGCTTATGCATAAGGTTATGGTTCAAGCAATCAACCAGGCTCTGCTAATCAGGGCATCCTTGTGATCTTGTTTCTGAATCAACCCTTCAGGAAACAGCACAGTCGCATGCTCACCATAAGCTTTCGCATCAAAATTTGGGGATTCCGAAGCAGTGTATGCTGCGAGCATGTTGTAGGTGCAAGCATAACTGCTGACTCGCTTTCAACATTGAACAGAAAGTTGACGGGCATACTTGCTGCGATTGTCTTTAAACTTGCTGCTAGTGCAAGTGTCGAAATCGAACTGCTAGTGCCAGCGTCGAAATTGAACTGCTAGTGCTAATATTAATGTCGAAATTGAATGTGATGAAATGTGCACAGGGCATGTGGACGTGGGGTAGAGATCTTTCAGCTTGAGCCGAATGTAGGGTAGGCAGACACTGCTATGTGCTATCACGTGATGCACTGCTAGTCACACAATACCGCACTTCGTTTGGCTCGCTGACAGATCTGAGGCCTCTAGAGGTACATCTTGCATGTAACGGCCGCAACCTCTTGCTGGAACCACGGGCAGGCAACAACTTGGAGTTTAGGATCTCTGATGTACGTATGTATGAGGTACAGCTATGAAAGGGTAATCACAGGCAAGCCCTACAAGCACACATTGCTCCTCACTTGTGTGATGTATCTTCGCCAAATGGCCACATAGTCCATCCTGTCAGGTAACCTGCTGAGTCAGCAGCAGAAGCATCTGCAGCAGCAGCTGTCCTGACCACAGCTGTCTGTTGACTGCTGTGCTGATCTGCGGCTGCTGTGATTGCTGATTGGCACCTCTTCAGCTCAGCTGGGCTGAACTTGAGCACTGTACCCAGCACTGGTAGCAGAGCAGCTGCTTCACCTGTTGCAGCAAAACCATGTGAACATACCGTAGTCACAGAAAATCACCGCGCAAAACTAATTAGTTTGAGCCCTGCGCACTGGGAAAAAACCCCTAAGTGCACCTGTTTGACCCAGTTTGACCCCAAATTGACCCGGGGGACCCCCCTTGCGTGATTGTAAAAAGAATTCCATTACGACCACGTGCGCGGTGACTACGGTAGGTGACTCTATGACAGAAGCTTGGAGCAACTCGCATGATCATACACACAGCAGGTCTGATACAGGAAAGCTGCTGTGCACTGTAGATGAGGCAATACAGGGGGTTTTGTTAATGTTACCCCATACAATACTCAATACTGAAATCTAAAATGAAATACATGGCACCCCAGCACTCTAGCACCTCAAGCATTCGCACATAGCGAAGACTTGGGGGTAATCAATGTTAACGCATTAAGCACTGCGTACTCACACGGGGAAACGGCATGAAAGCATAGTTTGACTAAAGCTGACTATGCAACCTATGCTAGCTGATCACCACAACGAGCAGAGTCCCAGGGGGCAGCTGCCAATGATCTGTTGGAGACCGGAAACAGGCAAGGCATTAGGCACTATCCAGTGCTTGTCGCAAGGTGAGGGATATGCAACATGGCATCACTGCCTGCTTTCACAACAGTTCCAGACAAGCAGACCACGTGTGAGGGAAGTCAGGACTGACCAGTCTCATACAGCTTAAGCATGATGTTCTTGAGGTACTCCAGGTCTACACCGCCGCCAGCCGCCACCAGCTTTGCCCGCCCTGCTTGCCTTTCCAGCTCCTGACACACCTGCCAAACATCATAAACTCTCACTCAAGCTGTCAAGGTAGCATGCTCAATTTTGCTGGGAATGCTTTGAGTCTTTGACAGAAAGCAGACAGTGTTCCCTGGTTCAATTGTAGGCTGCAGAGGCAGGGAACCAGGAACCGGACAAGCTTTCAAGTTGAGTTGTTTGGCAGCTAGTGTATGGATTGCTGGTGAGCAATAGCAAAATTAGCCACAAGTTGACATGCAATGCTGGACGGCAAGAGAATGCCCTTGCCTGTGATGCCCAGGACACGCCTGGTAGTGACTGCTGCACAAATGCGTTACTGGCTTTGGACACTCATTCACTGTTATTATGACCTGGTGTGCACATTTGGCAACCGTCATGCAACCACCAAGACATGTTGTTACGCAGAAACAGTAAGGTGTGGTGACCTGACTACACACTTGACATAGTGCAGTGGAACCGAAACTGTTGAGAAACAATCAGCACCGTATAAAGTACCAAGCACCATGCATGAATGACATTGGTTGTTCAAGCGAGCTCATGTCCACTGCACCAGTGATGAAATCTTGAGCTGTTGTGCTTTGTATTGATGAGTTTTGACAGTGGAGGTGGGGGGCAGGAGGCACCTCTTTGAGGGCAGCCACTTGCTGCTGCAGCAAGGTGACATCTTGAGCCAGGTCTTCTGATCGGACCTCTGCCTCATCAGCGCGCTTGCGAGCCTCTTCCAGCTCTTCTTCTCTGCCAGCTTGCCGCTCAGCCAGACGCAACAATGCTGACTCCTGCACACCAGCAGCTCTTTCTTTTGGCTGATGTTACCCCCTGTCACAATCTGGTGTGAATGTGTCAGTGCGCTGCTGCCTGGGTGAGTGACATAAGAACTTGTTGTTGAACGTGAGGTCTTCCTCAGTAAGGTTGTGTGTGTAAGGTCTCTACAACCACTGCTATGCTATGTTGGGCTACTTAGAGGTTGACATGGCAGGGACTCCCAAGTGCATTGTTGAGGCACGGACAGATTGTGCCACAGCTTTGTTGTAGCCATTGATCATGAAGTACCCAATGGAGACTGGCTAGAGGGCCTTCGGGCAGTGCTGCCCTCCCAAGATCTGTCTCTTCATCTCAGCAGAAGGAAGCAGCAGTGTGGGTTGCAAGCGCAGTACCTGTAGTCCATTGTCATAGGACATGAGCTGCTCCAGCAGACCCGACTCAGAAGTCTGTCTGTCCATGCGTGAGGTGCTGACGTAGCTGCTGTGGCTGCCCTGTCTCATCAGACTAGGGGCAGAGGTGCGGCTGCGGGACTGCCACCCTGCTTCTTCTTCACCCTCTGCGCCTGGGTGACCAGCTGCATGCCAGGCCAGTCATTAGCACGACGTGATGCACAGACAGACGCATGAGCACAGCATGTGAAGAAAGCATCTAAAGAACAACAGTGGGCACAGCGTTTGCACATTTGGATGTCGTCTTTGATGGCATGGATGCAACAGTCTGTAACTGTGCAAACAAACACAGTGTCAAGTGTGTAGCAAACAACGGACAACTTCGCCCTGCATGCCTGCAAACTGCATCACTGGACTCTGCAGCGTCACACATACACAAGGAGTTCTGTCAGAACATCCATGAATCTAGCACAGTTCCTTCACGAGTCATGTGAGCTGTATAACACAAGGCATCCACTGGATTCAGTGTATTCCGACAGCACAGCAGAGTTGTCAATGAAGGAGGTAGCCTCCAAGTTGTTGTTACAGCATGCATGCAACTAGACCAGAGACACTGCCTGTTGAATAGAGGAACAGTGCAGGCATACCTGAGAAGCTTGTCGGCAACTCTGGGCTGCTGATGGTGCTCTGCGCAGCGCCATTGTAGCCGCCGGTGTTTGCCTTGTCACTCTCTGCCGCCTGCAGCAAACAAGCCATCTTTCAGCTGACAAGCAGCACTGTTTGCACAAAGACGAACATGTGAATTATTTCAGACAAGGGAGGAAGACAGGCCATTCATCACTTGGTCTGCGATCTCTGATGTCATGCCCACATGTAAGGGAAGAAGTCCTGTGAGTTCAGTATCAGCATTTGCTATGCTGTACACACATTGTTACAGGTACATTTTGAGACAAGCAGTCAGATGTGAGGCACATCTAGGTGCAGCGCATGGCAACATGTAAACCACTCTGCACATATGTTGTTCATCCTGGGCAACCATGCTCCTTTTCAATTGCAACTACCAAGGCTGTCACCGAAGTTGACAGTGAGAAACAGTAAGTGCATGCTAAAGGCAGACATACCATGCGCACATGCTGCAAGGATGTGAGGTCCTGGCGCAAGCGGGCATTGCTGGCCAGCACCCTCTCCAGCTCACCATCCTTGGCCTCTGCCACACTACTGGCTGTAACCCTACATCACCACAAGCACATGCATGGATACAGTAAGGAACCTGTACCGATTAAGGCTGTTTGACCATGAACCCTAAAGCATATGCAAAGACAATAGCACCTAGATTGCACAAGTCTCAGCATTGGAATGGCCTGGCGTTGCTGCATACCCTGACGCTGCATACCCTGACGCTGCATGCCCTGACGCTGCAGCAAGCATGCTGGTGGCCACTGTCAGCACAGCTCACACATCAACAGTCAGGCAGTTGAGGGATGGAACACTTGCATAGTAAGTGCAATGTCAGCAGTATTGTGACAGCAAAAAAAGCTGTCATGGCTTGTGCACATCTTTGTACAGCCGCATTAGACAACCGTCAACGTGTGTTAAGGAGTGGTTGGGTGGAGATGACTGATGTACACGCACCGTGAATGGGCGTATCCATGTGACGAGGACACTGGTCAAATCAAATCTTATAAAGGTCAGCAGCAGAAGCCTCACCTGTAGGCATCAGACTCCTCGTGAAGCCTCTGGATCTGGTCATGTAGATGTTGCAGCTCAGCTGCATGTTGCTCTTGCTGGTGTGGGGTGAGGCCACCAGGCAGTGCAGGCTGCTGCGCATGAACCTCCTCCACACGCTGCTCTAAACTCACACACCTACAAAGAGTCATGCTTAAACGCCCATGTGTAATGTTACAGCAATACCTGCTGTTGGCCTCATGCATTCAGCCAATGAGTGCAGATCACAGCAGTAGACTGCAGCATAGCATGCATTACAAGGAATCAGGAATGCATGCAACACTGTGACCGCAGGTCAATGACCTCTAAGAATCAAGCTGACCTGCTGCAGCTGCCAGGAATCCCCCAAGGACAAAACCTAAAGTACTGAACACAGAGCATGATTGTGACAAAGAACATGAGCAAAAGGCATTGCAGCAAGCAGGTGAGTCAGAGAGACGTGGTGCTTGTGTGGGCTGCCTAACCAATCTCACCTGGCCTTGTGTTGCTCCACAGCCAGATTTGCTGATCTGACATCCCCGTCTTGCTGCTCCAGCCGTTGCTGAAGGCCAGCTAGGGTGTCCTGGTGTTGCTTGAGTAGGCCCTGTACCTTGCTATCCCACTGTGCATTGCTGCTGATGACTTCACCTTGAGCCTGCATTGACACCGAGTCGATGCCCGTGTATTCAAACGTGCTTGCAAGACAGGCCTAGCTTCTCTTTGATCACATCTGACTCCATCGCATACTGTAAGACACAAGTCTTAAGAACCACAAACGCTCACATTGCTCATGGCAGTCAATTTTTTATTGCCGATGAACAGGCCCTGAGAAAGATCCATCCACAGCTTATCGGTAGCTAAACTCAGCTGGTCTGTGCTGTGATTGATGGTGAAACATGGGCTCAAATCAGAAGGTACATTCAGACGCCTAGAGTGTGCACCAGAGTAGGCCCTGTCGTTCTGTCTTGCATGCTATGGCTACACACATAGCTGCGCATATGCAAAAGCAAAGAGTGTGTGTCACAATGTGCCCTGAAGATCGAAGAACAGCAAAAGGTCTGATGGTGACACACCTGTTCCAGCTGCTGCTGAACCTGCGCAGTGACTGCCTCTGCAGCAGCCACATCAGCCTGGAACTGCTGAGCAGTCGACTCTCTGACTCTGCTCAGCTCTGTCTCCTTCTGCCTGAGGAGGGCTGCCGCACGCGCCTGCCAACACCACAACAGCAGTTCAGCATGATACATGCAGCAAGACATGTGAGCCTTTGTTTGCAGCCTGAGGTGTCTCTGCCTGAGTGTGAGGGGATGCTGTGCATCAGGGCCTGCTGGTGCTTATAAGCTCCTTCCCAAGGGCTTGCATAGCATTGCTTTGACAGGTTTGATTCAATACACCAAATGATGCAGGACAACAGAAGCAGCGTCTGGCGTATGCAACTACATCCTTCAGACATTCATGCTTGGGTGATCAGACTACCATCATGACACATGCATGAGTTGCTGAAGTGCCCATCTGAAGAATGGCATCGACAACTGAATAAGAGGGCACACGGTGCACATTGCTATGCAGCTGGAGTACACTGCAGAAGGCACTGCCTGATTGTATCTGCTGCAGTCACAGTGCTCCCAAACAATGCGCACATTGCTCACTAGCTACTGGTAGCACAGCTGTCAATGCAGCATATGCCACAACCCAACCAATCCACGTTGCAGGACAGATGCTACGGATGATTGACCTTGTAATCTTTGGTATCTGTCTCCAAGCGCTGCACAGTGGCCTGTAGGCTGGAGTGTTCAGCCTGAGCCCGGGAGAGGGCAGCATCAAGGGCACTTTGCACGCCAGCCTTCTCGGCTTCAGCCTTGCCCCGGGCCTCAGCTGCGGCCACCTCTGCCTTCAGGTTTTCCTTGCTGGATCTGTGACATCCGTACACATGTAACTTGTCACAAACGTGGTCTGGGACAGTGTCGAAGTCGTGAAAACATAATACTACAAAGGAGCAAGAAGCAGCATGTGAGGTAGGAAGGCAATGGAATGCTGTGGCCTACACACAAGCTTGTGCAAAAGCAACACAGGCATACTCTTCTGCATGACAAGCCAACCAGATATCACAAGGTCATGCTGGTACCGTGGCCACAGATGAAACAGTGAGATACATCGCCTCCAACAATGCAGCAAGCGCCATGACATAATTGGTGCTCCTGATATGTAAGGCTGCTGGAGGCAAGTTGCACCTGTCCAGCTTCTTCTTGAGCTCTTGAATGACCTTCTTGAAGCGATCCCTCTCTGCTTCCACCTCCTTGTGAGCAGCAGCCACCCCCTGCTGAGCTGTGGCCATCTCCTTCCTTGCCTCTTCTTCCTGATGCATTGCACACACACAGGTGAGACACGTTGACCACACACAGGATGTCATTTTGGAGAACGAGGTGTTTCAACAGCTGTGATGTTGGCAGACTAAACTTTGTCCACAGCAGTGGTGTCCAGATATGGATTATGCCTGTCTGCACCCGCACACTGCAGTACACTTTGTCATGCATGGTGTTGATGTTCTTGAATTGCCTGGCTGTACATACCTCGTACTCCAGCTTGAGACCTGACACAGGTGAAGATCAGCATTTGCCAGTCACTGTACATGTTTGTTATGGAAGACAAATGATTCAGGCTGATGCAGAGCATGGCGGCCCAAAAGGGGCTTCCACTGAGTGTAGTAAAAACCTCAAGATGCTGTCAGAAACAGTCCATGAGATCCCTGCTGCCTGTGTGTTGTCAAAAGGCTCAGATGGCAGGACGCACACACAGAGGATGCGCCCTGATGACCTTTGTGTAGACTGCAGCTTGTTGTCGCGCGTCACAACTGTAAGACATGCATTGCAACTGGTTGAGATGTGCATTGCCACTGTGCCGTAGGTCGCGTACCACATGTGTCTAAGGCATGCATTGCTACTGGGAAAGACATGCGGCACAAAAGCCCACCTGCACATCCCTCTGCTGCTCTTGACTGGCCATTAAGGCCTCCTGAGCCAACAACGCATCCTTGGCTGCGCTCTGCTCAGCTTGTGCTTGAGTAAGCTGGCTCCGTAGTGACTCAAGCTCATTGCTGAGCTCACTGCAGCGAGCTTGAGCAGAAGCCAGGTCAATGGCCTGAGATTCAGCAGAATCCGTGGCTGTGTCAATCTGGGCCTGTAGATGAGCAGGAGCCTGCTGTGCACTTGCAAGGGCGTCTTCAAGCTCCTTGATCTGCAGCATGACAACTACTGGTCAGTGTCCTGCCAGGTGCTAGTCAAGATGGCAATAAAGGGGCAAGTATAGATGGGACGCCAGAAGCTGCAGCATGGTGAGGCTGACATCCTCCACATACAGCATGCGCAGGCACAGACCGTAAGCATGCATACCTAGCGCAACTTTTGTGGGGTGACAGTGTGGCACTGACCTCACTGAGCTCAAATACCTCATGCTCACACTAATTGCTCCTTAAGGCCGTTCTGACGGGTGTTGCAACACTGCATACACTAAACCCTAAATACACTATTTTTTCAAAGCTGCAGAGGCGTTGTAAGCACTTTGATGGCAGCAGGCGGTGTATACCCTCACGTGTGAACTTCGTCTCGTATGAACCCTTCATAGACCCTAACACTCAACTGCGAAAAGCTTTTAGGTTTGAGCTGATGTCAAATGCTACAAAGGCTCGAGTTCCAGCTTTTGGAACTTCTGGATGAAACTTCACCCAGCGTTCGTTTCCATCGGGCAACATCAAACTGAACGGGTGTTACCTTCTTGCTGTATTCCTGCTGTTTCCGCTTGGCCACAGCCATGAACTTGCGCTTGGCATCAGCCAGCTCATTGGCGAGACGAGCCCTCTCCTGGGCCAGCTCATCCCTGCTGATCTCCTCATCGCCTCTGCTGTCACCAGGAGGCACCTGTATGCCCGGCACAGAGAAGCAGTAGTATGGGGTCAGGGTCTTGTCAGACAAAAGTTTTGATGTTTTGACTACACTATAGTCTAGTGTGTGAAGCTTGACGTGTAAATACGATGCATGGTACCTACCAGCTCATGGTAACAGTTATTATCTACATGGCATCGGCACCATTGGCAAACACACATGACATACATGGCTGTTCTTGCTCCTGGTGGACTTTGAACAGAAGGTGCAGCAATAAATGTCAACAACTATATGTGAAGACACATTCATGAGTCTGTCAGAAGGCAGTGTTAGACCCACTTGAGCTTGAATAGCGTTGGATGCAGCTTCTACAAGATCTGCCTCAGCCGTTGTCATGGAGGCACTGGGCTGCTCCATGCTCTGACCTGAGCTGGACTCACCACCAAAGTCAGCTTTGCTTGATACAGTTTGAGACAAAGCTGGTGAGAGATGCGTGTCGTGAGGCTGAGAGGAGTCTGCTTGAGCCTGGATGGCCTCAAGTTGCTGCTGCAGTGAGGCTGTGTGCTCATGTGATGACTGCAGCTCAGCTTGCAGCTGATTTAGTTGCTGCTTGAGGGGCTCATCAGCTGCTACCTCCTCAGCTGCAGTCAAGCTTCTTTGCAAATCAGCAAGCTGGGCTTGCAGCAACTGAGGATGCTGTGCTTGCTCCTGCACAATCACCAATTTAGCATGCAGCTCTGACAACTGCTCCTTAGAAGCAGCAGCTTCTGCAGCAGTTGCTTGAGAAGCTTCCAGCTCAGCTTGCACTGAAAGCAGCTGCTCCCTAAGGGAGTCCACCTGGTTGACGTCCTCCTGGGTGCTCGCTAGTTTGTACTGGAGCTGAGA
>JAABVA010003793.1_pt1 | contig 14218 bp, 13 predicted proteins | sample 5560331 | NCBI WGS metagenome assembly JAABVA01 (sample SAMN12812661, study PRJNA571458) | rock metagenome | isolation source: Antarctica rocks | place: Antarctica: Victoria Land, Mt New Zealand sud | collected 2016-01-07 | reverse complement strand
ATGAGCGGTTCGACCTGGTGGGCCTGCCGACCCGGCTGGTCGCCGCGGTGCACCAGCCGGTACGCGCATTCAACAACCTGCGCGATGCCAACCCGCTCGTGTCGCTGATCGGCGTGCTTGTCCTTGTCGCCCTGCTGGCGCTGCTGGTTCATTGGCGCCCCCCTCGCGGGCGGCCTCGACGACCTCTTGGGTGACGGCTGCTTCCCGCCCGCGTCCCGTACGGGACCCATTAGCGCTGCTAGAAGCGCGCCACTCACCGCTGAAGGTCACACCCCCGGTTGTGACGGGCTGTGGTTGTAGCGCAACCAGTGCACGCAATCAGGGTGGTGTAACCAGTCCTGTCATACCTTTCCGCTACGTTCTTCTGGTGACGGTGCTGTCTGGCTACGCGCGGGTGTCGACGGCGGAGCAGAACGCCGACCTGCAGACCGACGAGCTGAGGTCAGCGGGGTGCTATGAGGTGTTCGTCGACCACGCATCGGGGGTGCTGGACCGCCGTCCGGAGCTGGACAAGGTCCTGGAGCGGCGCGGCCGGGGGACACCCTGGTGATGTGGCGCCTGGACCGGCTCGGGCGCTCCCTGCGCCACCTGATCGACACCGTGACCGCGCTGGACGAGCGGGGGGTCGGTTCCGCTCGCTGCGGGAGTCGATCGACACCACCACCGCCGGTGGCCGGCTGGTGTTCCACCTGTTCGGTGCGCTGGCCCAGTTCGAGCGGGAAATCATCAGAGACCGCACGATGGCCGGGCTGGCTGCCGCGAGGGCCCGGGGCCGCAACGGCGGCCGGCCCTCGAAGCTGAGTCCGGATCAGGTGCGGGCCGCCCGACGGTTGTATGACGAGCGGGAGCACACCGTGGAGCAGATCGGCAGCATGTTCGGGGTCAGCCGCACCTCGATCTACCGGGCGTTGCGCGACACGCCGAATCAAGCGAAGCCGGCGGCGGATGGCGGGGGAGCGGGCCGGCGGCGTTCGACGTCGACGTCCGCTTCGAGGGCAGCGACGTGACCGGGCCGGGGGAGCGGCTGGTGACTGTGGTCCTCACTGTGGCGGTGCCGGCCGAAGCCGACGCGGAGGACGCCGCCGGGCTGGTCGCCGACGCCGCGGTCAGCACCGCACTGCAGGTGGTGTCCGCCGCCGGGGTGGAGGGGCATCTGCCGGTCCCGGGCAGTCTGGTCCTCCGTCGTGGCGGGGGTCAGCCCTGGCGGGTCGAGGCGGTGTCGAAGGAGTTTGCGACCCTGACCGACCTGGGCGACGCGGTGGTACAGGCCCCGCTGACTCGGCTGGTACCGGATCCGCTGGCCGCAACGGGTGAGGGTGCCCCGGCTGCTGTGCAGGGCGGCGAGTGGCAGCCGAACTGCTGATCAGGACGTAGCAGACGAGTCAGAGACCGGCCGGTGTCTCGATGCGGGCCTGCTTGGGCGGGCGGTCTGGTGGGGCTCACCGAGCTGCCGGGTGGGTTGCTGCCGGCGGTGCACGAGGCGATGCCGCTTTTGCGGCTGGTCTGCCTGCTGAGGGGGTCCTGCTCGAGCACGCCGGTGCCTGTCAGGTGCGCGTGCTGCTGGCGGACTACGAGCTGCGCGAGCTGCGGCGGCTTGCTCCCGGCGGCGCCGAGCGCGCTGACGCTGCCGGTGGAGGCCGGCGATGGGGCCGTCGCCGAGCCTGCCGGGCCCGGTCTGATGGGGGCTGTGCTCGTAATGTCCTGGCTGGTGAGGCGGAAGGCTGTTCAGCGATGGCTGCCATGACCGGCTTGGTCAAGGACGAGCTCAGCCGGTTCCTCTGGCTGGCGTTGGCAGGGCGGGCACGGCGCGGCGGTGGTCGCACAGTCCAGGGATGGGTGCCTGAGGCAACAGGCTCCTACGAGGTCAGTCCCACCAGCGGCGTGCCAAAGTCGATCTCCCGCCCGACCGACGGATCGGATCCAAGGCAGCAGTTCGCGCCGGAGCTTAAACGGGTCAGGCCGGACGGGAGAACGACCCCATCCATCATCCCTGGGTTAAGCGTCGAGCAGGTAGCGGCTCACTGGAGACCGCGTCCACTGGCTTGTCGGGCAGGGGGGCGTTGACGTGGGGGCGACGCGGACCTGACCCTGGTCAAGGCCCAGCGGCCGTCGCCTGGGCCGGTCATTCCTCCTGGGGCAGGAACGCGGCCAGGGCCGGCAGCGATGGGGCCACGTAGTAGGCGCCGGTCAGCGCTGTGGTGTGCCGGGTCAGCGCATCCCGAATGCCGTCGCCGTGCCCGGCCATCCGGCGCAGCATGAGCTCGAACGGGCGTTGCTCCGCGCAGAAGGCCACGAACATGGTCCCGTGCTCACTCACCCCGCCATAGGCGGTGTTGCGCCGGTAGATCGCGAGCTCCTGACCGTCCTCCTCGACGACGTTGCGCGAAACGTGCGAGTCGGCCGGCATGTCCGGCTCGTCTAGCTCGATGCTGTCGGGCTTGGTTCGTCCGATGACGCGCTCCTGCTCCTCGACCTTCAGCGCGGCGAAGCTGGCCTGGTGGCGCCACTGCTGGACGAGCACGACGCTTGCGCCCGCTCCCGGGCCGTCCGCAACGGCGGCGACGTCGAGCGCCTCGACCATCGGCGGGTTCTCCGTCCCGTCGACGAACCCGGTCAGGTCGCGCGTGTGCTGGTAGATCCAGCCGCCGACCTCGTGGGCCACGGTGGCGAGCCCGTCGAGCTGCCGCAGCACGGTGAGCGTGCTATCGAAGACGGCGTCACGCGCGCCGCCCGCGACCCAGAGCCACGCGTCGTGCTGCGTGGCGGGCATCCGCAACCCCTCGCCGGCGATCTCTTCGAAGGACCGCACCCCGGGCGGCGCGTCGTCAGGCGCGACGGTAGCCCACAGCTCGGGCCGGAACGCGAGGACGACGCTGACGCCCGCCACCGTCGTCTCCGGTCCACTCAGCGCCGCAAGTGCGCTGACCAGCTCGGCAGGCTCCCGGCTGGCTGCCAGGTCGAGCTCGACATAGCAGTGCTCGACGGTGCCGAGCGCGAAGATCCCAGGCTGTGGCTGCACCCGGCCATTCTCCCCAAGGGCATGGTCAGGCGAGCGGAGCGGCCTTTGCGACAGCGATGATGGGCCGTTGAGCGGATGGCCGCCGGCGTCCCCGGCCGACCGACCAGGCGAAGGCGACCGCTCCTGCGCACAGCCACCTGGCGGTGACGAAGGCGGGGGAGTAGGTGCCGAGGTCGGTACGGGCCAGCCCGGTCGCGTAGGCGGCAGCCGCCGCGCCGATCTGGTCGGCGGCACCGTGGCGACCCAGTCCAGGCCGTAGAAGGCAATGAATAGCAGCAGCGGCACCGACCGCGCCGACAGCACCATTGGCAGCGCCAGCAGGGACAGGCCGCGCAGCCCGTAGTACCAGGCGAGCAGCACGCGCGGGTCGACCCGGTCGGTCAGCCAGCCGGAAGCTGTCATGCCGATGATGCCGAAGACGCCGATCGTGGCAAGCAGGGACGAGGCGGCCACCTCGGTCATCCCGTGGTCCATCGCGGCCGGGATGAAGTGGGTGCCGATCAGCCCGTTGGTCGATGCGCCGCAGACGAAGAACGAGCCGGCCAGCAGCCAGAACCGTCCGCTGTGGGACGCGAGCCGCAAGCCGGCAAGAGCGGTGGCGACGGGGTTGCCAGCGGTCGCCGTCGCCGGTGTCCCGTCGGTCGCGCCGTAGGCCCGCAGCCCGATGTCCTCGGGCTTGTCGCGCATCAGCACGAGCACCAGCGGTACCGCGACCAGCGCTGCAGCGGTGACCGCGACCGACGCTGAGCGCCAGCCGCGAGAGGTGACCAGGCTGGCCAGCAGCGGAAGGAAGATCAGCTGGCCGGTAGCGCTCGCCGCCGTGAGGACCCCGGTGAACAGCCCTCGCCGGCTGACGGCGAGACCATCAGGCTCGGCCGGCGGAGACCGGGGCCGGCCACCAGCTCGGTCTCGCGCGGGCCCTGCTGCTCGCCAGCGGCTGTCTTCGCCGTGCTGTGGGTCCTTGCGCTGGCGAACCTGGTGCTGTCGATCCGGGGCTGCCTTCGGGCATCTCGCGGTCAGTGGTGGCGCTACCCGGTGAGCAGCCTGACCCTGAGGAGGAGGAGCACTGTCGGTGCTGGGCTCCGCCAGGCGGTTCGCGGCAGCGGCAGCAACAGCAGCAGCTAGTGTCGTGGCCCTGTTCGACTGCTGGACCGGGCCTCCGCCTCCCACTTGATGAGACGAATCGGGTCCCCGGATTGCGCGCGACACCTCAGGTTTCAAAGTCCCAGAGCAGTCGGTAGTAGGTGCCCATGTCCAGGTGGCCCGCTCGGGAATGCGCAGGCCGGCCCGGTCCAGGCGGGCAGCGAGGTCGCGGGGGGTGAACGTCGAGTTGTTGGTGAGCACCAGGAAGCGCCGTTCGCGCTCGATCGGCCGCGCCCGGTAATCCGACGCGCCGGGCAGTGCCCTGCCCTCGTGCCAGAGCACGCCGTCCATGTCGGTCAGCCAGCACTCCCAGCGGCCGCGCGGCGGGGCCACGGGCTCGTCGGGTGCGCCAGGGGAGGGGGCCACCGCACCACCGTGCCCAGCGGAGGTGGGCCGAGACACCTCCCGGCCGGATCAGCCCTGGGTATCGAGCAGCGCGCGCACCTCCTCCGGTCCGGTCGCGTCCAGCGCGCGGGCCGCGACCGGACCGGCCGCAGCTGCCTCGAGACCGCGGACGGCCTGCTTGACGGCCGGGACGGCCCGTGGCCCGACACTGAGCTCCCGCACGCCAAGCCCGACGAGCAGCGCCGCCGCCTGCGGGTCGGCCGCGAGCTCTCCGCACACCGCGACCGTTGCGGGACCGGCTCCGGCGCAGACCTCCGCCACGAGCCGCAGGACCCCTGGGTCGTAGGGGTCGCCCAGGGAGTGGACGGCCGGGTTGCCGCGCTCGGCGGCCATCGCGTACTGGGTCAGATCGTTGGTGCCGATGCTCAAGAAGTCGACGTAAGGCGCGAACGCAGCGGTCTTGAGCGCGGCAGCCGGCACCTCGACCATCATGCCCACCTGAAGCCCGGCCGGGCGGCCGCACCCCTCGCCGTCGACCGCCGCCTCGAGCGCCCGGCGGGCGGCGAGCAGCTCCGCGACCGTGCTGACCATGGGGAACATGAGGCTGACCGGTGTGTCGTGCGCGACGCGTACGACGGCCCGCAGCTGTTCGGCCAGCAGTTCCGGCCGGGCCAGCGACAGGCGCAGGCCGCGCAGGCCGAGGAACGGGTTGGCCTCCTGCGGCACCGGCAAGTACGGCAACGGCTTGTCCCCGCCGACGTCGAGCGTGCGCAGGGTCAGCCGCCGACCGCCGAGCTCGCGCGCCAGCTCCCGGTAGACCGCCTCCTGCTCGGCGACGTTCGGCGCGTCCGGCCGGCCGAGGAACAGGAACTCGGTGCGGACCAGGCCGGCGAGGTCGGCGCCCTGCTCCGCGGCGAGCCGGGCGTCCCCGGTCGACCCGAGGTTCGCGCCGACGAGGACCCGCACACCGTCCCGGGTTAGCGCCACCCCGCCGGACAGCGCGGCTGCCACCCGGGCCGCCGCCGCCTGCTGCGCGGCCTTGCCGCGCAGCCGGCCCAGCGCGCTGTCGTCCGGGTCGAGCACCAGCTCCCCGGTGGCGCCGTCCAGCGCGACCAGCGTCCCGTCCGCAGCGCCGAGGACGGCTTCGGCGGCGCCCACGACCGCCGGGATCCCTCGGGCCCGCACCAGGATCGTGCTGTGCGCGGTCGGGCTGCCCTGCGCGAGGACCACGCCGGCGACGCGGGTCGGGTCGAGCGCCACCGCCTGGGCCGGGGTCAGGTCGCGGGCCACCAACACGCCGTCCACCTCTGACAGGTCCGCCGCGCCGGCCCCGAGCAGGACCCGGAGGACCTGCTCACCGACCGCGGCCACGTCCGCAGCCCGCGCCTGCAGGTAGGGGTTGGGCATCGCGCCGAACGCCGCCTCCACGCGCTGCACCGCCACCGCCCACGCTGTGGCCGCCGGCGCACCGTCGTCGACCCGACGGTGCGCGTCGTCGAGGAGGTCGGCGTCGTCGAGCAGCAGCAGGTGCGCGTCGAACAGCGCGGCCTCCTGCTCGCCCACCGAATCCACCGCTGCGGCGCGCGTACAGCGCACCTCCTGCCGGCAGCTCTCGCGGGCAGCCGTCAGAGCGGCCCACTCGTGCGCGGCGTCGCCACCCGGCGCGATCGGCAGCGCGGGCAGCGGGCCGGCGAGCAGCCGGGCCGGGCCGACAGCGATACCCGGGGACGCGCCTGTCGCCCCGTGCGCTGTCCCGGCACAGCCGGCCCCGGATAGGCCCGAACCATCGACCGGTGGCGCTGTCGCCGGAGCTTCGACCCGGTCGAAGGCCGCCTGCGGCGTCACGAGCCCGGCGCCCCCGGACGGGCCAGGAAGCTCGGCCGGCGGCTCATCGAAGCTGCGGGCCGCCAGCGAGACGAGTAAGGCCAGCGCCTCGGCTGCTCCCGGTCCCTGCGCCCGCAGCTCGACCCGGTGCCCCTCGAGGGCGCCGAGGGTGGCGACCCGGGACAGGCTGCCGGCGGGCACCCAGGCCGAGCCGGTGCTGGCGTTGCGCAGCTCGACCGCGGCGCCGGTCGCCGCGGCCTCCTGCACCAGTCGGGCTGCCGGCCGCGCGTGCAGCCCGTGCACGTTCCGGACCAGGAACGACGCCGACTCCCCACCAGGCGCGCCCTGGTCCGGCGCTTCCTGCTGCGGTTCCGCCCCGTCTATATGGGACTGCTTGCCGGCAAGCGCCCCGGTGGCCTCGGCGGCCACCTGCTCGCGGGGCGCGCCACCGGCTGCCGCCACCGCCGCCACGACGAGCCCCTCGACCAGGGGGGCGGGGCATAGGAGGATCCGCTCCCGCGGGTCGTCGTCCAGCATCTCCAACGCCAGCTCGGCGGACAGCACCGCGCTGCCGAGGTCCATCAGCACGACCGCGCCGTCGCCCCGGTCGGCGGCCTCGAGCGCGGCCAGGATCGCCACAGCGTCCGTGCCGAAACTGCCGTCCAGTCCGGCCGCGACCTCGATCGCGACGTCCGCGCCCTGCAGCATCTGCCGGGACAGGTCCACGGCCGCCTCGGCCAGCGCGCGGCTGTGCGAGACGACCACCAGCCCGACGCGGCTCAGCGCGCTCAGCTCCCGCCGGGCAGTGCAGCCTGCGCGGCCTCAATCAGCATCGCGGTGGAGGTAGCTCCGGGGTCCTGGTGCCCCGCGCTGCGCTCACCCAGGTAGCTGGCCCGGCCCTTGCGGGCCACCAGCGGGATCGTGGCGTCCCGCCCTTTGCTCCCGGCGGCGGAGGCCGCCGCGAGCGCCTCGCCCAACGCGGCACCCCCGGACAGCGCGGCGTCGAGCGCATCGCAGGCCGGCATCAGCGCGTCGAGCATCGTCTTGTCGCCGGGCTCGGCCTTGCCGCGGGCCACCACCCCGTCCAGCCCGGCGCGCAGGGCTCCGGCGAATCCGGCGGCGTCGAGCTCCCGAGTCCCGGCAGCGCCGGCCATCCGCAGGAACAGCTTGCCGTAGAGGGGACCGCTCGCGCCGCCGACCTTGCTCACCAGCGTCATTCCGACCTGCTTGAGCAGGGCCGCCGGGTCGGCGGGCGGGGTCGCGTCGAGGGCAGCGATGACGGCGCTCATGCCGCGGTCCAGGTTTGACCCGTGGTCGGCGTCCCCGATCGCCGCGTCGAGGGTGGTGAGGGCGTCGCGCTCCTGCGCCACGCGCCGGGCGAATTCGCGGACCCACGCGCCGAGAGCGGCTACGTCCACCGCGGCGGCCATGGTCAGGCGCCCCAGCGCAGGCCCGGGGTCCGCACCGGCGCGTCCCAGAGCCGCAGCAGCTCGTCATCCATCCGAAGCAGGGTCACGGAGCAGCCAGCCATGTCGAGGCTGGTCATGTAGGGCCCGACGAGCGAGCGGACGACGGTGACGCGGGCCTGTTCGAGCACCGCACGGACTTCGGCGTACATCAGGTAGAGCTCGATCAGCGGGGTCGCGCCGAGTCCGTTGACGAAGGCGAGCACGCCGTCGCCGCCGGTGAAGTCCAGGTCTGCCAGAACCGGCTCGAGCAGCATCTCGGCGACCTCGCGGGCCGGCGCGAGCGGAACCCGCCGCCGGCCCGGTTCGCCGTGGATGCCGACCCCGATCTCCATCTCGCCGGCCGGAAGGTCGAAGGTCGGGTCCCCCGCGGCCGGCACGGTGCAGGAGGTGAGCGCCATCCCCATGCTGCGGCCCTGTCCGCTGACCTTGCGCGCGAGCTCGGCGACCTCGGCCAGAGCCCGCCCCTGCTCGGCGGCCGCCCCGACCACCTTCTCGAGCAACACCGTGAGACCGACGCCCCGCCGGCCGGCGGTGTAGAGGCTGTCCTGGACGGCGACGTCGTCCTCCAGCACGACGGCCACCACCTCGGTCCCGCTGTCGGCGGCGACCATCTCCGCCGCCATCTCGAAGTTCAGAACGTCACCCGTGTAGTTCTTCACGATGTGCAGGACGCCGGCTCCGCCGTCGACGCCCTGAGTGGCGGCGACGATCTGGTCCGGGACCGGGGAGGTGAAGACCTCGCCGGCGCAGGCGGCGTCTAGCATTCCCGGCCCGACGAAACCGCCGTGCATCGGCTCGTGCCCCGAGCCGCCGCCGGACACCAGCCCGACCTTGCCCTGCACCGGTGCGTCGCCGCGGAAGACGATGCGGTTCTCGGTGTCCACCCGCAGCTCCGGGTGCGCGGCGGCCATGCCGTTCAGGGCCTGCAGGACGACGTCCGCGGGGTCGTTGATGAGCTTCTGCATGCCGGCTCCTCGTCGAGTGGGCCCGCCTCGGACCATGATGGAGGGCGGGCGGCCCGACGGAGTCTAGGATCTGCAGGCGGCCCCCACAAGGAGCGGTTCCGGACGAGCGGGCTCAGGAGACAGTCCGGGGCGAGGACCGGCGGGAGGCTCCGGACGTGCGCGTCGGCATCGGGCTGGCGGCGGTGGCCCGGCCCGCCTACATCAACGCCGGCCGCGACCGGGACCTCGGGTCCGATCGCGACGTGCCCGAGCTGGAGCAGCGCACCTGGGCCGTTCTCGACGCCGCGACGCAGGCCGGTGTCCACTACGTCGACGTGGCCCGGTCCTACGGCCGGGCGGAGGAATTCCTCGCCTCCTGGCTGCGCGCGCGACCCGGGGTTGAGATCGACATCGGGTCGAAATGGGGCTACCGCTACGTCGGGGGCTGGCGGCTGGACGCCCCCACGCACGAGGTGAAGGACCACTCGCTCGGCGCTTTCGCCGAGCAGTGGGACCAGACCCGCGCGCTGCTCGGGGACCGGCTGGCCGTCTACCACGTGCACAGCGCGACCCTCGAGACCGGCGTGCTCGAGGACGCCCCGCTGCACCGGGCCCTCGCCGGTCTGCGGGAGCAGGGCCTGGCCGTGGGGGTGTCGGTGTCCGGCCCCGACTCGCCCGCAGTCGTACGCCGTGCACTGGAGGTCGAGGTGGACGGCGCGCCGTTGTTCACTTCCTACCAGGCGACCTGGAACGTGCTGGAGACCTCGGCCGGCCCGGTGCTTTCCGAGGCCGCTGCGGCCGGCGCACGGGTCATCGTCAAGGAGCCGATGGCCAACGGCCGGCTCGCGCCGGGCAGTACCGATCCCGCCCCCGCCGCGCGCCGGCTGCGGCAGGCCGCCGCGGACCTGGATGTGGGCAGCGACGCGCTGGCTCTCGCCCTCGCCCTGGTGGAGCCGTGGGCCGGCTGCGTGCTGTCCGGCGCCGTCACCCCCGAACAGGTGGCGAGCAACCTGGCGGCGACGACGGTCGAGGTGCCTTCCGGCGTCCGGACGGAGCTGCTGGCGCTGGCGGAGGACCCGCGCGACTACTGGGCGGCCCGGTCGCGCCGCCCCTGGACCTGAGCAGGTCGCGCCGCCCCTGGACCTGAGCAGGTCGCGCCGCCCCTGGACCTGAACATGTCCCGGCGCCGTGGTCCGGGACTATCGTCCGGTCATGCCCGGGTCGGTGCAGTCCATCGAGCGGGCAGCCGCGGTGCTGCGACTGCGCGCGGGTGGGGCGGGTTCGTCGAGGTCGCCAACAGCCTGGGCCTGGCCAAGGGCACCGCGCACGGCATTTTGCGGACGCTGCGCGAGGTCGGTTTCGTCGACCAGGATCTCGCGAGCGGCAAGTACGCGCTCGGCTCGGCCCTGCTGCAGCTTACGTCGTCGCACGTGGACGCCAACGTCCTGCGCTCGGTGGCGTTGAACTGGACCGACGCGCTCGCCGCCCGCGCCGGGGCCACCGTCCGGATCGGGGTGCTCGACGCCGGCTCGGTCCTCGTGGCGTACCACGGCTTCCGGCCGGACGACCCCGCGCAGTCGCTGGAGGTCGGCGCCCGCCGGCCGGCGCACGCCTGCGCGCTGGGCAAGGTGCTCCTGGCGTACGACGCGGGAGCCGCCGCGACGGCGGGACGCCGGCCGCTCGCGCCGTACACGCGGCGCACCTGCACCACGCGGCGCGAGTTCGGTGCCGCGCTGGTCGAGATCCGCGGGGTGGGCTGGGCCGTGGAGGCGGAGGAGCTGGAGATGGGCTTCGCCGGGATCGCCGCGCCGATCCGGTCGCCGGTGGCCTGACCGTCGCGGCGGTCGGCATCAGCGGGCCGCTGGAACCGCGAACCGCGCCCGGTGATGCTCGCTCTCGTGCAGGATGCAGCAAGGGCCACAGCCGCGAGCTCGCACTCGGCTGACCCGGCCCTCGGCAACGACCGGAAGGGGTCGCGTGTAGAGCTACGTGGCGGCCGTCGAGCAGGGCACGACGTCGACCCGGTGCATCCTGTTCGACCAGGACGGCCGGCTGATGTCCGTCGCGCAGGCCGAGCACGCGCAGCACTTTCCCCGCCCGGGCTGGGCGAAGCACGACGCCGAGGAGAATCTGGCGGCACGTGCAGCGCGTGGTGCCCGAGGCCGTGGCCCAGGCCGGCGCATCGCCCACCCAGGTGGTCGCAATCGGCATCGCGAACCAGCGCGAGACGACGGTAGTCCGGGACCGGCCGGCCGGTGGCTCGGGCCATCGCCTGGCAGGACACCCGTACCGGCGACCTCGTGTACGCCCTCGCCGGGAACGACGGCGCGGACCGGTTCCGGGAATCCTGCGGGCTGCCGCTCGCGCCGTACTTCGCCGGCCCGCGCCTGACCTGACTGTTGGACCACACCCCCGGGGCTGCGCGAGCGCGGCGAGCGCGGCAAGGTGCCGTTCGGGACGATGGAGTCCTGGCTGGTGTGGAAGCTGACCGGCGGCCCGGACGGCGGCGTGCACGTCACCGATGTCACCAACGCCAGCCGCACATGCTCATGGACATCGCGCTGCTGCAGTGGAACGAAGGGCTGCTCGCCGCGATGGACGTGCCGCGGGCGATGCTGCCCCAGATCCGCTCCGCCAGCGAGGTCTACGGCACGACGCAGACCGTCCTGCCGGGCACCCCTATCGCGGCGGCGCTGGGCGACCAGCAGGCCGCCCTGTTCGGGCAGACCTGCTTCGCCCCCGGCGAGGCCAAGTGCACCTACGGCACCGGCAGCTTCCTGCTCCTCAACACCGGCTCGGAGATCGTGCGCTCCCGCAACGGCCTGCTTAGCACGGTCGGCTACCAGCTCGGCAGCGAGCCGGCTCACTACGCGCTCGAGGGGTTCATCGCCATCACCGGCTCGCTCGTGCAGTGGTTCCGCGACGGCCTCGGGCTGATCCGCAGCGCGCCGAAGATCGAGACCCTGGCGCTCAGCGTCGACGACACCGGCGGGTGCTGCATTGTGCCCGCGTTCGCAGGCCTGTTCGCCCCCATTGGCGCAGCGAGGCCCGTGGCGTGATCGTCGGGCTCACGTCGTACGTCAACAAGGGGCACCTGGCGCGGGCCGTGCTCGAGGCCGTGGCCTGGCAGACCCGGGAGGTCGTCGACGCGATGGACGTCGACTCCGGGCTCACCCTGTCGATGCTGCGAACCGATGGCGGGATGGTCGCTGACCACCTGCTGATGCAGACCCTCGCCGACGTGCTCGACGTGCCGGTCGCGCGGCCGATGGTGCGCGAGACCGTCTCGCTTGGCACTGCCTACGCGGCGGGACTGGCGGCCGGGTACTGGCCCGACCTCGAGGGCTTGCGGCGCAACTGGCACCGGGCAGGGCAGTGGGTACCGGCGATGGACCCGGAGCGGCGCAAGCAGGAGTACGAGAACTGGTCGCGGGCGGTGGCCTGCACGTTCGACTGGGTCCGGCCGGGCTCCGCCGAGGACGGCCGACCCGGCTCCGGACGCGGCTGGCTAGCCGACCGGTGCCACCGGCACGACTGGCACCACGTCGGTCGCCGCGAGCCGGGCGGCGTCGGCGACGGCGTCGTCGGGCTGCTGCTGCGAGTCGCGCTCGGCGGCGACGCGCTCGGTGTAGAGCCGCACCTCCCGTTCCACCTGGGCGTCGTCCCAGCCGAGCACGCCGCCCATCAGGCGGGCGCACGACTCCGCCGCGACCACGCCCCGGTCCCACGTCTCGATCGACAGGCGGGTCCGCCGCGCGAGCACGTCGTCGAGGTGCCGGGCGCCCTCGTGCGAGGCGGCGTACACGACCTCGACCTGCAAGTAGTCGTCGCTGCCCTCCACCGGCCGGCCCAGGCTCGGGTCCTTGTCCACCAGCTCGAGCAAGTCGTAGATCAGCATGCCCTGGCGGTGCAGCAGGTGCTCGATCCGGGCGACGTGCAGCCCCGACCGTGCCGCGAGCAGGTGCCGCTGATTCCACAGCGCGTGATAGCCCTCCGCTCCGACCAGGGGGACATCGTCCGTGATCGACCCGGGGACCCGGCCGTCGAGGGCCCGGGTCGCCTCGTCCACGGCGTCCTTGGCCATCACCCGGTACGTCGTGTACTTGCCGCCGGCGACGACCACCAGCCCCGGCGCGGGGTGCGCGACGACGTGCTCGCGGGAGAGCTTGCTGGTCGCGTCGGGCTCACCGGACAGCAGCGGCCGCAGCCCGGCGTACACGCCCTCGACGTCGGCGTGCGTCAGGGGCGTGCGGAGCACGGCGTTGACGTGGTCGAGGATGTAGTCGATGTCCTTGGCGCTGGCAGCCGGGTGCGCCTTGTCGTAGGTCCAGGCGCTGTCGGTGGTGCCGACGATCCAGTGCCGGCCCCAGGGGATGACGAACAGCACGCTCTTCTCGGTGCGCAGGATGATCCCTGTGCTGGACGGGATCCGGTCCCGCGGCACCACCAGGTGCACGCCCTTGCTCGCGGTGACGTGGATCTGCCCGCGGCCGCCGACCATCTCCTGGGTGTCGTCGGTCCAGACCCCGGTGGCGTTGATAACCTGCTTGGCCTGCACGTCGAACTCGTTGCCGCTCTCGAGGTCGCGCACCCTGGCCCCGGTCACCCGCTCGCCTTGGCGGAGCAGCCAGCACCACCTCGGTGCGGTTGGCGCAGATCGCGCCGTATGCCGCGGCGGTGCGGGCGATCATCATGACGTGCCGGGCGTCGTCGACCTGGCCGTCGTAGTACTGGACTGCACCGGTGAGCGCGCCCGGCTTGAGGCACGGCGCCTCGCGCAGCGCCTTACGTCGGGTCAGGTGCCGGTGCACGGGCATGCCCGCGATCCGCCCGCCCCGACCATGCCCATAACGTCGTAGAGCGCGATGCCGGCGCCGACGTAGGGCCGCTCCCACCCACGGTGCTGCAGCGGGTAGAGGAACGAGACCGGCCGGACCAGGTGCGGGGCCAAGCGCTGCAGGTGCAGCCCGCGCTCCTTGAGCGCCTCCTTCACCAGCGCGAAGTCGAGCATCTCCAGGTAGCGCAGTCCGCCGTGCAGCAGCTTGCTCGACCGGCTCGACGTGCCGCTGGCCCAGTCACGCGCCTCCACCATCCCGACGCGCAGGCCGCGGGTCACGGCGTCGAGAGCACACCCGGTACCCACGACGCCGCCACCCACGACGAGAACGTCCAGCTCCCCGGCCTCCAGGTCGCGCAGGGCCTGGGTACGCGCTTCGGGGGACAGGGCGCTGCTGCGCGCCGGGACATTGATCACTGCACATCCACCCAATCGAGAGTGCGCTCCACAGCCTTCTTCCAGCCGGCGTACCCCTCAGCGCGCTTCTCCTCGCTCCAGGTGGGGCTCCAGCGCTGGTCCTCGTTCCAGTTCTCCCGCAGCTCGTCGGTGTTCTTCCAGAACCCGACGGCCAGACCGGCGGCGTAGGCCGCGCCCAGCGCGGTCGTCTCGGCGACCACCGGCTTGCTGACCGGCACAC
>JAABVA010003792.1_pt1 | contig 14220 bp, 12 predicted proteins | sample 5560331 | NCBI WGS metagenome assembly JAABVA01 (sample SAMN12812661, study PRJNA571458) | rock metagenome | isolation source: Antarctica rocks | place: Antarctica: Victoria Land, Mt New Zealand sud | collected 2016-01-07 | reverse complement strand
CCTGTACTGGTCATTTAGGACATCCGGCCTGTCAAAGCACGGCGTCTGAGCATCATCGGGCCAATGAGGATGGGGTATGCTACCGTTGTCACGCGTCAGTCGCCCGTCGACGGCGACGGCGGAGGCATAGTAGGGGTAACGGGAGGGCAAGAGGCGATGATTGGTCGTTTGTTCACGGGCGTCACACAAGGCATCGGCCTCCATCTCGACGCGCTCAACCGGCGCTTCATTCGTTGGACCACGCTCTCGACGGGCCGACTCGCCGTCGCGGCCTCAGCCGATCTAGGGCGAAGTAAGCCTGCCCTCATCGCTGAGAACGCATTCCTGCGGCAACAACTCATCGTCCTCAACCGCCACACCGCCCGCCCACGGCTGACACCGCTGGACCGCTTCCTCCTGGTCGTCCTCGCCAGCAGGGCGCGCTTCTGGCGCTCGGCCCTGCTGATCGTCCAGCCCGACACCGTGTTGCGCTGGCATCGGCAGGGGTTCCGCTTATTGTGGAAGGTGCGCTCGCGCACAACGTCACGGAAGCCACGCGTGCCAGCGGAAACGGTCGCCCTGATCGTGGAGATGTCCAGGGACAACCGCTTGTGGGGTGCCGAGCGCATCCGAGGTGAGTTATTGAAGCTGGGCCTCCGCGTGAGCAAGGGTACCATCCTTAAGCACATGCGCCGCAGCCGACCACCCCGGCGAAGCGGCCAGACCTGGGCCACCTTCTTGCGCAACCATGCCACCGAGGTGTGGGCGTGCGACTTCATCCAGGTCACCGACGTGTGCTTCCGCGCGCTCTTCGCGTTCGTCATCATCGAGCACGCCTCGCGGCGGGTCGTCCACGTCGGTGTCACGCGGCACCCGACCGATGCGTGGGTCGCCCAGCAGTTACGCGAGGCGACGCCCTTCGGCACGGGTCCGCGCTTCTTGATCCGCGACCATGACCACAAATACGGGGCCCAGTTCGCCCGCGTCGCAGCGGGGAGCCGCATCGAGGTGCTGCGGACGCCTATCCAAGCGCCCCGCGCGAACGCCATCTGCGAGAGGTTTTTAGGTAGCGTCCGGCGCGAGTGCCTCGACCACCTGCTCCTGCTGCACGAGCGTCATCTAGGGCGGGTCCTCCGGGAGTACGTTGCCTACTTCAATGCGGACCGGCCGCACCAAGGGATCGGGCAGGCGATCCCAGGGCGAGCCACCCACACGCAGGAAGTGCTCAGCAGTCCGGGCGGCGTGACGGCGACCGCTATCCTGGGCGGTTTGCATCACTCATACCAACACGCCGCCTAATCCCCGACATCCGCTCCACATGGAGCGGATGTGTGAAATGGCCAGGACAGGCACGTCGAGCAGGAGGCAACCAGCCTCAGACCAGCGCGGTATCTGTCCTTGTCGCTGCTCCCTGTAGCGCACCAGATCCCGCCACCACTGCGTCAACCGTAACCGAGGCTTGGCCACCCGCCCACCACTACCTCGTGCCATGAAATACGGATCGATCCGCTGCGACAGGCCATAGAGGAATAGGGGCGTTCCATCGAATTCCATCTCACCGATATTGAATCCCGTGTCCAGGTAGAAGGCCAGCAGATCCATCTCATCGGCGAAATAGTCGGCGTGGGCCTCGAACTCGGCGCGCCGGAAGAGATAGTGCAGTTTTTGACACGCTCCGTCCAGGAGGTCGAACGCCAATTCCAAGTCGGCCAGGGTTAAGGTAGGGGCTGGGCTCACGCCCGCTTGGATGTAGCCCGCGCGGAGCAAGTCCGGCATGCGGGCCGTCAAATCCCCTACGGTCTCGAGGGTAACATTCAGCCGGATAACCTGATGCACCTCGGAGGTATCAACCTCGTTAGCGGTACCACGGCCGGTCGCGAATGTATGACGGCCCGGATGTGTCTGCAAGTACGCCGCGAAACGCTCACCCTGCTGCGACGCCTTGACGACCAGATCCTTAATCGTCCGCTGCAATCGGTCCGGAGTACCACGCCGCGCTGCCTCGGTTACCTTGGCCGCTTTTGATTCCACGACGATGAGATATGCGTCGATGACAACCAGCAAATCATTCTCGAACTGTTCCCCGCTCATGGGATCATCCCATTTGCTGCCGGCGTAGACGTGCGCCATCGGGAATGCCTGCTTGAATAACCACTCGACCTGCTCCTCCAAGAAGCGACCGCGGCACTTCTCGTACCGGTCCTGCAGGTCTGGAATCAGGCTCACGATCCTCTCCATCATCGGTAAAGCAAAACTTTGGAATATCCCAAGGATGGGCCAGAAGTACGTATTGTTTTCACAGCGTACCAAGGGCTTCTGCCAGATGGGGTTCCCCAGGAAGAAATGCTCCGGATTGGCATCGGCCAGCGCGCCAAAGGGCAGAGACCAGTTGTCCAGGATCTGGCGCAATTGATCCGGATCGACGTGGCCGGGATAGGCACTGAGGAAATCATCGAAAGTGAAGGTAAAGATGGACGGGAGTCGCGTATCACTATGACTGATCAGGAAGAACCGTGCGGCATGTAAGTCCGTGCCATGCTCGTCGAGCGTTGTGACCAAATCTTCCGGGGCGATCAGGTTGTCGAGGAATACCCCGCAGTATTGCTCCACGGCGGCGCGGACCGTCTTGCAGCGGAGAATAGTGATGAGCGCCTCTCGATGCTTGTTCAACCTATCTTCCGCCGCCGCCAGCACGTTTTGGCACATGATGACGAGCCCCTCAACGCGTACCCCCAACTGGTGTTCGATGGCGTCATCCAGGGGCGCGAACAATTCCTTGACGATGCGCACGACCTGCTCCATGTACCCCCAATTGCGGATAGCCAGCGTGTGCCCGCGCATGATGTGCTGTACCCAGAACCGGCTGCGCTCTTCTTCAGAGAGGGCGGGGGACATGTCCGCCTGGCGGCGGCGCCCATAGGCCTGAGTGCAGCCGTGGACAAGATCGTGAATTGCTTCGAGATTGGCAGAGAGGACTGGGCGGTCGGCAAAGGCACTCAGATGATGTTGCAGGATCAACGCCTGCAGGAGTTCGACGTGGTGCTGAACAAGCGGTCGTTCAGTAGCCCACTCCTGCCGCTGATTCTGCATAGTGGTTGTCAAGGCGTAGTAGCTGAAGGCGGCCAAAAGGGCGAATGGGTTGCAGTCGGCGATACGCTCCTGGAGTGAGCGAAACGTCACATCAAACTGCTCCGCGAAATTCTCACCTTGTGCTTGCAGGAAAGCAATCCGCTGGGCTTCGCTCACTTCAGCAAACGGGGCGGCTAGGATCCTCAACGGAGGCCGCGACCTAGGTTCGGACCGGACTTTGTTTGCTTGCAACCGCTTCTTCTGTTTCGGCACGTCTGGTACCTCGTAACACACCATCCAAAGTATATCGCCCGCACGCTTCGAAGGCTACTCTTCGCTGCAGCAATAGCAGCTATCGTTTGCGCCCAATACGTGTTTGGATGCCGTTCGCCTCCACCTCTATTAGAAGGGTGAATTGTAAGACATGCCCTCGTAGCGTAAGCCCTCGTACGCCGGGATTACTGTCTACTATGTCATCCTATAGCTGTAGGAGAGACGCATATCCATGCTTGGGAACCAGGATGCGATTCAATCGCTCGCCCCGCATGTGGGCACACGGATCTATTACCCGACCGTCTCCCGCATCAATCGTAGGGCGGTCGGCACAATCCGGTTGTGGCTGGTCGCCTGCGCCCTTGTTCTCGCCGTCCCGCTCATCCCTGGCCTGCGCCCGGGTACCGCAGCACCGGCCACCTCACCAACCATCCTCGTCTTCACGCGCACCACGGGCTACCGCCATGCCAGCATCCCGGCCGCCATCGCCGCCATCCGCACCATCGGGCGCCGCGACGGATTCGTTGTCGTCGCCACCGAGGACCCCCGCGCCTTCTCCGACACGTCGCTGCGGCATGTCCGCGCTGTCGCCTTCCTGCTCACCACCGGGACGGTGCTCGACGCGGATCAGCACGGGGCGCTGGAGCGCTTCATCCAGCGCGGCGATGGCTGGCTCGGCGTCCACTCCGCCAGCGACACCGAGTACGCTTGGCCCTTCTATGGGCGGCTCGTCGGCGCGTACTTCCGCCGCCACCCCGCGATCCAGGCAGCCACGGTGGATGTGATCGACCGGCGCAGCCCCGCCACCGCCCCGCTCCCGTCCCTCTGGCGGCGCGTCGATGAGTGGTACGACTTCCAGACAAACCCGCGCGGGCGCGTGCATGTGTTGGCCACGGTCGATGAGCGCAGTTACCGGGGTGGCCGGATGGGCGCGGACCACCCGATCGCCTGGTGCCACGAGGACCTGGGCGGGCGCGCGCTCTACACGGCGATGGGTCACACGATCGCGGCGTACCGCGAGCCGGTGTTCCTGGCGCATCTGCGTGGGGCGCTGGACTATATCCTCGGCCGTGGCCCCGCTTGCCGGTGACAGATGCGGTGAACCGCGCCGGTTGCGTCTAGACTGGTCGTTGAGCCACACTCTTACCAGCGCGTTCTATTGGACGTCGGATGATCCGATTACGCGTTTTAGTGTAGGTGCGACAACTCGGCTCCATGCCGGACGAACGAGCGCAAGGAGAGGTGCTATGACACCACAGGCTCAGGCGAACGATCCGATGAACGTGTCCCTCGAAGTAGGGACGAAGCGCGTGTTCGCGTGCGTATTGGACTGGCCCGGGTGGTGCCGTTCCGGCAAGAATGAGGAGCAGGCGCTCGACGCAGTAGCGGCCTACGCCGAGCGGTATGCGGCCGTGGCGCGCGAGGCCGGCGTCGCCTTTCCAGACGCCCAGGCAGTCGATTTCCAGGTCGTGGAGCGGCTGCCCGGTACCGCAGGCCACACCGACTTCGGCGCGCCGGGGGAGGTCGCGACAAGCGATTGGGATCCGCTGACGGCCGAGGAGGCCGCGCGCCTGGCCATGCTCGTTAAGGCGGCCTGGGCCGTCTTCGATCAGGTCGCCGCCAGCGCGCCAGCTGACCTGCGCAAGGGGCCGCGTGGAGGAGGCCGCGACCGAGACGGGATGATCGACCATGTCCTCGGCGCCGAGGCGGCCTACGCGCGCAAGCTTGGAATCACGCGCCGGCTGCCGACGCGGGACGACACACGCGCGATTGCTGCCTTGCGCGACGCCATCGTCGCGGCGCTGAAGGCACCTTCTCATGGCACACCACGCGTCCCCAAAGGGTGGCCGCCGCGCTACGCTGCCCGCCGCATCGCTTGGCACGTCCTCGACCACGCCTGGGAGATGGAAGACCGGAGCGACACGGCGCGCTGACCCCCACCACGACCACATAGTGGCCTCTACGACCGACAACGACGGGCAGGGATAGGAGGCGATGGCCACAGTAAGCGAGCGCTCCTCACCTGTCGTCATGAGCGGCCCACACCCTCTATGTGCCCGTATCAACGGCACGTTGGTTAGGGGGCATGTGTGCCGCTGGCTTGAGGAGTCTGGGCAGCAACCCAGGCTCCTCACTGCGATGCTCACATGTCATGCATGCCCTCTGCGGCGATGCCTCCGCGACAAACGCTCGTGACGCGTGTGCGGCACAAGCGACCCGTCAACGCTGCGGCAAGAAACGGTCGTTCCTTAACATGCTCTTAACGTCCGCCTGCTACCATGACGCAATGCGGCCCGGTCAGGCCCGCCGGTAAATGAAGGAGGACCGCATGGCGTCTAGCCCGATCACGCACGTCGTCATCATCGTCAAGGAAAACCACACCTTCGACAACTACTTCGGTACCTTCCCCGGCGCCAACGGCGCCACATTGGCGCATGCCCCCGACCCGATCCCCTCCGATCCGCGCCACGACCATGTAGCCTGGCTGGCGCGCGCGACCAGCGCCGTCCGCCAGCAGTACACCGCGGCCGACATCCCCGCCTATTGGGCCTACGCCCAGCAGTACACCCTGTGCGACACCTATTTCACCGACGTCGCGAGCCAGTCCGAGCCCAACCACCTGATGCTGATCGCGGGGGACTCACCGGTCATCGACAACGCCAGCGCGCACCGCACCTACCAGCCGCAGCCGCCGTTCACTCTGCCCTCGTTGCCGGCGGCGCTCGCGGCGGCGGGCCGCGACTGGCGCACCTACGCCGACGCGCACGCGTCGTACGTTGGAGACATCGCGGGTCTCGCCGGGGATCCCTCGAACGTGCCGTCCGCGCAATTCGACGCCGATGTGGAGAGGGGGTACCTGCCGGCCGTCTCTTGGCTATATGCTCCAGAGGGGTTGAGCGAGCACCCGCCCTCGTCCAGCCACAGCGGGCCGGTGGTCGGGCCGGGCATGCGGTGGACAGCGGAGCGCATCGCCAAGATAGCCGGCAGCGCCTTGTGGGCGAGCACAGCCATCTTCGTCACCTGGGACGACTAGGGTGGCTGGTACGACCACGTCGAGCCGCCGGACGTCCAAGCGTGGACGGGAGGCGGACCGAGCGGGTATACGGGCTCGCAGTTTCGCTACGGGCCGCGTGTCCCATGTCTGGTCATCAGTCCCTATGCCCGACAAGGCGTCAACTCCACCTTGCACTCGCACGTTAGTCTGGTCAAATTCTGCGCGCGGACGTTCGGCCTGGCGCCGTTCTTCACCGCGCCCGCCTTCGCGCCGGGCGACCGCTCCGACGACATGTGGGACTGCTTCGACTTTACGTCCCCGCCTCGTCTGGGCGCTCCCTCAGCGCAGCCGTCGGGCGCATCAGACGAGGCGGGGACGTAAAGTCCCAGATGTATCAGCATGCCAGCATCGTGGATAGGCTCCGTCGCCGGGACATGTCCACGCTCCCTGTGGGGCTGCCGATACAAAGGGATGGCGCTCCTGGTACGCTGAAGGAGCCGTGCCTAGACGATGATCTGTACTGGATGCGCTCACCGCGCGCCTAGCGCGCTCCCTGTCTGGCCACTAGCGGGGCCAATCTCGCCGCCGCACACCGCATAATGAATGAATCATAGGGGGGACACGCGCATGAGCGTAAACGTGAGTGGGCTGGATCACATCGCCTTGCGGGTAACGAACCTCGCGCGGTCAAAGGCGTTCTATACCCAGACACTTGGCTTTGAGGTAGCGGTGGACATTCCGACGCTCGTCCTCGTCACGGGGTACGGCATCCAACTCGGGATGCGGGGGGACGAGGCCCAGACGCCCCAGGGTGACCGTTTCGACCCCTACCGCGTGGGGCTCGACCATCTTGCCCTAGCGGTGCCCGATCGCGGCGCCCTCGACGGACTCAAAGAGACCCTGGACGCCGCCGGCGTGCGCCACAATGGTATCCAGGAGAACCCGCTCTCGCACGCCCCCTACATCAGCTTTTATGACCCCGATGGGATCGCCTGGGAATTCTACGTCGCCGATCCGCTACAGGCGTAGCTGCGCGGCCCACGTCGCGCACCGCTGTGTGAGCGCACAAGGCAGACCTGCACACGTTTCAGGCGTCACCTCACTGATAGCCTGCGTTCCCAGCTAGGGGAGACGTTGTGGGTGCAGGCGAGGATTGGTATACTTGTTGTAGTAATGCAACAGGAGACCTGGCCCACGGATCTTTAGCGTGGTGGTCGGGTACGGACGGGTGACTGCACCAGGAGGGGCAATGGAGGCACGGACCTTTATCACGCCAGGGGACCACGATGACGACCTTGCTCGTGTGGTCGCCCGCATCCGCGCGACGAACGGGGGGCCGCCTGTGTCCACGCCATCAGCCGACACCATCGCGTCTGTGATCGCGCACCTTCAGGGCGAGGACCCGCTGAGCGATGCCGACCTTGCCGAGCATGAGCGCCTCTGGCGGGAGGTCGAGGACGAGATGCGTCGTCGTGACCAGGCCGATGACCGTGCCGAGGGGCTGCTGTAATCGGGGTGGTAGACTACCTCATCGATACGAACCATCTAAATCGGTTGATCGACCTCGGACATCCCGTGCGGGCACGGTTCGTCGCTGGCCTCGGAGCGGGCGATACATTTTCCCTCATCCTGCCCCTCATCACGGAGGCGGTGTCTGGATTCAGTATCCTCCCACGCGCAGCCCGCAATTGGACGCAGTGGCATACGATCCGCCCCTCTCTTGTGCTGCTCCCGCTTGACGAGACGGACGCGCTGGATGCGGCAGCGCTCCAGGTTGCGCTACGCCGTCAGGGACGGCAGCTCGCCACGGTGGACGCCCTCATTGCTACGGTTACCCTGCGCTATGACCTGACGCTGTTAACGACCGACGGCGACTTTGTTGCGGTGCCAACGCTGCGCGTCGAGAACTGGCTGCCGTAACGCGTCCCAGGGCAGTCATACACTCTACGATGTCTGCCAGCGCTGCCTCTCGTCACCCCGTGCCACACCTACACAGGCTTGGCCGCCTTGTTGATACGCCGATGGCCACACAGCAGTTAGCGCTGCCGTCCGCGCCCCCATGCGATACCACCACCTGCACCGTCTGAGGCGGTAGGATATAGAAGGGGAGACCGCGCCCACGGCGGTGTTCTCTCGATAGCGCCAGGCGCAGAGTAGCTGACGGGAGGGAGCCCATGAGCGCGACGAGCACGACGGTGACCATGGATTCTGGCGTCCCGCTCGCGACGCTAGAGGCCGTGCTGGAGCGCATTACCTATGCCAACGAGGAAACCGGCTACACCGTGGCTCGCGTCGCGACACGCGGCGGTGGCAGCGACCTGCTCACCGTGGTCGGCGCCCTCCTTGGCGCACAGCCCGGCGAGAGCCTGCGCCTACAGGGCGTGTGGAAGAGCCACCCCCAGTATGGCCGCCAGTTCGAGGTCCGCGCGTATACGACGGTCCTCCCCGCCACGATCCAAGGCATCCGCCGCTACCTCGGCTCTGGCCTGATTAAAGGCATCGGGCCGAAGATGGCCGAGCGCATCGTCGACCGCTTTGACGCGGACACCCTGCGCGTTATCGAAGAGGAACCGGGCCGCCTGATCGAGGTGCCGGGTCTCGGCCCTAAGCGCACGGCCATGATCGGCCGCGCCTGGGACGAGCAGAAGGCGATCAAGGAAGTCATGCTTTTCCTACAAGGTGTCGGTGTGTCGACCTCGCTTGCTGTGCGTATCTACAAGACGTACAAGGACGCCAGCATCTCCGTCGTCAAGAACGAGCCGTATAAGCTTGCGGGCGACGTGTGGGGGATCGGGTTCAAGACCGCCGACAAGATCGCGCAATCCCTTGGCATTCCTCACGATAGCCCCGAGCGCGTCAAGGCGGGCCTCCAGTTCGCGCTTTCGGAAGCAAGTGACGACGGACACTGCTACCTGCCCGAGGGGGACCTGATTGCGCAGGCGACCGAGATTCTGGGCGTCGAGGCGGCGCTCGCCGAGACGTGCCTAGAGGAGTTGGCACAGGAGGAGGGCGTCGTGATGGAGGTTCTGCCCGGCACGGACGGAGCTGAGGTGACGGCAGTCTACCTTGTGCCCTTCCATCGCGCCGAGGTGTCGCTCGCGTACGGTCTGCAGCGCCTCCTCTCGGCATCCGTCGAGCGACTACCCACGTTCACGACCGTCGACTGGGACGCGGCCACCGCCTGGCTCCAGAAAACAACGGGGAGCGCGCTTGCGCCCGCACAGGCCGAGGCGGTCCGCTTGACACTGACCGAACGGGTCGCGGTCCTCACCGGTGGCCCCGGCTGTGGCAAGAGTTTTACGGTGCGCTCGATTGTCGCCCTGGCCAAGGCGAAAGGAGCCAAAATCATCCTTGCGGCGCCGACGGGGCGCGCCGCCAAGCGTCTCTCAGAACTGGCCGGGATGGAGGCCGCGACGCTCCACCGCCTCTTGCAACTCCGGCCCGGCGGGGACGCCGCGTTCAACCGGGAGACGCCGCTCGATGCCGACCTGATCGTGGTTGATGAAGCCTCGATGCTCGACGTGCTCCTCGCCAACACGCTGGTCAAGGCCGTTGCCCCGGGCGCCCACCTCCTGTTCGTGGGTGATGTGGATCAGCTGCCGAGCGTCGGCGCGGGCGAGGTGCTACGCGACCTGCTCGGCGCGGGGACCATTCCCAGCGTTCGCCTCACACAGATCTTCCGCCAAGCCCAAGAAAGTGGCGTCGTCACCAACGCCCACCGGATCAACGCGGGGCAGATGCCCGTGACGCGGGACCTCGCCGACTTCTTCCTCTTCGCTCAGGACGACAACGAGCAGGTCGCCGATCTCACGGTGGACATCGTGGCCAACCGCCTGCCACGAAAGTTCGGCCTTGACCCCCGCCGCGACGTGCAGGTGCTCTGCCCGATGCACCGGGGACCAGCCGGGGCCGGCGCACTGAACGAGCGATTGCAGGAGGCGCTGACGCCCGCACGGCCAGGCCTGCCGGAACGACGGTACGGCGGGCGCGTCTACCGTGTAGGCGATAAGGTCACCCAGATTCGGAACAACTACGACAAGGGCACAGCGGGTGTCTTCAACGGCTCCGTCGGTGTTGTGACCGGCCTCTCGCTGGAGGACCAAGACCTGCGGGTGTTCATGGACGATGAGGAGGAGATCACGTACGGCTTCGACGAGCTGGACGAACTCACACACGCCTACGCCGTCTCGATCCACCGCTCGCAGGGCTCCGAGTACTCCTGTGTCGTCGTGCCGCTGACGACCTCGGCGTGGCTCATGCTCCAGCGCAATCTGCTCTACACGGCCGTGACGCGGGCTAAGCGCCTCGTGGTATTGGTGGGGAGCAAGCGCGCCTTGACCAAAGCCGTGCGGACCGAAGGGGCAGGACGACGCCACACAGCGCTCGCCGAGCGGCTGCGCCGTGCGCAACCAGTTAGGGCACTCCCACAGGCGACGCGCTATCCAAACGTGGCCGGTGGCCGGCGCGGCGAGCGGCGCGTGGCTGAGCAGCGAGCACGCTACACGACTGATTCCGCCCAACAGGCGTGATGTCGCCCGTAGGACGATGCCGTACAGTGATTATGAACGGTGGCCTGTTCCCCGTCTTTCATCCGTGTGTTACGATGGACGCACGAGGTCATACGAATGGGAGCCAAGACTGGTAGGAACGAGGATAGAGGACGTGCCCACATTCTGCGCGTTCATTCGTACAAGCAGTGTCCGCATCATCTCGCTAGGAGACATTCTTGATGCGTCATGATCGAGCCTATCAGGACACGCTGCGCCGTGTGACAGACGATCAACGCTTCATCGCAGAGCAGCGCGCGGCCTTAAAAGGTATGGGCCTAGCCCCCGACGAGATCGAGCGCGGCATGGGACCCGCACGCTCGTTCCATGCCGGACTCGTCGAGGACGTGGCGTGGTACGAACGTGTTTGTCGGCGCGACGTCGAGACAATGCATTCCTTGACCGCCATCGGTCGCCTCTTGATCGCCGCCCGCATCGCCAACGGGCTCACCCAGCACGAGTTGGCGGACCGCTTGGGTGTGAGCGCCGCTCAGGTATCGCGCGATGAACGTAACGCGTATCATGGCATCACCGTTGACCGAGCACAACTGATCCTGGACCGCCTCGGCGAAACATGCACGGCACGCCTTGTCGAGAAGCCCCTCGCTCGTGTCAGTTGAGTGACGCCCATGATGCAGGATAGGCGCAAGACTTTGAGCGCGTGCGTCGTTGTAGAATCGCTGGTCGAGCGTGACGAAGATTTCGACTCTAGCCATAGAGCGGAGGCCGTCGACCGACACGAGCGCCTCCCGTAATGTACGGCGAGCGCGGCGGCAAAAGGCTATGCTACACGTATGCGTGGGCCACGCGGCCTTATAAAAGGAGACATGTCCTATGAGCACAACAGTCATCACGGCGACCGAGATACCGGCCGCACCGTACTACGTCCTGTCCGACGACGCCTTTATGAGCGATTGGGGCGGGGCTGAAGGGCGGGTCAACACCATCATCCTGCCAGCGTCGAGCCGCGAGGAGGCCGAGATCGTCGCGACCAACGCGCGCAACCGTGACGAGCAGCGCAACGTACGCATCCTCGACCGCATGCCCGCGCTCTCCTCTGGCGTGGTCTACAGCCTCCTGGACAAGGCAAGCGCGGCGCGCTGGTACACCCCACGCACGTTCGAGCCGGAGCCGACCGACCAGCCGTATAATGGCTGGAGCAACTACAAGACGTGGGTAACGAATCTGTGGATCACGAACGACGAAGACGGCTACGACGCGGCGCGCGCGGCGATTGGTCGCGGCGGCTTAGACGCCCTACGCGCCTATGTCGAAGGTCTACCTGACATCCAGCAGGTACTTCAAAGTGGTGTGGTCCCAGCGTCGGGTCTCGCCGCTGATCTCTACGAGAACGAGCAGCACAACGCCCGCGAAACGCGGGACGCGGCAGCGATCATGCACGCCGCACTCGCCACGATCGATTGGCCGGAGATTGTGGAGGCTCTACACGAGGAGTAGCGACACAGGAGGCGCGATCGCGCCGTAACCAACGAGCGCTGCGTTTCCCTATCGCACAGCGCATCCGCATCCTCTACACTAGATGTATGAGCGATCAATCGACGACGCCACCAGCCGACTACGACAGCCCGTGGAAGGAGGCTCTTGCCCGGTACCTGCCGGACTTCTTGGCTCTCTTCTTCCCGGACGTCCATGCCTAGATCGACTGGGGGCGCGGTTACACCCTGCTCGACAAGGAGTTGCAGCAGGTCACGCGCGACGCCGACCTCGGCCGCCGCCTTGCCGATACGCTCGTGCAGGTATGGCGGCGCGACGGCGTGGATGTGTGGGTCTTGATTCACATCGAGGTGCAAGGAACGCCAGAGCGTGACTTCGCGCAGCGCATGTTTGTCTACTATTACCGCATCTTTGACCGCTACGAGCGCCCTGTGATGAGCGTCGCGGTTCTCGCCGATGAGCAGGCATCGTGGCGACCGGCACGCTTCGTCCAGGAGATCTGGGGCTGTGCGGTTGAGATGCGCTATCCGGTGGTCAAGCTGCTGGAGTGGCGGGAGCGAGACGAAGAGTTGGCCGCGAGCACCAATCCGTTTGCGGCTGTGGTGCGCGCGTACCTGGTGGCGCAGGCGACGGCGGGGGTAACGGAGGCACGAGGGCGTGCGAAGATCGGTATCATCCGTGGGTTGTTTGGGCAGGGCTACGAGCGCGGGCAGGTCATGGATCTGGTACGCCTGATCGACTGGTTCGTGGTGTTGCCGCCAGAACAGGAGCGCCTCGTTCAACAAGAGTTAGAGCGGATAGAGGAGGAACAGAGAAGGCCTATGTCACAAGTTGGGAGCGAATGGGATTGCAAGAAGGCGAGCTGCGCGGGCAGCGTGCCATGTTGCTCCGGTTGGTACAGGTGCGCTTTGGATCAGTGCCAGAGGCGCTGGATAACCGGATTGCGCAGGCCGATCAAGGACTATTGAACGCGCTTGTTGAGCGCATCGAACAGGCCGTGTCACTGGAGGATTTGGCCGACGACACGAGCCGTTAAAGGGTCCATGATCGACGTGTTGCTGCACCCAAGACGGATGTTATCTCGTCTATCCCCTACAGTGCTCTTTGTACCGGTATCTGGTCTGGTAGAGGTGGACATGTCAGTATACATTGGGCTGGCGTAGAGCACAGGGGCAGGCGCGTCCGTGTCTCAACATCCTGGGTACCGCGTGCCTGCCGCATGATATTGGTGCCCGCTATACGAGCGCTAGTGATGCGTCTGTCGTAACAGGGCGGCCGACGACCTCTCACCACGACAGCAGGGGGCAACCGATGGGTCAGTGTGTTGTTCGCCGCTGCCAGGGCGGAGGGGGCTGCACCTCATCAAGCCGAGCGTGCAGACGCGCTCGTGTCATCACGCGGTTCCTCGCTCTGCCGCTGGAGCAGGACGTGCTGGGGCGTCGTGCTGTGTGACTCCGATAGCTATGTGTTACAGTTGAGACCATACACTTGGCACATGACCCAGGTGGCGTAACCGTGTGTGAGCGGCGGCGGCTGACACGAGGAAGTGCCCTTGGACACGGTCGATCAAGCGACCCACTGCGGCTCCCGTGACGGGGATCTGGTGGCCGGTCTCGTCCAACACCAGGCGGATCACGTCCTTGAGTGCTGTGCGTGGCATGAGCAGAGCGCCACAGGCATAGCCGGCCTGCCACTCCATCCAGTCAACGCACTGACCAGGGACGACGGTCAGACCGCAGGATGCCACGCGCGCGGTATCGTGCTCGTCGGAGACCGGGATGGGCACCCCGTCCTCGCGGTCACCGACGAAGTTGTGCAGCAGCACATGGCCGAGTTCGTGTGCAAGCGTGGTGCGCAGGCGTGCGCCGCGCCGCCCATCCTCGTACAACGCGCGGGCAATCC
>JAABVA010003788.1_pt1 | contig 14228 bp, 12 predicted proteins | sample 5560331 | NCBI WGS metagenome assembly JAABVA01 (sample SAMN12812661, study PRJNA571458) | rock metagenome | isolation source: Antarctica rocks | place: Antarctica: Victoria Land, Mt New Zealand sud | collected 2016-01-07 | reverse complement strand
AGGTCAGATTGTTACTGCTTGCAAAGGCATCCAGGATTGCGTCTCTGTGAGCCCTTGCACCCTGCACAGACACAACACTGAACACAAGCATATACAAGTGCAACGGCGTCAGTGCAGAGCAGTCATCAGAGCACGTGCGATGTGCTGCACAGCGAGGATTTGTTGTCCCCACTCATTGCAGACACTGCATACATTGTGTCTGTTGAAGGCTGTACACCTCACCGTAGTTAGCCATAAAGCAGGTCGTACGTTGCCCTGACGGCTGCCGGGTAGCACGAATATGCCGGTCTTTGGACTTTCGCCATTACTCGCCATTACAACGCTCACACAGCTCAAGGACGTAAGTGGGTCCTCCAGCATCTGCATTCAAGTATCAGCTCGGCAGTGCTGCTGGCTTATGCAGCAGAGGACCATTTGCAGGCAAGATACAACAAACAGAACAACAAAGACAGGTTCCAAAGCAGCTGAGCTCATCTCGCCGTTCTTGCTCAGTCTTATGGGTGTGCAGCTAAGCCGCAACTGTGCTCCGCAGTAGTTTGTGGTTCACATTGCTGTGCGGGACAAACCTATTTTGCTGGATCTCTGTGCTGGCACTGGAAGTGTTGGGGACAGCATTGACAGAGACCTGTGGGATTATGTTGCGCTTGACATTGACTATTTCTCGGCAAAGCGCCAGACATTTAATGTGATATCGGTCCATCAGACTGTTGTTGCGGACTGTTTGTGTGATGATCCATAGGGCTCGGGTCTTCCGCTTTAGTCAGCTGTTTGTGTCCAAATGACTCAACTGATTGTGGTTGCGGACTGTTTGTGTGATGACCCACAGGGCTTGGGTCTTATGGCAAAGTCAACCCTGTTTGTGGTCCAAATGGTCCATCATATTGCTGTTGCAGACTGTTTGTGTGATGACCCATAGGGCTGAGGTCCTTCGGCACAGTCAGCTTTTTGTGTCCAATCGGTCCATCAGACTTAGGTCTTCTGCCACAGTCAGTTGTTTGTGTCCAAATGGTCCATCAGATTGTTGTTGCGGACTGTTTGTGCCATTGGGCTTAGGTCTTCCGGCACAGTCAACCCAAACAGGGTCCAAATGGTCCATCAGATTGTTGTTGCGGGCTGTTTGTGTGATGCTTAGGGCCTTTGGCACAGTCAGCTTTTGGTGTCCAATCGGTCCATCAGACTGTTGTTGCGGACTGTGTGTGATGACCCATGGGGCTTGGGTCTTCTGCCTTAGTCAGCTGTTTGTGTCCAAATGGTCCATTAGATTGTTGTTGCGGCCTGTTTGTGTGATGACCCATCAGAATGTTGTTGCGGACTGTTTGTGTGATCACGCACAGGGCTTAGGTCCTTTGGCACACTCAGCTTTTTGGTTCAATTTGGTCTGTGAGTTCGTTTTTGCAGACTGGTTTGTATGATGACCTAAAGGGCTTAGGTCTTCTGGCACAGTCAGCTGTCTTGGAGTCAACATGGTCCATAACAATGTTTTTGCTAATTGTGTGTGTGATGACCCATAGGGTTTAGATCCTCCGGTGTGGCATTATGTTTTGTTCTATGTGGATCTGTCTCAGCATCTGTGAAGAAAAATGTCCAAAAGCTCAGACAAGCTCATCACATTTTGTTTCTTTTGCAGGTTAAGCTCATCATCTCCCAGACTGCTCGTTCTTGCAAAGCACAGTTGCAAGTACTTACATGAACCAATCCGCTTTGTTATCACCATCATTGGCGGCAAGTCCAGCCGCTGTCTCTGCCAGCAGCATCTAGTTCGGATATGTGGATGCAAGGCTTGTCGCTTGCTTCAATGCAGGCCTGTATACACCCTGCCATGCCCGGTGCAGCATTCAACATTTAAAACATGTTGATTTTCCCATTGTGCAGCTCATCACATTTGCAAATGAGCTGCAATCATCGAGTCTTAGCATAGCCTATCATCTCACAGCTTGACTGCACAGTGCCGAGTCCAGCTGCTGTCTCTACATGCTGCTAGTGTGGATATGCGGATGCAAGATTTGTACGCACCCTCCTATGCCTAGTGCAGTGTTCAACATTTTGATTTTCCAAGGACTGGTCATCACATTCTGCCAACTATCTGCACTGGCATGCTTCGAATCTTATTTCTACTCACATTTCACAGCTAGACTGCAGTGCCTCGTCTGCAACATCTGGGGCGATACAGACCTCCCATGCGCATCATGTGTGGTACAGCGTGTCTGATTCCGGGCTTGATATCTCAAATATATAGACCAAAATGTACTAATAAAGCACAAGGCCCAACAAGAATGGTAATGCTAATCAATGCGCAACATCTGCAACTGGGCGTAAGGCCCGGCTTCCTCTTCGTTCACCAATCTCTCTGCGGCAGCGTGCAGGGCCTCTGCCTCGCTGTTGGCTTGTGCTGACTGAGTCACATACCCCAGCAAATGGGCGCGGTGGGCAACGGCCCAATGTTTGTGCAACTGTAAGCGAAAGCTGGGCGGTCTTCCAGGCTCCTTGATTGTCTGCAACTCGTGCCCGCTGAATGCATAGTCCTGTCGATGTTGGGCTGTGCTGGTTGCCCAGTCTGTGCACAGAAATGTATGGCCATGACTGCTGTGCTAAAAAATGACTGCTATGCTAGACAAAGGCTGCTTCTCAAGTGCTGACACATGCAGCTTGCTTGCAAGTGAGTGCTATCAGGGATGTGCTGTGCTACTGACCCAGACTGTGCTCAAAAATGTGCCGGCCTTGACTGAAGTGTCCAAACACGATGGTTTTTGCAGTGCTGTGTCCTGTAGCCAACTTGCACATGACTTTTGTCAGATCTGAGCTGTGCTGCTGGTCCAGTCCGCGCACACAGATGTGTTGGCCTTGACTGTTGTACTCAAGAAAAGCTGTTTCTTCACTGCTGTCAAGTTTCAGGCTCGAGGCAGAACTGTCTTGGCCACTGGCTTTTGCAGGTTTCTATGCAAACAGCCCCGCTACTTGCCGGCTGCTTTGCTGCAGAATCTGAGCATTCAACAGCTGTTACTTTGCCACAAACGTTGACCTTATCGAGGTACTGCGATGTATCTTTGTTGCGTGCTGCACGGCTCTCGAGTTGGGCTCCTGCTTTTCTCGCAATGGTAGCCTGACAGCAGTGCAGTCTGAAACGGCGCATGACTTGCGCTGTGTCGGCTTTCCGGCTCGGTGAATCCATGCAAAGCAAGATGTGCTCAACTGTCTATGCCCAAGCGCACTGCCGCGCGAATCAGTAAGCAGCAGGTGCATAGGTGTTGAACGGGGCGTCAAAACCCTACTGTACCTGCAAAGCCTTATGATAAGTTACTTATCCTGATGCGAATTGTGGCCAACCTGATGCTAAACTTTTGTCTCTCCTGCACAAACATCACAACGAGACTTGGCCCTTGCTTGCTTAGCAACGACGGCTCTACTACCCTGCGCTCGCTGACATTGAACAGGCCATGGTAAGAACACGTGAACGAAGTACGCTGAGCGTCCAAACTGTATGCACTTGGCTAGGGTGCACGCAAGGCTGTCCTCCCCGGCTGTCCCTGACTTGCTTGTGACTTGCAGGCGTCCGCAGCCATGTCGCTGACATGCCTCTTGGCGTTGTTTGGACGGATCCCGACTGCTTTATGCTTCAACGTCCAAAGCGCAAGAGTGGCCGGTCCATCGGCATACACTTTGAACCCTGGTAGATATACTCCCGTGGTTGGGGGATCTTATCCGCAAGTCCCTGGCTTGGTTGAAAACGTTCAAGCTACGGGTGGGATTATGGGTGACCTCCCATATCAATACGTGCGCATGGACCAGATGCCTGACCCTGGGCCTCAAAGGGTCTTCTGCTCTGTCACCTTCTTTGATGGTCCTTTGGATCAAAATGGCCTCTGTTCGGGCAACGAACTCATAGTGTATACCCCGTTCAACCAGCCACCACAGGGACGATTCGATCTCGTCCATAGGTCGTTTCTGGTGGTTTGTGTACCCATCCCACTTAGTCCACCGGCCCCAGCTTTGGTACCAAAAGTAGAGCCTCAAGATGAGTACATCGCATTTTTGAGAAATGCAGCATCCTTTGAAGAAGGTCTTTTCAATAACCTTTTTGGTAATCCTGGTGGTGGGTTGCAAGCTCGAGAACAGATAAGCAGCTCCTTGGTGTTGACTAATCGAGCCACAGGTAACTTTCTTGCTCTGTATCTGATCGTTGCTAATTGCCACTGATTACTTACGGCTTTTGCGTGCCCAGGTGCTGCACCAACCCCTTGCTTCCAAGGACAAGGCAGTTTTGCTGATGATCAGACCCCATGTGTCCAACCTTTATATTCGTATTGGATGGCGCTACCACCCAACTTGCACATCAATGCCTGTTATATGATCACTGCTTGCAATGGCGTGATAAGCGTTCTTCAAGCCACAAACCTTTGCAGCGACCTTTCGGTGGGGCCTGGCAGCATTGTGCACTGCAACTCAGGTATGGTATCATGTCATCTGTGTGCCGCGCTCGGGCCCTTGTTCATGAGATGCTGTCGAAAGTTGCAAGTATGAGTCAGGATCTTGATGCAGATGGTGCACCTCCCACTATCAGTTTTCCTCAGGAGGTCACCTTGTCAGGTGAGAGCATTGTGATGAAAGTAAAGCCTTGATGAGTTGCAGGAACGATTGCAATCATTTGACGTTTTGGATACTCATGCGCTTAGTAACATCAGCTTGTTTGCCCTCAGCCCTATCAGTTCATTCTTGGTGTGCATTGGGCTTGTATGAGTGAGGCTGTACAAGTTTGCATCATTGTTTCTCCACCTGCTCAAGGCCAAACATTGCAATTGCATACAGCTTGATATTTGACATCATGGGTTGTCATTAGTGGATGACATGCTGAGTCTGTGCAGGGGCGTCAACTTCTCCCAGCTCTCCAGCAAGTAGTCCAGGTGATCACAACCCTGGTTTCTCCAAATGCTTTGCAATGATTCCCTGACATTCAAGGCTTGGAATATTGTTCCGGGTTACTGGTGTTCCCCATCCATTGTCAGAAAATTAAAGCTTGCATTTGCATAAGCTGTTGGAATTGCATAAGCTGCTGTAAAGACAAACCTGATGCCATTTAGTCCCTCACATGCTTTGATGTTGTTGTATGCATGTCTTCCAGAGGAAGTGAAGTACAACTGCTGGCTTGTGCTTGACACAGTCAAACTTGTGGCTGTCCTTGTAGGTGGAGCTTGTGGCACAAGCAACTGTCAAGGGCCTGGTGCACCATGTGTTCTTGGAGAAGCGACTGGTGGCGCTTGTTGTTGTGACCCTGGGGTGTGCAACTCGACTAATGACCCAGGAAGCAGTGACAGCGGAGGGTCTGGAACTTGTTCTCCTTCTTCAGGTTCTCCTTCTTCAGGTACGTTTCATTCTCAGCGACCTGCAATCAGATAATATGCACATTCTGTTTCAATGTGGCAAAGTCTTGGTTCCATTTTGGCATACATTACCTACAAAATTTGCATGATATTGTGTCCCTCGACCCTTTCCATCCAAAGCTTGCAAAATTACCCTTGGCTCCCATTGTTGCGCTTGCATTTGCATCAGCAGTTGGGAACACTTTGTAAAGACAAAACTTGCCAAACGTGTTGAGACAGTTGGTCAGTCATTTGTCTCAGCATTGACAAATTATTGGTGCTACTGTTTTGCGTCAGACCTACAAGCAACCTACAAGCAATGCAAAGCTTCCATCTCCGCTTGTGTGAAGAAGCTTGCATACTCATTTTGATCGAGCAATTCACCAACAGCATTGCATGCTTTGCAGACACTCCAGCTCCAACCCCACCAGCCTCAAGCACCTCCACAACGCCAGGTGAGTCTTTCTTGCATGGATGTTGTTGCAGAGCAGATGCATCATAGCACAGAAACTTGCTAGGTTTGTCAATAGCTCTTCTGCACAGTGCTTTGGATTTACAAGTATGCAGACACAAGGTGGCAAAACACAGAGAATTGTGTCATATCAACTTGAGTACATCTGACTGATCACATGTTTTAGAGTTGCGTTATAGAGTTGCGTTCCTTGAGGTCACAAGTTGACGAAGATGAGAGGCAAGTCACTGCTGCTCTCATTTGTGATCCGCTCCTCGTTTTGCCCTAGCATGAAGCAAATATTTGTGTATATGCATGACTTGTTTCAGCATCATGCTCATGCATAGACAAGGTTGCTAGCTAGGCTGGTGTTGTCTCTAGATGCCAGTAGGCATCTACACTAGTGGGTTTGTTGCTTGTCAGGTTCACCTCCATCACCAGAGGGTGCCGCCCCTGGGAGCAAAGGTGCAATTTGCAGTGCTGACATGCCATGCAATCAGGGATTGAAATGCTCACCAGCTGGTCCAGGACAATCTACAGGCAAGTGCACTTAGAGCAAGCAATCCAAGCAAAGTGGAAATACACTTGAGCATGAACTGTCAAGATCAGATCATTGCCAAGGTCAGAGAAGCCTGGGTAACAGATTGCCTGAGATGGTTGGTGAGGGTGCTTGTGATTGCATGCACATTTGCAGCCTTCTCGTTGGCAGCATTGCTGTGTAATATGTTGATGAAGTAATGCAGTGATCTATGACAACCTGTATTCTAGACTGTATACATGGAGACCCATGTATACATGGAGACCCATGTATATTCAAGATGTATAGGTGAAACGCATCAATCAGCGTTGCAAGCAGTCGAAGCCTGCTCTACAAGTACAATGGTGTTTGGGAAAGCGTACCACATGCTAAGATGTTCATGAAGCCATGCACCTACTTTTTCCTGACAAGAACTTGCTTGTGTCTGAGATCATCCTGTTGGAATATGCAGTTAGACTTAGACTATTTCGGTCAAGTCATTCATGAACATACAAGTGTGACAGCTGTCCAGTTTAATCAGCTACTGTGTAAGCTGCAGTTTACTAACCCGCTAGCCACTCAGCGGCCTCTCTAGTGCTATAAATACGTTGCAACTTTGTTAAGCAACTACACAGTTCTTATCAGCAGTCGGCTTTGTAAATACGCACTGTGTCCCTGAAAGCAACACATCCCGCAAACACTGTAAATTGTACACAACTCACGCATCCAGTACATTGGCAGGGCAAGGTCCAACATCAGCATGTGTAATTTGGTCGACAGGCACAAACCAATTGGTTGTGAATGCTGTCACAGCTTCTCTGCACAAGCTGCCACATCAACCTGCAGAGTAACGACCTTAGGGTTTGCAGAAGCGTGGTGAGTAGAAGTTAGGGGGAGCACAGAGGGTAATAGATGGTGAGTAATTTGCTGACTCCTGATTCTGATTTATGTTACAGAAAGATCAAAGATTCCCTGAGGAGACACAGGGTGAATTGCATGCGACAAAAGTGTTAGATTGGCGTGTCCCACAGCAGATCAGGCTAAATAACATATCAATCAATGTTGTTGTCAAAATAATGAGTCCAAGTGTTCTTGTGCTTGCTTGACAGGCAGCTTATGTACATGACATGCAACATGAGATAAGATCAAATGAAACAAAACAGCGTTGCAGTCGAGCACAGTGAGATTCAGCTAGAAGAAGACAGATTGCTGAGACAAGCATCCTTGAATCTGACGAATGCCTGCCAGTGTATCTGCAGAAGAGGTTGAGCTTTGTCATCTCTAGAATCCTGGTTTCATGTGTGGGGGTTTCAGCCTTGGTAAGTGTAACACCTCACTGTAACAGTTACCAGGCAAAAGCACTGTTGCGTGTTCAATCGTTATTGATGCGATGTTTCGATGTAAGACTCTGATCAAGACATCGCACTGTTCAGCAGAGCACCTACCTTTCCAGCTGAACCGCTTTCCAACCCTGAATTGATGACAAGGTCTGACGAAGTGTTTGCAAATGCTTGCCATAAATTCCAGACTGCTGCCGCACCTGAAGTCGATCATTTGCTTGAAGTGTTCACAAGTTGCCTGTGGAAAAAGCACATAGACAACTCTGATTGCTGTATTCATTGCAATTTGCTGATGGCTTGGCAAAGCACAGCTGTTGCTGGCATGTAGTCAGCCGCATTGGTCTTGACTACGGTGAAGTGAACATGTTGCCACGCTGCCAGATAGACTGCTAGACGCTCTGGTGATCCAAAGAAGTCCCATGCCAGCTTGACACAGTCTGCCAAGTTCTGCACCTGGTGCAGCCAGCCCGCTGGGACGAATATCCTTTGCCCGTGAAACTGATAGACCACGCGCTCATACGCTTCTCCTGTCTCTGGGCATTCTCCCAGGGCTGCCTGCAACTTGAGGATCTGATCGTGATCCAGAAAGGGCTTGTATAGCTTCTTGCCTTGCCGCTGCGTCTGAAAGCCTGCTGCATCTACATTGACTTTCATCCATGCAGTGGCTTCTTCCAAGCAGGCTGGATGGAAGAAGACCCATTTGGCCAGGGGTGTATCCTTGCCCTGCAAGAACGTATGCATACAATCAGAGCACCTCACTACCTCGTCTGCATGTGACAATATGTTCATGAGGCATACCTTTTTGGCATGTGCAGTAGCAAAAACAATGTTCTGAGCATCTGCCCAGTCTGCATGTGCGGCTGTGCTCAGACCCTCCTTGCCCATGAATATCATGGTGGTCTTGTGCAGATCTACCAGCTGATGTGTGTGCTCTCCCCACCACTCACCACCAACTCTTGCCTGCCGGATATCAACCATATGCTGTGCTGATTGTGTGCTGGCTGAATCCATGCGGAAGGCTGAACTTGACATACTTCTCCTGCTCGTATTGCTTCAATACTGCTTGCACGATGTTGTTGCTGGGTCGCTTGGCATTGGCAAGCAGTTCTTGGATATCAGGAGACTTGCCCAAGTCATGCTCAAAGCCCTTCAGCAGCTCCTCACAATCGACTGCAGGCTTATGAGAGCCACAGTCACACAGAGTGGGAGCGGTTTTACTCAGCAGCTTGGCTGCCTGCAAGTGCACAAGCTGCTCAGAGCTGAAGCACAAGGCAGCAAGCAAGGTCAGCAAAGATTGACAAACAAGCTTGCCTGCGCCCTGTCAGTGGGGCAGCTCAGAGCTGGACAAGTAAGCACAAGGGCCTGCATCTTCTTCAGCAGGTGGGCGTCCTTGAGCGCGACCAGCCTGGATGCTTGTGGATCCTTGCAGAGCATGCACGACATGTTGTCTTCCAGGCCAGGAGCGGCAGTCCCCTGCAGGGGATTGCATTCTTCAGCATGCATCATGGCTGACAATGGAGCAAAGGTCCTGAAGGGAACAAACCTGCCAAGCACAGATGTTGAGCTGCACGTGCACATTACAGCCCTGACACTGCTGAGTTGCACAGATGTTGAGCTGCATGTGCACATTACAGCCCTGACACTGCTGAGTTGCACCGTTCACATCTTCATCCAAAGCATTGTGTTGCAAGGCGATCAGGGCGTGCAAAACATGCCAGGTCGCTGTTTGAGGGTCTCTGGTAGATCCAATAGGTGTGAGACTCAGTATTGTTGCAAGGGCGAGCTGCTGGTGGTACTGACTGCTCTCTGCTGCAACCTGAAAGTGATCCACCCCTGATCAGAGGGCTGTTTAGATTTGCTGCTGCGGACACACGGGAAGTTTCGTGTCGTGTTCTCACCTTCCGCTTCTTGCACACCTGAGGCGAGGCCGCAGGTGATTCACGCTCCTCTACGATTTCAGTGTCGACAGTGGCTTTGAGTTTGAAGCCTTGATGTACTTCGTCACCTTCCGCGTTGCGCCTTCTCGTTAAGTGGTTATGCAATGCGTGGCGACTAACACAAATTTCACCGCACTTAGGGCATCGATGCCGCGGCATCCGAGCGTACACATCCAGATAGGCACTTGGACAGTCGAGTGGGATTCCGTTGACGGTAAAGGGTACTCCGTGGGATTCCGTTGACATTGAAGGGTATTCCGTGGGATTCCGTGGGATCTCACGCAACTAGGCGCTGACTTTCTGCGCGAGTTTCCTGACGATCGCCTTCATGCTTCGCAGCAGCTGATGAGTCCTTATGCCAAGTCGCGGTCGCCGCCTGACGCCGAAGTTCTGTAAAGGTGTCGCAGTGTCTCGTATGTCTACTTGACACGCGCTTCTCCCACGAACTGGACAAGTCACCACTCAATACTACAGGGCGGACGACAGGCTGCACCCCAGACGTTGCATGGAAAGACACTTCCTTAGCACGTGTGTCAAAAACATGATGTTGGCGCAAAGATTTATGACCGTACGGACCCGGAAGCCTGCGACCAGAATAGCAGTTAAGGGCAGGTTTCAGAGATCCGAAGCTTTGCGGGTCACGTTGGGCAACGCACGAGAGCAGGCATACACGTCACATGTTGTACATCACAGAATTTCCTGGAGTCTTTCCGGCCGTGCGCTTCGTGGGTAGTTGCAACAGCATTCCTTTTACAGTGCTGCAATTCAGCCCCAGACCTGGGTCAGACCTGGGTCCAGACCTGGGTCAGAGGCATGGGGTGGGGTTATTAATTATCATTTTGCCGCTTAATATTCGATATCGGAACTCTTCTCAGAACTCAAACTCTGAGCTTTTCTGGTTTCTTTCTACACTCTTCTGTTAATCTGTAAATGAGTTAATAGAGTACCAGAGTCTTTTCTTTATAAATAATAGCTTGTAAATCTTGTTGATTAGGGTTTTTCTGTAGGTTGTAGGGGTTTAGGGTGATTAGGTTTTGAAGGAATGACAGCTGTGTTTGAATCTTTTACAGACGTTATTACTAAGGGGGTTTCTCAGCGCCCCACAACACCTGTTTGGTGAGTCCCATGCCACATCGTCGTTGATGCCTGGCAGATTTTCCTTGAGCGCCTTTAAGTGGCGAACGGCTAGCTGAAGGTGTTATACTAGATTCTCAAAGCACGTGGCCATCCCTTAAACGAAACTGCACTGGATGCAGTCTTCTGATAGAGTCCCACAGTGCTACACAACCCTATAGCCAGAAAAAAGCAGAGTTACGTCGACCTGGCTGATGACTAACAAAAATAGAGAATCGTCTATGACTCATTCTGCAGTCGTCTAGGCCAGTTTCTGTAGCTTCTGGTCTTGACAACTGTAAATTCAATGCCTGATGACTGCAACTTCTGCTCCAGGTGACTGCAGCTACTGCACGCAGAGCGTCATTAGTCAATACGCAGACATCTACAGCTCAGCACCTGCAGAACCCGCTTCTGTAAATGTCTGGATTCTGATAGAGTGCCGCCACAACTGTGTTGTCTTCCCTGTCTTGGAGACTTGCTGCACAACTGCTTCTGGTGTCACATTTCCCCTGACCAATACTTTTTGACTTGCTAGGTCAATGTTTACAAATTCAACACCTGTTGGCAATACAGATTTTCAAAGTAAGAGATGAGACGATCAGCAACGCAGCAAGATACAAGAGGAACATGCTGTGGTGACATAACTCAGCAGGACGAGGTATGCAAGCAAGCTCAGTTGTTCAAAAACGAAAAGCAGTGGTTGCCTGCCTGGCATCTTCTTTAGCACTCGGTCAACGGCCCCAACGCAGCCTTGGCAAGACATTCCCACTCTCAAGGCAACCTGCCAGGAACAAGTCAAAAGCGTCTTTAGGGGACAGGTGCTGGATCAGCACTGCGCAGCACCAGCAGTACACTTCCAGCAATTAACTAGGAACTTTAAATGGGGGGGAAGACCATAGTAGGTGATCAATAAGAAACCGGGACCGCGCGGCCCCTAGGCAGAAGGTGCGAAGGCTACCTCAGTCATGGCTCATGGCGCGTTCTTGTAGGTACAACTTGTCGAGCCTGCCTACAGCTGTCTCAGCGGTTGGCACGTAACGGCAGGCTTCACGGAGGGATAATTGTAACTCGCCAACTAGCCGTGGATAGTTAATTATCCAATAGTTACGCCAAGCGTCCTGCTGCCTGGCGAATTGGCAAGATCTGGGTGGTCAGGGGGTCGAAGGGGGCGGGGGGGGCTTCGGGGGGGGGTCGGGTTGCGCGCCTGTTAGGTCACAGCAGCGCGCGCAGACTTGCGACAATGGCTGCGCATCACATGAAATGTTACATGGCTTCCGTGTGCTGAATGTAGACATGCCGAATGTAGACGTCTGCAAGTTCGTATATGCGTGGCTGGTGGCATTGCATGGAAAACCTGCACGTTGCATGAGCTCTTGCCCACTCTTTCATCAAACATTTGACTGTTGACAGCCATGACAGCAAAAGTTTGAGAAAATTGACTTGCAGATTTGACAGCATCAATAATAGCGTCTCAACGAGAGCTAATTCTGGACACCATTCCCGTCAAAATCGGCAAAGGTCTCGACGAATTATCCAGCAATACTCCACGCTGGATAATTCAATTATCCATTCGCCAATACGCCAGAGCGAAAATTAACACTCCGTGAACCCTGCGTAACGGCTTGTACAAAGCACGCTAGGCACCTGAGTAACCCCCCTCCCATACATAGACCCACGTGTACACCCTTACATAATTCAAGCATGTGGGTCGAAGTGATTTTACAACTCGAAAAGGACAGGTTTCTATCAATGTGGAGATCTTCAGATCCACTGGTTAGATCGTCCAAAAGGCCGTATCTGTTCCAAGTTTTTCTTTTCTGTAATAGAAAAAGTAAGCTAAGAGAAGAATTTAGGTTCTCAAAATTGAATCGTTAAATTAAGCCTCCCCCACAGGCCCCCTATTTCTTGCCCGGCCTGCCTGGTGCAGACTACCCCTACCACTTGACCCTGACTTTGGGTGACAGCTTTGGTGTGCCGCAATCTTCTCAAACGGCCAGAAGGCTTCATGCAACTCTGCTGCGTACAATGAGTGACTATGCATGGTGTACGTCCCGCAACATATAGAACAAACATATCAACTAATCAGCTCAGCTGCACACAGACAGCTCTGCTGCACATTGTCAGCCCTACAGGTGCAAGTTGTCAGCTGAGCTGCAATTTTCCAGCTCAGCTGTGGCGTGTCAGCTTGGCTGCAATTTGACAGGTCTGCTCAAACCGCCAAAGTGTCCGCTTTGCTTTGCTCTATCAGCTTCCTGCAATCTGTGAGTTACGGCTGCCACTGGTGAAGTCAGCTGGGCTGTAATCTGTCAGATCAGCTGTCATCTGACTGCTCAGCTCACTTTAGACTAACTGTCCGCTGGATTTGTCAGCTATGGCAACTGCAACTGGTCAGCTCGACTGCAGATTGTCAGCTTGTCTCGGCTACAATGCGAGATGTTGTCTCCAACTGTCTGCTGAGACAATGGCATCCAAGGTGATCATCCATGTTGTTAGTGGAAACTGGTTTGCCCATCAGTTTTTAAGCCATCAAAATGCCTGCCCATGTGCCAACCACCGGCTCTGTCCAAATATTTTGACAGACATGCTTTGGTTTTTGCCTGTGCGTTGCTGATCACTGTATATGTTGGACACAGGGGCTGCGGGTGTTGGGTGTAGCTACCTGCATGTTCAAAACACGCACATGAGAGTCTCTGTGGCTGATGAGTGTCACATTTTGTTCCGGGATTTTTTTTTACAAACTTGAGATCAAGTCAAGGCATCTGCAGAGCCTGCACTGCGCAGGCTGATGGAACACGGGGTGGCTGTGAAGGTTTGCTCAGCTTTCACCGCCTTGACTGATAGTTTGCTGCTTATCAGGAGAGGTACCGGCCCTGTAGATTTGCATTTTTTTTCATTGCATTGCCACCTGCAGTTACAAACGTGAATCTTGTGATTTCAATAATTCAATATAGTACATGGCAGAGTTCGTCTTGTAATGTCAGCATGTATGTAATGTGCAGCGGGAGGGCTGATCGACGCTCCTCTGGTGAGCTGAAATTGTAGTTTTGTAGCTTCATCACAAACACAATTGGAAATGTAACTTTCGAAATGCAGGTGCTTACCGTGATACTGTACTGGGCGCCAACCCAGTGTGCGAGGACATCTGCATGCCCAATACAGATGGCATCGAAGGGCACAGACTAGCATCGCTGGGTGCTGAACAATTTATTGCCGCAGTGCGCAGATGTAGCATCTTTGCCAAAGTGACATGTCAGCAGAAAGTGCAGATTGTTGCTACGCTACAGCAGCATGACCACATTGTGGGGTTTCTGGGCGATGGCACAAATGATGCATTGACATTGCGCAAGGGAGATGTTGGAGTGTCGGTGGATTCGGGTATGTGCTTCAACTGGTAAAAATCGCGCCTCAGTAGTATCCTTAAAGTGCTGTACAAAGCTGCTGCTGGGCATCAGTTGCAGCTAGAATGTGATTGCCAAGTATGCCAATCATGCATGCTACATAGGAGCAAAACGC
>JAABVA010003787.1_pt1 | contig 14230 bp, 17 predicted proteins | sample 5560331 | NCBI WGS metagenome assembly JAABVA01 (sample SAMN12812661, study PRJNA571458) | rock metagenome | isolation source: Antarctica rocks | place: Antarctica: Victoria Land, Mt New Zealand sud | collected 2016-01-07 | reverse complement strand
CCGGGCCAGGGCGGCGAGGGCGTCGCTGACGCTCGCCATCAGGTTGGCGTTGTGCTCGATCACCGACGCGATGGAGTTGCTGTCGCGCTCGGCCAGCCGCGCCGCGGCCTCCCGGTGCTGGGCTATGGCCGTGCGCAGCTCGCGCACCGTCGCGTCCAGCGCGGCAGGTGCGAGCACGCCCACCTGCGGCGCGGGCAAGGGATCGGGCGTGACGCTCAGCCACATGCCGATCTCCACGAGATGCACCAGCACCTCGGCGCGGTCGCTGTCCTGGATGGCTTGCAGCAGCAGGCGGACCTGCTGCGCGGGATCGAACCCGCCAACGGGAGGTGCCATGATGTGAAGTCCTCGATGGGGGACGCACCTCGCCCATGCGGGCAGGGCACGTCCTGGGTGGCAGGGGGACGGGTGAGGCTGGCCGGGCAGGACCGGCCCGGGGATCAGCCGGCGCCGGGCGAGCGGCGCGGGGTGCCGCCGTCGCGGGCGGCCCTGGGCAGGTAGGCCAGGCCGGCGTGCTCGGGGCAGTAGGGCCGCCCTGGCGCCGTGCCGTCGCCGCAGAACCGGAAGCCGGGCTGGCCCGGGTCGCCCAGCGGCCAGCAGCAGGGCCGGCCAGACGGACCAGCCCGCGCCGGCAAGGGTGCCAGCGGCGCCTCCACCGGCCGCATGGGACCGCCACGGCCCGCGGCGGAGGGCGGTGGCGGCGTTGGCGGCGGCGGCGGCGTCAAGCTGGGCGCTGGCCTCGGCGGACGTGGAAGCCGGGCCTGGCGTTCGCTTCCTGCCACGCGCATGGGGATCGGGCTGGGACGCGCCGGCAACCTAAGCCGGTGCGCCTTGCCGACCACGGCGTTCTTGCTGATCCCCATGCGGCGGCCGATCTCCGCCGTCGCGTGCCCCTCGTCCCACAGCGCGCGAAGGCGGGCGATGGTGTTGTCGGTCCAATCGAAGCTGGCCATGCCGCTCACCCCTGACCCAGAGAGTTGGCGGAGGGCTGCGCCTCCAGTGGCTGCTGAGGGCTATCGCCCCCGGTCCCACCCGGTGCCGTGCCGTGGAAGACCCGGAACTTGCTGGCGCAGGCGATCTGCACCTCCATCCAGTCCCCCGCGTCCACCCAGGACACGGTGCGGCGCGCGCCGAGGTCGATCACCTGCGCGCCTCCCCCGTAGCCGTCCAGCTTGGGGCCGCTGCAAGTCAGCGCCCAGCGGAACCCTCACATGCCCTGCAAGTCGAGCGCCTCGGCGCAACGCAGCGCGAAGGCGATGACGTGCTCGACGTCGCCGCTCTCGTCGGAGCGCAGCCACAGGTGGGCGCCGTCGTGCGGATCGCCGGCCTCGGCTAGGAAGCCGATCTCCTCATCCTGCTCCCCCAGCTCGTCCGCGAGCTGCTGGTAGAGCGCCAGGGCCGGCGCGACGTTGGTGGCTGCGCCGACAGGGAACAGGGTCGAGAACAGGGTGTAGTAGTCAGACATGTCAGGTCTCCTGAAATGCAGAAGGCCCGCGCAGTGGCGGGCCTCGTGGGTCGTCGTTGGGGATGGGGCCGCTACCCGCAGCGGGGCACGGCCCCGGGCCAGTACGTGCGCGGTGTGCCTACCGCCGTGCTTCGTGCATCCGGGCGGCTGCGGTGCTGTCCCGGTCGGACAGCAGCCCCGGCGTGGCCAGCGCCAGCCACATCACGACCGCCATCAGCACCGCGCCGCCCACGCCGCGCAGCGCCCGTCCCGCCCTGCTCCTCGTCTTCATCGCCTTTGCTCCCTTGCTGGTGCCCAGCTTCCCTGGACCCCCCCGCCGGGCTGCTGCGCGCCGGGCGGGGCAAGGGCGCGCCGCTTGGCGCGGGCCGCTCGCGGCCTTCCCTTGCGGCGCCCGGCGCGACAGCGGCAGGCATCCCCTGAGCCACCCTCCCCCAATTTCCTCCTTTTCGCCCCTCCCCGGCGGCATCCTCCCGATGCGTCATCCCTCCTGCCCCGGTGCCCGTCACAGCAGCCGTCTTTGCACCGGCTGCGCAGCCGAGAGGGACGCCGCCATCCCCGACAGCGCCGTGCAGGCGAGCGGCAGCGGCTTGCTGTGCCGGCCGTCCCAGGTCAGTGCCGTGCATGGGCTGAGCAGGCCGCGGCGCATCGCCAGCACGTCGCGGGCAATGCAGGCATGCTCGTTGCCGCCGCCGGGCCGGCAGCAGGGCTGGCCGGCGCGTGCGGAACAACGCGGACACTCGATGGCCATGGCGGGGTCGGTCGGCCACTCGGCGGCGCAGCGGCGGCACTGCACCGGCCCGGTGGCAAGCGGGCGTTGAACGAGGCGAAGGGTCTGCATGGTGCTCGGTCCCTTTCAGGGTTCTGAACACCTCCCCAGCCCCGCGTCCCGGACCCGGCGGCAAAGGCGCGTCGGCTTCGACGCGGGACGCGCGAGACCAGCGCAGCGGCTCGCGCGCCCCACCCTTTGCCGCCGGGGCCGGGATGCGGTAGCCCTCCCTTCCCCTCCCGTTCTCAGAGGTTCCCTGCCCCTCCTCCCGTTTCTCCACGCGCTGCCGTCCAACGCCGAGCTGTGTTCACAATGAACACAGCCCAGGGCTGGCGGGGTCGCTGATCCACAGCGGCGCGGCGGCTGGCGCAGGTTGCGGGACAGGTGTAGCGACCCGAGATCATCGGCGGTCTGGCGCGAGATCATCGGCACCAACCCATAATTCATGAGACGGACGGCGGGGCATCCCAGGCTTCTTGAGCAGGAAAGGCGCGCTCCAAGGCGGCAACCTTACCTTGATTTCCGGAACGAATTTTCTGGCGCTTTTAGATCCTCAAAAGACCCTGGTGGCGACCGCAAGATTACCGGCCGTTTTCTGTGTGCTGCGCTACTTCGGTGCCCCGTGGTTCCCGACGCTCAGGCATCACGGCTGCCTCAGGGTCTGCTCCATGAAGGACAGGAACCGCGGATTGCTCGCGTGCGCGACGTTGATGCGGAGCGCCGGGGCATGCGGCCCACGGTCCGGGCTGAACACCGCCCCGGGCGCGAGGAAGATGCTGTGTGCGGCGGCCTGGCGGCACAACGCCGGTTCGTCGGTCCCGGCCGGCAACTCGGTCCAGAGATAGAAGCCACCGTCCCGCGGTCGGGAGACACGCAAGCCGACACCGTCGAGGTCGCCGAGGGCCTGCCTGGTCGCCGCCTCAATACGGGCGCGCAAGCGCCTGAGGTGGCGCAGATAATGCCCGGCGGCGATCAGGCCGAACACGAAGCGCTCGACGTAATCGGACGTGGCCACCACGGACAGCAGCTTGATGTCGGCAAGCGCCCCGGCCATCGCGGGGTGGGCGGCGACGAAGCCCACCCGCAACGAGGCGGAAAGCGTCTTCGAGAAGGTGCCCACGTAGAGCACGCGGTTAAGCTGGTCGAGGGCAGCGAGCCGCGGGCTGGACGGGGGCAGTATATCGGCGAAGGCGTCATCCTCAACGAAGTGGAAGCCGTGGCGCTCGGCGGCCTGCAGCAGGCCGTAGGCTACCGGCAGCGACAGCGAGCCGCCTGTCGGGTTGTGCGCGAGCGACTGCGTGAAGAACAGCTTGGGCCTGAGATACGCGAGCTTGGCGGCCAAATCGTCGAGGTCAGGGCCGTCCGCGTTGCGGCGGATGCCGACCACCAGGGCCTTGGCCAGCCGCAGCTTACCGAAAAGCGGGTAGTAGCCGGGGTCGTCCACGAACACGACGTCCCCAGGGTCGAGTAGGTGGCGCGTAATGAGGTCGAGCGCGTGGTTGGCCCCTTGCGTAAGGAGCACCTGCTCGGGCGCGCACTGGATGGACCGCTCGGCAAGCGAGAGGCAGATCCGCTCGCGCAGCGGCAGGTAGCCCCAGGAGCTGCCGTAGCCGTACTCGACACCGACGCCGCGGGGCAGCTTCACGCCCCCGAACTGCGCGCCGAGCTCCGACCCCTCCATCCAGGAGGGAGGCGGACGTCCGTCGCCGGGGCGCACTTCGTAGCGCTGGTCGAGTTGCTCGCGCAGCAGGGACACGAGGTCGATCGCTTCGGCGACGTGGGGGCGTGGACGGGCCGATGGCGGCCGTGGGGCGGCGCTGACGAAGTAGCCGGACCCCGGCCGCCCTTCCAAGTGGCCCAGGGCGACGAGGCGGTCGTACGCCTCGGCCATGGTGTTCTTCGATACCGCGTGGTCTCCGGCGGCCTTGCGGATGGACGCCACACGCTCGCCGGGCTTCAGCACGCCGTCCGCGATCATGCGCGACACCCTGTCCACGATCGCGTCCACCCGTGTCCGAGGCCGTTCGGTGCTGCCGTCCGCCATGGATTGTCCCATCCCTCCGGCTGGTACAGGCCCAGCGATATTCACCCGAACTGTCCCTTGTAGCGCAGCATCGTGCCGGGACAGTTTGGGCACAATAATGCCCGGCCTGGGCCAAGGAAAGAGCCGACGACTCCGACGAGGAAACGAGGGAAGCGATGTCCAACCATGTCCGCAGCTCCCGCATCAGCGGGTTCCACAAGATGTCGCCCGAGGACCGGCTCGCGGCCGTCGAACGCTTCGCCGGGCTTGACGCCGAGGCCATGGCCCGGCTCGCCGAGCCCAGGCTGGACCCGCACCTGGCCGACCACATGATCGAGAACGTGATCTCCACGATCTCCATCCCAGTGGGGATTGCCACCAACGTCAAGGTAGACGGCCGCGATGTGCTCGTGCCCATGGCGACCGAGGAGTCCTCGGTGGTGGCCGCGGTCTGCAACTCCGCGCGCCAGTGCTACGATGCCGGTGGGTTCATCACCTCCGTGTCTGGCACGGAGATGATCGCCCAAGTCCAACTTGTGCGCGTTCCCGACCCCGAGAACGCGCGCATCCGCATTCTGGAGCGCAAGGCGGAGATCGCTGCCATCTGCGACGGGTGCGACCCGATGCTGGTGCGCCTGGGCGGCGGCTTCCGCGACCTGGAAGTGCGCGTCCTCGCCGCTCCGGGTGGGCCTATGGTGGTCACGCACATCGTCGTCGACACCCGGGACGCCATGGGCGCCAACACGGTGAACACCATGGCCGAGCGGCTGGCGCCCTCAATCGAAGATTGGACCGGCGGCAAAGTGTATCTGCGCATTCTGTCCAACCTCGCCGACCGGCGGCTCGCCCGCGCCCGCGCCACTTGGCCACTGGACGTCATTGGCGGTGAAGCGGTGCGCGACGGCATGCTCTCTGCCTACCGCTTCGCCTCGGTCGATCCGTACCGGGCGGCAACACACAACAAAGGCATCATGAACGGCATCTCCGCCGTAGTGCTGGCCACCGGCAACGACACACGCGCAGTGGAGGCTGGCGCACACGCCTACGCTTCACGAAGTGGGCGCTACACAAGCCTAAGTACGTGGGAGGTGGCCGCAGACGGCGGGCTCGCCGGCACGCTGGAGCTCCCCATGCCCGTGGGCCTGGTGGGCGGAGCGACCAAAGTGCATCCGACGGCGCAGGCATGCCTGAAGATCCTCGGCGTCTCCACCGCGGCCGAGATGGCGCGGATCATCGCGGCGGTCGGCCTGGCACAGAACTTCGGCGCGATGAAGGCACTGGCGACCGTGGGTATCCAACAGGGCCACATGGCGCTGCATGCACACAACGTCGCCATCGTCGCCGGAGCCGTCGGACCGGAGGTGGAACGCCTCGCGGCCATCCTCGTGGGACAGCGCCAGGTCCGCCAGGACGTAGCCGCTGCCGAACTTGCCAAGCTGCGCGGCCAGGCCTGAAGCCCTACCCACCAAATAACTCAAATACACGGAGGACACGCCCCATGCCCCTTTCCCGTCGCTCGCTTCTCGGTTCGGCCTCAGCCGCAGCTGCCACGCTGCCGCTCGCACGTGCACATGCGCAGGCGCCCACTATCCGGATCGGCGTGCTGACCGACCTGTCGGGCGCGTATCAGGACACCACGGGCAAGACCTCGGTCGTTTGCGCCCAGCAAGCGGTGCAGGACTTCGCTGCCAGCCGCGATCTCAAGGTGGAAGTCATCGCAGCCGACCACCAGAATAAGGCCGACGTCGGCGTTGGCGTTGCGCGTCAGTGGTTTGACCGGGACGGCGTGGACATGATCCTCGACGTGCCGAACTCCGCCGTGGCGCTGGCCGTGAGCGGGGTGGCGCGCGAGAAGGACAAGGTCATGATCGCGTCCAGCTCGGCGACGGCCGCGCTGACGGGGGAGCAATGTTCGCCCAACACCGTGCACTGGACGTTTGACACCTACATGCTGTCCCGTTCGACCGGAGGCGCCTTGGTCAAGGCCGGCGGCGACAGCTGGTACTTCGTCGGCGCGGATTACGCATTCGGTCATGCGCTGGCTGATGCCACTGCGGAGGTGGTGACCCAGGCTGGTGGGCGCGTGCTGGGCACCGCCTTCTATCCCTCCCCCGGCACGACGGACTTCTCGTCTCTGATGCTGCAGGCGCAGGCTAGCGGCGCCAAGGTACTCGGCTTTGCCAATGCCGGCGCGGAGACGGTTAACTGCATCAAGCAGGCACGTGAGTTCGGGCTGACCCAGTCCATGCGTCTGGCAGCCCTGCTGATGTACGTAACCGACGTACATGCGCTGGGGCTGGAGGTGGCGCAGGGCCTGGCGCTGACCGAGACGTTCTATTGGGACCTTAATGATCGGAGCCGCGCCTTCACCGAGCGGGTGCGGCCGAAAACTCCGTCCAACCTGCCCAACATGGACCACGCCGGATGCTACGCGGGGGCGCTGCATTACCTCAAGGCCGTCGCCGACATGGGGACGGCCGAGGCGAAGAAGAGCGGGATCGCTGTGGTCGAGCGCATGAAGGCGATGCCCACGGATGACGACTGCTTCGGCGCGGGCACTATCCGGGCGGACGGGCGCAAGCTGCACCCCGCATACCTGTTCGAGGCCAAGAAGCCCGGTGAGAGCAAGGGGCCGTGGGACCTGCTCCGCCTTGTGGCCACAACCCCCGCGGATAAAGCCTTCCGTCCTTTGGGCGACGGCAAATGCCCGCTGGTCCGCACCTAGCGTCGGATTCGCCGACCCGGGGGCAAGCATCATCTTTGCCTCTCGCTCCGGGCCGATCAGAGGAGGGAAACTATGCCCATTCCCGAGAGCGTGCGCGTCGTAGAGGTTGGCCCCCGCGACGGCTTGCAGAACGAGGCCAGGTCCGTGCCGATCGAGGCGCGGGTGGCCTTAGTAGAGGCGCTGGCCACGGCCGGGCTGTGCATGATCGAGGCCGGCAGCTTCGTTTCCCCGCGCTGGGTGCCACAGATGGCCGGGACGGCCGAGGTCCTCGCTCGGCTGCAGCGCAGGCCAGGCGTGTCCTACCCCGTGCTGGTCCCGAACATGCAGGACTTCGAGGCCGCCGCCACGGCCGGCGTGGACGAGATCGCGGTGTTCGGCGCGGCATCAGAGAGCTTCTCGCGCCGCAACATCAACTGCTCGATTGTCGAGAGCCTGGACCGCTTCCGGCCCGTATGCGAGGCGGCACTCTCGGCCGGCGTGCGCGTGCGGGGCTACGTCTCCTGCGTGCTCGGCTGCCCGTATGAAGGAGAGGTGCCAGTCTCGGCCGTGGTCAGGGTCGCGGCAGAGCTGGCAACGATGGGCTGCTACGAGGTCTCGCTTGGCGACACGATCGGGGTCGGCACGCGCCTGAAAGCACGGGCCATGCTGGAGGCCGTCGCCGGGCACGTGCCCATGAATCGGCTGGCGGTGCATTTCCATGACACCTACGGCCAGGCGCTGCCCAACGTCCTGGCCTGCCTGGAGGCCGGCGTCTCGGTCGTGGACGGCGCGGTGTCCGGCCTCGGCGGCTGCCCTTACGCCCCCGGGGCGAGCGGCAACGTCGCCACTGAGGACCTCGTGTACATGCTGGACGGCATGGGTATCCGGACGGGCGTCGATCTCGACCGGCTGCTCGACGCCGGGCGCCTGATCTCGGAGGTGCTCGGGCGCCCACCAAAATCGAAGCTCGCCCTGGCGCGCGGGGGCGAGGCCACGAGGGCCGCGCCGGCGTGACACCGGGGCGTCAGGCCCGATTGGGCCTGCGCCATCTTCAGCCCGGGCGGCCATCGAGCAGCCCGGGCCAACGAGAGCCCAACTTGGAGGAAACAAGCATGGCCCATTCGAGACGTTCTCTTCTCGCCGTAGCGGTCCTCGCTGCAGGCTTGGCGACGGTGGCCCATGCGCAGCAGGGCGGCGCGGCATCCCCCGCGCTCGCCTACGACGCGCAGACGCGCGGGCCGGCTCCGATCCCACCGTCTGAACGCGGCCTGCAGACCGTGGTCGCGGAGCCCTGGTTCAAGGTGTCCGACGAGGGGCTGCAACTCGAAGGCCCGTCCTTCGACCGTGACGGCAACTTGCTCTTCGTCGAGGTATTCGGTGGGCGCGTGCTCAGGCTGACACCGGACCTGAAGCTCTCAACCGTCGTGGGCGAGAACAAGCTCGGCTCCGCGGGTCTCGCCATCCACAAAGATGGGCGCGTCTTCATCGCCGGCCTGGGCAACTTCAAGGACACCGGCTCCGTCGTCGCGGTGAAGCCAGACGGGTCGGGGATGCAGACCATCGTCCCGTCCGAGGCCGGCTACTTGCCGGACGACTTGGTGTTCGACGCCCAGGGCGGCTTCTACTTCACAGATTTCCAGGGCACTTCCACCGACCCGAAGGGAGGCGTCTACTACGTCTCGCCGGACTTCAAGGCGATCAAGCTCGTGCTGCCGCACTTGGCCGTCGCGAACGGCGTCGCCCTCAATCCGGACGGCAAGGAGTTGTGGATCACGGAGTTCAGCAGGAACCTCCTGCACCGGGTCGAACTGGCAGACGCGACGACGATCGCGCCGTTCGGCACGGCCGTCGCCTATCACTTCACCGGCCCGGCGCCAGACTCGATGCGCGCCGACGCCGATGGCAACCTTTACGTGGCGATGTACGGGCAGGGCCGGGTGCTGGTCTTCAACAAGAATGGCATGCCCATCGGCCAAGTGCTGCTGCCTGGCCGGGAGGAGGGCCACAACCTGCGCTCCACCAGCATGGCCATCAAGCCTGGTACCAACGACCTCTACGTCGTTACGAACGACTGGAAGGGCGGACAGGGCTCGACGATCTTCCAAGCCAAGGCATTCGCGAAGGCTCTGCCACTCTACTCGCACCAGTGATGCGGACCCCCTGCTCGCCTGCCGCGGGGCGAGCAGGGGCAGCTTAACCTGCCTTACCATTTATGAGCCGGGGCAGATGGCCTCGCGGCCGACCACGGATAGTTGCAGGCTGCTATACCTTGCTCCTGTGTGAGCTTTTGGCGCGGATCGTCGCCAATGGTCCGATATGTGAGGTTTGGCGCGGATCGTCGCCATGGTGCTACCAGAACCTGTATTGCCAGCCGAGGTAAGGCCGCGCTGGCATCAACTCCCAAAGTCAAGCCAATCCGAACTTGGCGCCTTGGGAGTTCGGAGTGCGGCCCTTCCCGGCCTGGCGGCGTCTGCTCCAGACGTCCACGAAACGGGCAGCTTGCGCGTCGTGCCCGGGCGTGATTCGGTGCGCGGAGCGTTGGAACGGGGGACACGACGAGCATGGCCAAAGCAGCAACCACGAAGGCCGCCGCGAGCGCAGCGAAGAAGCCAACCGTGAAGGCAGGTCCGCCTGCTACTCAGGCCGTGCCTGCCGCGGCACCCGTGACGGCGGCACCGCCGGCCACGATCACGCTGAAACACCTGGCGGCCGGGGTCGGCGAGCAGCACGGCCTGGACAAGAAGCAGGCCGAGGCCGTCGTCGCGGCTGTGTTCGGAGCGGTCACCACGCACCTAAAGGCGGGCGAGCGGGTGCGGATCGGCGGCTTCGGCATCATCGAGGTCAAGGATCGCCCGGCCCGCACGGGGCGCAACCCGGCCACCGGCGAGGCCATCCAGATCGCGGCCAACCGCAAGCTGGTATTCCGCGCCGCCAAGGAACTCAAGGCCCTGGTCTAAGCGGCGGGGCAGCCGGTACGAGCATGACGGGAGGCTCTTGTTGGGTTCCAGGGTGGTGAGACCGGGATCGCGAAGGTGGGCTGCAAGCATCTGGTGCGCGAGCAAAAGCGGGAGTAGCTGACCGGCTCGCGCGAGGAGCTTTCGTCATGGCCGCATCCGATCTGGTCAACCTTTCGGGCCTGATCGACGACGCCAAGTGCTTCGCCTTCGTGCGCCAGCACCGCTGGCCGGAAGGTGCGCGCTGCCCCGTGTGTGACAGCGGCGCCGTCATCCGGGACGGCCACGACGACACGCAGCCCTATCGCCAGCGCTACCGGTGCAAGGCGTGTTCAGGGCGCTTCGATGACCTGACCGGCACAGTGCTGGCCGGGCACCACCAGCCGCTGCGGGTGTGGGTGCTGTGCCTCTACTTCATGGGCCTGAACCTTTCCAACCGGCAGATCGCGGGTGAGCTGGGTCTGGACGGTTCGGACGTGCAAACCATGACGGAGCAGCTGCGCTGCGGCTTGGTCGCCAAAGCGCCAGAGGTGACGCTCAAAGGCAAGGTCGAGATCGACGAGGTCTACGTCGTGGCCGGGCACAAGGGCCAGCCGGCGGCTGTGGCCAAAAGGGGCGGCTCGGACGGCGTCACAAGCTGGCAGGCACGCCGAGCCGCGGCACGCTGGAGAAGGACAAGCCACCAATCCTTGGCCTGATCCAACGTGGCGGAAAGGTCGTGCTGCGCATGCTAGCCAACGTGCAGCAGGCCACGATCAAGCCGGTCATCAGCGCCGCTGTCACCCCGGGCACCCTCGTCCACACCGACGAGTATAGCATCTACGCGCGCCTGCCGGCTTGGGGCTACCAGCACAAGACGGTCTGCCATGGACGTGGCGAGTATGCCCGTGACGAGGACGGGGACGGCTTCTGTGAGGTCCATGTCAACACGATGGAAGGCTTCTGGTCCCTGCTGCGCTCCTGGTTGCGCCAGCATCGGGGCCTCTCGCAGGAGAAGCTGCCGCTCTACCTCGGCTTCTTCCAGTTCGTGCACAACGCTCGCCGGCGCGGCAGGGCCTTGCTCGGCGCCCTCATCGCAGGCCTGGTTGCGTGACGGACCCGTCACCACCCCGGAACCCAATAAGAGCCTGCCAGGAAGGTGGGGAACGCCGTGTGTCGGCGGCACAGCCGGTCCAGCGCTGGCGTCGGCCGCGGCGCCGGCACGGTGTGGATGTCCGTGCAGAACGCCGCCCCGTGTCCGAGCGCCCTGGCCTGCTCGCCGGCCGGGTCGATTGCGGCGCCTGCCCCATCTTGCCGCGCACCAGCACGGTGGCGGCACGACGGAAGCCCCTGGTCTCCGGGAAGTCGAAGCTGAAAACGTGCAGCTGCACCGGGCGCAACCGCTCGGCGCGGCGGGCCTGTGCGGCACGTCGGAAGGCGAATCGAGACATGGCGATGTCCTTTCAGGACGTGGCGGGCGGGATGGACTGGTCCTGGAAGTCCGGGTGCAGCACCGGCAGGTCGGCCATCGGCAGCGCGTCACAGTCGAGTAGCACGTAGTCGCAGCCGTGCTTCCGCGCGCGTAGGCGCAGCCGCGCTTCCGCGCGTAGCCCATCACGGCAACCAGGTCGGCCGGGACCGAGGCGATGGGCGTCTTGCTGGCCCAGATGAACCAGCCGTGGCGGGTGCGCCCGCCCAGGATTTCGGCGCTGCGGTTGCGGGGGTCGCGCACTGCCTCGTCCGTGGTCTGCTCGTCCAGCCACGCCCAGGTTGCGGGTGACAGGTGGCCGCTGGAGGCGTCCAGGAAGCGGCGGGCGCTCATGCCGCACCTGCGTGCCGGCATCGGGGGAACAGGAACGGCCGTCGTGCTGTGCGGATGGGCATGGCATGGCTCCAGACATGCGGAAGCCCGCGCGAGGCGGGCTTCCAGGGTGGAAAGAAGGGGTCGGAATCTACTCGTAATGCGGGCGTGCCGCAGGAAAGCCGACCGGAAGGCTGGCCGCCTGCAGGACGTGGACCTCGTAGGTGCCCTGACTTGTGGAAGCGTGCTTGGGCGGGCGGTCCCGGTTCAGCAGCACCAGCTTCGGCGCCAGCTCGGCCGCATGGGCGTCAGCCTCGTGCTCGGTCAGGAAGGACCGTGGCGTGCCGCCCAGGGTGCGGTAGATGTCGGGGTCGGTGACAAGTTCGCCCTCGTCATGCCACCAGCCGCCCTCGGCCGATCCGCCATAGCTCCGGCTGGTGAGGTAGCACGCCACCCAGAACAGCGCCTGCTCCGGAACCAGGTCCGGCATGTCGCCGGCCTGATCGTCCACGGCCGTCACCGGAGCGCCTCCAGCGCCGGCCGTGCCGGCACCGTGGAAGCCAGGTCGGACACGAACCCTGGCGCCGCTGCCAAGGCATACAGCGCTCCTGCCAGCAGCACCGCGCCCAGCACCAGGCGTACCTTCATCATCGTTCTCATCCCTGCCGTCCTTCTGCTCTGCCTTCATCACTCGAAGACACAGCCCGGCAGCCGCTTCGAGACGGGGGGTGCAGGGGGCGCGCGCAGCGCGGGCCGCTTGGCCCTTGCCCCTTGCGGCTCCCGGCACGACGCGGCAGGGCCTCCCCTGCCCTGCCCGCGTCAGTCCACCCCTCTGCCCCTCCTTTCCTCCTCCTCCTCGTCCACCTCGATCAGGCACATCCAGCCGCTCACCCTAATTCTTTCCCCGTCATCGGTGAGCAGCACGAACCGGCTATCCAGATCCCACTGCCCATCCTCCTCCTTGTCCCCGTCCACGATGACGCCCTCCAGGACGGCGTCGCCCCCTTCGACAAGCAGGCGCGCCCCGGGGTCGGCAGCCGAGCGCACCGGCGCCGGGGCGCTCACGCCCGTGCCCCCGCGGGCTGATTGGAGGTTTCCGGTGCGGCCGGGCAGGGCAGGCCCAGCGCAGTCCGGCGCCGCGCCTGGGCCACGTCGTTCCAGTCGTTGCGCCTGCCAAAGGGCAGGATGCGCCCGCTGCGCACCCCGGCCTCGGCCGCCAGGGCCGCCAGCTTGGCCGCATGGCGCTCCCCGGGGGCGTCGGCATCGGTCGCCTGCACGAGCACCGCATCGGGCTGGACGGCGAGGTCCCGCAGCAGCGCCTGCAGCGCCGCGACCGTCTCCGGCCCTATGCCGCCAGCGGTGGCGACATACAGCGTGTCTGCCCGCAGCCGCTCGATGCCGGCCAGGCTCATGGCGTCGATCGGCGCCTCGCACACCACCAGGCGCGTGGTCGGCACCGTGCTGGACGGCAACCGGCCCGGCAACCGGAACAGGGTCTTGTCGCCGTCCGCCGAGAACATGCGGAAGTCCGGGCCGCGCATCTCGATGCCGACCACCTCGCCAGCCCCGTCGCGGTGGGCGAACCAGGCGCTGCCATACGGCCCCTCGCGCAGGGCGTCCCAGCGGGAGGCCGCGATCACCACCGGCTCCTGCAGGGCACGTTCCTGGGTCAAGTAGCGCCAGGTCCGCGACCTCCGCGACAGGACCCTGCATGCGCTCCAGCGCTGCGCAGGCAGCAGCTCGGGTGCCTTGTCCCGCTTGGCGGCGGGGGCGACCGGGAAGGACGGCGCGATGCCGCTCATGTCCCGCAGCGCCTGGCGGACCCGGCCGAAGTTGATGCCCGGCTCCAGGAACTGCACCAGGGCGAACACGTCGCCCTTGCGGTCGCCGGTCGGGTCCCACCAGCCGCGGCCCCCGTGGTTCACGATCAGCACCTCGCCGGCGCCGCGGCGATACTTCCAGCAGTGTTGGCTGCTGTCCCGCTTGTCGAGCTGCCACCCCCGCCGCTCCAGCACCACGGCGCAGCTCACGCCGGCCTTCAGCGCCTGGATCTCCCCGTCATGTCCGCTCATCATCCTGCATCCTTCATCCTTGGATGCGATCCCAAGGCCACGGGCCGGGCGCGGGACAAGAGCGTGGGCATGGCCCACGGGAGCGTAGCGACGCACTCTTGTGGCGCGTCCGGCACCAGTGGCATCAGCCTCATCATCCCAACCTTTCCCGTTCACCTCCTTTCATTTCTCCACCCCCGGACGCGAACGGCATCGACGATTGCACGGGGTAGGGCGCAAGTAGATCGATGTTCCTGCCGGCCCTGCTGGATGCGGTCAGGGACGTGCGGGAGGGACTGTATCAGGCCCGCATCTGGCTAGAGTGGACGTGGGGCAGGTTATTCGGGTAGCGCCTGCCCGGCCCCCGGCGCCGGGTGCGCCCGGTGCAAGGCGGCCAGCGTCTCGACCCATGCGGCAACGTCAGCGGCACGGACGAGCGGCCGCCGGTCCAGCGCCGCACCGTCGTTTGCAGGAAACTTGATGTTGG
>JAABVA010003785.1_pt1 | contig 14232 bp, 14 predicted proteins | sample 5560331 | NCBI WGS metagenome assembly JAABVA01 (sample SAMN12812661, study PRJNA571458) | rock metagenome | isolation source: Antarctica rocks | place: Antarctica: Victoria Land, Mt New Zealand sud | collected 2016-01-07 | reverse complement strand
GACCCGTCCGCAGCGTCGGTAGAACCGTGGTCAGCGATTAACACAACAAGAGTGTGACCTAATTCGGCCCCGCTATCTAGTCAGGGGCGCCTCATACGGACGTGACACCGGTCATACAGCGCGAAGTTCTGTGACCCCGAGTCTGTGACCCCGAGTCTTAACGGTTGACGAGGTGGCGCGGCCCCGACGGTGCCCGTAGCCGTTCGAGGGTGCATGAGAAGCCTGGTGGAGGTGTGCCGCAAGTGGTACCGAGATCACCGCGGGTAGCCAACGGTGCGGGCCCTTGTCGGGTGCCAGGGGGCGTCTCGACCAAGGAGTCCGAGGAGTCGACGTCGACCAGCATCAGCACGAGAAGAAACCAGCATCATGACCGCGGCGGTGTAGACGAAGATCTGCACGATCCCGAGGAAGTCGGCGTTCTGGGGGATGTAGAACAGAACACGCCCAGGTTGACATTCACCAGCGCCGTGCCCAGGGCCGCATGCACGGGCCTTCTTGGCAAAGACCAAGCCGACACCGAGCACGCTGATGGGGGCCAGGACCTAGGACCCTGAGTCGGTAACGGTTGATGTGGTGACGTGCGGCGTGATGGTGCCTGAGGCTGTTCGGGGTGTGTGAGAGACGTTGTGTGGATACGACGCCGTGGTCAGGGAAAGAGTCCAAGCCTGGATGGTGGCGGCCGTTCCCGGGCCTTCGGGGATGGCCAGGTGTGGTCCTGGAACCCTCAGCCGGTGACCATCTGGGCGGTGGTCCATCCGGATCCAGCGAGCTTGCGGAAGTTGTGGCAGGCAAGGTGGAAGGTCCACTCGGCCTCGGCTTTGACCTTGCCGCGAAGCCGGAGCTGGTGGGCGCCTTGGGCGACTTTGATCTGGCCGAAGACTGGCTCGACGATGGCCTTGCGTCGGGCGTAGTCGGCCTTGCCCGCCTTGGTGTGCAGCTTGCGGCTCATCCGCTGCTTGGGTGTCAGCCCTGCCGGGATCCGCCCGCGTGGCGCGGGTGGTGGTTGCTCGCCGCGTCGCAGCCGCCCGGTGGCCAGCAGCGGGTCGATCCCCGCGGCCACCGCTGCGTCGACGTTGGCCTGGGAGAAGTACCCGGCATCGGCTAGCAGCATGCGCGGCCTGCCGGTGATCCCGGCCGCGGTCAACGAAGCAGCCAGCTCGGTGAGCATTCCCGGCAGCGACTGGGAGTCCGCCCCGCACTGGCCCAGCTGCGCGGCGAGGACGACCTGGCTCTTCTCATCCACGAGCGCCTGGCCGTTGAAGCAGTAGTGGAACGACCCGTCGGAGGTCTTCATGATCCGCGCGTCCGGGTCGGTGAACGAGCGTTGCGCCCGATCCGGGACGACGGCGGCCGCTTCGGCGCCGTCACCAGCAGCGGTGACCTGCTCCGGGTCCTGATCCTGCTCGGCTGCCGCCTGCTCCGCGTGCGCGCGGGCCTTAGCGGCGTGCTCAGCCTCCAGGGCGGCCTTCGCCTTGCGGATCGCCGCCAGCCGGCCCTCCCGCCGACTCAGCTCGGCCGGGAGCTCATCACCACGGCGCTCCGGCCCATACGCCGCGTCCTCAGCCGCGTCGACCCGCTCAGCGTCGGCCAGCAACGCGTCCACCTCCGCGGCGAGCTCGCTTTCGGCCCGCACCATCCGGTCGTAGCTCATCGCCCGGTGCCGGCTCGCGCTGGCGCGCACCTTCGTCCCATCGAGGGCGACCCGACCCAAAGACATCAACCCGGCCTGGGCGCACAACGTCAACGACTGGGTGAACAGCTCCTTCAACGCGGCCCCGTGCCGGGCCCGGAACCGGTTGATCACCACGAAGTCCGGGGCGGCCTGGGCGGTCAGGAACCGAAACGCGATGTCGTCCTGGCAGCGCCGTTCCAACGCCCGCGAACTGGTGATGCCATGGGAGTAGCCGTAGATCAGAATCTTCACCATCAGCCGCGGGTCATACGGCGGGCCACCACGCACGTCGGTGTAGTCGGCGTAGATCCCCGACAGGTCCAGACCGTCCTCGACCAGGTCATCAACCCACCGCGCCGGATGCCCGGCACCAAGCCAGTCCCGGAGATCAGGAGCCAGCAGCATCGGCTGATCCTGGTCATAGCGCCGGAACGTCTTATCCACAGGCGTTTTCGGGTTCTACTCGGCTTTCCGTGGGTTGAGCCGCGGCGCCCGTTGGCACCGATTGGCTTGTGCTGCTTGACGAACGGCAGCTGAGGAGGGTGCCAGCGAGGCGGGCAGGATGGTGCGCCTTCGGCGCGCTCATTCCCAGGTGTGCTCCCGCGCCGCTGCATGCCCCCGGCCCCCTCCCGGTCAAGGGCACCCGCCCTTGACCGCGAGCCTGCGGGCTCGGGGGTGAGTGGGCAGCAGGGCGAGGCCGAGGCCTGCCCTGGCGGACGCTGGCGCGCGAGCACAGGGCGCCGCTGGGCCTGTGCGTAAGTGCCGCCATGATCGGCCCCGAGGCGGGTAGCCGGGTGACGCGCACGTGCTGGCGGTCCTACGTTCGGCGCTGTCGAGGGCTGTCGAGCGAAGGGACCGGGCACATGCGCGTCACAACTGCATTCAACAAGATGTTGGACCTTCCGGGGGCCTCGGTGGCCATGGTACGTTCAGCGCAGAGGGGCTGGTGCTGCAGCTGCGGCGCCGCACTGCCCGGCCGGTGTGTCCGTGCGGGAAGCGTGGCTCGGGGGTCTATGACCGGTCGGTGCGACGCTGGCGGCACCTTGACTGGGGCACGTCGAAGGTGTGGCTGGAGGCGGAGATCCGCCGGCTGGACTGCCGACGCTGCGGACGGGTCCGGACCGAGCAGGTGCCGTGGGCCCGGCCCAGGGCCCGGCACAGCCGGGACTTCGAGGACGTCGTGGCGTGGCTCGCTCAGCACACCGACAAGACCACGATCGGCAAGCTGCTCAGGAGTAGCTGGGAGACCATCGATGGCATCGTGCAGCGGGTCGTCGGGGAACAGCTGAACAGCAAGCGGCTCGACGGGCTGCTGCGGATCGGCGTCGATGAGGTGTCGTATCGCAAAGGCCACCGGTTCCTCACTGTAGTCGCCGATCATGACCAGGGCGGCCGGGTGGTGTGGGCCGCCGAAGGGCGCAACAGCAAGGTCTTGGAGGACTTCTACGACGAGCTCGGCGACGCCGGATGTGCTGCACTGCAGGCGATCTCGCTCGACCTCGGCGGGGCCTACCAGAAGGCCACCAACGCCAAGGCCCCGCACGTGCGGCAGTGCGCGGACCCCTTCCACGTGATCAAACTGGCGAACGAGGCGATCGAGGCGACCCGGCGCGTGGCCTGGAACCAGGCCCGTCAACAGACAGTCGCCAAGCGGGGCCGCGGACGCCCCCGCAACGACGCACCACCGCCGCCCCGGAACCAGAGCCGCTGGGTCAAGCACACCCGCTGGGCGCTGGTCAAAGACCCGGCTGCTCTCAAGCCCAGCCAGCTCGACTTGCTGCACAAACTGCGCCGCTCCGGGTCGGTGCTCTACCGATGCTGGCAGTTGAAAGAGGGCCTGCGTGACCTCTACCGGCTAGCCGACCCGGCCGACGCCCCAGCCCACCTCGAGTGGTGGCTGCGCTGGGCGTGCCGCTGCCGCATCCCCGCGTTCGTCACCCTCGCCAAGACCGTCCGAGCCAACCGCGACAGGATCTTGGCAGCCATCGAGCTTGGCTTGTCGAACTCCAAGCTCGAAGGGATCAACAGCAAGATCAGGCTGATCAATCACCGCGGCTACGGACACCACAGCGCGGCCGCCCTCATCGCCATGATCTACCTGTGCTGCGGCTCCGACATACCTGATTCTCCCGTAGCCGCAACCCATTACGAGTTACCGACACGGGGTCCTAGAAGAGGACCGCTTCACCACTGGTCATCGGGAACCGGCCTCGGTCGACGGGACAGTTGACGGGGCTGTTGACGCAGCGGCGGAGGCGAGCTCGGCCTCGCGGGCGTCGGCCCACGCCTGCTGCTCAGGCGTGGCCCTAGCCACCTTGCCCTGGTAGTAGTCGCGCTCGTCCATGCCGGCCACCATCGGGTGCGGCGCGGCGACCATGCCCTCTGCGATGGGCGCAAGAAGCCGGTCCTTCTCATAGATCAGCTTGGCGCGGTCGTCGTCGGCCATCTCGTAGGCGTTGGTCATCGTCAGGGCGCGGGTGGGGCACGCCTCGATGCACAGACCGCAGAAGATGCACCGCAGGTAGTTGATCTGGTAGACGCTGCCGTATCGCTCACCGGGTGAGAATCGGCCGGTGCCGCCTTCGGTGTCGTCGTTGTCTGCGCCCTCGACGTAAAGGCCGTCCGGGTGCCGGTTGAGCTGGTGGATACCGTGGAAACGCGGTTGGGTCGGGCGTTTGACCTCGGGGTACTCCTCGGTCTCGAGCTTGCGGAACATCGTCGCGAAGGTGACGCCGAAACCGCCGACGGGCGCGAACAGCTCGGAGAGGAAGCTCGTCTTCTTCTGCTCGTCAGCCACGGTGGCCTCCTGATCGGTCGGTTCTGGTTGGCCAGCGGAGCCGGCCGTTGAGGTGCTCGCGGGCGACAAACAGGGTCATCTCACCGCGGTCGACCATGACCCGTTCGACTGCTTGGGAGTATGCCGTGTCGCCGCCGGCGAGGGCGCGCTCCAGATGGTCGGCGACCTCGTCGTAGTACCCGCCGTAGGGGCGCACAGCGGCAGCGGGGAAGAGCACGGGAGCCACCAGGCCGCCGTACCCGCTGGTGTCGCCTCCGTCGGAGACACCGAACATACCCTGTCGCGCACCGATAACCACAGGCTCGGGGGCCGACCCGACCGGGGCCGGGAGGTTCTCGCTCATGCGAGCAGACCCTTCATCTGGTGGGTCGGCGTCGCGGTCATGGCGGCGGCCTCGGCCGCGTGGGCAGCGGCGACCCGGTTGACGCCGAGCGGGGTGTTCTGGATCTGCTCGTGCAAGGTGATGATCGCGTTGAGCAGCATCTCGGGACGCGGCGGTCAGCCCGGCAGATAGACGTCGACCGGGATGATGTGATCGACCCCCTGCACGATGGCGTAGTTGTTGAACATGCCGCCGGAGCTGGCGTAGACGCCCATCGAGATGACCCACTTGGGCTCGGGCATCTGGTCATAGACCTGGCGCACGACAGGGGCCATCTTCTGGCTGACGCGACCGGCCACGATCATCAGGTCGGCCTGACGCGGCGTGGCGCTGAAGCGCTCCATGCCGAACCGCGCGATGTCGTAGTCGGGCGTGCCGACGGCCATCATCTCGATGGCGCAGCAGGCCAGCCCGAACGTCGCCGGCCAGACCGAGCTCTTGCGCACGTAACCCGCAAGCTGCTCGACCGTGGTCAGCAGAAAGCCGGCCGGAATCTTCTCTTCGATACCCATTACTCAGTCCCTACTCAGTCCCACTCGAGTCCGCCGCGACGCCACACGTAGGCGTATGCGACGAACACCGTGATGATGAACAGCACCATCTCAACCAGTGCGAACAGGCCCAGCTTGCTGAAGCGTACGGGTTCGTCATCGGGGAACGTTCCCCTTTCGGTTGCTGATGAGTCTCTCACGCGGCTGAAAACGAGGTCGTCCGAATCCTGAGCAATATGCGGCCTGTCGTGCCAGTCCTGCTACGTTTCCGTTATCTATCCAGAGCAGTTGAGAGACCTGGCTCAGTGACACTGCAGCAACCCCCCGCTTGCGGGTGAGGGTGCTACCGCCAGGGTCGATGGAGGCATCTCATGCAGCACCCTGCGCAGACTCACCGCCGTGAGCCGTCCACTCCCGGCATTTATCTCGTCACCCGCCGCCACGTGGACCTCTGCCGCACCAGCGCCGCCATGTGTCGGCGCGACCTCACCCAAGGCTGACCGCCGCGCCATCGCGCGCAACTGAGACCGCACACCCGGTGGTGCTGCGGTCGCGCTCCCACGCGTCCAGATCTCACGGAACGAGAACCCATGCCCGCACAGACCGCGACCCTCGGCGCGTTGCCCGAGGACACCATCGTCGCCCCACCACGGCTGAAGCACGTTCGCTCGCAAGGTCGCTGGGAGGGGCAGATGAAGACCCGGCTCACCGTCCGCGACTTCGAGCCCTTCTACACCGGGGAGCCGGAGCACGCAGGTGGCGACAACAGCGCGCCTACCCCCATGGAGTATGTGATTGCTGCCCTGAACGGATGCCTCGCTGTGGTGATTGAGACCATCGCCGGCGAGCTCGGACTGCAGATCGACGGCATGGACATCGAGTCGGACGCCACGATGGACCCGCGCGGGTTCCTGGGCACGGCCGACGTCTCGCCGCACTTCACCCGGGTGACCAACCGCATCCGGTTCACGGCGTCCGGGAACCAGGAGTTCCTCGCGGCGCTCCAGGAGCAGGTGGTCCGCCGTTGCCCCGCCTACAACCTGATCAAGGACGCCGGCGTGCCGGTCGTGCTGGAGTGGTCGGTCCAGGAGTCGGCCTCATGACACCGGTCGGCGCGTGGACCATCTTCCTGGCTCTCGGTTACACGCTGTTCCTTGTCGGTGCCGGCCGTCTGGCGAAACGCAGATCCGCCGCCAACGTAGACTTTTTCGTCGGCGGACGCAGATTCCGTCCTATCACCGTGGCCTTCTGCATCACCGGCCTGTTCGGCGGCTCTTCCTTCATCGCCATCCTGGAGCTCAGTTACCGCACGGGCGTATCGGCGGTGTGGTATGGAGTGGCGGAGTCCGTGCAGATCATCCTCATCGCGCTGCTGCTGGTCGTGCCGTTGCGGGAGCGCATGCTCGTCACGGTCTCCGGACTCATCGGCGATCGCTTCGGGCGGATCGCACGAGGGCTCGCCGGTGCCATCACCGCGTTCACCTTCCCGATGTGGTCGGTGGCCACGGCCATCGCGTTCGCGTCCGCCCTCCATGCCTTCACCGGGCTGTCGATCCACGCGTCGATCATTTTCACGGCACTCTTGCTGTTGTTCTACCTGTGGTCCGGAGGGATGTGGTCCATCGCGTTCACGCAGACCGCCAACTGCGTCGTCTTCAGCCTGATGCTGCTGCTCGGTGTCGTCGCGTTCCTCATCGAACCCGGGTGGGCTCGCCTGATGACCTTGGCCAACACCCGCCCGGAGTTCTTCGACTGGACCTCCGTCGGGACGCCACTGATCATCGCGTGGTTCGGAACGTTCGTGGTCAATGTCGTGTTAGCACAGGCGGCTCTGCAGATGGCCATGTCCTGCAAGGCCCCTGAGGACGGCCGCAAGGGTCTGCTCATGGCCACCGGAATGGGCGTTCCGCTCATCCTCCTCGGCGTGCTCTTCGGCATGGCCGCCGCTTTGGTGGTCCCTGGGCAGGCGCTCGGGCTGATCGGGGTGCCGCTGTACATCGCCCATGTACTTCCAGCCCCCCTGGCCGGACTCTTCTTCCTGGGCCTTTGGGCCTGCGCACTGGGCTGGGGCGGACCCTGCCAGTTCTCCGGCGCGACCAGTCTGGGTCGAGATGCCGGCCAGGCACTCAATCCCCGGGCGAGCGAGGCCGACCTCATCCGCTACACGCGCTGGTCCCTCGTGCTGCTCACCGCGCTCATGATCGTCTTCGGCTTCCTGCGTACTGAGCAGTCGGCCTGGTGGAACGTGTTGGCGTGGACCCTCCGCAATGGGGCCACGTTGGCTCCCGTGCTCGCGGCCCTGTTCTGGCCGCTGGCAACGCGCCGCTCGGCGTATGCGGCGTTGAGCCTCGGCTTCCTGGCAGGCCTGAGCTGGTATCAGCTGGGTCGCTGGGCTCCGGACAGCTTCCTGTTCGGCATCCATCCCGTATGGGTCGGCATGAGCGTCAATGTGATCGCCCTGGTGTCCGTCACCTTGGTGGAGACGTGCGGATCGTGGCGCATCAGAACGACCGACCCGTCAAGGAGGAGTCGTGGCGGTCACAGCGCTCTCACCGCAGCCGCGGTCCTGGCACTGGCGACCGTCGCGGGGTGGGGCTGGCTGCATCCCAAGGGACTCTCGGGTCTGGCCGTGTTCGCCATCGTGATCTTGTCCGCGGTGTCGGTGTTCTGCCTGGTGGAGGAGCACGAGGACGACACCGACCGTGCTGAACACGTCATGACCGGGTCCGCTGTGGTTTCGTCGTGACCCCAGGCCTTGGCCGCGTCGGCTGCAATAGGTGCTCCTCTGGTCAGCCCGGTAGCCCCCGTCCTGACGTTGGGTTATCGACGCGAGAGCAGATGTCGCAGTCGCACCGGTCCGGTCGTACACCCCGAGCTTCCCGTAGCGTCCTGCGGGCCACCTCCTCGGTCCGTCCGATGCGCCCGAGTGGGTTCCTGATGGGGTACACATGGAGCCCATGACGTCACAGGTTGAACTCGAGTCCACTCGAAGCGTCCGGCTTGACCGCCTTCCGTTCACCCGGGAGCACGGCCGGCTCGTGGTCGGGTCCGGCCTCGGCTGGGCGCTCGATGCCATGGACGTGGGCCTGATCAGCTTCGTGATGGCATCGCTGGCAGTGCAGTGGCAGCTCGGGATCACCACGCTGTCCTGGATCGCGTCCATCGGTTTCATCGGGATGGCGATCGGGGCCAGCCTGGGCGGGCTGCTTGCGGACCGTATCGGCCGGCGACAGGTGTTCGCCGCCACCTTGCTGGTCTACGGGCTCGCCACCGGGGCCGCCGCGCTGTCGTGGTCCGTGGCAGCGTTGCTGTTCTTCCGGTTCCTGATCGGCCTTGGCCTGGGAGCGGAGCTTCCCGTCGCGTCCACCTTGGTCAGCGAGTTCGCCCCCGCCCGGATCCGTGGTCGCGCCGTCGTCGCGCTCGAGGCGTTCTGGGCGGTGGGCTGGTTGCTGGCCGCGCTGATCGGTTACTTCGTCGTGTCTGCCTCGGCCGACGGCTGGCGATGGGCACTGGCGGTCGGCGCTGTGCCCGCGTTGTACTCCGCCTTCATCCGGTTCGGCCTGCCGGAGTCGGTGCGGTTCCTCGAGCAACGCGGTCGGGAGGCGGATGCCGAGATCGCGGTCCGTCGCTTCGAGAGCGCGGCGGGGATCGCACCACCGAAGACCCCCGTGCGGGCAAAAGTGGAAGTGGCACCGGCATCGGGTCCGGGGGGTCTGTGGCGACCGGGCCTGCGCCTGCGCACCGCGTCGCTGTGGCTGGTGTGGTTCGGTGTGAACTTCTCCTATTACGGCGCGTTCATCTGGCTGCCCACCCTTCTCGTGGCCTCCGGCCTGGACCTGGCCCGCTCGTTCAGCTTCACGCTGGTCATCACTCTCGCCCAGCTACCCGGCTATGCCACCGCCGCAGTGCTCGTCGAGCTGTGGGGCCGACGGCCAACCCTGTCGCTGTTCCTGGTCGGTTCGGCCGGCTCGGCGGTCGCCTTCGGACTGGCCGGCAGCACGACCACGATGGTTGCCGCCGGGATGGCCCTGTCGTTCTTCAACCTCGGAGCCTGGGGAGCGCTGTACGCCATCACGCCCGAGATCTACCCGACGCTGTTGCGGGCGACCGGAGCCGGTTGGGCCGCAGGCTTCGGTCGGATCGCATCAGTCCTGGCTCCACTGTCGGTACCACCCCTGCTCAAGATCGGCGACAACCTGCTGGTGTTCGTGGTCTTCGCCGCCTTCTTCCTGCTCGCCGCAGCGTTCGCGTGGGGCCTGCCCGAGCGTCGCGGGGAACCGTTGGAGGCCGGGCTGGTCTGAGCTGCTCCAGGAGGGAATGCTGCTCAGATCGCCGGGAGGGGGCGAACACTCACCTTCGTCCTACCGGCTGAGGAACCCCACACTTTGTTAGGACACCCCCTGATTGAGTGCATCAGCGCCCCGCGAGTCACGGGTTACGGGCACGGGCAGGACGGACGGTCAACGCCAACACCAGGACACGACCGCGTGCCGACACACCTCAGGGGTGTACCCAAGGGCCGTCATTGAAGTTGTCGAATTTTGCTGGTCTCAGGGCCGGTCAACCCACCGATCAGCACCAGCACGCCAGCAAGGGTGAGCAGGGCGGCGATCGCGGCGCGGTTCCCAAGCACGTTCTGCAGCGGGGGAAGATAGTATGGGTAGAGCGCCGGGAGCACGATCGAGAGGCTGTAACTCATCCCGTATCCGCTGGAGCGAACCGCGGTGGGGAAGCGCTCGGCCAGATACGCCCCGACGGGGCCGTATCCGGAGACCGTCACGATTTGCAGGGCCACCACGATCAGCACCAGATTGGTGGTTCCTTCGGCGGAGAAAATCGCAAGGTAAGTGATCGGTGCGAGCACCGCAGCGATCAACCCGAAGCCGACAAAGAACGTGCGCCTTCCGATGAAGGTCGAGAGGTGCCCGCAGCCGACCATGGCGAACGCTGAAACAGCGGTCGCGCACATCATGATGAATGAAATCGTTTGGGCGCCGAGGTGAGCGTCGACCTTCAGCTGGCTGGTCAGCGTTGGAACCGCCATGTCGGTGAACAGCCACAGACCGCTCATGAGGACGAACACTTGCACCAGTGCGCCCCGGTGGGCGCCGATGAAGATCTCTTTGAGCGGGTTTGGTCGCTTGGCGGATTGCTTGAATGCAGGCGAATCGGCAATGTATGAGCGGTAGTAGATCAGCATCCCGAACGCCATGACGGACCCGAGCAGGAACGGGATGCGCCAGCCCCATGCGCTATACGTTTCACTATCGAGCACGCCGAGCAGCACAAACACGATGCCCGCGATCGTTGCGTTGGCCCATGGCGACATCCACATGATGAGTCCGCTTGCCAGGCCGCGTCGCCCAGGCTCAGACCATTCCATGGCGAGCGGGATCGCGGAAGTGTACTCGCCACCCAGGAAAATCCCGCCGAGCAGACGCAGGACCAGGATTGTCCAGAGGGTCCCCGTGCCCAGTACGGCGTGGCTTGGCACCAGAGCGATGAGCAGCATCGTTGACGCGATGCCGGCAAGGGCAACTTTCGTTGTCACCGTCCGTCCGATCCGGTCGGAGATTGGCCCGAAGACCGCAGCTCCGAGCGGGCGCCCGAGCAGGGTCGCGACAAAGATCAGCCCGGCGTTGCTGACCAGGTTTTCGGGGCCGAACAGGTGCGCGGCCGCAGGTGCGAGGGCGATAACGGGCAGGAAGATGTCGAACTGGTCGACGTAGTTGCCGAAGATCCCGCCACGAACGGCCCGGCGCACGCCGAGCCGGATCGCCTTGTGCGTTTCGCCGGGGGTATCGACACGGGAACTGTGGAACTGGCTCTGGGGGACGTCAGGCATCAAAGTTCACTTCCTGCGCCGGGCATTATCCCGATAGGTTCAACGGTCGGAGCTGCTTTCAGCTCCCTCTCAGCCCCTGCAACAGGGCTCCCGTGTGGATTGATTAATGGAACCCTAACCCGGGATCTTTCATCGCTGGAGTTCGGGTCGTCGCGACGGCGTTGAAGTCCTCCACGGGGCTGGTTGTGTCATCGGGGTGTGACAGAGGCCCGGTTGTCGTCTTGGGCGGGCGCCCGTTCCCCAGGCCGGGGGTTCGTGCGGGGTTGTCGGGACTGGCGATTGGGACTCAGCCGGGGGCTGCCAACCGCCGCGCTGGACGGCGGTGTTGACCAGGTCGGACCAGGGGGCCTTGTCGGCCAGGTGCAGCAGGACCCCCCGCCCGTCGAACTGCGAATTGCCCCTTTACCGGGCTTGGCCGCGGTCGACGTCCTTGAGCCGGTCATGCCCCTCCAGTCGCCCCGGGCATCACCCCCGGCGGCCTGGACGACCATCTCGTCTACGGTGGTCGGTGCCACGTCGACCTGCTCGGTGAGGTGGGCGATGTGCTGTTCCCACTTGTCCTGCCCCAACGGCGCGAGGACCTGGTCGACGTGTCGCGCCGTCGCCTACGGGCCGACGCCCAAGACCGTCAAACGTCGCCTCGCCGACCACGTCTGGCGACGGATGCTCGCCGACGACCGCCGACGGGAAACCTCTTCGATCCCACCGATGCGGTCGCTCGAGAAACATAGAGGGACCTCGGTGAGTCCCAAGCCCTCACGCCTCGGCTCAGGGCACACAAGGGTCCGCCCACCAGGTCGGCCGACCGGTGGTCGAGAACGCTCAACAACGGGGCCCTCGTACACCACGTCTGTCAGTGTTCGTGGGCCTGGGCCTCGCGCTCGCACCGGTCAACGCCGCGGCGCGCGCGTCGGCGCCGCAGGACGCACGCGGTGTCGTCAGCTCGCTGGTGGTTCCCGCCCGCATGGTCGAGATGGTGGTCGGGCTCGCGCTGCTGACCGCGATCGGGCTGCACCGCTACTACGCCGCGGTCGCCGCGCTGCCCAACCAGCAGGACACGGCGGCGCTGGCTGCCGCAGGCGTCGTGCAGGTGCAGACGGTGTTCCTCGGCGGCGCGGTGGCGGCCCTGGTGGCGGCCCTGGTGGCGGCCGTCGTCGCGTTGGCGCTGGGCCCGCTCAGATGGGCCAGGTCTCCTGGCGCCAGGCCGCGTCCCAGAACATCCACTCGTAGCGCGATGTCGTCGCGAACGCCTGGTGCATACGTTCGACCGCGCCCGGATCCGCTTGTGCCGCAAGACGATCCAGGATCTGCTTGGCTTGTTCGGTCGACGCGGCGAACTGCGGGTTACCGTAGGTACTGATCCAGTCGGCAAACGGGTGTCCCGTGAGGTCGCCCACCCGGTCCTTGAGGCGACGCCCGACATCCTCGTAGATCCAGAAGCAGGGCAGGATGCCTGCGGCCAGGGCCGGGTAGTGGCCGGCGGCTGCCAGGGAGAACAGATACGACGTGTATGCCGTGCAGGTGGGCGACTTGGTGCTTGCCGCGAAGTCGGCCACGTGCGCGGCGTGGAGCTGGCGCTCCACGACGACGGTCGTGTTGGCGCTGCCGGCCCAGAAGAGCAGCTCGTCGGCGTCGGTGGTCTGGCTCGCCGCTGCGGCCAGGACCCGGCCGTAGTCGGCGAGGTAGTGCGCGTCTTGGGCCATGTAGTAGACGAACGAGTCGTGGGGAAGGGTGCCGTCCTCCATGCCGGTCAGGAGGGGCAGCTCGTCAATCGCCTTGCGAATGGGGGCGATCGCCTCCCAGGCGTCCTGCGAGAACGACATCAGTGGCTCCAGATCTGGTGGAAGTGGTGAACGGGTCCGTGGCCGTGGCCGATCTCGAGCACGTCAGCCGCAACCAACGCCGAAGTGAGCCAGGTCTTGGCGTCCAGCGCTGCCTCGAGCCAGGAGTCCCGTTGGGCGCGCAGGGCGGCCAGGGCCGAGGACAGTGTGCAGCCGGTGCCATGGGTGTTGACGGTGGCGACCCTTGGCGCCCGCAGCAACGTGTGGCCGTCGACGTCGAGGAACAGGTCCACGGCCTCGCGGCCGTGGTCGCGGTGGCCGCCCTTGATGAGCACGCGGGGGGCGCCGAGCTCCTGCAGGGCCGTCGCCTGAAGTCGCATATCGGTCATGTTGCGGGCGGGTCGGGTGTCGAGCAGGGCTGCCGCCTCGGCGAGGTTCGGCGTGACCAGGGAGGCGAGCGGCATCAGCTCACGCATGGCCTGGACGGCATCGTCGTCCAGCAGCCGGTCGCCGCTGGTGGCGACCATCACCGGGTCGAGGACGACATGGTCATGGGGGTGGCGGCGCAGGAAGTCCCCGACGGCACCGACGATGTCGGCGTTGGCGAGCATGCCGATCTTGATCGCGTCCAGGCGGACATCGGCGACCAGGGTCTGGAGCTGCTGGGTGACGAAGTCCGGTGGTACAACATGCACCCCGGTCACGCCCTGCAGCACCACGTTCGGGTCCCGCAGGGCCGACCCGGGAACGGCCAACGCCTCGTCAGTCAGCGGCGTCCGCGCCACCCGTGCCATTCGCCGGCTCGTCAGCGGCGGGCATCTTCAGCAGCCGCGAACAGACCGACTCCCCGATGCCGGTCAGGGTCGCCATGTCCCGTACCGAAACCTTCTCCCGGCTCAACAGCGCGAGCCCGGCCGCTGTGTCCCGCTCCGCTTCCTCGACCTTCCCGGCCGCCGTCGTGCGCTCCTCCCACCCCAGCAGTGCCGCCGCGACCGCCGCCTCGATCCGCTCATCCTGAGCGTTCCGGTCCGCCAGCAGCGTCAGACGCGCCTCCCGCGCCCGCGCCCGCGCGTCCTGCTCCTTGGTTCCTGTCCGACTCACCGCGCGACCCCATCCGCCTGTTCTCACCGCTGCTTCGGCGTCCAGCGCCGCTACTCCGGTAAGCACCACAACCCCCTCCGGCTCGACACCCCATCCGGCACCAATTTCCCCGCACCCCTCCCGCGATGCTCCCGTCAACGACCGACACGCACCCTCGCGACCC
>JAABVA010003782.1_pt1 | contig 14240 bp, 12 predicted proteins | sample 5560331 | NCBI WGS metagenome assembly JAABVA01 (sample SAMN12812661, study PRJNA571458) | rock metagenome | isolation source: Antarctica rocks | place: Antarctica: Victoria Land, Mt New Zealand sud | collected 2016-01-07 | reverse complement strand
CCCCTTCCCAAGGCCGCCGCCTGGCTCAACCTGATCGAGGGCTTCTGGAAGATCCTCAACCAACGCGCGCTCGCCGGACGCATCTGCCGCAGCGTTACCGAGGTAGACAACGCCTTGCACGAAGGGGTTGCCGACTGGAACCGGCGGCCCCCCCCCCTTCCTCTGGGGACGACCCGCGAAGCCGCAACGCCAGCTCAAGCACGCGTATGTTTATCGCATTTGAGGAACGACGCACTTAGAGCGAATCGCATAATAGTTGTCCCTTGTTTTCGCTTGCACGGTAAGGAGGCAAGACCATCAGAGGGACAATCATTATGAAAAACGCTCTAGTGGTGCATCCGGGAAGTTCATGGGACATTGGCGACCTGCGCGATCCCTGGTCGCCGCTGCGGTTGCCGCCGTCGGCGTCGTCCCCAGACGAACGGATGCCGATGTGCATTCCAGTACCGCGTCGCTGCCACGATCGCCTGCTCGACTTCCTCCCACCTCTCGAAGCGTCTCCCTTTCAAGGCCAATGACCGTAACGTCTTCCACCACGGCTCGATCAGATTCAGGTACGGCGCATACGTCGGTTGGAAGACGAACCGCCAGCGCGGGTGATGGGCACTGAACAGCAAGGCGTCCGCGCTGCGATGTGCCGACAGGTTGTCCATGATCGCGTAGACCACCTCTCTCTCGGCAGGCAACCACGCATCGACGTGCACGAGGAAGTCCACGAAGTGCGCGGTCGTGCGCCGATCATAGCAGTCAGTGAACGCCTCCCCGCTTGCCGCGATGAACGCCCCGAAGACGTACCCCTTGCCCCGCCGTCCGTAATCCGCCTCCTGCTTCGCGCGCCACTGCGCCCCACCGTCCTGTGCCTGCGACCACGCGCAGGCGAGTTGCCGTCCCGGATAACTCTTCGCCGCTACCGGCCCCATCTCGTCGATATCGATGATCACGCTTCCCGCAGGTGGGTCGGTGCGTAACCGCTCGATCGCCCCTTTTTTCTGCAAAGGCCGGGTCCACGCGCTCGATGAACCACGTCTCCGCACTGCGCCAGCGTAACCCTTCCGCGATCAGCAACTCACTCAACCGACTGCGCTTCATCCCGATGCCACACTCCGTCTGTAAGTACGCCACGAGACGGTCGAGCGTCCACGCCCCGAAGGGTTGACCGAGCGCCTGCGGATCGGTGAGCGAGAGGGCGATCACTGCCCCGACCTGTTCGGGCGGATAGGTCGGTGGCGCACCGGAGCGTCGACGCGTCCTCCAACCCGGACACGCCTGCGGCATTGAAGCGCTTCAGCCAGTGGCGCACCGTCGCCTGGCAAAGGTGCAGCGCGGTCGCGATGGCGGCGACCTCGTCACCGGTGGACGCCAACCAGACGATCCGGGCGCGTTGCCATTGACGATGCGGGATCGTGCGGGCATGGGCGAGGCGGTGGATCGTCGTCGCTTTGTCATCGGTCAGTGGGCGCAGAGCCAAGCGTTTCGGCATCGGGAACCTCCTCGGTAGTCCCCACTATCCTATAATGAACTTCCCGGATGCACCAGTTAGAGCGGGTTGCATAAAGGTTGTCCCACGGCGATGCTTGAGCGATGAGAGCATATAGCGAGGATTTGCGACAGCGGATTGTGCGGGCGGTCGGGACGGGGATGCCGCGTGCGGAGGCGGCGCGCCTCTTCGCGGTCAGCGAACGGACCATCAAACGCTATCTGCGCCAGTGGCGCACGGCGGGGGATCTCGCGCCCCGCGCCGCGCCCGGCCGACCACGCGCGATCGCCCCGACCGACCATGCGCGCGTGCGGGCGCAGTTGGCCGACGCGCCGGATGCGACGCTGACGATGCAATGCGCGCGGTGGGAAGAGGCCACGGGTGTGGCGGTGAGCGCGAGCACCTGGTGCCGGATGCGCCAGCGCGTCGGCTGGACGCACAAAAAAAGAGCCTAATCGCCACCGAGCGGGACGAGGATGCCCGCGCGGCATGGCGGGCGATGATCGCCACGATTTCCGCCGAGCGACTCGTTTTCATCGACGAGAGTGGCTTCCACACGCGGATGACGCCGCTGTATGCGTGCGCGCCGCGCGGGCAACGCGCCTACGGTTACGTGCCGCGCAACCACACGCACAACACGACGTTGGTAGCGGCGCTGTCGCTCGCCGGGATCGGTGATGCGATGGCCATCGAGGGGGCGATGGACGGGTTGGGGTTCGTAGCGTGGCTGGAGCAGGGACTGGGGCCGACCTTGGTGCCGGGACAGGTCGTGGTGATGGACAACCTCAACGTGCATAAGGGGCATCGCGTCCGCGCGGTCATTGAAGCATACGGCTGCACGCTGCTCTTCCTACCGGCCTACTCGCCGGACCTGACGCCGATCGAGGGGATGTTCAGCAAGGTGAAGACGGCGGTGCGGCGCGCAGGCAAGCGAGAGCAAGGAGGATTGGAGGCAGCCATCGGAACAGCGCTCGACACGGTCACGCCCCAAAACGCGGCTGGGTGGTTCACACACTGCGGATACGAGCCGGGGCCGGGACAACCTTTATGAGAACCGCTCTAAGGTAGCTTCTCCTGCCGTGAGAAATGAGGTTATGCCAGACACGCATGTTCCATCCAAAAGGAACCGGCCATCCCAATCGCCGTGTCTGAGCCAAACGCAGGCTACATGTACGCCTGCCTCTCCTGGCCACTTACGGCTCGGTATTGCAGCAGTCGTGATGAAATCGTTTTGGACGAGATAGTCTAATCCAACCTCTCTCGTGTCACCCTGCGCGATAGTATTGGTCGCGAGTAAGCTCATACCACCAAGCTGCCGTAACAATGCTGCCGCGCGCAAGAAAAAATACGCGCACAAATCGGCTCCGCCGCGTCTCCCATCAGCGATTTGGTCAACCAAGTAATCACGGTATGGTGTCCCAAGGGAGCCAGTTATCCTCGACCCGCCTTGAAACGGCGGATTACCGACGATGGCAGCAAAGCCGGCGGGCGTGCCATCCAACTTCTCGGTGAAGACCTCCGGGAATTCTAGCGGCCAGTGGAACGGGCGATTGTCGCCGAGCAGGTTGTCTGCTTCGGCGCGCAGCTTTGTGAATGCTTCTCGGGCTGGAATCTCGCCCTCTGACGTAAACGCTCCAGCACGCACCGCGTCCATCGCGTTGAGCATTAGGGTATACCGCACCATAAAGTCATTGTTCAGCGTCTCGCGATCCCTCGGATCAGGCGCGAATGCAGCGGCGATCAACAGATCGGCACCGAGATGAACGAGTGAAATAGCTTCCTCGGCCTTCTGGAGTAGCCGCGCTTTCTCGTCGGCGTCGCGCGCATCAAGGACCATCGTGGCGCTGATCTTGTTGCGGAGCGCGCGGACCTCTTTGAGCGCATCTTCGAGCGGTTTCGTGATGAATCGCTGCTGTGGCCCGTGCTCCGGTCGGAGCGACCAGTGCGTCAACTGCGCGATGTCCACGCCGAGCAGCGAGTCGCCGCAGCGCAGCCGGTGGTCGAGGAAGGTGAAGGGGCGGTCCTTCTGCAGGATGATCAGCCAGAGCGAGAGCTTGCCCATTTCGACGGCGAGCGGGTTCTTGTCCACGCCGTAGAGGCAATGGTCCGCGACGATCCGCCGCGCGATGGCGAGCCGCTCGTCCGGGTCGCGCGGCAGCGGCTGCTCCTCCGCCGCGCCCGTCGAGAGGTCGCCCTCCGGCGTGACGACGCCGCGCCCGCCGCTCCCCTCCTCGGCCCGCTCCCACGCCTCGACCAGCCGCTCCGAGAGGTAGCGGCACGCCTGCACGAGGAAGGCGCCGCTGCCCATCGCCATGTCGCAGACGGTCAGGCGCAGCAAGTCGGCGGCGGACCGGAGCGTCCACTCGCCCTCCGGCAGCCCCTCGGCGGGACCGTGGAAGGCGAGCGGATCGAGCGTATGCTTGACGATCGGCTCGGTCAGGCTGCGCGGCGTGTAGTGCGTGCCGGTCGCGCGGCGGTCCGTCCCCGCCGTGACGAAGACGCTGCCTTCGGGGATTACCTGCGGCCTACCGAAACTGTCCGCCCGCACCAGCCCCGCGAACGGGACCACGCGCGCGGTGAGGTCCGCGTCGTTGTCGCAGGCGGTCCGCACGGCGGCGTGCGCCACGTCTTTCAGTTCCGCGTCGAGGTCCTTGCGAAGCGCATTTTCGGACCGCCCGGTCGCCTCCTTAAGCGCGGCCAGCAGCGCATCGCCGCCCTTCGACCGCAGCGCTTCCAGTTCGGCGAGCGGCATGTCGGGCCGCTTCACCTTCTTCAGGTCGCCGCTGACGATCAAAGAGAGCATCGCTTCGGTGGCGTGCTTCGCCGTGTGGTCGAGCAGCCCCTCGTAGACGTGGCCGATCTGCTCGATGTCGAGCGCGCGGAAGGAGAGCAGGCGCGGCTCCGGCGGGCCGCCGGGCACCTTGATGCGCAGCACCTGCAACGCCTCGAGCAGATGCAGCACCGTCCGGTTGTCGATCGCCAGCGGCGCGGCGACCGCATCCCGCCACGACGTGCCCGCCGCGCGCCCTTCGAGGAAGGGGAAGCGGTCCGGGTCGAAGAGGTCGCCGCCGTACGCGGGCAGGCGCAGATCCTCGTGTCCAATACCGCCGTAGACGGCCCGGAAGGTGGCGAGCAGGCGGCTCCACGCGTCGCTGCGCCGTTCCAGCACCTCCTCGCCCTGCTGGTCAGCGGCAGTGCGCAGTTGCGCCCGGAGCGTCGAGACGGCGTAGAACTGGTCGTAGAGGGGGTCGCCGAGGCGCAAAAGGCCGCGCTCCTCGGCGGAGAAGAGAAAGACGAGGCGCATCATCACCGTCAGCGCCGCCTCGTAGATCACCGAGGGCGGGAGATCCATCAGCAAAGCGCGGCCCGCGTCGCGGTCGAGGCTGTCCAACGTTCGGACTAATACTTCGACTGCCTGCCGGACCTGCGTGCCGAGTTGGTCCGTCACTTCCTGCTGGTTCGCTGCACTCTCGACGAGCAATGCCTCGAGCGTGTCGCCATCGGGGACGCCGAAGAAGCGGCGCGCTTCGAGCAGGCTGCGGAAGGCGCGCAGCGTCACCGTCTCGTCGAACCAGAGGCTCGCGTACCACGATGCGAACCCCGCCGTTTCGCCGCGCGGCGCGTGGACGAGCATCCACTGCTCGCCGTTCGTGACGAGGCCGAGCGGGACGCCGGTGCCGCGCAGCAGTTCAACCATACGCGTCGCCGGGGATGCCTTCCAGTGCGCGCCCGCGAGCGCCGCATCGAGCCCCTGCGTCGGCGGCACGATGGTGATCAGCAGCCGGGCCGCTTCATTACGATCCGCCCGCCGCACGATGATGTCCGGCCGCAGGGTCTCGCCCTGCTCCGCGACCGTCGCGGTCAGGCCATCCGGGATCGCCGGGCCCTCCTGCAACTGCTCGGTCGGGAACGCGAGCAGGTGCGTGAGGACGTAGCGCGTCCACTGACGGTGGATCGCGCGGTCGCTCCGGTTCTCGCCCCATTCTTCGTATGCGAGATGTAAAGAACGGGCGCGGTTGGGATCGTGCGCGTCCAGCCCCTGCGGGAAGGCGCGCATCAGCGCGGGCAGGCTCAGGAACGGCCCGGAAACCTCGATTAATGAAAGCCATTCGGCGTGTTGCCGCGCACTGGATGCCACCCGCTACCCTCCCACAGATGCACGTGCCAGCCGCTCCGGCACGAGGAATGTCACTGCAACTGGGAAGAGCCGCGTCTGTGGATCGGCGTAGCGCGCGCGGATGGAGGCCTGTTCCTGTTCGATCTCGGCGGGGATGCGCTCCGCGCGGGCGCGCAGGCTGTCGATGTTGCGCTCGAACTGTGCGCGCTCAGGATCGTCGAAGAGCGACAATTGCGCAACATCGGGCTGGCGGAGCGTGGCGAGGATCGCCTCGCGCAGTTCGGTCATGATCGCCGCGCTGTCCTGCGCTTCCTTCGTGGCCCGCTCGCCGAGCAATCGGCGCACCCGCTCCTCCTGCTCGCGCGCCCGCACATCGAGGGCATTGATCAGCGCCGGGGCGTCCCGCTCCCAGCGCGCGGCGAGCTGTTGCTGCATCGCCGCGGGCGCGGGCGTATCGCTGGCCGCCTCCAGCGCCTCGCGCACCTCCCGACCGGTCAGGCGCGCGAACCGCCCCTCCCGCAGTTCGCCGCCCGCCGCGATCAGCTCCTCGTGCAGCCGCTGATAGTCGCCACCGAGGACGAGCAGCCGCGCGTGGGCGACGACGACGGGATTATCGAGCGCGTCGTTCGGGACAATCCGCGCCGTGACGCGATAGAGCCGCCGCTGACCGCGCGACGCCCAGACCTCGGCGCGCAGGAGGCGGAGCGACATCTGCACGAGGCGGTGCTGCAGATGCGCCAGCACCACGTCATCGCGCCCTTCCGCCAATGCATGATCGAAGACGATCGGGCGCTGCACGCGCGTGTGCGGATGCGCCAACCCCTCCGTGCAGGCCGCCCAACTGCCGCTCAGCGCGGGGACCGTAAACGCTGGGGATGCGTGGCGGCGCCCGGTCGGATCGGGCCAGAGCCCCGGCACGTTGGCGGGAACGAGCGGCGGCTGGCCCGCCAGTTCGAGGGCGATGGAGACGACCGAGGCGATATTCTCCGGTGTGAGGTCGAGCGCGCGCCGCGTCTCGCCGACCTGATCGCGCAACTCGGCGAGCTTGGCGCGCAGGTCCCGCTCGAACCGCAGGAGGCGACGCGACGGCTCCGCTTCCTGCTCGGCGCGGGCTGTATCGAGGCGGACGCGGCGGTTCAGCATCGCCTCCTCGACCTGTTCCGCGATCACCGGGCCGACCTTGCCGAGGTCCTCGCGGATCTGGTCCACCTTCTGCGCGGCGCGCCAGAGGAATTCGAGGTCGCCGTCCAGGTCGCCCGCCGCGGCGTTCGGATCGCGTCGCTCCCACCCCGCGCTGACAAAGTGGTAGATACGCACGGCGTCGGCGCGCTGGCCGTGCCGGTCGATCCGCCCATTGCGCTGCTCGAGCCGGTTCGGGTTCCACGGGATCTCGACATGGATGAGGCGGGCGCAGTGGTTCTGGAGATCGATCCCTTCGGAGGCGGCGTCCGTGGCGAGCAGGATGCGCACCGCGGCACTGCGCGGGTCCGCCTGGAACGCCGCCTTGATGCGCTCGCGGTCCTCGGTGCGCATGCCGCCGTAGAGCGTCATCAGCCGGTCGCCGGCGGTGAGGCCCGCGTCGGCGAGGATGCCGTGCAGCCAGTTCTGGGTGTCGCGGTACTCGGTGAAGATGATGACGCGCTCATCGTTCCAGCGCCCGCCGGGCCGCAAGTGCTCGTTGAGCCACCGGACGAGGAGCGCCGCCTTGCTGTCGGCACGCCCGGACGCGCCATCTGCCCAGGTCCGCATCGCGTCGAGCAGGGCGTGCTCATCGCCCGTCGGCGGCCGGAAGAGGAGCGTCGCGGCCTCGACGGCGTCGGTGCTCGCCGCGTCGGCGGCCTCGTCGTCGCCGAACTCCTCCTCCACGCCCTCGATCTGCCGCCGCAGGATGCCCATCGTCGGACGCGGCGCGGCATGCGCGCGATGTGCGGCCGCGAGCGAGCGTTCGTGCTGCGCCAGCGTGTGCGCGAAGGCGGCCGGTGAGGAGAAGAGCCGCTTCTTGAGCAGCTTGAGCACGAAGTCGGTTGCCACGCGTTCGGTCCCGTCGGCCACACCCTTCTGGCGGAGCGCGCTGTACCGCTGGAGGAGTGTGTGGATATGCCGCTCTTCGGGGGTGTATGGGACCTCGAGCGCCTCGAGTTTCCGCACCGGGAAGCGCGGTGTGCCGTCCCACTTTTCCGGCAACTCGCTCTTCATCCGCCGCACCATGATCGCCCCGAGTTGCGTCCGGTCCGGCGACACGCCGCGCGCGAACCGCTGGTTGTCGAGCAGTTCCAAGAGCGCGGTGAAGCTCTCCGGGTAGCCGTTGTGCGGCGTCGCCGAGAGAAAGAGCCGGTGCTCGAAGTGCGGCGTGATGCGGCGGATCGCCGCCGTACGGAGCGAATCGACGGCGTACCGGCCCCGGCCCGACGGCGCGACATTGTGCGCCTCGTCCACGACGAGGATATCGAAGCGGCGCGGATAGGTCGGCTCGCCGCTCGCGGGCAGTGCCTCGGTCATCAGGCGCAGCGGCTGGTCGCGCTTGAGGTAGTCGATCGAGGTGATGAGGCGGGGGAAATGCGTCCACGGATTGACGTGCAGGCCACGCTCGCGGCGGAGCGTGCGCATCAGCTGCGCGTCGACGATGCGAAACTCCAGCCCGAACTTGTCGCGCATCTGGTCGCGCCACTGGATCTGTAGCGCGGAGGGGCAGACGATCAGCGCCGTCCGCGCGCGATGCCGGAGGATCAGCTCCTGGATTACCAGCCCCGCTTCGATCGTCTTGCCGAGGCCGACGTCGTCCGCGATCAGGAGGTTCGCGCGCGGCATCCGGACCGCCCGCCAGACCGGATCGAGCTGATAATCCTCGATCGTGATGCCGGACCGGAAGGGCGATTGCAGCGCACGCACGTCGGCGCTCGTCGCCGCGCCCCAGCGGATCGCATCGAGGAACGCGTCGAACCGCTCCGGCGCATCGAAGCCCGTCGGCGCGGGCAGGGCGGACTGCTCGACCGTATGTGCCCCCGGCTCGATCTCCCAGACGACCTGCAACTCCTCGCCCATTGCGTCGTCCTCGACCGAGTTGAGGGTGATGAGATGCTGCGTCGCGCCATTATTCTGGGGCGTGAGTGGATCGGCGACGAGCGCGCTCCGGCGAACGTCGGAGACGACGTAGCGTCGCCGGCGCACCTCGACGAGCTGGCCCTGCTCGGGCACCGCGAACACGGCCTGCTGAACTGTTACCACGTCGCCTCTCCCCACACATCGCGGAATCAGGTCGCGGATCCGCGACCGATCGTGTTCGAGTCAGAAATATGAACGTCGCATCATCAGCATCGTGATGGTAGCACGAATGACAGATCCCGGATTCTCCGGCCCATCGCCGGACGCGGCACCGGGCAACACGCGGCGCTGTTCCCCTGCCCCGGCCTGATCGTCAATCCTTAGCGGTCGATTGCGAATTCCCGAGCCAATTCCCGACCACATTGACAATATAACTATTAGCCTGATACAATACAACTAGATCATTGGAAAGGAGGTGATTGCTATGACGATCCACCAAGCGATCGCGCTGCTCGCCGACGAGATCGCCGTCGCCGAACACGAGGCGACGATCGACCCGATCGAGGAGTGCCGCTGCCGCGTCCAGGGCTACCTCGACGGCATGCGCGGCGCGCTCGCCCTGATCGGCGACTGAACCCTGTCCGCCGCTTCGCACTCCGACGGGATTCGAGGCGGACGAGAGGGTTTTCCCTCGAGAAAGGAGGTGATGAGACATGAACGATACGATCGACATGGTCTCTTCGCTCCAGCAGGCGATCGATGATGGGGTGCTCGTCGAGGTGTTCAAGAACCGTTGGGGACAGCTCTCGGCCGGCAAGCCGATCATCGCGACGCGGCACGTCGTCGAGGCGCTCTCGCTCGCGGCGCTGCGGGAGATCTGGAACGAGTATGTCGCCTGGACGAAGGACGTCAAGGCGACGCTCCCCGAGGCGGAGCGCCTCTTCACGACAACCATGATGCCCAGTGTTACGGAAGATACGGTATCGCTTGTCAAGTCCTGAATCGGCCGCCTCGGGCATTTCGCTTACGCTCTTTGGCGGTTTCCCGGCTCACGCTGCCACTGGCTGAATCTGCCGCTGCGCATACTCCGGATCGAAATCTTGCTCTCTGCATACCACCGCCCATGCAATGTGCAGCTGCTTGCGCGCCGCAGCACAGCGCGGCACCTTCGCTGGCTTGCCTGCGGCGCGCATCCGCTCATAGAAGGCCTTGATGACGGGATTGTGCTGCGCGGCACTCAACGTCGCGAGATAGAGCGCCGTGCGCAGTCGGCCATTTCCGGTATGTCCGATGCGCGGACGCCCGCGCACACTGGTCCCCGATTCGTAGCGGATAAAACATATCCCCTAAGCTACGCACTTTTGAACATCACTCATCAGCCGAAATGTAGGTTGGCTTACCGGCAGCCGTAGTATCGCATGATTTGACACCATTGTCAATAATCAACGACTGTCCCTTGACATTGTCAGATCCCATGCTACTATGCGTATATCGAGGAGCGAAAGGGGTGATTCGTGACCGACAAGGATATCTTTACCCGCGTCGTCGCGCGCAAGTGGCGGGCTCCCTATCGCATGGCCGTGGGTGAGGCCCCGGTCGGTGAGGTCGCCGACGCCGTGATCACCGCGCTCGCGTATGACCTTCGGTACGGCGGCTTCCCACACCTCGCCGAGGTGGCGGCCATCGTGCGGACGGCGATACCCGGCGGCTCGATCGATGAAACCTTGGCGCGATTGACCTCCATGGTGCGCGACGCGCGCGGCGATCTACATGTCCGGCTCGCGGTCGCGGCGGCACAGCGGCTCGTCGTGGAGATTGCCCAAGGGGAGTCGCTTGCGACGACGTGCGAGGAGGCAACTGCGGGTCGTTTCTGCCGCGAGATCATTGAGTACCGCCTCCTCGCCCATTTGCGCGTCGATTTGGCGAACGAGACCGGATATACCACTGCGCAGATCGGCAGGTGGGGCCAAGAATTCCACGAGTGCGCCGACGAACGGGTGGCAAAGATTGCGCGCAGACTCCTCGACGATCCGAGTGGAGCTACCATACGGGCTCCATATGCGCAGCGGGAACGGCTCTCCACTAAGGAACTGCTCGAGATGTCACTGTAAAGGGGACGACATGGACGGGCGAGAGACTGGCCTACCACATTACCGCTATGCATTCACGCCCGACGGGCGGGTGTCCGCCTTGCTGGACACCGCACTCGTCTCCCAAGCGATCGCCGGCTATCTCGACGACACGCCGATCTGGCTGGCGTTCCGCGCGGTGCTGCCACCGGAACTCGCCGACCTGGTAGATGTCGCTCGCGCGGTCTATCTTGCCGACCGGCTCTCGCCACGGCGATCACAGACCGACATTGCGCGCTGGGCGCGCCGCATCGAGATCACGGTGCCGGTGCGCGATCCGGATCGTTGGAACGACCCGGTGCTCATCGCGGCACTCGGCGCGCTCCTCTGGGACTTCACCGAGGACGAATGGCTCTTTCACTTCGTCCCGCGCGACAGTGCCCTGCGCCGGACTGAGATCCAGCCCGCGCTCTTCTCTACGCCCCCCGCCGAGCCGGCGCGGGTCGCCCTCTTCAGTGGCGGGCTGGACTCGCTCGCCGGGGCCTGCCGCGATTGGCTCGCCCAGCCAACCGGCAGCATGGTGCTCGTCTCCGCCGTGACCAACTCGCGCCTCGCGAACGTGCAGCGGCAATCGGCGGGCGGATTGCGCGGAAGGCTCGGCGACGGTGTGATCCCTGTGAGCATTCCGCTCGGGTTCCACCGTAACGGGCGCTCGTACGATGACGACGAATCGTCGCAACGATCGCGCGGATTCCTCTTCCTCGCGCTCGGCGCGGTGGCGGCGCTTATGGCCGGGGCGGAGAGCCTTGCCGTCTACGAGAACGGCGTGGGCGCGATCAATCTGCCGTACACCGGCGCGGAGCGCGGGGCGCAGCATACGCGCACCGCCGCACCGCGCCTCCTCGTCGCGATGAGCGCATTCATCGCCCGCGCGACGGGGCAGACGTTTGCGATCCGGCTCCCCTTCCTCTTCACGACGAAGGGCGAGATGTGTACGAGCCTCCGCGAACTCGGCATAGAGACGCTCGTCGGCTGTTCTGTCTCATGCGACGGCTTCCCACTGCGATTGGCGGGCACCGCACAGTGCGGCACCTGCACCTCCTGTCTTCTGCGTCGACAGGCACTGCACGCTGCGGGCCTCGCCGCCGTCGACCACTTGACGCGCTATCGGCGAGACATCACGCAGCCCGGGGTGGCACTATCGCGCGAGCAACGCTATCCGTTACAACTTATGCATGCGCAGGTGGAGACGCTCGAACAGGTCCTCGCGGATGATGACCCGGGGCGCGCCCTCATGCGGGCATACCCGGAGCTCCTCGACGCCGTGCGAGCGGCCCCGGACCTCGGGCACTCGGCGGCGGGTGGAGAAGCGGGGCTCGTCGCACTCTATCGATGCTATTGTGACGAGTGGCATGACTTCCTAGCAGGCGAACCGCCCCAATCAGGCACGCTCGCCGCATGAAGGAGAAGGACATGAATACCGATATCCTGCAAACGATCGACCCACGCGATCTCGGCAGGCGGATCCAGGAGGCGCGCAAGGAGCGCGGCCTCACGCAAGCGGACATCGCCGCGCAACTCGACATGGCACGGACGACCGTCACGGCGATCGAGAAAGGGGAGCGCCGCATCCAACCCGGCGAACTCGTGCAACTGGCGGCGCTCCTCGGGCGCAGCATCGGCGACTTCCTCCGGCGCGGCGCCCCATCCCCATCGTTCGTGGTGCAATTTCGTGCCGTGTTCGCCCCCGGAAAGGCGATCGGCGACGAGATCGAGCCGCACTTCTACGCGTTCCAGCGCCTCTGCGAGGACTACCGCCGACTCGAAGAGATCTGCGGCGCCCCGTTACCGCGCCGGTATCCCGAGCCGTACGCGATCGACGGCGTCACGCCGGAGCAGGCCGCAGAAGACATCGCCAGCGCCGAGCGCAACCGCCTCGGCCTCGGCGACGGCCCGATCCCTGACCTGCGCGAGATGCTGGAGAGCAGTGTCGGCCTGCGCGTCTTCTACATGGCGCTGCCACATCGGTACGCCGCCATGTTCGCGCACACGGAGGAGCTCGGCGGCTGCATCGCGATCAACTGCAATCACCCCGAGGAACGCCGCCGCATGTCGCTCGCGCACGACTATTTCCACTTCCTCACGCGCCGCTACCAGCCGGAGGTCGCGGCGGAGGCGATCTACGACCGCCACCCGCTCTTCGAGCGTGCCGCAGATGCCTTCGCCCGGGCGTTTCTCATCCCGGCCGCCGGCTTGCGCCGGCAGTTCAACGACGTGAAGCGCAGCCGCAGCGGGAAGCCCACCCTCGCCGACATCCTGACGATCGCGTACCACTTCTTCGTCTCCGCCGAAGCACTCATGCGACGCCTGGAGGAACTGCGCCTCGTGCCATCGGGGACGTGGGATCGCTTCCAGCAGCGCGGACTCAAGGTGCGCGAGGCGCAGGAGCTTCTCGGCCTCACCCCACGCGCGGTGCGCGACGAGCTCTTGCCGGTGCGCTATGTCCTCCTCGCCATCGAGGCGCTCGTCGAGCGGGAAGCGATTACGGAGAAGCAGTTCGCCGACTTCCTGCGCGTGGATCGCCTGGAGAGTCGGAGAATCGCGGCACGGTTTGCCGAGGATACCGACGAAGATATCTCCTTCGTCTTCGAGGGTTCCCCCGACGCGGCGCTCTCGCTGGGGGAGAACCGGTGACCGGCGACGGGGGTAGACGATGAGCGCGGGCAATCCCTGGCTCCTCCTCGATGCTTGCTGCGCGCTTAACCTCTACGCGACCGATCACATGGAGGAAATCCTCCGCGTGGCGCCGCATCCCTGCGCCATCGCGCAGAAGGTCGAGGAGGAGTCGCTCTTCGTGCTGCGCGGTGGGCAGGGGCCGGACGCAGGTGGCAAGATCCCGGTAGACCTCGCGCCGCTCTACGCGTCGGGGGTGCTCACCGTGTTGCCGTTGGAGGTCGCGGAACTCGTGGACTACGTCAACTTCGCGGCGGAGCTCGACGACGGCGAGGCAATGACATGCGCGATCGCGCTGCATCGCGGCGGGGCGGTAGCGACCGACGACCGGAAGGCGCGCCGCGTGCTGACGCGGGACGCGGCCCATCTCCGACTCCTAAGCACACTCGACCTCGTGCGTGACTGGGCACAACAACAGCAGATCGCATCTGCGACCCTGCGCGCGGTGCTCGCGAACATCCGCGACCGCGCCTCCTACGTCCCCGGGCATAATCATGCACTGCGCTCGTGGTGGGATATCTCGATCTAATAGCTGCCGTGTCCACGACGAACTCTGAGTATTATGGCGCATAAGGTTTCTTAACCGACAATTACTGATGAAGAAGGCTCTCCTACCCGACAAATGACCGGTATTGCCATATGTCCGTAGCGATCCTTCCGGAGACTGCGCGGCCATCTAGTGCTGCTTGGCAGAAGTGGCCCGTCGGTTTATCCTGTCTCCCCGTGTGCATCCTGTCGCCCACGGAGGGAGTGCCTGTCATGTCTGGCCCGCAACCCATCCCGATTTGCCTTACCCCACGCC
>JAABVA010003781.1_pt1 | contig 14241 bp, 15 predicted proteins | sample 5560331 | NCBI WGS metagenome assembly JAABVA01 (sample SAMN12812661, study PRJNA571458) | rock metagenome | isolation source: Antarctica rocks | place: Antarctica: Victoria Land, Mt New Zealand sud | collected 2016-01-07 | reverse complement strand
CCCATCGCATTTCTCCGCCGGCCTTGGCGGCGTCTGCCCCCGCTACTCCGTCTGCGGCGTCGACCAGGCGGACGGCTGCCTATCCCGCTCCTGCCAAGCCGTCGTCGATTTTCGACCCGCTGCGGCTTCTGCCCGCCAGCGACTGACCACACCCCGACCCACCACGTACTGGAGGAACGATGCAGCTGGCCGGGAAGGTCGCGCTCATCACGGCCGGCACACAGGGCATCGGCTTCGGGATCGCCCAAGGGCTCCTGCGCGAGGGGGCCTGCGTCGTGCTCACCGGGCGCGGCCAGCTGAAGGGCGACGAGGCGCTCGACGGACTCGGCGACCGAGAGCGGACCGCCTTCCTTCGCGGCGACTCCACGAAGAGGGAGCGTCGAGGCCGAGATCGACGAGGCCGTCGCACGCTTCGGCAGCCTCGACATACTGGTCAACAACGTCGGCGGCGCCGACCGCGTCGCGCCCATCGCCCTCATGACCGACGAGGTCTGGGACAGCGGGCTGCAGTTCAACCTCACGAGCGCCTTCTATGCGTCACGCAAGGCGCTCCAGCACGTTCCGCCCCAGAAGTCGGGTCGCATCATCAACATGTCGTCGCTGGAGGGCAAGCACGGCAAGCCTTTCATCGTCCAGTATCTGACCGCGAAGCACGCCCTCAACGGCTTCACCAAGGGCCTGTCGAAAGACGTCGCCACCGAGGGCATTACAGTCAACGCGATCTGTCCCGGACTGGTGATCACGGATCTCGTCCAGGCCTCGGCGGCACCTGCCGCGTAGTCTGCAGGCAGGAGCACGGAGGCGTTCCTGCAGCAGTACGCGCGGCCGAGGCGGCGCTCGGTCGGCCCATCACGGTCGAGTAGGTCGCCGCCGCCGCGGTCCTCGTCGCCTCCCCGGGTGGGTCCGGCATCACCGGTGCCCTGCTGTCGGTAGACGGAGGCACCGCCGCCTACTGACCTGGCGCTGCGTCCCCGAGGACCGCCAGCTCCGCCAGCTCCTCGACCTCCTCTCGGAAGCGAGTCCTGCTGACGCTGCGCCGGACACGGTCCTGGTGCAGCGACGAGGACAGCGCCGTCTCCACCAGGGACAGCAGCGCGACCGCCAGGATGGATGCCTGCGGCGGTCGCACTCCTGGCCGGATCGCGCGCACGGCCTGGCGCAGCTGCAGCACTGCATAAATCCGGTCGTCTCGCAGCACGGCCTCGACAGAGGAGGAGAGCCCGGAGGCGGAGAGCACGTAGGCGCGTGCTCCCACCGATGCCTGCGCCCACTCGAGGATCTCGCGAGGTACGTGACGGACAGAGCCGTCCTCCTTGGTCCGCGCGACGCCTCGTCGTACGGCCGCGCGGTAGGTCCGGCTGACATCCTGGAATCCCTCGAGCAGGATGGCCTCGCGGGACGGGTAGTGGTAGTAGACGGCCGCCGACGTCATCTGCGCCGCGACCGCGATATTCGCGATCGTCACCGTGTCGGGGGTGTTCTCCGCGATCAGCTCGAGCGCCGCGGCGACGATGAGGGCCCGACGCGACGGCCGGTGAGCGGGGCGCTTGGACGGACTCGGCATGACGACATCCTGCACCGTCGGCCCCACCAGCAGCCAACCTTGGCGGTACCGGTCGCCGAGATCCGACTGTTCATCCGCGGAATGGAGCCGTGTCGGCGCCTTGCTTCGACGCACTCGACCTGTTACGGTCGAAAAACTAGACGACTACTCAAGTAAGTAGGAACGTGACCACGACACCCAAAGGCGCCTTCGACGTAATCGGCTTCGACGCGTTCCAGGCGGCAGTGGAGCACAACACGGACGCGGCCTACGAGCAGATGCGCGACACCACGCCCGTCTACCAGCTGCCCGGACAGAACGTCTTCCTGATCACTCGCTACAACGACATCGTCGCCGCCGCCCACGACATCGAGACGTTCTCCAACGAGTTCAAGAGTCCGGGGCTCGCGCTCGGGGCGGGCAGCTCGCAGATCGCCGAGGAGCTCGAGGCGATCCGAGCGACCGGCTACCCGCAAGTGTCGACCATGCTCACACGTGACCCGCCCGCGCACACGCGCTACCGGCGCCTCGTAGGTCGCGCGTTCACGGCCCGTCGCGTCGAGTCCTGGAAGCCGGTGATCGAGCGGGTCACGCGCGAGCTGACCGACCAGTTCGCCGACGCAGGGCAGGCGGAGATCGTCTCAGCCTTCGCCGTGCCGCTTCCTGTCCGCGTGATCGCCGATGCCCTCGGGGTCCCCCGGGAGCGGGAGCGGGACTTTAAGCAGTGGACCGACGACGCCACCCTCGCCATCGGAGCCAACCCGTCGGACGAGGGACGTCTGGCGGCCGCGCGAGGCCTCGCCGCGTTCCAGCACTACTTCGCCGAGCAGCTGGAGTCCCGGCGTCTAAACCCGCGTGACGACTTCCTCACCGACCTGGTCCAGGCAGCCGTCGCGCTCGACGACGAGCTCGACGACAAAAAACCGCTCGACACACCCGAGATGCTGAACATCCTCCACCAGTTGCTCGTCGCGGGGAACGAGACGACGACGTCTCTGATCGCGTCGACCCTGATCCTCCTGGTGGACATGCCCTTTCTCCAGGATCTGCTGCGAGGCGAGCCAGCCGCCGCGAAGGACGTCGTCGACGAGGCGCTCCGCCTCACGTCCCCGGCTCAGGGGATGTTCCGGGTCGTCCGCCGCGACGTGACGGTCGCGGGAGTGGAGATCCCCGCCGGCGCCACCGCTATCCTCATGTACGCCTCAGGCAACCGTGACGCTACGCGCTACGAGTGCCCGAACGAGTTCCGCGTCGACCGCGGAGCGCGTCAGCACCTCGCCTTCGGGCAGGGTCTGCACTACTGCGTTGGGGCCAGCCTCTCCCGCGCGGAGGCCGAGTTCGCGCTCACGCACCTCTGCCAGCGACTGAGCGACATCCACATCGTGGGCCAGCCGACGTACAAGCCGAGCTTCGTTCTCAGCGGGCCGAGAACCCTTCAGCTCGCCTACTCCGCCCGCCCCGTCTCAACCCTCAACCAAGAGAGCGTATGAGCAACGATCGGCAACAGGTCGGCGACTTCGAGTTCCGCAACGTCGCCGCTACCTTCCAGCCGGACCTGTCTACGATGATGCCGGACGCCGAGGTCATGCGTGGCACCACCCCTTCAGTCGCAGTACCTCTACGGCGGCCACACGACGGAGTCGGGGACGACCTTCGTCGTCGAGCGCAAGTTCATCGGCCCGATGTCGGGCGGCGACTACATCCTGACCAACGGCTCGGGCATCATGGAGCTCGCGCCCGAGTCTGCTCGCAGCTCCAAGGGCGAGCTGGTGCGCACGTTCGAGGGCTCGAGGCGTCACGGGGAGTCCAAGGGCATGTTCCACGACTCCCACCGAGCTGCCGATCGGCGTGACCATCACGGACGACTCGTTGTCACTGGTCGGAGGGCGACGCCCTGCAGCTGGCCGGCCCCCGCGCCGCCATCGGCATCCAGTTCTTCTCCCCCATGCGCACGGAGCCGCTCGGGTACGCGAGCACCGCCTACTGGGTCAAGGGCGACGGTCCTGGGTGAGCCGTGCGGGGGGGGCCCTGTTCTTCGACCACGTCTACTTCCAGCACGGGTCGGAGTGGAAGGAGTACCGCTGGTACAAGGACATCCAGGTCTCCTGGAACATCTTCTGCAACGAGTACGACGACGGCACCACGGAGTTCGGTCAAATCGTGCGCGGCAGCCACGGGTGGGGCGCCGGCGGGGTCGTGCACGACGACCACGCGGCGTCGCTCTGCACGGACGTGGCCGGGGACTTCACCCTGGACGAGGAGGGGTACGTCGTGTCCGCGGACTACGACCTGGGGCGCGATGGTGTCTGGTCCTTCACGGCGGCCAAGGACCAGCAGGCTGGGCGGGTTCAACGCTGCCCGGTGGGGCGGCTACCGGGCGCAGGGCGGCTCGACGCGGCGCCAGGGCGACGAGCGCAAGGTCGTGAAGGGCTGGGCGTGGCTGGAGTCCTTCGCGGACCGCACCAGGTCCGAGGGCCTCGTCAGAGGATGAGTCGACCTCGCGCCGCCTACTGAAGGTGGTCGGCGATCGCGCTTCGGACACCGACCGTCGCCTCGTGAGCCTGCGGCGCGCGATGCTGCTCGACGGCGTTCCTGCGGCCCGGCTCGTGCTCATACGCCACGGGCGCAGCAGCAGGCACTGCCTTCAAGAGGCTTCGCGCCCGCGTCCTGGCCCGATCCGCCCCTGACGGAGACCGGGCTCAGACAGGCGCGCGCCGTGTCGCTTCTGCTGGCGAGCACCCGGCCATCGCTTGTCGTGAGCAGCGACCTTAGCCGCGCACGGGCGACGGCGGAGGCCATCCGCTCACGCCACGACATCCCCCTCGTCATTGACCCGCGCCTGCAGGAGGTAGACGTCTATGCCGGGTTGGGCCTGGGCGCCTGGCCTGTCGACGACCTCGGAACGGAGGGCCTGTCCGCCGCGCAGGATGAGTTCGACAGGGAGCGGCGCTGGTCTGCTTTCCGGTTCAGCGAGACCGGCGCGGAGCTCCGGCGCCGGGTCACCGCCAGCCTGGACCCGCTGGCGTTGTCGCACGCCGGGCAGACGGTCATTGTGGTGTGCCACGGCGGGGTTATCAACGCTTACGTGACCCATCTGCTCGGCCACCCGGCTGACATGCTCTTCATGCCGGCCCATGCCTCGGTCAGCCGCGTGCTCGCCCTTGAGGACGGACGCCGTCTCCTTGAGAGCCTCAACGAGAGGCAGCATCTCGACGGGGCGGGCCTCACCACCTACTGAGGCGCGCGTCCCTGTCCCGCGCGGGTCCCTGACCCCCGCAAACCGGCTCAGGGATCAACGAGGGAACGCACGGCGTCAGCGACGCTGGCCGACGTGGGATAGCCGGAGAGCTTGGGGGAGAACGGCACAGGTGTGTACGCCGCGCCCATCCGGAGCACGGGTGCGAGGAGGTCACCGAAGAGCTGCTCGTGTATCTGGCTGCTGATCTCCGCTCCGGGACCGCAGAACTGTGTCGCCTCGTGGACGACAACGGCCCTCCGCGTCCGCGCGACCGACGACAGGACCGCGTCGAGGTCCAGGGGGACCAGCGTCCGCAGGTCGATCACCTCCACCGAGATGCCGTCGGCGGCCAAGGCCTGCTGCGCGTCGAGCGCCTTGGCGACCATCGTGCCGTAGGTGACGACCGTGACGTCGGAGCCGTCCGAGAGCGTGCTCGCCTTCCCCAGGGGGACCCGCCAGTCACCGGAGGGCACGTCCTGCTTCAAGCTGTACGCCAGGTCCAGGTGCTCGATGAACAAGCACGGGTCGTCGTCGAACACGCACGAGGCCAGCAGGCCCTTGGCGTCAAGGGGGCAGGACGGCATGATGACCTTGATGCCTGGCGTGTGCATGAACCACGCCTCGAGGGACTGCGCGTGCTGGGCTCCGAACCTGCTGCTGCCGACGGTGGTGCGGACTGTGATGGGGGCGGGCGTGCTGCCTCCGGACATGTAGCGCAGCTTGATGGCGTGGTTGACGATCTGGTCCATCGCGACCGTGATGAAGTCGAAGAACATGATCTCCGCGACCGGCCGGTAGCCGGCCATGGCCAGACCGACCGCGGAGCCAGCGATCGCCTGCTCCGCGATCGGCGTCGCCCTCACCCGGTGCGTCCCGTACTTGCTCGAGAGCCCCTTCGTGACCTTGAAGACACCCCCGATGGGGTCGGCGACGTCCTCGCCGAGCACGATCACCTTGTCGTCCTGCGCCATCGCGCAGTCCAGGGCGGAGTTCATCGCAGCCGCAGACGTCATGGTCACGGTCGGCCCGGACAGCGTGGTGGGCGTGCTCACCGGTTCTCCCAGCGGATGTTGTCGTCGGAGAAGACGTCGGCGTAGAGGTCGCCGGGCTCGGGCCACGGGCTGGCGGAGGCGAAGGCGAAGGCGTCTTCCACGACCGCGAGGGCCCGCTGCTCGACGGTGTCCAGGTGGGCCTCGGACAGGTGCCCCCCATCGGCAAGCCACCTCCGCATCGTCGGCGCCGGATCCCGCGCCTGCGCAGCGGCGAGCTCCTTGGAGGGGACGTAGCTGAAGTCGGCGGTCCCGGTGTGGCCCGTGAGCCGGTAGCTCATAGCCTCCACGAATACGGGGCCGCCGCCTGCGCGGACCCGGGCGGCTGCGTCACGGAGCGCCCGCCAGGTGGCGATGGGGTCGAAGCCGTCGACCCTGACGGCGTGCATCCCGTAGGAGGCGGCGCGGGCCGTGAGGTCCGTGCACGCGGCGTAGTCGGCGATCGCGGTGTGCTCTCCCCACTGGTTGTTCTGGCACAGGAACACCAACGGGAGGTGCCACAGGGCCGCGAGGTTGAAGGCCTCGTGGGCGGCGCCGATGGAGGTCGCCCCGTCTCCGAAGGTGACCAGCACGATGCGGTCGGAGCCGTCCAGCTGCGCCGCCACCGCGAGCCCGACGGCAATGGGGAGCCCGGAGCCGACGATGCCTGTCGTGCCCATGAACCCGACGGCCGTGTCGTGCAGATGCATCGGGCCGCCCTTGCCCTTCGACGTGCCGTCAGTCCGGCCGTACAACTCGGCCATGATCGACCGCAGGGTCACTCCCTTCGCCAGCGCGTCGCCCAGGTTGCGATACGTCGACACGACCTGGTCCTCCCGGCGCAGGGCCTGCCCGACGGCGGCGCACACCGCCTCAAGCCCGCGGACCGGGTAGAACGCTGCCTGCAACCGACCCGCCTTGGTCTCCTCGCGGGCCTTGTCGTCGGCGAGCTTCGTCGTGACCATGAGCTCGTACATCTGCTCCAGTGCGTCCGGGTCCGGCAGGGCGAACTCCTCGGCAGCCAGTTGCACGTCCACCGCGGTCAATGGGATCAGCACCTCTCGACGACGCCGCTCGCGACCGCCTGGTCGGCAAGTCAAGTAAGTGCCGTTCTACCACCGATCTCGAACCGCGGTAGGCGCGGCGGTCGCAGAACACGAGACAATGTCCAGTAACCTTGACGCGGACGGTCAGAGCGCGGGAGTGTGGTAACCATGTGCCGCCGCCAACCGCATCGCCAGCCCGCCAGTGGCACCCGTGAACGAACAAGGCCAGGAGAAGTTCCCGACCAGCCCGGTTCAACTGACGCTCGAGTGGCTGACCAGGTCCTGCGCCCGTCCGGCGCGATCGGGCCGGCCGACACCATTTTCGACTCGAGCTACACGCCGATCGGGGCGGGGATCGGCATGATGGGCGACCTCGCACGCCTGCAGCTGCGCTACGCAGGGGGTCCGTTCCCGTGCCCGCAGTAGTGGCGAAGTTCCCGACCCAGAACGCCGGCAACAGCGCAGTCGCGCAGGGCTTCCTCATGCGCGAGCGCGAGGTCCGGTTCTTCCGCGAACTCGCCCAAACCGTCGGCGATGTCGCGCTGCGGTTCTACTACTCCGCGGTCTCCCACCCACCGGCGACATCGTCCTGCTCTTCCGAAGACATGAGTGACTACCGCGCCGGCGACCAGCAGCACGGCTGCGCTCTGCAGGACGCCGAGCTGGCGCTCGACGCCGTCGCTCGCCTGCACGCCGGGACCTGGGACGCGCCTGCGCGCCGCGAGCTCGACGTCTGGCCCCGGTCTGACGGCCCTGTCCACCTCAGCGGCTTCGGGTGCGGGTGTCGCCGCGGGACTGGAGCCGGCGCTCGCCACCTTCTCTTCCGTCGTCGCGCCAGATGTCGTCAACGCCAGCGGGCGCTACAAGGACGCCATCCCGGAGCTGCACGCCCGCATGCCGCAGGGACCCCAGTCGCTGATCCACGGCGCCTTCCGTATCGACAACCTCATGCTCGCCCGTCTGCCGGGTCAGCGACCCTTCGTCATGCTCGACTTCCAGAACCCGATCGTCACGAAGTCCGTCCACGACGTGGGCTACCTGCTCTCACAGAGCCTGAGCACGGACTGCGTCGAGCCGAGGAATGCCGACTGGTCGGCGGCTACCACACCGCCCTCATCCGCCAGGGGGTCACCGGGTACGCGGCGGAGGCGTGCTGGGAGGACTACCGCCTGGCGGTGCTGCACTGCTTCGAGTCCGCCGTCGTCATCACGGGCACCCACGACCCGGCCAACGACTGCGGACGAGCCTGGATCGAGGCGTCCCTGCAGCGCTCGAGCCAGGCCATCGTCGACCTGGACCTGCTGGCGTTGCTGCCCTAGTGCCCACACGCCCTAGCGTCGGCGGCGGCGCCGCTGCGTTGCCTGCAGGTGGAGCGTGACGTTGGACCGGGAGCGGGAGGCTGCAGCCCACGAGCTGAGGAGCGCTGTTCGGTCGGCGTGCGTTGACCTCGGCGGGGTTGTGACGGTGCGCGGCGCCGACGGCCATGCAGCCGAAGGTTGGGACAAGCGGGCCTGGGACGTCATCGCGCGCCAGATCGGCGTTGCCGCGCTGGGCCTGCCCGAGAAGGTCGGAGGGGCGGGTGGCCTCCCGGAGCTCGCGGTCGTCGCCGAGGAGCTCGGTGCAGCCCTGCTGCCGGTGCCGTTCCTGTCCTCGGCCCTCGCCGGGCAGGTCCTCTCCGCTTGCGGTGACGCGGCGCTGCCCGTCCTGCAGGAGATGGCCGACGGGGCGACGGCGGTCGTGTCCGGGCTCCTGGGTCCAGGCCGCGCGGGACAGCCGCGCGGCAGCGTGGCCCGGGACGAAGCCGGGCGCCTGCGCGGCACGACGGAGCCACTGGTGGACGTCGTGGGAGCGCGGTGGCTGGTGCTGGCAGCCGCCGACGAGGTGTGCCTCGTGGATCTGCTTCAGCCTGGCGTGACCCTGGAGCCCGTCGCGACGCTCGACCTGACCCGGCCGGCGGCGCGCGTGACGCTCGCCGGGTCGACCTGCACCATCGTCGGTGAGGCCGCTCCGATGCGCACGGGGCCGGTCCTCGACGCCGCGACCGTGGTGCTCGCGGCCGAGCAGCTCGGTGGCGCGCAGCGGTGCCTCGACACCACCGTCGGGTACGTGTCTGCGCGGAGGCAGTTCGGCAGGCCCGTCGGCAGCTTCCAAGCCGTCAAGCACGCGTTGGCCGACGTGCTGGTGCTGGTGGAGATGAGCCGCTCAGCCGTGGTGAGGGCGGTGGAGGCGCACGACGACGCTGCAGCGTTGACGGAGGCGGCGCTGGTCGCCCGGATCTGGTGCTCGGACGCCTATCGGACCGCGAGCGCCGAAGCCATTCAGCTGCACGGCGGCATCGGGTTCACATGGGAGCACGACGCTCACCTGTACTTCCGGCGAGCCCGCGCCGACGCTGTGATGTTCGGCGGCCCGTCGGACGCCAGAGAGGCACTGGCGGCACTCCTGGGCTGGTAGCGGCGCGGGGCGTGCTCCCGCGGACCGACTACGACCGCTTCAGCTGCGAGAAGGGCACGCCGCTCTCCGTCCGGGGCTCCGCGGGCAGCCCGAGGACGCGCTCGGCGATGATGTTGCGCTGCACCTGGTCCGTGCCGCCCGCCAGCCGGTAGCCCGGGGCGCCGAGCAGGTGCTGCGTCCAGGCGAAGGCGCCGTCGTCGTGGTCGGCCGCGATGCGTGGGCCGAGAAAATCCGCGGCGAGCTCGCCGATCCGGACCAACAGGTCAGCGGCGATGAGCTTGCCGACGGAGCCGGCGGGTCCGGGGGACACGCCCGCGACGGCCGCGCGAGCGACACGCTGCGCGGTCGCAGCCCGCAGGACGGTCCGGACGTAGACGTCCGCGAGCTGCTGCCGGACGACGGGATCGGTGTTCGCGCCCGAACCGCGAGCGAGGTCGAGGAGGTCGGGGAAGGAGCCGCCCTTGCGTCGCGTACCGGAGCCTGACGCCTGCCGTTCGAAGGAGAGGGTCGTGGTAGCGACCGACCACCCTTGGCCGACGTCACCGACACGCATGTCGTCGCCGATGCGCACCCCGTCGAGGAAGACCTCGCTGAACGAGGAGCCCCCGCTCATCTGGCGGATCGGTCGCACCGCCACTCCTGGAGCATCGAGGGGGACGAGGAAGGCTGTGATGCCAGCGTGTTTGGGGACCTCCGGGTCGGTCCTTGCCAGGAGGAGCCCCAGGTCGGCGTGCCGGGCCCCCGAGGACCACACCTTCTGTCCGTCGATCAGCCACGACCTCCCATCCGGGCGCGCCCGGCAGGACAGTCCAGCGAGGTCAGAGCCCGCGCCCGGCTCGCTGAACAGCTGGCATGCCAGCAGATCCGTGCGCAGGAGGGGCACGAGGACCTTCTGGCGCTGGTCCGGTGTACCGAAGAGCGCGACGGCGGGTCCGACCAGGCCTGTGGTGACGCTGATCAGCTCGGTCGACGGGGGTACGGCGTACTCGGCCTCGAGCGTGGTGAACAGGGCCGCGAACGAGGCGGGCAGACCGGCTCCGCCCTGCTCTGCGGGGATCGTGAGGGAGCCGTATCCTCCGTCGTAGCGTCGGCGCCGGTAGGCCTGCACCTCGTTCAGAAGCGCTCTCTCCTGATCGTCGGTGAGGTCCCGAAAAACGGCCAGGTCCGCCTCGTGCGTTTGTTTCCGAGGCCCGACCGTCTTCTCGAGCCAGGCCCGCGCTGCTGCCGCCCAGGCAAGGGGATCAGGAGCCGTCATCTCATTCGCTCCTGGTGGTGAGGACCGAGCACGCGGAAACCCCAGGCGCGCCGTACACGTGGGTGAAGCCCAGACTCGGGTGGCCTGACACCACCAGTCCGGCCGCGCGGCCCTGGAGCTGACGTGCCACCTCGGCGATCTGCCGCAGCCCCGATGCCCCGACCGGCTCACCATTGGCGAGGCAGCCCCCGTCGGTGTTGACCGGGAGCCGCCCCCCGCTGTCCGTGGCCCCCTCTGCCATGAGCTGCTCCTGCTCGCCGTCTGCGCACAGGCCGGTCTCGGCGAGATGGATCAGCTCAGAGCCGCAGTCGGTGTCCTGGAGCTGCGCGACCTGCATGTCGGCAGGTCGCGCGGCCGCCGCCGCGAACGCGGCCTCCGCAGCGGCCACGGTGGGGCTGCCGGCCCGCTCGGGGGTGAGCCAGGGGCTGAACACCTCGAACGACCCAGGCCCCCTCGTGCGCACCGCCACGGAGGCCAGCCGCACTGGCCGGTCGCACAAGTCAAGGGCACGGCCGCCGCGGGCGAGCACGAGGGCGACGCCGCCCTCGTCGGGCTGACAGAACATCATCGTCGTCAGGGGGTCGTTGACCATCGGAGAGGCGAGCACCTCCTCACTGCTGAGCTGGCGCCGGCGCCAGGCGGTGGGACTTGCGGCGCCTCCACGGCTGGCACGCTCTGCCACGCTCGCGAGGGTGGGCTCCGTGAGGCCGAACTCGTGCATGTACCGGCGGGTGCGCATCGCGAAGTACTGCGTGGTGACCATCAGGCCCATGTCCGCGTACCAGGGACTGAGCCCGTAGGTCACCGGGTCCGAGGCGAAGGCGCCCCGCTCGTGCTTGTCGAAGCCGACGACGACGGCGAGGTCACCCACGCGGAGGGCGTTGGCCGCGACGGACAGCGCGACGGCCCCGGTGGCACAGCCGTTGCGCACTGAGGTGAAGGGGAGTCCTGTGAGACCGAGTCGCGCGACCAGGGAATCGGGTTTCGCCGTGTTGCTGCCCCCCACGGCCAGGTCGATCTCGCCCCAAGCGACGCCGGCGTCCTGGAGCGCGGCGCGGGTGGCGGAGACGCCCATGTCTAGACCGCTCACCCCAGGGTGCCGACCGAAGGGGTAGACCCCCACGCCGACCACGTAAACGGGTTCGGTGGCGCTCATGGGCGGAACGCGTAGGCAGCGGCGTCGCTCCCGGGCAGGGTGTGCTCGACGAGGCGCACCGGCAGCCCAATGCCCACCTGGGACGGGTCCACGAGAAGCCACGACGCGACGAGGACCGGCCCGAGGTCGACGTAGCCGACGACGAACGGCGCGAACGCCTCATCGACGGGCATCGCGAAAGGGGGCTTAGGGCGGAAGCGCTGGACCGTCCAGGTCCACACCCGGCCCGTCCGGGGGAGTTCGATCACCTCCGGAGACACCCGCGCGCAGTGCGCGCACGAGGGCGCCGAAGGGAACTGCACGGTCGCGCAGGAGTCGCAGCGCGAACCCGCCAAGGTCAGCGGGTCGAGGCTGGCGAACACCTCCGGGGCGAGGGGCATACGCACGAAGGGCCTCCGCGAGCAGTCGGCTTGGCTCCGGCACGACGAGAACCAGTGCCGCAGTATCGACATAACTAGAGTCGGTGCAGAGTATCCCTACGGACGGGGGATCAGCGCCCCCTCGTCGAACGGGAAGGCAGGGACGTGCCCCACCCTCTCGTGAACGTCGACAGCCTCGGCGGACTCTTCCGGGCTCGGCGCGCGGCGCTCCTCGGAGCGAGCGACAAGAACCCCTTCTCGAAGATCGTCGACAACATTCAGGCCGAGATCGGTGCGCGTGACCCGCACCTTCATGGTCAACAACAGGAACGACCTCGTCCACGGGCAGCCCACCGTGCCCACGTGCGCCGATGTCCCTGGCGGGATCGACGTCGCGTACGTCATGGTGCCCAAGACGCCGACGCCGACGCCGACGCCGACGCCGACGCCGCGGCGCGGCGCCGTCAGCGCGGTGGTCGTCGACCTTGGGCCACGCGGAGACCGGCGCCAGCGGACGTGACGCCCAGATCGAGCTCGCCGCCACAGCGACATCGTTGGGACTGCTGATCTTGGGCCCCAACCATCTTGGCTTCGCGAACCTGGTAGACGGCGTGGTGCCCTGCGCCTGCCCGGCGTCGTCAGGGAGCCCGGAGCGGTGGCACTCATCTCGCAGAGCGGCGCCCTCGCGGGGGCGATGGTCCTCTATGCCGGTCAGCAGGTGATCGGCTTCACGCAGTGATCACGCCGGGTAACGAAGGTGTGATCACCGTCGCGGACGCCATGTCCTTCGCGGTCGAGGACGCGTCGACCAAGGCCATCGCCGTCTTCGCGGAGAGCATCCGTGAGCCTGAGGTGTTCCTCGCAGCCGTGGCTTGCGCCCATGAGCTCGGCAAGTCAGTGACGGTGCTGAAGGCCGGCAGGAGCGAGCTCGCGGCCAGGGCCGCGGAGAGCCACACCGGCGCGCTGGTCGGCGACGACCGCCTGGTCGACGCCGTTCTTCGCCAGCACGGCGTCATAAGGGCGCGCGGCTTCGAGGAGCTGCTGCACACCGCCAACCTGGCTGCGGCGACCGGTCGCCTACGGGCGCCTGGCGAGGGCGTCGTATCGATCTCGAGCGGCGCGTGCGACGTCTTCGCGGACCTCGCCGAAACCGAGGGGGTACGGCTCCCTCAGCTCGGTTCAGTCGCCACGGCGACGATCTCGGCCTCGATGCCGCGACTTCGGGACCCCCTCGACGTCACGGCAGCGGCGCTGGTGAACCTCGCCCCTCCGAGGCCACGGTGGTGGTGGTGGCGCAGAGCCCAACATCGGTCTCGTCCTCGGATAGCCGTGGTCCCACACGGCACCGACCCGGGTCTGCCCGGCATCGTGGACAAGCTCGCCGACGGAGCCCGCGCGTCCCACGTGCCGGCCGTGGTCGTGAGCACCCTCGAGCAAGCCCTCGACGCGGACGCCGACAGGCCGATCCGGGCGTCGGGGCTGGCGTACCTTCCGAGCACTGGCACTGGCGGCGCCCGTCGTTGCCAGACTGACCTGGTGGTCACGGTGGGTTCGCCGGTGAACGCGTTGTGGCCGTGCGCCGGAGGGACGCCCTGGGCACGGGCCAGCTGTCCGAGTGGACGTCGCGATACCTCCTCGAGCAGAGCGGTGTCGCCGTCGTTCCCGCGCGTGTGGTGAGCTCCGTCGACGAGGTCGGCGCGGCCTAGGGAGCCGTGCGCGGTGCCGTTGCCCTCAAATTGTGAGCGCGCGGATCGCGCACAAGAGCGACATCCGAGGGGTGCTCCTCGGAGTACAGGGGAGCGGCAGGTCCGGGCCACCCACGCCACCCTGCAAGGCGTCGTCGCGGGACTTCCCGACTGGATCCACGTCGACGGTGTGTTCATTGCGCCCATGCGTCCGACGGCGATCGAGCTCCTCGTCGGAGTGGTCAAGGACCCGGTCTGGGGGCGTCTTCGCGGAGGTACTCGACGACACAGCCGTGCTCGGCCTGCACGCCGGCAACGAGGAGATCCTCTCGGCGCTCCAGTGACTACGTGCTTAGCACTACAGCCGCAGTTATTCTGATCTTGCTTCGGCGGTGTCGGCTTGGATCTTCGCTCGGGTGTCGTGATCTTGCCGGGGTGGCTGATGATCTGGACGTGTCCGAGGTGCAGGCGTGGGCG
>JAABVA010003780.1_pt1 | contig 14244 bp, 7 predicted proteins | sample 5560331 | NCBI WGS metagenome assembly JAABVA01 (sample SAMN12812661, study PRJNA571458) | rock metagenome | isolation source: Antarctica rocks | place: Antarctica: Victoria Land, Mt New Zealand sud | collected 2016-01-07 | reverse complement strand
GACCAGTGACTCTATTAGCTCTGAAAGGCAAGCCTTCCAGGTTCCCAGCCTGCACCACGGGGAGGAAGAGTCTTTGCAGGCCCAATAAGCTTAATATGTACAATGTAGAATATTCTCAGTTCTTAATAAATATTACATAGCAAGACTGACATATTGTTTCAATAAAGAGAAGACTGAGAAGATCTATGTTTAAAGTATGAATTTGAGTTTTAATAATACTACAGAGTTAATTATCAGCACTTAAAGAAAGAATCATTAAATGATGATTTGAGAATTCTTGACTCAAAGAAGAAGAAGATGATAGCAATGATGAATTACATAAAAAATGTAAAAAAGCATCAAAACACATCTGTGACAAAAGAAGTTTCAGATTATCTGCAAAAGTCTTCAGTGTTAGATGTAAATATTTTAATACTTGATTACTGAAAGCTGATGAAGAACTTAAAATCAGCAATGACACAATTTATAAAAGATATACTTGCAATTTCTGCAGCAGATATTGAAGTCAAACACTTGTTCAACATAGCTCAAGACATAATTACATATTGTTGAAATTGACTGAACTCAGACACTATTGAGAACATTATGCTGATTAAATATCATGATATGTTCATTCTTTCAGTAAAAGTGATAAAAATAATTGAAGAGAGATCTGCATTGACAATGATTGTTAATAGTGATGAGAAAGATTCATTAATAGATGAGCTGAATTCAACTGCAACTAAATTATGTACAGAGCTTCTATCAGATCATTATTTCAGTGATAATAATCTTTATGATAATAGTGATTATGAGAACAACATTAACTTCAGGCTTTGTGATCATAATCAAGATTTAAGACTTAACAACAATGATTATGATTAAACTTTAAACACAGAAGTGATACAATTAAGCATTATAAATATCTTGAACAGCACACACTCAGAATATGTAATCATTGATGATGATCATAGTCATGAATCAAGAGAGATTAAAGATCACATAAGTTCATTATCTGAAAGGCTCACTACAGTAATTGATGCATCAGCTATTAAGATCATCAATGATGACTTAATAATTACTGATTTCAGTCTTTAAATCATTTACTTAAACAATTCTGCTCAGAGTACATTGACTATTAATACATACACAGTCTTGAATACAACACAACATTAATTAAGAGAGAAAAGTCTTCTTCATTAATAAAGTAAAAAATTGTTAAAAGCATTGTATTCACACTTAAAAGCACAAATAAAGCACATTAAGTTCTTAACTGCTTCAGTATCATGATTTTATAAGAGACAGAATCTTTCATCTGTTGATATCATTAATAATTATTTAAAGTCAAGAGAAATTCATTCTTTCTTATTTAAAAATAATGTTAACATTCATCAATTTAAACATCAGCAATCTCAGTAAACATATACTTAACATAATTTCTAATTTGAACATCAGATCTCTTTACTCTTTCTATGCAGTTTATGAACACTTCAATTTTCTTAAATTGCTTGTGATAAACACAAGTTACATGTGAGCTAATATTATTAAGTGAAGTATTAAAATTAAATGTGCTCAAATGTAAAAAACAATGTTTAAGAGTCTTTAAGAACATTTAGCTTTGCTTAGAGCATTAGAATTCATTCTGATTCTTTGTATTTTCATTAACATTATCATTATCATCATTATAATGATCTTCATTCTTCTCATCATTATTCTATATCTTCATTAAGTCTTCTGCCTCTTAATCTGCATCATTAATAAAGATTAAAGCTTGTGATGTTGACAGTTAATCTTTGTTGTTGATCTTAATTCATAAATATAGTTAATCAGCAAGAAGCTAATAGACAATTGTAAAGAGCATTATAATAAAGTGATATAATCATATCTGATCAATTTGTATCTCAACTTCATTACTTTTTGACATTGAAGTAGCAGTCTATGAAGTTCAAAATTTAGTTAAATCTTTAATAGATAAACAGTACAGAATTAATATATTTTGTTTTCTTTCAATACTGTCTTTCTGATATTTATGTGCACAAGTTCATCAGATTTAAGAAAGATACACTCATTATCAGTGTTCTTATTCAGCATTATTTAAGCAGAAAAAGTTACTGTAACTTTGCTCTCATCATCACTTAACATCATTTCTGCTTCTTCATTCTTATCTGCAGAGACATTGAACACTGTTGAGAGCTAATAATTATAGAATGAAACAACATTAACTTTTGTCTTCAGACTCATTATAAAGAAGTGTTAAAAATATAATATACACTGATGATTCTTCTTATCTGCTATGTGCTCTGAATCAAGTATGCTGCTATTAAAAATCTGCATAGCAAGATTTAAATTCTTATCTTCAGCTTTAGTAAGTTGTTTATAGCTGTTAAATTGAATAATTTGTTCTTAATGCTTAACTACTTCATCTAGACAGATATCTTAATGACTTTAAATATGCTTATCTACTTTTTCAATTTAATCATATCAGCATAGACTAAATGTTAAATGAAGTTAATATATCTCTTCTTTAATTATTGAGAAAGCACTCTTTGCTTTAAGAAGCTTACACAGAGCTTGTGTTTCTTTAGCAGCTATAATTAAGTTGTTTTGCTGAGCAGTATCTTCATTCTTCTTTTATTTAGTCATTACATTCTGATCTGTAAAAAAGATCACTACAAATGAAGTTAAAGTCTGATACAGAACACTATAATCATTTATTAATACTCATTATGCTCACTCTCTGCATATCTTTTAGCAACAATTTTCTTTCTTGCCTTGACTACATATTTTGTTCTTTAAATTCTCATCTTGAGCTTCTTATATTCTAAATCATATTTAAGATCTATATTCAATCTATTCATTGTCATATCATTCTGCTCTTGAGCCTCTTCAATATCAGCATCTATGAATGCATTGATCACTGAAGAATGTGATGAGATCAATTTTTAAGTGATATCAAAATGTAAAAAACTTAATAAGAGAATAAATGAAGAGCTTCTAAGTTCTTGAATATGATCTATTCTCTGATTTAGTACACACTTTATGTGTTATAATTGAGTGTTATAATAAATGAAGTTACATACTAGATTTTGAGCTGAAAGAAGTAAAAGAAGTAGCTGAAGTACTTTGAGACAATGCAGCATTGAGTGTGAATTCAGAATAATTAATAAATGCTTTTATTCTTTTTTATTAATCAGCAAAGTCTTCTTTCTTCAGATATGCAGCAATGTCTGAGACAGATAAATTAATTTCATTGATCTTTTTCTTTCTCTTCTTCTCAGATTGAGATGAGAAGTTTAATATATCAGTAAAATGTGTTCTCTTGTTGATGAGTTAATCTTATTCAGTGATGAGAGATGTAAAGTCTGATGCTTTTACTATGTTAATGAGTTAATCTAATTCAATGATGTAAGATATAAAGCCTGATACTGTAACTACATTGATGAAGATAATCTTTACACTCAGTTTTCTCTGTTTTGATGATGTATCTCTAAAATAAAAGTCAGCATCATATCTCTTCATTATTTACTTTACTTATATGATGCAGAAAGAAAATATAAAAAGCTTAATACAAAAAGTAAGATGTTCTGTAGAAAGAAAATGTAGAATGTGTTGTATTAAAGATAAATGAACTTGCTAAGTCTCTATACTATTATTTATTTACATAAATGCTGTGTTTTTGTTATCAATAAATTTGTAGATAACTAAGATCAATTCAAATCAAGCTGCACAATTATTTAGATTTATTAATTTATAATCATTTCTTCTTAAGCTACTATCTGAGAAATTTAAAGCAATACATACAATTTGTAAAGTGTAGTATCTCAATCATGTTAGTTGTAATTTCTTTACTAAGTATAGATCTTCTCACAGTAGAGAAACTGACATTAAAATTATGTTGTATAGCATGACAGAGTTATGATGAAAGTCAAAGTCACAAAGAAATATTAAGCAGACTTTAAAGCTTGTGAATTTGACAATATAAGATTTATTGAAGAGAACAGAATATGAATTACAGATAAAGATGTATGAGACAGAATTAAGTTTATGAAATGAAAGCAAAGAATGAGTTGTTAAGCATAACTTCTTTAAAGAAGAAGATTAAATCATTAATAATTCTTTTTTTTTTAAATTAGTTTCTGCACAAAAAGAGTCAAGTGAGTCACATAATTGCATCATTAAATTAAATTAAAACACTCAATTCTAATGCTCTCTGATCAGTTCATGCAATGCAGCAGTGACAGTATTGACAGAAGCTGCATTCTTTTACTTTAAATTCAGAATTCTTCTCACTGCTGATTGAAGAGATTTTCAATCAGTACAATGACAGCTTAAAGTGAAATTAGTCAGTCATCATAAATTTGCAGAAGATAAGTAAGACATATTTTTATACATTTTTTGAAAGTATAAGTTCTTGCATATTAAGGATCTCTTTCATGACTTATTTGTGATATAGTTGCTGAGCTACATAAGAAAGAAAATCTAATAATATCAGAAGAATTGCAAAAGATGAAAGCAATCTTTCATATATTGCAGACTTACTAAAAAGATAAAGTGTACTAGTCAATGTATTTTTGCTCTGTAGAGAATAAGTGATCTGATAATTAAGTTAATAATGCTCATATATAATGCTTATAAAGCAGATATGTAGTCAAACAAAAAGAATTGTGTGCAATACTAATTAAAAATGTTGCAATAGTAGCTGCTGCCAATATAAAGCTGCTTAATAACAGAAGCTAATTAATTCTGATTTAGTCTAAGCTGTCAAGAATAACTCAACTTAACTCTGTCTGAAATCTGATTCTGCACAGAGTCAAGTCAGATTGCAAAGTAAAGCTCAGTAAGTTGAGTTAAGTTCTAAAATCTGAGCCTGACTTGACTTGATGGCCACTTTAGAGAAGAAAGATGTCAGTGAGAAGAATGCTGCAGTTAATGAGACAGTGATGAAGATAAGAGAATTTTAACAGATAATTTTAACATACTTATGTCAATCATAAACTTCTGAAGATGTAGAGAATAATCTGAGAGAAATCTCTGAAGAGTCAAATTCTATAATATGATTTTTATCAGCATTACACACATCATGATTCAAGAAACAGATTGTTGACAAGACAAAGCTTACAAAAATGATCATATTGTCTTAAGCAAGAGCTGAAAGACTCTGAAACAGTTGAAAGAGAAAAGCAGTCAGTAATGCTTTGATTTGCTGTATAAATCATAAATAAATGAATGATTTCACTTTCTCTTTCTGTATAAAGATTAGCTCTCATTATCTAATTCTTTTAGTGCACTTTGAAAATGATCACATTCAATAATATTTAGACTGAAGAAGATGAGAAAATTGCATATCAGAAAAGTCTATTAAAAACATTGATTCTTAACTTTATTTCTTTAATTACAATGATGAGTGTTATGTGTTAAATGTGTTTGAATGCATCACAATATTGTAGAAGTAAAGATGATCTACAACATTCATAGATTACACAGTATAGCTTTTGAATATATCTGTAGCAAAATCATCAACATAACTTTTATCTCATCTTCTGATTTCTTCTTGAAGAAGAGCAGCAAATACATGAGATAGATAAGACAATTACTGTAATAATCAAACTATATTGCTTTTCTTAACTCAACTAAGAGTAGCTCACTCAGTAGTTAAATTAAGAGTTCTTTTTAATCAATGAATATCTAAAATGAAGACAGAGCCCTCTGCAGTCATTGTATGTTAGAAAAACATGTTAAAAACATTAAATAGCAATTGTGTTTGATTCTTAACTTCTGACTATGAAGTATGTTTATGTCTTTAAATGTGTTGCAATTCTGTAAACACATTATGCACACTTCACAGAGTAATTCTCAAAGCTTTGCATTTCTATAGCTTAATTATTTACATGATTTTCAGTCAGTCAACATTATCTATACTTTATGATGATATCATCAATTCTTAAACAGAATCTTCAAATACTTCAATTAAATCATCTCTGAAATCTTCTTCAAGCTTGAAATTCATTGACTTTTGAAGACATCTAGTTCAATATTTAGAACATGATGATTCAGTCAGAAAAAATGAGCTGCAGAGTGAATTTAAAGAGTGATGAATTTTGATTAACTATGAATGAAAGAACACTGATGACAGTCAATTTAGTACTGACAAATTTAATTGAAAACACTGTACTGTGCAATGAGATGATCATCTTCATGTCAGCAATGAGTGACAAGAGTATTTAGAGACAGCACATCAATATATTGATGTATCTTGCTTAATCTGCTGTCATTGTGATGAAAATATAATTCATTTAACACTAACTAACAGTGATACAAATTCTCTTTAAAATCATAGATCAATCAAGAACTGTTTAGCTATCATTATAAACATCTATTTAAGCATGAATATTTGATTCACTTTCAAAAATATTGATTTCTACTTTTTTAATATGTGTTTCTAATACATATCTCTGACATAGCACAGCAGACAAAACTTGACAAGAAATCAGCAAACAAGTATTTCAATGCTGAAAACTTCATCAAACAACTTTTAAATAGCTTTCTCTTTCTAAATCTTTCTTTTTGAGCACTTAAGAACTCTAAATTTCAAAAACTCATCTAAATGCTGTGATTAGGTATATTGATGTCTAATAGACATTGATTTGACAATTTAGTAAAGATGTAACATTAAAATATTCAAGAAACACTTCTCACTGAGCTTAAACAAATTATCAAAATCTTAATTGCACTTGACAACTAAATCAGTCTCAGTCATCTGATGTTTATGAATGTTACTGCTTACTTTATCAACAAGAACTGAAATTATCAGAAAATTCTTCTTATCTTTTAATTTCTTTACAGTCAACATACTGATCAATCAATGACTGCAGAGATCTTTGCAATTCTTTAAGAATATAAGTTGAAAAAATGTCTTCTTGCAGTGACTACAGACAACTGCAGCAACAATGAATTCATGTAGAGAACTTTGAGTGAGCTTTTAAAGAGAAGAAATATTATATGACAGACTGCAGTCAATGTTATTTCTTGCTTTATACATGTCATTTAGCTAGCTGTCAAGGACCTACTTGACTCATTAAAGGCATTGATGATCAATGAGTCAATTACTTTATTATTTAATGAGAATAATTTGACACAAATCATCAAGAAAATCACTCTGTCTAACACTCTGTTCAAGATATATTACTATCTTGTTTCTAACAGATAGTTCTAACAGATATGGCTAACACATTCTTAAATATCTAGATTTGACAGCTTGCTATTGCTATGAATTTCTCTTCACAACAATACAAAATATTCAAGAGAATTCAGTACTTTATTCATTCACATTCTGTTCTGACACTTATACAGAATGTCAGAACACAATGAAACTCTATTTATAACATGATGTAAAGAGTCTATCAACTTTGCAATGATATATGTGTCTGAATCAGTTAAGAGTGTGACAGAATCACAAAATTAAGTAAGAAGCTTGAGACTTTACATGTATCTGAGCAGAAGTAACAGCAAGTTATATATATAATGACACTTCTTTAACTCTTCAAGAAGTACACAGAGTCAATGAGTTAAATGTATAATTCAATTATGCATAAGATATTTCTTGTGTACATCAATCTTTTTGATTATCTAAAGAATCAGAATAACATAAAGAGATTAGACTTAATCTTGAAGTGAATAGTGAAGCTGAAGACAGCTATTGAGAAAGCATTAATTAAGATGAAGAAATATTATGTGTAAATAAAAGATGAGAATGACTTGTTATATAACATTGTCATCATTCTTGATTCTACACAGAAACTTTCATTATATCAGATTCATTTTCTACTGATCTTTCTAATGCATATTTTTAATGTGCATCACTAATTGCTGAGATGTACAGTCAGCTGAATGAGATCAAATATATTATGCACAGTATTGAACTGAGTTTCAGACTTATTATAAAGATCATTATTGTTTATATGAGAATGCTTTATCACATAATCATACTCAGAATTCAACATTATCTGTCATCAAATCATTCATAAATCTCATCACAAAAGCACAGCAATTCAAGACTCAACTTAATGACATCATAACTATTGATTTGAAAGTCAATTAATACTTAAATTCTTCACTATACTCAGTCAATAAGAATGATCTTGACATTCTGAAGTACTGAAAGTCACAGATCATGATTTTTTCAGTATTAGCTACAATGATCAAGAATGTTCTTGCTATATTTATTGCTGATGTTGAGGTTGAATGACTGTTCAATCTTGCTTGAGATGTCATTACTTATTGAAGAGATTGACTAAATAAAGTCATCATTGAGATCATTATGATGATTAAGTTCAATTTACTTCAACATTAAAAACTGAATTATCTCATAACTGAAAGAAAGAACACTGCAGAAGACTTGTTTTCAGATGAAGCTGATATAGATACAGAACATCTATCTTATGTATTTATTCTGAATTGCAACTCTTCTAACATTGCAGATAACAGCCTAACTAATACTCTGAATCAAATCACTTATGACATTCTGAAATGCAATTCTCACAATACTTCAAATGATGACTCTGATGATCTGAACAAAGATATGAGACTTAATATCTATGAAGACAGCTGACTGATGCATATACATTAGAATTTCTTGTTAAAAGATTAAAATGCTGCAATTTAGATAAATCAGTCAATATTACAGCATCTTTACAATCAACTACACTATCAATTTTCTCAGCTCATTTCAAAAAGAGAGTCAGAAGAGATTTGCTTAATAATTATGTTAATAAATGCAAAAAATTCATGAAACTACAATCTGTTCAGAACACAATGTCAACTTCTCTGCTTTCAAGAGAAATACATTGTGTGTTAGAAAGAACATTTGCATTTGAAGAGTGAGAAGAAAGAAGAGAATGAAGAAAGATAAGTAATGAGTAAATCTATATAAGAGTAATCTGACAGTGAATAATGTTAATTCTTAACAGTGAATATTAAATCAATTTTAATTACATCATCTTCACTCACATTACTTCTTCTTCATGCTTCATTATTTCATCATTCACCACATCACTCAATCACACAGTCAAGAATCTTTGATCTCTGATGAAATCATATAATTGAGGGCCTTCAACCTCTAATGAAACTATACAGTTAAGAGTCTTTGATCTCTGATGAAATTACACAGTTGAGAATCTTCAATCTCTGATGAAATCACACAGTTAAGGGCCTTCAACCTTCAGTGAAATCACATGATTGAGAGTCTTCAATCTTCAGTGAAATTACATAGTCAGAGATCTTCAATCTCTGATGAAATTACACAGTTAAGAATTCTCAATCTCTGATGAAATCACACAGTTAAGGGCCCTTGACCTCAGGTAAAATTACATAGTGAAGAGCTCTCAATCTCAGGTAAAATCACACAGTTGAGGGCTCTCAACCTCAGATGAAATCACACAGTTAAGAGTTCTCAACCTTTGTTGACAGAGCAATGTCTAACATTACTTTGTTGATAAAGTGATGTTCAACATCATTTTATCAACAGAGTGATGTTGAATGATGATTATTTGTGTCTTGAATCTCTTAATGTTGAAAGATATAGATCTTTAAACAGTGAATGAAGATAAATTCTCATCAATAAATGATGATGATTGTTCTAAGTGCTGATTAGGCTTTGTAGTATAGAGTCATAGCATAGTTGATGACAACATCATTATGCACTTTCAAAGAATAGTACATGCTATGATTTAAGATGAAATCTTCATTTCTAATGTGTAATTCTAATGTGCACACTACCAAACTAACTGGCAAAAACTTCCACATATTTATATCAACTTATACTTGCTTAGTCAGACTAATTCTTGCTTACTCAGCTCACAAATAATCTGCAACCCACACAGAGTCAAGTTAAGTTAACCTATACCTGACCTGAGCCAAAAAAAGTTCACTTTATCTGACCTGACATTCAGACCCAACCCAGACCTGCACAACCTATAGACAATCTGCGCACTCAGCCTAATCAAAATTGAGTAGACTATGTCAGAATAGATCTGCATTATAGTATACATTAAGAATTTAATTGTGAACTGATATTACTTAATAAAGACAGCATCAGCATAGTTCTTGAAAGTCTGTAAATTGAGATTTTACTTTATTGAGATGAAGACTGATCTTAAATCACTAAATCTAAAATGATTTAACACTTTCTTCAAATAAGTCTTTTAAGAAACAGTGAGAATCCTTAACTTCTAATCTTGTTTGATCTTCATGTCAAGATAGTATTTACACAGTCTGCAATTACTCATTTTATAAGTGTCACTAAGTTTTCACTTTAGACTATTAATAGTCTTAATGATGAGATTAGAAAGAAGAATGTCATCAATATAGATAAACATCAGTAAATTGCTGTGTTTGAAGATATTAACATCATTGATTAGGCATTTGAAGTCTAGATTAATTAAAAACTTGTAAATAATTTAATATTACATCTGTAATGACTACTTTAGTTCATAAAGAATCTTGTTAAGTTGACATACTTTTATTTCATTAATATACTCAGTAGACTGAGTGATGAAGACTTTTTCTTTAAGTATTTCATTGAGAAAAGTCATTTTAATGTTCATTTATTTAAGATAATAGTCATAGTATGCAGCTATTGCAAAAGTCATCTTATAAGTAGTTAATTTAATGACAGAGATATATGTTTTGTTGTAATTAATGTTATAGTGCTGTTCAAATTCTTTGACTACTCATCTAATCTTATACTTTATAATTGAACTGTTTAAGTTCTGCTTATAATGATAAACTCATTGTTCTTGAAGTGCTCATCAATTTAAGAAAAGATTGACAAAATCTTACATTTTATTTTTGTTTAAAGACTTAATTTCTGCATTCATAGCTGCTTTTCATTAAGCAGTATCAGATACAATAACAATCTTCTTATAGATAGTCAGCTCTTCTTTAAAGTCTTTCTTTTCTTTTTATTTTGATGTGATCTTTGCAATTAGCTCTGCAACACAGAACAAGATTATCAAACTACTTTTATAATATTTTAATGATTGTTGATTTCTTCTGAAATGATGTAAAGATACTGATGCTGAAGATGACTGCATTATAGACTTGTCATTGCTGTTCTTAATTAACTTAATGATGTAAGCTGAGCAGAAGTCTTTATGATTCTTTTAAAACTTATAAAATCTCTTTAATTTATTCTTTTTATCTGCTATTAAGTGTGAAGCAGAGACAGATGTGTAATCTTAAGTTATATTGTTGTTTTTCTTTTCTTAATCTGTACTCAGTGATTTCAGACATTCAAGCTTAAGAAATTGATGTATCTGTTTAAATAATGAAACTGACAAAGATGTAATCTTAAGATCATTGATTCATATTGATTCTTTGTTAAACACAACATCTTAGCATTGTACTATCTTTTTCTTGTTAAATAATTAAATTTTAAAGATATTAAATTTTTCATATTCAACAAGCATATCTTCTTCACTTCATTCATTGAATTTAATACTTTTCTGATGTCTTTCTTTCAGTATGTGTGTATAAGTCTTGCATTCTCATATTTGTAGATAATTAAGATTGATGAGCTCAGCATTGTTGTCAGTATACATCAATTTATATTATAATTGAGCTGAAATCTTTTCATTAATAGTCTTATTAGAGCTTCAGTTAAGAAGATAGTAAGCTGCTTTGACAGCTTTTAGTTACAGCTGTTTTAAAATATCAGCATTGATTATTATGATTCTTATTCATTTAGCAATAAGATTGTTGCTTTACTCTGTAACTTCATTTTGATCAGATACATAGAATATGATCAGTTCATAAATGATTTTATGTTGTTAAAGAAATTTCTTGAGACAATGATCTCTGAATTTACTTTCATTATTGATTTAAACAGTTAATAAATGATGTTCAGTATGTTCTTTTAGAAAGTTAAAATATCAATATATTATTTTTTCTGCTTCTCTCTTTCTTTTTATAGAGTAAACATGTTGAGCTTGAGAGTAGTTGTTTATGCAGATAGTATATTAAGTGAATCTGTCATAAACAGTAGACATTATAGAGTCAACAACATCTATGTATATTATCTTACATATATTAATGATTTATCTTTATGATCATCTTAAGATCTTTTGCTTTTAGTTTACCTTAATGCATGCTTCACATACATGTGAATTGTTAGATTTCAAAAGATCATTGAGATGAATTTTAATGATTATTTTGAATAGCTTGATTAGACTGTTCATATCTATATGAGTAAGACAGCAATGTTAGATATTGTAGAATATCTTTTGACTGATTGCTGTCATGATAATATTAAGTTAATTCTTTAATTGAATCATATAGAGATCATTATGTTTTAAAGTATATTTAACAATCTTGTTATTAATAACTTATAGTAGCTTGCTGATGACAGTATTGAGTTGCATCTTCTTACTGATGATTATATCTACTGAGAATAGATTAATTGCAGCATTAAAAATGTAAATTACATTGTTTAAAGTAATATTTTTGTAGTCTTTATCTTTTAAATTAAACTGAAGAGTAATGAAGTCTTCATTAATGATTTTGATCTGACTACTGATGTCTATGATGACAATGAATTTGTTTAATTATGTATAGAATTTGAATAGTTGTCAATTCTTATATATGTAATGAGAAATACTGAAGTCAGCTAGTTAACTGTCTTCTGTAATGATGACAGCAGTATATATAATGATCAGCAAGAAGTCTGCTTTAAAGTTAAATTTCAATTCATTTAACTTCTTTTTATCACTGTCTTTTTCATCTTTTTCACTGTCTTTATTTGTCTCTTTTCTTCTGTCATCATAGACTTTCTTCTTTTCTGAATACTTTATAAAGCAGTTTTCTTCTGTGTAAATAGATCTTTTACAGTGATCACATTACTTATTTTTATTTTTCTTTTCTTTATTTCAGTTATTCTTACTCTTACTCTGTTCATTTAACTTAACTGTCATGATCATCATCTTGTTATTTTTCTTAAGACATTCTTCATTAATAAGCTTCACAATTAGCTTATTCAGTGTCAGCATCTTTATTCAAATTGTAAATTACTTTACTGTGACTCATTGCTGATATGTAGAGTCTAGATTAGCTAGAAAGAAGATAATCTTTATTGATTTGTTGATTTTTAAGTTGATCAAGATAATTTTAATCAGTAATAATTTGTACTGTAAGATGTAGTTGTTGATGTTTAAACAGATTTTGAGTCATAAATTATAGAATTAAATCATTAAGATGTACTGCAGATTAAAGCTATACAGTATATAGAGATCATTAATGTAGTTTTATATCTCTTTTACTGTTATCTTTTCTTAAATGATGACTTAAATCTCTGAGAAGACATTGAGAATGATTTAAGTCATTGCTTTATTGTTTTAAGTATTTTACTCAATTTAAATAGAAGAAATTATCTGAAGATTTGCTTTCTGTTTAACAGAAATAGAGATATCATCATTGATTATATTTTATAGATTAACACTTAATAATGTGAACTGTATGACTGTTTTTTATGCTAAATAATTAACATTTTTTTTTAACTTAATGAATTGCTGTAGCTGAATGACATCTGTTGTAGATAATATACTGTATTCAGTTTAAATAGATAGTATTTTGATTGAGTTCTTTCTTTGCTTTTATGATGATGAGATGTTGACTTGTAGAGTTTGTCATTTATAATTGATTAAAAGTTAATGAATTTTGTCAGTGATGATGAGATTAATTGAATAGATTAATTGATGAGATCAATATACATATACAGCTGAGCTCATAATCTATTGAACATACACTTATAGTGATGTGTAATGATCATAGTATTGTTTAATTAATTAAGTGTAAGAAGACAAACTGAAAAACTTTTCAGAAGGTTGGCATCAAGCCTAATCAGGTAATGCCTTGGCACAACCTTGAGTCCTCGCACTAAGCCATAATAGGCATGAGTACCAACAGGCCCTGCTTGGATCCCTAATGCAATCCCGCCACCTACCAATGCCTACTTCTTATATCTACTCTTGATATATAGCACGCCCTGCCATTCAGACTACACTCTGTTCCTCTTAAGAGGCTCCCCAGATAATCCTTCGATCTAGGTAAGCATCAGGTAAGGTACAGAAAGTAATTGTGTCTGTATGTTACAGGGATAAGGTATTGCACAAATACCTTGCGTCGATTGATGTGCACTAGTGCAACAGCGGGCATGCTTGGTTGGTATATCGAGATGCTGTACCTTACTTCGTAGAGCTTCCAAACATCAGAAGT
>JAABVA010003779.1_pt1 | contig 14245 bp, 15 predicted proteins | sample 5560331 | NCBI WGS metagenome assembly JAABVA01 (sample SAMN12812661, study PRJNA571458) | rock metagenome | isolation source: Antarctica rocks | place: Antarctica: Victoria Land, Mt New Zealand sud | collected 2016-01-07 | reverse complement strand
TCCGCTGTCAATGTGATTGGTCGTGCCTGCATGTCTATCCCCCGTACCCCTGTGCTGCGGCGCGTCCGCGCGCCGTGTCCTCCTCTCTTTATTATATCGCCAATCTATTTAAGCCAACGTGTACTAGTCATCGTCGCCTCCTTATATAGGCAAGTCATCGGTGCGCTCCATGCGGCGCTGACCGATCGGCGCTCCCGCGAATCCGTCGCCGTACCGCGGGCGCAACTCTGCCCGTGGGATGGCTATCGTGAACTCTAGCGCCTTTTTTGCACTATTGTGGGAGGGGTGTGTTCGCCAATCTTGTCGAACATCTACCTGCATGAACTTGATCGCTTCATGGAAGGCATGAAGTGGAACTTTGACTCAGGAAAAGAACGCCGGAAATATACCCTGCATCGTACCCTGAGAGGAAGAATCGAACGTCTACGGAAGACCTGGACAGACGCGGATGCCGAGAAACGGAAGGAAATCAGGGGGAAATACCTGGCCCTCAAGCGAGAGCTAGCCCACGTACCTTATGGTGATCCCTGCGACCCGCTCTATCAACGACTCGTGTACTGCCGATATGCGGATGATTTCGTCATTGGAATCATCGGCAGTAAAGACGATGCGGAGAAGGTAGCGACCGAAGTCAAGAACTTCATCATCGCTCACCTGAACCTCACCGTATCGGAGGAAAAGTCGAAAATAGTGGCGGCCAACAAGGGAACAAGCTTCTTAGGATATTGGATGGGCACCTATGACATAAAGCGGGAACTCAAGTACCGCCAAAGTGGCAAGGCTGCCCGGCTAAGTCGCCAAAGCGATGTGCTACAACTCCTGATCCCGAAGCCAAAAGCCGCATCCTTCTGCGCCCAGAAGGAATACGGTGATTACCACAAGGTCACAGGCGCGACCAGGCCTGAGGCGCTAAACCTCAGTGAACCCGAAATCCTGTTGCTCTACAACCAAGAGTTAAGGGGACTAGCGAACTACTACTCACTAGCGAGAAAGGCCAAGAGCGACCTGAATAGGTTGTACCGCGTGTGGCAACTCAGCCTTTACGCGACACTAGCCAGCAAGCGAAAGAGCAGTATAACAAAGGTCGCCCGCAGTTTGAGGTTGCCAGACGGCACCTACGGGATTCCGTACAAAGCCAAAGACGGTACGGGCAAGGTACTACAAGTATGGAGACTGGCGGACCTCCAACCCGTGCACACGGGATACGGAAAGGAGACGGTGGATTACGACCGCGTCGCCTCCATCGGATGGCTATTCCACCGAACAGAGGTAGTCAAGCGATACCTCGCATACAAATGCGAATACTGCGAAGACACGACGGGGCCATTCGCCGTCCACCACGTCCACAAACTCAAAGACCTTGCAAAGGGACTGGAAGACTGGCAGCGCCTTATGAGCGCCCGCCAGCGGAAGACGCTCGTATTGTGTCGTACCTGTCACAGCGAGCTACACCGAGGCATCTTACCATCACGCAGCGCACGACAAAAAGGAGTAAGGGGAGAGCCGGATGACGCGAAAGTGTCAAGTCCGGTTCGGGGGGGAGCCTACGCATGACCCTACGGACAATAAAAGTCGCAGAGGGCATACGGGGCTTACCCTACATCATCATCGGCAACGTGGGACGCGATCCCGAGACGCGCCTGCTCCCCAGCGGCGACAACGTAGCCACGTTCAGTGTAGCCACGACCGAGCGCAGCAAGAACGGCGACGTGACGACCTGGTTCCGCGTCAGCGCGTTCGGCAAGCTCGCCGATACCTGTCAGCAGTACTTGCACAAGGGCAGCTACGTCTACATCGAGGGCGCGCTCGCGCAGAACGAGTACACCAACCGCGAGGGCCAGGTGCGGCAAAGCCTGGAGGTGCGCGCCCGCGAGATGCGCATGCTTGATAAGGCCGGCGACCGGAGCGCGGAGATTGATGGCGGCGATGCGGCGCCCGCTTATAACCGCCAGAGTACGCCCGCGTCAGCGGTCGTCGGCGACATGGGCAGCATGGACGAGATCCCCTTCTGACCCGCATCCTGGGCTATGGGAAAAGACCGGTGCGTGTTGATCGCACCGACCCGTCGGCAGACGCTCACGGCGTCTCGTCGCTCCGTATAGCAACCAATCCGGTACACGGCGAACACAACCACGTCCGAGACGACAGTTAGCGAAAGGCTGGCGCCCCATGGCAGAACATCCCGACCCCACGCGCAGCACCGGTGGATCGAGTGCGGACGATACGACGACGGATGAGATTCTCGCCGTCATCGCGGTAGAGGAGCCCCGTGGCGCCACCGCCGATCAGGTCATCCGCGCCATCGGTCTTGGTCTCAACGGTGAGGTGGTGCAGAGTCTGTTGGAGGAGTTGGTGGAGCAGGGGTTACTCGACCGCATCGGGATTGGACACGGCGCGGTCTACACACTCAGCGCCATGACGTGACCGCGTGGCCTGTCCCTGCTCTCTATGTCGCGCGGCCTGACCATCCAGGTACGCGTGCAACCACGCCTGCGTCGTCAGGCGCACGATACGCGGCCCCACCATCGTCGTCACCGTTGTGAGGCGGCCGCTCTGCGCGGCCCGATACAGGGCGCCTGAGGTCTGTAGGACGGCCAATCTGCTGGCTTGAGCAAGGGTCAGGTAGTCACTGTCTACGATCACGTCCGCGCGTGGCCTCCCTCGGTAAGGCTTCCTATATCAACGGTGTTGTCCCGTCCCTCGCTGCCGTCAGCCTCCATCCGAGACGGCGCGGCGATGCGTCATAGACCACACGGATCGCACATCCCAGGCGAGGAGCCCGATGATCCCCCCCGACACTGAATATCGTCGGATAGAGTGTATCGGGATCGCTCCAGCCAGAGACGTTGGTCACGTCGGCGACCACAGGGAGGAGCACGAGCACGGCCGCAGACAGCCAGAGGAGCACATCGAACGGCGGGCAATCCCCCCTTATGCGCGTCACCGCCCGATAGATGACACGCCATCCACACACGCACAACACGATGAGATAGACGGCGTTTATCGCAACACTCATACTGATGTTGTAGCGTCATCGCCACGACACGTCCAGTGCTGGGGCACGTAGCCCGAGTGAGCGCGTGACGGCGCGACAGGGTACAGGGTACAGGGGACGCTGTTCGCTGCCGATACAGATAGTAAGACTACTGCCGGTGGATGGGCTGTGCGCCGGCTGTAGCCTCAACGGGCCGGATGTGGGGTATGGGCTATACCGCGCGTCCGGCCTTTTCATGAGCGCGGCTATGCGGCCTGCCGCTAGCGGCTAGGCTGCGGGGTGAGGGTGCGTACCGGCGCTGTTAGCGCACGAGGGCAAGCGCAAGCAGGGTGGCGAGCGCGAGGAGAAGGGCGGCGAGGAGCAGCCACGACCAGCGAAGCCGGAGGGCGGGGCGCGGTGGAACGGCACGCGCTGCGGAGACTTTGATGGCCATGGGACGGCGGCGCGCCGGCAGTGAAGACTGACGAATCATGACATACTCTCCTTCGACGCGCTGTCGCGGCGCGCGCCACCTCTTACAGGAAGGGCTACCGGGCGAGGTAGTCCTCGATATCCAACAACGCCAGGGCGATCGTCCCAAGCCAGGTCAGGGCCTCCTCCGGTCGCTCCGTCTGAAACCGGCGGCGCGCCGACGTCCGGACGAACGTCGCCTTGTCCGCGTCGTCCGCGGATGAGAGGAGGAACAAAAGGAGCTGATGCCTCCACCACGCTACGTCGGCGGCACGCGCTGTGGACAGCATCGCGTGTAACGCCGTGGCGTCGTCGGTCGCGTCCGTCGGCCAGTACATGGTGAGGAAGCGCGCCACATCCGGATACCCCACGCGTAGGCGTACCGCGCGCTCGTCCGTTGTAGCAATGATCATCGCCGCCCTCGATGCGACGGCGCTGCGGGATGGTGCGCGTGCCCACGATCCTTCGACGCGGCTGTCGAGGGGGGTGCGGTGTTAGCTTCCGGCGCGCTACGGATCGGTGTTCTCGGTGCCGTGGGAAGCGCGTGTGTCGCGGGCTCAGCGTACTCACAATATGGGCATAGAGGGTCGAGACAGGATGCGTCATGGCACGACGCATAGAAGGGCTGGCTACATTGCCGGCAGGGGACGAGGGCCATGGTAGAGCCTCCTTTCTCACTAGACACGAGGCGATAACGGGATTATTGTAGTACATGCGTCCTATTATCTCAATAGGTTATGCACCTGTGAGAGTAGAATGGACGAAGCCGACGCTGTGTTGAACGAAGCCACTCCCTCGCGAGAGTGACGTGCCTTCAGCACGGGACATCAGGCGTTGATCTTATCCGGCTCCTCAGCTGCGTGATCCTTAGAACGGGAGGGCCAGTTGCGCGCGGGGGACGGGCCGCTCGCGGGCCAGCACGCCGATGACGCGCCCCGTGCGGTAGGTGGCCGCACAGTGGCAGGGGACGCGCTTGCCCGAGGGAAACGGCACGTAGGACCAGCCGGTCGCCGGTTCCCGCGCCCGCCAGGAGCGCGCGAGGGGGTGATCGGCGGGGATCGGACTGGAGCGCGCGAGCGGGTAGCGCCCGTTCGTGGGAGCGTACTCGACGATGAGCCCCGCCGGCCCGGCACCGCAGAGGACGACGTAGCACTCCACGGGCGCGCAGTGCGCCACCTGAATGGCCGCGGCGGCAAGCGACACCCCCGCCTGGTCGGCGAGGAGACCCACGAGGTGGGGCGCGACGCCCTCGACGGTGATGGCCGCCTGGACGCGGTCGCGCGGCAGCAGGAACTCGGCCGCTCCCTGCTGGCAGCACCGCTCGATGGCGGCGTGGTAGGCGCGGTCGTCGCGACGCAGGTGTGCGGTGTAGTACTCGATCAGCGTGCCGTCCTCCTCGATCAGGTGGTGCATGATCTCGTGATAGATACTGAACTCGACGCGCGCCCGGTGGGTGAGGGTTTCGTCGACGACCACACAGTCGCCGGCGAGCAGGCCATCGATCCCGCCAGGCAACGGGGCGCGATGGAGCCGCAGGCCCAGGCGCGCGCAGACGACCGCACCCGTGCAGCCCGTGGGAAGGTCGTGCCGCCGACGCGCGTCGGCGACGAGCGCGCGGATCTTCTCGTCGAGCATGCGCGGCGTGAGCCACGCGTCCGGCGCGTCCATCGGCCCGTTCCTCTCGTCCATCTCACGCGTCCCTGTCACGCGCATCGTCCGCGTCGCCCGCCAGGTCTATGGCGGGGGCCGCGCGCCTCACCGACCGTCGCCGGATCGAGGAACGCCTTGAGCAGCCCGTAGATGGCCTGCCACTCGTCCTCCGTGCGGGGGCGCTGGCCGCGGAACTCGATGCGCGCGAGGGCGGCCGCCCATTCCGGCGTTACCGTCCTCCGTGTGATGAGCGCGCGCAAGCCGGGGGGGTATTGAGCCAGCGCATCCCCGGCCCCGACGTCCCCAAGCGCCGGGTCGCCCGCAGGCAGATCGACGGGCGCGAGCAGGTCCTGGGGCGAGATGTCGTAGGCGCGCGCCAGGCGGGCCAGCGTCTCGAGCGAGGGCAGCGCGTCGGTGCGCTCCAACTCGGAGAGGTAGGAGATGGAGAGGACGGCGCCGGTGCGCTCCAGGACACGTTCACGCAGCGCGCGTAAGGTCAGGCCACGTTCGCGACGCAGCTCGGCCAGCCGATCCCTGAGTTGCATGGCCGCCTCCGGCCCTCCCCTCTCCACACGAGATATCTTGTCAGAGCGTACAATCGTGGCCTATGTGCGTTGACAGAGTAGTACACCGGCGGTAGAATGGACGTAGTAGTTCCGCCACCGGCGCAATCATAGCACGACGAGGCACCGGGAGACAAGTATGACCGACTTGACAGACGTGGGGGTGTCTCCTATTATATTCTCATGGTATGTACACCATGAGAACGTAATAAGGAGGATGCCTATGACCGCCGACAAGGGTGCCGATCCGGCGTTCGCGAGCCCCCTGAGCCCGGTCGTCGTGCAGATCATGATCGCGCTCGGCGCGGGCGAGCGCCACGGCTATGCCATCATGCAGGAGGTCGAGGAGTCTACAGGCGGGAAAGTCGTGTTGGCGCCGGGCACCTTGTACCGGGCCATCAAACGCATGCTCGACACGGGCCTGATCGTGGAGGTGTCCGATCGCCCGGTCGCCGCGGGGGACGACGAACGGCGGCGCTATTATCGTCTGACCGATGCGGGCCACCGTGCGGCAGCGGCCGAGCGGCGACGCATGGTGGATGTCGTCGCCGCGATGGACGCGCGGCCGCACCTGGGGCGCGTGCGCGCGCTCTGGCGTCTCGTGGCCGGGTCGTGCCCGGTGCGCGTCGGGGGGCTAGTATGAGCGCGCCCACCGATCACGCCCACACACTGCGGATCGTCGCCCTGTCCATCGCGCTCTATCGCCTGCTTCTCCACCTCTATCCCGCGCCCCATCGCCGCCGGTTCGGCGCGCCGATGGTCAGTGCTGTCGAGGAACAGTGCCGGATGGTCTATCGCCGGGGGGGCGTCCCTAGCTTGATGCGCTGGTGGGCGTGCTTGCTGGCGGATCTGGTGCGGACGCTACCCCTGGACTACATCGACGCCCTGAATCGCGCCATCTTGCCCGTGGAGGGCCATGGCACGGTGCGAGACGCCATTGCCTTGGTCGGGAGGACAAGCGTCCTCATGGGGCTCTTCGGCGCGCTGCTCTTTCCCTGCGCGTTCCTCCTGGAAACCGCGTTGCGGAGCGACTCCGCGTTCCTGCAGGGCCTCACAACCGGCGTCACCTCTCTGATCCTGCTGGGCTGCGTGGCCATGATGGTCCAGCTCGGGGCACGCGTCTACGACCTAGGCAAGGCGGTGCGCGCGAGGGGGCGGTAGGGTCAAGGCGTAGAGCGGCTGGGACGAGCGGGATAGCGGCCGACGCGTGCGTCGAGGCACGCGCGATGCGGACGAGAGGGGAGACGACAATGCCAACTGGATGGATGATGTCGACCGATGATGAGCGGCGCAAGGGACAGCCCTGTGCGTGCTTCGCGTGCGGTGTGGCGGTCTTCCCTCTTCCGTTGCGCACCAACCCTGCGGTGCGGACGCTGCGGGCCTATGCGCGCAGTGTGATGATCAGGAACAAGCAGACAGGCGAGTTGGAGAGCTATGCTATCCTCTTCTGCCCGGCCTGTGCCGACCCAGAGGACGTACAGGACTACGCGCAGTTCGAGCCTGCTCTAACCCACGACGCGGCCACGCACGCCGCGTGCATTGCGGCCGTCGAGGACACGCGCCACCCGGCGCGCGTGTAGAACAGGTGTTCTATATCAATCTCACCCGTTGCGTGTGCGCGATGTTATGCGCTATGATGCGCATCATGGAGAGGTCTGCTATGCCCTAACGTGCTCGTGCTAGATGCACGAAACCCACCGGGTTGCCCCGATGGGTTAAGGCTAACTACTAATATTGTCCGGCTCTGGTATCAAGGCCTGAGAACCAACCACCAGCGCCGCTAGAACGGGTCCGAAAACTCAACCGGGCTACCACCCCCGACAAGAGTTTCCGGGACTCACAGGGGAGCTTTATGCTTCCGAGGAGTACCTATGACCAATCATACGGGATCGGTGTGTGCATGTCAATATCCCCCCGGCACCGACGCTAGCGAAACTACACCACCTGCCCTTGATGGCATCGACCGGCGCCTGGTCCAGCGCTACGGGGCCGGGCTGCTCACCGGTGGCTACACGGCGCTGCCGACCTACGCGTGGGTGTACTACGCGCGGCTGGACGTGAGCGAGGCCGAGATGGTCTGCCTCGCGCAGCTCTGCACCTACTGGTGGAGCACGCGCGACCCGTACCCCGGCGAGGCGGCCCTGGCGGCGCGCATGGGCAAAACGGTGCGCACGATCCAGGGCTATCTGCGCTCACTGGAGGGGAAGGGGTTACTGCACATACATACTCGACTATCCACTAACGGCCGGCAGTCCACGAACGCCTACGACCTCCAGCCTTTCTTTGCGGCCGTCGAAGGGCTCGCGCGGCTGGACGGCCTCCTCCCCGCCGACGACGCGGCCCCCGCGACACCGGCGACCCCCGACAACAACTGTTGCCGTCAGCCGCACCGCGCGGACTACAACGATGCGTGCAATTCCGGGCTATGTGACCATACCAACAGGGCACAGAGGGACGCGGAACAGAAGTCACTATGTGCAGGGGTGGAGAGCAATGGACCCGAAAACACCGCAAAGGCCGACGCGTCGGCCAGCCCGCGTTGGGATGAAGAATCGCGCGTGGGAGGGGTGAAGAATCTTTCACCCCAAGTAAACCCAATCGAAATAGAACGCTTCGATCTCGATTCGATACCCCCTACCCCCGCTAAAGCAACACTGACCACGACGACCCGCGCTGAGGCTCGGCGACCGACTAGCGCGGACCCGGACGACCAGGCGCTCGCGGTCGTGATCGCTGACCTGAGCGCTGAGTTGGGGGATGATGCGCCGCGCTCGAGTCTCGGCCGCGTCCGCAACCTGTGCCGCGACGCCGGCGTATTACCGGCCCGCTTCCTGCGCCTGCTCGACGAGGCGGCGGCCCGGACCCGCGACCGCCAGGCGAGCATCGTCAAGCGCCGACGCGACGGCCAGGCCCCCAACGGCATGCCCTACCTGTTCGCCGTCCTGGCCGATCTCCTGCACCCCGCGCCGCCTCGGATGCGCGACGGCGGCCCGGACGCGGATCGCCGGCACGCTGCCCCGCCTGGTCGTCGTCGACGCCGGCGCGCTGACGGCCGCGGTGAGCCCGTCATCTCCTACGCCGCGTGGTCTGACAGCCCCGCACGCCTGCCGATCACCGAGGAGCAACCGGTGTGGCGCGCGGTCCTCGACGAGCTGGCCCAGGTGCTCACCGTCGAGAACTTCAATACGTGGCTGGCCTCGACGCGCGCCCTGAATCAGGACGGGGAGGTGCTGCGCGTGGCTGTCCCCGCGGCCTTCAACAAGACCTGGCTGGAGCAGAAGCTGCACGGCCAAGTGACGCGCGCGTTGGGGCAGCTCGACGACGAGCGGGGGGGTGCCGTAGGCATGCGCGTGACGCGGGTGGAGTACGTCGTGGAGGGGGCGGCATGAGGGATGATACCCACGCGGACGGCGACGCACCCCTCGCCGTCCCCCGATCACGCGCCGCACGCCCCCGCGCGGGGGTCCGCGAGCGGCAGGGAGACCGTGACGGTCGTGCCCGCCCCGACGGCGCTCTCCACCGCGATGATTCCACCGTGCTGCTCCACGATCGCTGTCGACCCGGACAGGCCGATCCCGCTCCCCTTGATGCCCCGTGCCGTCGAGGCCCGATAGAACCGCTCGAACACGCGCGGCAGCTCCGCAGCCGGGATGCCCACCCCGTGGTCCCGCACCACGACGAGGGCCGCCGCGCCCTCCCGCCGTACCTCCACGGCGACCGGCGCGCCGCCCGGGCTGTACTTGACGGCGTTGCCGATGATGTTCTGCAGCACGCGCGCGAGGCGGCCCCGGTCCCCCACGACCACCACGGGCGCGCCCGGCGCGGCGACCCCGATCACCACGGGGCCGAGGCTCTGCGCCCCCGACCCCTGTGCCACCTCGTCGGCCACCGCGCGCGTGAACGCGCCCAGGTCCACCTCCTCCCGGTCCAGCTCCAGTGCCTCGCCCAGCTCCAGCGTGGTCATGTCGTTGAGCTCGTGGACCGTGGCGAGGAGCCGCCCGACCGAGGCGGCCAGCGAGGTGAGCTGCGCCTCCAGCCACGCGGGCTCCAGGTCCCGGCCCTGCCGCAGCCGCCGCGTCACGAGCTCAACGCGTCCCTGCATGTTCGTCAGCGGGGTGCGCAGGTCGTGCGCGGCCACGGTCAGGAAGTCGTTGCGCAGCCGCACCGCCGCCTCCGCCGCGGCGCGCATCTCCCGCTCGGCGGCGAGCAGCCGCGCGCGCTCCTCCGCCACCTCCTCGACCAGCCGCCGCGCCCGCACCTGCTCCGTCACCTCGACGGCGTGGACCAGGATGCCCGCCACGGCGCCGGCCGCGTCGCGCACCGGGTGATAGGTGAAGCTGAAGACCGTGTCCTCCCGGCGGCCGTCGCCGGCGCGGTCGAGCCGGACAGGAACCTCCGTGCCCACGAAGGGCTCGCCGGTGCGGTAGACCGCATCGAGCAGCTCGTAGAGGCCCTGGCCCGCCAACTCGGGGAAGGCCGCGCGGATGTCCGTGCCGATCAGGTCCGGCCCGCCGCGCCCCGCCCCGCGCTCGTAGGTGGGGTTCGCGAACGCGAAGACATGGGTCGGTCCCTCCAGGAAAGCGATCATCGCGGGCGCGTGCGCGAACACCGCCCACAGGCGGTCCCGCTCGGCGGCGACAGCGCGCTCCAGGGTGCGCCGCGCGGTCACGTCGCGGTAAACCGCCACCGCCCCCACGACCGCCCCGGCCGCGTCGCGCACGGCCGCCCCGCTCACGTTGGCCTGCACCGCGCGCCCGTCCAGCGCGCGGAACTGGACATCCATCGCCCGCGCGCCGGTCAGGTCCTCACCCTGGAGGATGCGCGGGAGGGGCATCCGCGCCGCGGTGAGCGGCCGCCCGCGCCGTCACGCACGTCGAGCAGGGCATGACGCGCGGCGTTGTCGAGCGCGGCATAGTCCGGGCGCCGATCGGTGGCGAGCAGGGCGCGGAAGGCGGCGTTGGCACCCACGATCTCCCCACGCGTCGCGCAGAGCACGACCCCGTCCGCCATGGCCTCGAACGTCGCCGCGAGCTGCTGCGCCGCCGCGCTGGCCGCGTCGGCCTGACGCTGCGCGGCGGCCCGCGCTACTCCGACCTCGATGGCGTGCCGCGCCACGCGCCCCGCCAGCGTCAGCAGCGCCAGTTCGGCCGGCCCGACCGCGCGCGGGTGGCGGTGCAGCGTGCAGAGCGTACCCTGGCGCGTCCCGTCGGCGCGATAGAGCGAGATGCCGGTGTACGCGCGCACGCCCAGGTCGCGCGTGGAGGGGAGCGCGGCGAAGTGCGCGTCGGCGCGCGTGTCCTCGATGACGAGCGCGGGCTCCCCGCGCGCGAGCATCGTCGCGCAGTACGTGTCGGGGAGCGGGAAGACGTCGCCGGCGGCCAGGCCGAGTCCGCCCCGGTCGTGGACGTGGTCGATCCGCAACAGGCAGTCGTCGACGGTCGAGATGAAGGCGAGATCGACCCCCAGGCTCTCGGTGATGAGCCGCAGGATGTCCGTCAGCACGACGTCGGAGGCGTCCGCCGCGCCCACGGGGTGCGCGGCGGCCTGGGCGAGCGTGGCCAGGTGGGTGGTGAGCGCGGCCAACCCGGCGGGCGGCGCGGTGGGGTCAGCCAGCCGTTGCAGCGGATCGGGTGGCGCGTCGGGCCTGTCCGCAGGGAATAGGGCGAGCGGGTCATCCGCGCCGAGACGGCGGGCGTAGGCGGCGACGGCGGCGGGCCGGAAGCGGTAGGCGCCGCCGGGCGTGCGCAGCGCGGGGACGAGGTCCCCACGGCGGACGGCACGCGCGAGGGTATGGCGGGTCAGGCCGAGGCGCCGGGCGGCCTCGCCGGTGGAGAGCAGGCGCTCCTCCGTGCTCATAGCGCGGCACGCGTCCCTTCTCGTACAATAGACAAACGGTGCATATGCTGCATCGGATGCAGCATAACGACAAGAGGGCGGTGTGACAAAGCGCGCCCCTGATAGGTCCGGCATCGTCCTCTCTCCCCTCCATCCCGACCGCCGCGACGGGCGTGGCGGGGGACGGCCGCGCGCGCACCGATCACCAGGGAGCATCCGGTGTGGCGCGCGGCCCTCGACGCGCGAGGCCAGATGCTTACCGTCGAGAACTTCAACGCCTGGCTAGCCTCGACGCGCGTGGTGGGGCAGGACGGGGAGGTGCTGCGCGTGGCTGTCCCCGCAGCCTTCAACAAGACCTGGCTGGAGCAGAAGCTGCACGGCAAGGTGATGGCCGCGTTGCGAAAGATCGACTATGATGCCTTGCACACGGAACGCGTCAGACGCGTCGAATACATCGTCGCATCGGCCGCGCGCGCGACCGACGACGGCGACGCCAAGGCGTCGTGATGGACGAGGCAAGGGACCACAAGGAGGGGCACCATGGCCCATCGGAGCAAGTTGAGCCAGATCGTTATTGACGGCACCGACCTGCACACCGCGCTTGCCTTCTGGGCCGGCGCGCTCGGGCTGCCAACGGCGGCCGCGAGGATCGAGGAGCCCTACGCAACCCTCGGCGACATCGGCGGGCTGCACATCGTGGTGCAGCGCGTCCCTGAGCCGAAGGCGGCCAAGAGTCGTGTGCACCTGGACATCGAGACTGATGACATCGCGGCGGAGGTGCGTCGCCTGGAGGCGCTTGGTGCGCGGCGCACGGTAGGGCACGAGGGGTGGTGGGTGATGCAGGACCCGTGCGGCAACGAGTTCTGCGTGTTCGGGCCACAGCTCTCGACGGACTTCCTCGCTGGCACCCTCATGTGGGACGACCAGAGCGGCGACCACGCCTAACGGACAGCGCCGTTGACCGGCGCGCTCACCAGGAGCGATCCGAGCCATCCAGTGCCCGCACATCGGCTTCAGTGAAGCAATGGTGCAGGTCGGCGATCCTGTCCGCCTCGCGTAGGAGGTCATAGATGGGGGCGTCGAGCTCCGCGTCGGTGTCATAGGTGAGCGTGAGCATGTAGTCGCTCCGGTTCGCGTCGGGCTTGCGCATCGCGTAGCGTCGCAGCACGGAGTCTTCGATCCAGGCGCGCGCCTTCGTCTTCCCGCGCACGAATTTACTGTTGTTCTCAACGCGGAGCCAGAGTTCGACATCGATGCGGCGCAGGCTCTCCGGCGCAGTGCCCGGTCTCACGTCCGTCGTGGGCGTGTCCACCTGGCTCGGGGCGGTGGCCACGGCGCGCGGGGCTGCTTTGGGGAGGGTCGGACGCAGTTGCGTGGCCACGCTCCGCAGGATGGTGACGAGGCGTCCATCGGGAGGCGGCGCCTCATCGAGCCAGGCGACGAGGCGGCGGCGATCGGCGGGCGTGAGGACGAGCGTGACGACCTCGTCGGCGAGCAGCGCGTCGATGAGCCGGCTGGCGCTGCCCTCGCCCGTATGCGGTCCCCGCGCGGCAACGTAGCCATGGCGCTCGGCGATAGTCCGTAACATCGCCTCATCCTTGGCTGTGAGCGGCCGCATGCGCTCCTCCTCTCTTGGCACAGAGGGTGTATTGAAACTACTTAGTTTGATAACACGGTGTGGGCTGCGATGTCAAGACGGACATGACCGCACACCTGGCCCGTCGTTAGTTTTCTGCTGACGCAATCTAATGTGCCCGATAACTACGCTTATCTGGTACAACTGAGGTTCAGGCACTCGATTTCCGGGTGCATTTCCCTGTTTGAGCGGCATTCCACCTGAGAAGATGCCCTCTGTGGCCGAAAACCAGGTGGTATAGCCGATACAGGGAAGTATGCTAGTTATCTGGCAACTGGGGCGAAGCGGGCATGATCGAGACGGCCTCGCTGGTGAACGCCTACGTGGCGTCGCTGGAATCGCGACGGATCCCATTCAATACACTGAAGGCCTACCGTGGTGATCTGCATCGCTTTGTCACCATGATGCCAGGGGATCTGGGCACGATTACCGCACCGCAGATCGAGTCGTATCTGAGCGCCGGCGGTGTGAGCGTCGCAACCTGTCGTCGCCGGCATGCCTGTCTGCGGTCCTTCTATCAGTGGCTCATGCTCCATGAGTATCTGGATGCCAGCCCGATGGACCGCTTGGTGATGGGGAAGACGCCGGAACGAGAGCCGCGCCCACTGTCCGAGGATCAGGTCGCGCTCGTCCTCGCGGCGATACCGCCAAGCAAGACCCGGGATCGGGCACTCTTCACCCTCTTGTATGAAACGGGCATGCGCATCAGTGAGGCGTTGGGTATGCAGCACGCCGATCTCGATCTCACGGCAGATGACGAGAAAGTGCGCGTGCTTGGCAAGGGTGGGCGCGAGCGAACCGTCCTCCTGACCGCCGCGCCGGTAAGCATTCGCTTACTGCGCCGGCATCTCAAGAAGATGAAGATGATGCGCAGGAGGTCATGGCGGAGCGCCTGGGCGATAAGCCGCGGCTCGCCTATCGCGCGGGCCAGGGCAAGGGCCTCCTCTACCGCCGCCGCAGCCTGCTCGTCCTGCCCGCTGGCCGCCGCAGCCCACGCGAACCCGCTCAGCTGCCAGGACAGCTGCCACGTATCGCCGATCTCCCGGCACAGGGCGATGCTTTCCGCCTTTAATGCCTGGGCGCGGGCCAGGTCGTGCGCCGAGCCCGCGAGGATGC
>JAABVA010003778.1_pt1 | contig 14247 bp, 11 predicted proteins | sample 5560331 | NCBI WGS metagenome assembly JAABVA01 (sample SAMN12812661, study PRJNA571458) | rock metagenome | isolation source: Antarctica rocks | place: Antarctica: Victoria Land, Mt New Zealand sud | collected 2016-01-07 | reverse complement strand
GGCACCCCGGGGCGGAGATCGCTGGTCGCGTCCATCGGTGGCGCGGGTGCTTCGCTACTGCGATGCAGGGTGGAGCTCCACCCCGATCACCCACGTCGGAGGCAGGTAACGCGTCTTCTCTTGCACTGGACGCAGCGAGCGAAATGGCGGCGGAAAAGCGTTTACCGGCCTTAAACAGGTCTTGCCTTACCTACCCGGCGCAGCATGCCTACGCTTTGCAGCGGCGGCACAGGAACCGAGCTAGCTCCCTTGTCGCCAAACGCTCCCAGCCAAAGCGCACGCCGAGTACCTGTCAGCATGCACAAACGACGGGATCGACCCGCGGCTATTGTTGGAGCGCCTTTCTTCTGGGACTAACGCCAATCCGACGGAAGCTGCACACCATACGGTGCCATAATCGACACGTTGCCATCACCCGACCGAGTTGGTCGACGTGACGTCGCCCCTCACGATCCTGGCGGAATCAGGATGGCCTTGATGCTGCGACGATTCCAGGCATTGTCCAGCGCTCGGTCCCAGTCCTTTAGCTCAAACTCATCGCTGACGATCTCGTCCACTTTCACTTTCCCGCTCTCGAGATAGGCCAGTGCCCGGCCGAAGTCGCTGATCTGAGCAAAGGAGCCTTTGATGGTGATCTCGCGCCGGAAAACGTCGAACGGGTTGACGGGGAACGTCGACTTATCCGGGTAGACGCCGTAAATAAGGACCTCGCCGCCGCGACGGGTCTGCCGCATCGCCTCCGCGCACATCTCCGGGGCACCGGTGGCCTCGACGACATAATCGAACCCGTTGACACTGATGTCCCGCAGAGCGCGTCGGTGCTGTTCGGGATCATTGCGATCAATGGCCACGACGCGGTCAGCGGAGAGGCGTTCGGCCAACGCGAGCTTCGGTCCAGCCGGTGCGGCGACGGTAAGGCTGGCCGCCCCGTTGATCTTGAGCAGCTGTGCCAGAACTTGTCCGGTCGGGCCGGCGCCGAACATGAGCACATCCGCGCCAGGCGTGACGTCCAGGACTTCCATGCCGTGCACCGCGCAGGCGGTCGGCTCCACCATGGTCGCCTCACGCCAGGACAGGGCGGTCACGGCGAACACATCGCTCGCCTTGACGCACACGAATTCCGCTAGGCCGCCATCCATTTGGATGCCGTAAGCGACCAAGTTCTCGCAGCGCAGGTACTGGCCCCGCCTGCAATAGAAACAGGCTCCGCACGAGCGGTTGCAATTGGCAACGACGCGGTCGCCTGCCTGCCAGCCGTGGACTGCCTTGCCAACGCCGGCGACCTCGCCGGTAAACTCGTGGCCCGGGATCAGCGGGAAGCTGGGGTTGAACTCCCCCTCGTGAATGTGCAGGTCCGTACCGCAAAGCCCGCAAGCTTTGACATGAATGAGCACCTCGTCGTCCTCAACCGAAGGCTCGACGGCGTCGCAATAAGAAAAGGAGCGAGGGGCGTCATAGACGATGGCTTTCATTGGTCGATGGCTCCGGTTCAGCTGACTTGAGTGGAGGAGGCGCGGATCCCCGCCGGTGGCGCGTCCGGATTGATGTCGGGACCGAAGAACTTCACGATCAAGAGTTCGCCCGGCCCGGAGTTGACGATCGCGTGCGGCTTGGTCGCGGCTTCATGCACGACAAGCAGCTCGTCGTCTCCTGGCCGTCCGCCGCGCACGCTGACGCCGGCAACTGTCGCCTCGCCCCGCCAAACCAGCAAGTTGTAGACGCCGCGCTCGACCGAAGTCATCTGCGTCCCCGGGGCAAGACGCAGCCGTTTGCCGCTGAACTTACGAGTTCCAGAGAAAATCCAAGCCTCCTCGATGCCATCGGCCTTCAATGACGGAATCGGGCGGATCACTCGGCGCTCATAGAAGTCGGGATCTCCATTGGCGTCCCAGTCGATCCAGCGAAGCACCGCGCGCTCCCCTAAGGTTGCCCGATCCGCATCGCCGACGTCCTTGAACAGAAGATCCTTGCTGATGATCGCCCCGGCGTTCAACGCCTGGAACATTGCCAAGGTATCGGAGTCTTCCTGCAGTTCGATGGTGAGCGCCGTGCCCGGTGCGTGCAGGATGCCAGAGTCTATATAGAAACCTTCCTCGGCAATCTGCTTGTAGGCGAAGGCGTGCTGTAAGATCGCGTCGTCGTTCCACCGCTGCAGGTAGGGGAGCAGCACGTCTTCGCGCGGACCGCGCGCGATGTAGGGGTGGACACCGAAAAACGTTTCGGGGTGGCCGCCCATGTCAACGTCTGGCGGGAAATAGTAGGCCTCGTCCTTCGAGCGTCGGCCCACCAACGCGGCCTGATCAGCCGGAGGATGGATGTGGTAGGGGATGCGTGCGCCGAAGTCGAAAATCTTGGCCAGTCGCCCGAGGCCCTCATGCGTCGACGCGTAGTCTGCACCCATGATGAGGTCAGGGGCCGCCTCGATCGCTTCGGCAAGGTTGATCCTTCTTCCATCCGCCGCCCGAATGTAGCTGATACCTTCGTCGTCGGGTCCCTTGACGTTGTCCGCGTGGGTCGTGGAGGCGAGCCAGCGCTCACATACGAACCCGCGCTCGCCAAGATCGTATTCCTGGTGCTCCAGTCCGAGCCGGCGACCCGGCGGCAGCCAGTCACGACCGACGAGGGCGGGGTCAAGGCGGAGTACGCCGCCCTCGCCCGCGATCAGTTGCTCGATCTCTTGCCGCATCTCCACTCTTGTCTCTCCTTCATTTCTGATTCCAGCTTGCTTTCGGCTCGTGACGAAAGCACCTGCCATGAGGTATTTCGAGGCCCGCCCGACAGGTCGGCCTGACAAGCCATCGCTTCACTTCCTGCCGCGCGCGCCCACCAGTTCGCGGCGGCTCGCGGCGACGAGCGCCACCGCCAAAACGACTCCTGCGACGACATACTGCCAGTACGACGACACGTTCAGAAGGTTGAGCGCATTGTCCAAGGCGGCGAAGAGTACCGCGCCGGTGACCGTACCGAGCAGCGTTCCGCTTCCGCCGAACAGACTTGTGCCACCCACGACCGCAACGGCGACGACGTTGAGCTCGTAGCCAATTGACATGTTGGCCGACGCCGAGGAGAGCAGGGAGGCGAGGCCGATGCCTGCCGCGGAGGTGAGCAGCCCGAACACGACGAAGGCCGCGATCCGGGTACGGTCGACGGCCAGCCCGGCCATCCGGCTGGCGACTTCGCTGCTGCCGATCGCACGCAGATCGCGGCCGAACCGCGTCTGATGCAGGAGGAGGGAGCAGCCCAAGGCACCGAGGAGCATGACGATGAACATCGGCGGCACGCCAAGTATTTCGGAGGAGGCGAAAGCAAGGAACGAATCGCTCGTCAGCGCCATCGTCGAGGCATGGGTCCAGATGAATGCCGCCGCGAGGTACACGTTCAGCATCGCATAAGTCGCGATAAAGGGCGGGAACCTGAGTTTGGTGACAATAAGGCCGTTGACGAGGCCGAGGAGGGCACCGACGCCGAGCGCCAGCACGACCGCCACGCCGAGCGGCACGTGAGGAAGCAAGTTCGCGATCGTCACGGCCGTCAGCGCGATGATGCCGGCGACCGAGAGATCGATCATCCCGCCGATGATGAGCAGGGTCATTCCTGCCGCCGAGAGGCCGGCAAAGGACGATTGAAGTGCCACGTCCTGCAAATTCGAGAACTGTCGAAAGTCGGGGAGGAGGATCGCGACCGCGATCAGCGCGGTCGCCGTGAAGATCTGGAGCGCATACCGCGAGGCGAAGTCTCTGATCGAAAACGGAGATTGCGCAGGCGGCGGCGCGAGTTCAACCGTTTGGTTTTGGGCTGTGAACTGGTCGTTGGAGAGCTTCATGGCTGGCCCCCGCTCGTGATCACCCTGCGAATTCGATTACGGACCGAGTCCAGGCCGAGGGCGAGCAGAAGGAGCAGGCCGAGCGCGAGATACTGGTAATATCCGGGAATGTCGCGAAGATTAAGGGCCGAGCTGATCATCGCAAGCAGCAGCGAAGCCATGAAGGTGCCGGGCAGGTTTCCCGCGCCGCCAGCAATGCTGGTCCCACCGAGAACGGCGATCGCGATGGCCTGCAGCTCCAGGCCCTGGATCGGCGTGGCGTCCACGGTGCCGAGCTGTGCCACCAGCAGGAGGCCGGCGAAGGCCGCGGCCACTCCGGATATGGCGTAGACGACCATCCCGATCCATACCGCGTTCAGACCGGCCTCACGCGCCGCACCGGGATTTCCGCCGACCGCCGAAGCGTGACGGCCGAACGGAGTGCGTTCGAGCAGCAGGTAGAAGGCGCCGCACAACGCAAGCGCGATGAGGAACGGCAGCGGAATGCCCACCAGCTTGTCAATGGCCAGCTGTCGCACTCCCCCCGAATTCAGATGCACCCGTTCCCCGTTCGTGAACAGCAGGGCCGCGCCCCGCGCGATGCCCATGGTCGCGAGAGTGGCGACGAACGCGGGCACCCGCAGAACCATGATAAGTGCGCCGTTCACGACTCCTGCGAGCAAACCGAGCAGAAGCATCGCAACGAGGCCGAGCGGCGTGCCGAAGGCGTTTATGGCGGCAGCCCCGACGCACGAGGTCAGGGCCGCGACGGCACCGACCGAGAGATCCAGGCCGCGAATGACGATGACCAAGGTCATGCCGAAGCCGACGACCGCCACGATCGCAGCGTTGACGAGCACGCTTTGCACGTTGGCCAGCGACAGGAAGCCCGGCACGAGGGCGGTTGCGAGTACCGCGATCACGATGAATGGCGCCAAGATGGCGCTGCGATCGATGAACGCCTCGCGACGCGCTGCACGGTCCGCCAAGAACTCGGCGCGTCGTCGCTGCTCCGCGGCAGTACCAAAGTCCATGGTTTGCTGCATGCTCATTGGTGAGGTCCCAAGCCGGCGTCGGCCGCTGGCGCGACAAGGTTGTCGCCGGACCGCGGAGCGTCCGTGCGCTCTCGCCCCAGGATTCCGGCGACAATGTCCTCTTCCGTGATCCGCTCTTTGGTAAGCTCGCCGACGACGGCGCCGGCGTAGAGTGTGACGCAGCGATCGACGACGGCCACCAGTTCGGCTGCCTCCGAAGAGCTCACGATCACGCCGACCCCGGTGGCGGCGAGTTCACGAATCAGTCCATAGATATCGACCTTGGCACCAACATCTACGCCGCGCGTGGGTTCATTGAGCAGCAGGACACGGCAATCCGAGAGAAGGGCGCGCCCTAACAACGCCTTCTGCTGGTTCCCCCCGCTCAGGCTGGTGATCGGCACACGCGGATTGGAGGCACGGATTCGCATCCTGTTCTTCATGGACGCGTAGCTGCTCCTGTCCCTGGCTTTGTTGAGCAGGACCCGGCCCCACGTACGCTGGGCGACGACCACGTTGTCGAGCACCGACAACAGGGGAATGATGCCCTCCGCCTTGCGATCCTCGCTAAGCATGAAGATGCCCTTGCCGATGGCGCCCTTCGGATTTTTAGGGCGAACCGCCTGGCCGTTCACCGCGAAATGCCTGAAGGTTGAAGGGATGACCCCGAACAGCGCGCGCATCAACTCGGTGCGGCCCGAACCGACCAATCCAGCGATCCCGACGACCTCGCCGGGTGTGACACGGATGTCGATTGGAGAGATCAGTCCCTTGCAACGCAAGCCGGACACATCGAGAGCGTCCGGCCGGTGACCTTCAGCCCTCGCCGCCGGCGGCGGCTGGTGCTGGATTTGGGCTTCGAGCTCACGTCCAAGCATGTGCGTGACGACTTCGTCGACGCTGGACTCGGCCGTTGTCAATGATGCAACCCTTTGGCCATCCCGCAGCACCGTAATGCGGGTCGACACTCGGAATACCTCGGGCAGCCGGTGCGACACGTATAGAATGGCGGTTCCGCGGTCCCGCAGCCGCTCAACCAGGGTGAGGAGTCGCTCGACCTCGACTTCGCTGAGCGCTGCCGTAGGTTCGTCCATGATGAGCACGCGGAATTCGCGCGTGAGCGCCCGTGCGATTTCGACGAGTTGTTGGTCGCCGATGGTGAGGCTAGCGACCCTGCGATCAGGAGAGATATCGAGACCAAGTTCGCGCAAGGGATCGCGCGTGAGCTGTCGAGCCTTCTTCCGATCGATCAGACCTCCCCTGCGCGGCTCGTGCCCGAGGAAGATGTTTTCTGAAACAGTCAGTTGGGGAACAAGCCGGAATTCCTGGCTGATGACACTGATGCCGGCGTTCTGAGACGACTGCGGACCCGCGAACTTCACCTCGATTCCGTCGATCAGGAGTGAGCCCGTTGACGGTTGCAGCAGGCCGGCGAGGATGTTGATCAGCGTGCTTTTGCCTGCCCCGTTCTCGCCGACAAGGGCGTGCACCTCCCCTGAAGCGAGGCTCAGGGAGACCCCGCGGAGTGCGGGGACACCTGAGAAGTCCTTCGAGATATCTTGCGCCACCAGCAGGCCGGCGGGGTGCGGCATGGCCTCAATCCGTGATGTCTGCTTCACAAGACGTTCTTCTCAACCCGATCCGTTGTCACACCTGCTTACCAGCTATCTACTGCTGACCGGCGCGTGCTGCTTTAAACTGAGCGAGGTTGCTCGAGTCGATTAGCTGCACGGGAAGTTGGATTGTCTTGGTCTGTGTATCGCTGTAGGCAACTTTCTCGTTCCCCAGTAACTGGAGAGCCAGTTTCACCGTGAGTTGCCCTTGCCCAAACGGGTCCTGCGCGACGGTCGCAGTCTGAGTGCCGTTGCCAATCGCGGCGACCGACCCGGCATTGCCGTCGAAACCGACGATAACAAAGTCCTTTGGGTTCTTCCCGGCCTCCTGGACAGCGGCAATCGCTCCTTGCGCCTCATTGTCGTTGGCCGCGTAGATCCCCTTGATATCGGGATTTTTCGCCAGAGCGTTCGCAGTGGCGTCGTGACCTTCCTTGATCGCGTCGTTGCCGTTGAGCTCTGACACGATATGCATGTTGGGAAACTTCCCTAGTTCGGTCTTGAAGCCGCCAACTCGGTCTATTCCGACGGTGGACCCGGGATGAAGATCGATCACCGCGACGTTCACGTCGCCGGAGCCAAGCTTCTTTGCCATGTAGTCGGCCGCCAGCGCGCCACCCGCGCGATTGTCAGACTGGACGAAGGCGTCGTAGCTGCCTGCCGCGCCAACGTCGCCGATGACGATGGGGATAGACGCGCGATGGGCGGCGCTGATCGTTCCTGGAAGTGCTGCGGGCTCGACGGGCGACACGATCAACGCGCTGATACGTTGACTGATCAGGTTCCGGCTTCCGGAAACTTGGTTCTGCTGCGACGCCTTGGCGTCCGCGACCACGACCCTGGCGTTGTCCTTGGCCGCCTCCGCCTTCACGCCAGCAGCGTAGTTCTGCCAGTAAGGGTTCGAGAGATCTTGCGCCGTGTAGCCAATGATAAGAGGGGTTTTTGCTTGAAACCGGATTGCATCCTGGGCAGATGCCTCGCTTCCAAATCCGTGAACGGTCAGAATCAATCCAGTCATAGCAAGTAACACAGAGAAGCTCTTCTCAGACTGATGTTTCATGCTTTCCTCCTTTTTTTATTAATTTGTTACAACAAAGCACTCTTGGTTAGCTACAGGCGAACATCGCTTACTGAACAATAAGTAATTTTAGATCGGTGTTTTGTGACTGCTCAAAGCCACTCTGCGCTTTAGCTTGGTCCAGATACACAATACTCTTTGGACTTCGTCTTGTCAGAAATCTTTCTACCATCCGTGCGAAGGGGAGTTCGCTGCAACTTTTGCGACGGCCTTGTGCACGATCTTGAACCTGCCGTGTCTTGTTGCTTGAACCTCACCAGAGCGGGGCAGAACGGCTTCCACGTGACATCTGATATACGATTCCATCTATAAATATCTCAGTCAAGCGAAATCATGCCTTTCACCTCGATGTCGCCATGGTAGAGATGCCGGCAGACCTGCCGGTGCAGGTCTGCCGGCATCTCTCAATGGAAGCGCCATGTCGGAACGAGATGAACGCAGGATTGCTCTGGAGCGCATCAGTCACCACCTCGGGACTGGTGCCGAGCGAGATTTGACCGCCACCGACCGCATCTTCGCGATCATCCGCGAAGCAATTGGGCAATTGGTTCTAAAGCCCAAAGAAACACTTTCCGAGAAAGAGCTCGCGACCATACTCGGTGTCAGCAAGACGCCGGTACGAGAGGCTTTAATAAGGTTGTCGGTAGAGGGGCTCGTCTCGACGCTGCCGCGGTCGGGAACTCATGTCACTCCCATTGATCCCGAGGACCTTTTCGAGGCCATGATCATCAGGGAGGCTCTGGAGACGACAGCAGTGCAATTGGCGGCACGCAGAGCGGATGGCCGTGGCAAGTCCTTGCTCAAGGAGACAATGGCGCGTCAGAACGAGGCGCTTCTTGCCGGCGATGCCATAGCTTTCCATCGGGCAGACGACGATCTTCATCGCCAGATTGTCGTAGTTTCCGGCCTTCGACGGCTTTGGTCGCTCCTTGAGCCTGTAAGAGTGACCTTGAATCGTGTTCGGTATCTCGCAGCGCCGATTCCCGGAAGGATCGAGACTTTAACGATCCAGCATCAAGAAATTGTCGATGCGATCCTGGCCAACGACTCTAAAGCGGCTGTCTGTTCGATGCGCACGCATCTTGAGGCGCTTTACCCGTTCGTCGAAGCGCTGTTGCGCGATTGCCCCGATCTGTTTGAAACCCGGCCCAAGCCCTACAAACGTAGATCCTTGACTGCGCGAAGCACTAACGACGCGGTTTGAAGGGAGGTTTTGGTCAAGGTAGTTTGGCTATCATAACAAGTTCTATGGCGACGGCTTTAGTAGACCTGCTACTTGTTGATGCTTGGCGTGCAATTTGAAAATTTTTTCTTTGTGTCTTGAATGTGCGCCGGCAAGATCGGTATCTCGACTGCTATTTACGCTGCTCCGCTGTGGGTGCTTCGGCCTGCGAGGGGCAGACTGCTTCGGCGCCAGGGCTGTTCAACGCTGTCGGATGGGCTGCACTGAGGCCACCCTGCCGCATACAAGGGGCGAAGTAGGCGGCTGATCGCAAGGGGGGTTCCCGAGCCGGGCAATGTCTGACTTCTGCGACGGCAACTGGGTTGGAGGTTGCCGTGGCTGCGTTTTCGCCGTTGTTGGATTTGCTGGCGGACGTCCCTGATCCACGCCGGGCGGAGGGCAAGCTCTACAAGCTGCCCCACGTGCTGCTGTTCTCCATTCTCGCCATTGTGGCCGGCTGCAACTCGTATCGTGGCATCGTCACCGACACCGCCTTGGTGCTTGCGCACATCGACATTGCCGAGAAGTCCAACGAGATCCCGGCGGCGCAGACCCCGCTGGCCGAACTCGGCATCGCGCAAGGCGCCACCGTCACGCTCGACGCGCTGCACTGCCAAAAAACATTTCGAAGCCGCCGCAGCGGCCAGTGTCGCCCTAATCGTCCAGGTCAAGGACAACCAGCCGACCCTGCACCAGCGGATCCAGGAAATCGCTGCAATCACGGCGCCGCTCGGGTCTGCCCGCAGCCACGACAAGGGCCGCAACCGCGACGAACGCCGCACCGTCACCGTCTTTGATCCCGCAGACAAGCTGGCCGACACCGACTGGCACCCCCATGTCGCTGCCATCATCCGGGTTGAACGGAACGTCTACACCCGCAACGCCAAGACCGGGCTGCTGCACCACTCCGCCGAAACGGCATTCTACGTCGCAAATACGCTGGCCACTGCCGCCCACGCCGCCAAGGCCATCCGCGCGCACTGGAAGATTGAGAATACCTCCCATTACAGCCGAGACGTCACCTTGGGCGAGGACCGCTCGCACATCCGCACCAACCCCGGCGTGTTCGCCCGCCTGCGCAGCTTTGCCTTCAACATCTTCAAAGCCAACCAGACCGACACGCTCAGCCAGGACCGCTACCGCGCCGCCCTGGCAGGCATCAACAACCTGCTCTCGCTCACCAGCATTCGAAAGCGTTGAACAGCCCTGGCTTCGGCGCGGTCATGCGCCGCTTCCGGACTGGCGTGGCGCCCGGCGGCCGCAGCGGCGTCCTGGCCACCGTCGCCGCTAGCCGGCTTGACCGCGCCGGCGTGACAGCGGCGCCGGCCTTTCCAGCTGTGCCGGCATCCAGGGAGATCAGCAATTGGCCATGGTCCGTAGTATCGTCTTGCACATAATATTGACCGAGTCGGGCGCCACCAGCTCGGCGATGAGGCGCGTGTCGTCGAACGCCCGCAAGCGCTCGAATACGTGACAATGTAGGCACGCGATCCGTCCACCCGTCCAAGGTGTCACATAACCTGTCATGCGGTTTGTGCGCCACAAACCTTCCCTGCTTGCCATTGCGTGACGCGGGCACGCAGCGCCGATCCGCTGCTATCCCGCGCTGGCCGAACGGCGAGGTGCCGAATCACGGCGCCCGCTACCCGGAGCAGCACGGCTCGATCCTCCGGCGGCAGATGCTCGAACGGAACGGAGCTGTAGCTTCGCCAGGTGACGAACAGCCGACCCGACCGGAGCCACGCCGCGGCGACTTCGTTGTGCCCGCAATTGGCAAGAACGGCCTCCGGCTGCGCCACCTCGTCCAGCAAGGAGCGCAGCGCGCGGAGCCACGCATCCCCGGGCACCGAGCCGCCACCGCGAGGCAACATGGCTCGGCCCGTGGTCACCGCCCCGAGCGTGATCCGGTCGAGCGCGAGTAGGTGGGGGGCGGCGTATTTCGGCTCTCGTTCTCGGAGGAAGCGGACCAGCCACGGCGCGTCCACCAGAGGCGTGACCGTCAGGGGCGTGAGCGTCTCGCCGTGAATCGGGCAGCTCGCTATCCAGGCTAGGCGCCAGTGCAGGCGCACATAGGGGACGGTGTCCGTCGCCAAGCACCGGGGACAGCATCGGGGTAAAATGCCCAGCAGATCCTCTGCCCGCCACGGCACCCAGCACTCGGACGGCACCGGCCGCGTGGCGACTCGTGCTGGCGGCGGTACGAACCAGCCGAAGCGGCCGATGTAGGCGTCGAGCAGACCCGGCGATGGCTCGGCGGCACCCGTCAGCTCGGGTGCGTAGCCGGCCAGCGTCATGGCACGCACCCGCTTGGACGGCACCCCGGTGCGTTCGGCAAGGGCCGAGACCAAGCCGGGCGGTCCACCGCCAGCGTCCAGCTCCCCGTCGTCTGGGGGCGGGTCGGCGCCGAAAGCCGAGCGCACGAATCCATCGGGCTCCAGCTTGTAGGCCGCGGCGAGGCGGGCGACCCAGGACGACAGCGCCTCGTGCGGTAGTGGACGCGGGTGCAGCGGCAGGCGCCCGCGCGGCCCACTAACCCGGATCATGCCAACTCGCGCTCGATCGCCTGCCGCCGCTCGCCGGGGCTGCGGTAATCGGCGCGGGCGAGCACGCCCGCGGTGATGCGCTCTTCACCGCTCTGGACGGCGGCCTCGGCCGCGGCGCGCAGGAGTGCCGCCATCTCGCCGATCGTGCCGCCCGTACGTGCGACCACACTGCGCACCAGCTCCGCGCCGCGCAGGTCGGAGGGCTGGCGCAGCGGCAACAGGGTCGCGAAGCCCTGCAGCAGCCGCGCCGCGTCCGGCCCCGGCCGCCACGGGGCCGGCACGAACGGCTCGAATCGGTTTTCGAGCTGCGGGTCGGTGCGGATCGCGAGCCAGGCGTCGCGCGTGCCCGCGCCCACGATGGGGATACGCAGCTCGTTGCCCAGCCAGCGCAGCAGGTTCAGGAACTCGCCCCGTGCCGCGCGCGTGCCGCCGAGCATGTTGTTCAGCTCGTCGATCACCAGCACCCGAGCGCCCACGCCGCGCAACACGCGTATGGCGAACTGCTCCAACTCATGCTTGCGCGCCGCCGGCCCCGCGCGGGCCACTGGTGCCCCGAGGTGGGTGAGCAGCGCGACGTAGAAGCGCGACACAGTGGGCTCGGTCGGCATCTGCATCGCGACCACGGGCAGGCGCTCGGCGTCCTCGCCGCCAGGCAGCGCGTGCGCGCGCACGAAGCGCTCCACGATCCACGACTTGCCGCTGTTGGTCGGACCCGCGAGCAGGAGATTGGGCGGCCGGATCTGGCCCGGCCCGTCGTGCAGCAAGGCGTCCAACCGCGCCAGCGCCGCCTGCGCCCGGTCGTGCGCGACCCACCACCGCTCCCTGCGCAGCAGCGCGAGCCGTTCCGCGTCGGGCAGCAGCGCCGCCGCGCGCGCCTCCGGTACGAGGTGGGCGAGATCGCCGTAGGTAGGCATCACCAGCGCTCCGCCGGGAAGGGATCGAGGTCAAACACCGCGCCCGCGTCGCCAGCCGGCGACTTCGGGGAAGTGCCGGGCAGGACTGGCGCGGCTGGGCGCCCTCGCGCCGGCGCCCCCCGGGACGCGTCCGCGGTGCGCGCGAGCTGCTTGCGGGCGGAGCGGGTCCGCTGTGCCGCCTCGCGCACGATCTCGCGCTGCTGCTGGACGGCGCGGAAAATCGCCTCCTCATCCACCTGCGCCCGGCCCTGCGCGCGCAGATGCGCCACCGCCAGACGGTGCTCGTGCAGCGAGATGGCCGGCCGCCCCTGCCGGCTGCACGGCACTTCTATGTACGGGCGACTCTCGGGGTCGGGGTCGAGCACCCACACGCGCGAGAGGTCGCGCGGGTCGCGCCGCACCAGCACCGGGCCGAGCCGGTCGCGCTCGGCCACCAGCGGGCGCAGCGCGTCGGCGTAGTAGGCGATGTGGTCGCACACGATCCCCTCGCGCGTGACCCGCCGCCGCAGCACGGGCAGGAAGTCCACCACGAACGCCTGCGGGTCGGCGACCGCCGGCGGTGCGCCGTGCTCGGCCAGACCCGCCTGCCAGCGCGCGAGCGGTGGCTCGCCGAGGCCGCCGTGCACCGCGTTGTGGTAGGGGCCGGTTACAGCCAACACGAGCCAGCAATCCAGTTCGGCGAGCGTCAGGCAGGCGGCCTTGTCGCTGTCGTACCCGCCTCGCTCGGCAGGGTCGGAGAACGTGGTGCCGGGCAGCTCGTGCACCATGGCCATCGCGGTGCCGACCAGGCGCTCGACGATCCCGCCCCAGTGCGGAGCGCCCTTGGGCCGGTGTTCTAACCCGATGCCGTGCTGCGCACAGCCGCGCTCGAAGGCGTCAGAATGGAATTCGGGGCCGTTATCCACGAACACCTCACCCGGCTGGCCCTGGCAGGGCCAGTCCGCTTCGACCCCGACCCTGCGCAGGTAGGCCGCCTTGTCGAGTGCGGCGTGGGCGAGGCACAGCCCGGCCACGGTCGCGGACGGCGCCTCGTAGGATAGGTGCAGGCCCGCGACGCACCGGCTGTACGTGTCGATGGCGACCGTGAGCCAGGGCCGTCCGACCGGTTTGCGCCAGGTCTCGTCCACCAGGATCAGGTCCACGGGCGTGTGGTCGATCTGCAGCACCGCCATGGGCCGAGGCGACGGGGGCGTTCGCCCGGCGGCCGGTGCAAGCCGTCGCGTGGCGGCGCTGCCGGCCCCTTCGCGGGCGCGCGCGGCCACGTCGGCGCGCACACGGCGCACCCGGGCGCGCACCGTATTGGCCGCGGGCGGCCTGATCCCGGCCGCGCGGCAGCGGTCGCGCACGGTACGCACCACGGCTTCGGCGGGCTTCTTCTGTTTGCCCAGGTACTCGTCGCGGATCGCCTCGGCCACGACCTGCTCGACTGCGGCCGTGAGCCGCCCCTTGTCGCGCCCGCCCGGAGACGGCCGGGGCGCGAGCGAGGCGACCAGCCCGCCAGACCGCCGCCACACGCGCAGCAGGGCGTAGATCGTCCGCTCCGACAGCCCGAGCGCCCGGCCGGCGTCGCGGGCGGCAGGGGCGGGTACGGCGTCCCGCGCCGCCAGGGGCGCGATCACCGCTGCCCGGCGCCGCGCCTCCGCCCAGGCCGCGTCGGAGAGGCCGAGCGTGCCGCACTCGGGCACGCGGCGGGTGCCGTCGTCCCTGTCGGCCGCACTGTCTCCAGGTGCGATCTGCTCCATGCCGTGCCGCCTACCGCAGAGGTCTCCTGGTCAGGCAGCTTGCCACCGCAGGCGCCTGTTGGTGAAGTGTCGGCTTGCTGCAGAGGTCTCTTGGTCAGCCCAGTGTTCAGAAGACCCCTGCAACGTGTTGACCTAGGTCGTTTGCCGCTGCAGCCGTCTTCTGAAACCGACAGCATCAGAGGTGAACGGGTCAGGGACGGTGCAGGAACAGTTGCCGGCGTTGCTGAGTGCTGTTGTAGGCGACGTGTTCGGGGCAGCAGGTTGGCTTGCAGGCAACCTGGCCGGGTCCGGGTTCGCTC
>JAABVA010003776.1_pt1 | contig 14248 bp, 8 predicted proteins | sample 5560331 | NCBI WGS metagenome assembly JAABVA01 (sample SAMN12812661, study PRJNA571458) | rock metagenome | isolation source: Antarctica rocks | place: Antarctica: Victoria Land, Mt New Zealand sud | collected 2016-01-07 | reverse complement strand
TGTTCGATAGCCGCATCGGCCTCCCATCAGGCATCTGTGCAACAAATACTAGATCAAAGCATCGAGGACGCGAGAAAAGCGGCGGTTTCAACTAGCACCACAGGTTAATAGGGATACGCATAACCCTGTGTAGCCCTGCTAACGCGACTCGACCATGTAAGAGGGCCAACGTGAGAAGAGAGGACAACATATTATGACAGTAGGACGATGGCGACGAAGCGGCCGCCTGGGGATGGCGGCACTCCTGGCCTGCGGCGCGCTGCTCGGCACCAACGCTCCTGTGGGCGCGACGACTCCGACCGGGGCGGCGACGGATGGCCCCGGCGCCGTGTCGCACTATGCCCTGGCGCGCAAGGATTGCCTTGGGACCGCCCGCAATACCACTTCCAAGGTGTGGTTCACCGTCGCCAATGGCGTGCTCAGCGATGTCTTCTATCCGACCAACGACAACACCAATGTCCAGACCCTGCAGTACGTCGTGACCGACGGTAGCACCTTCACCGACCTACAGTCGCGCGATACGACCTACTCCGTGCGCGCCCTCAGCAACCGCGCCCTCGACTGCCGCGTCACCAGTACGGCCAAGAGCGGCAAGTACCGCCTCACGACCGACTATATCACCGACCCGTTCCACAACACTATGGTGATGCACACCCGCTTCCAGCCGCTCGCCGGCGCGCGCTCCGCGTACAAGCTCTACGTGCTCTACGACCCCAACCTGAACGGCAATGGCGGCGGTGGGAGCGGGAACGGCGGCGGCGACAGCGGCGCGATCGATACCTCGACCGGCCACGATATCCCCGTGGCCTCCGACCCGGTCACGATGACCAACGCCGCCAATCGCACCTACGCCACGCCGGTCTATAGCGCCCTCGACGCTTCGTCCGGCTTCACGCAGGAGTCAAACGGCTTCGTGGGCGCGGGCAGCGATCCTTTCGCGCAGCTCGACCACACGCATACGCTGACCTCGACGAACGCGACAGCGGCCAACGGCAATCTGGTCCAGGCGGCGCAGGTCGACCTCGCGCGCGGCGGCGATTTCAGCCTCGCGCTCGGCTTCGGCACCAGCCAATCCGACGCCGTGGCGGCGGCCGAACACACGCTGGCGCGGCCATTTGTTCTTCTGCGCGTCCTCTATGAACTGGGCTGGCGCATCTACGACATCCACCTCAACGCCCCGCCGCGCGGCCTGCCCGGCGTCTCCGACGCCGTGGCGCGCGCGCTCGGCGACGAGTATTACCTCAACGCCAACTTGCTCAAGGCGTCCGAGGACAAGATGTTCGCCGGCGCGCTGCAGGCCGGTCCCACCACGCCGTGGGGCCAGGCCGTGTCCGCCGGCGACCCCGCCAACACCTACAACGGCGCCTACCGCGAGGTCTTCGCACGCGACCTCTACGAGCAGTGGACGGGGCTCTACGCCGACGGCGACCTTCAGACGGCCGCCGACGCCACGAACTATCTGTTTTACCGCCAGCAGCTGCCCGACGGGTCGATGCCGCGCAACAGCCTCACCAACGGCAAGACGGCGCCCGACTCCTTCAACACGCAGCTCGACGAGTGCTCCTATCCCATCCTGATGGCCTACCAGCTCGGCGCGCTCAACAGCCGGCTGCGCGCCGAGTTCATCACCAATAGCGATCTCTATCAAAACCACATCAAGCCGGCGGCGAACTTCGTGATCAGCCACGGCCCATCGTTCGGCCCCGAGCGCTGGGAAGAGCAGTCGGGCTACTCACCCTCCACCATCGCCGCCGAGGTCGCCGGCCTCGTGGCCGCGGCCGACATCGCCGACGCCAACGGCGATACGACCGGCGCGGCGCTCTACCGCGGCGTCGCCGACGACTACCAGCGCTCCGTCGAGGGCCAGACCGTCACCACCAACGGCCCTTACGACAACGGCCAGCCCGCGCCGAACAACCACACCTACTTCATCCGCCTCTCCAAGACGGGCGACCCCAACGCCGCCATCTCCTACAACGTCGGCAACGGCGGCCCCACGCTCGACCAGCGCGCCGTGATCGACCAGGGCTTCCTCGAACTGGTGCGCCTCGGTCTCATCCCGGCCAACGACCCCAACGTGACGCAGTCGCTCCCCATCGCGGACGCAACGATTATGTCAAATACGGTGAGCGGACCCGGCTGGCATCGCTACAACGGCGACGGCTACGGCGACGACGCGACGACGGGACATCCCTGGGCGCCGACGAACAAGGGGACCGGCCATGTCTGGCCGGTGTTGACCGGTGAGCGCGCCGAGTACGACCTCGCCGCCGGTGACGCTACGATGGCCGTACAGCTCCTCAACACCATGCGCAACTTCGCCGGCGGCGTCGGCCTGATCCCCGAGCAGGACTGGGATCTGCCCGACCTCGCGCCCTCGCCCATCGGGGCGGACCCGGCCTTCCAGAGCAGTCCTGTCTACGGAACCGACCCGACGGTCGCCTCAATCGGCTTCCAAAACGGCAAGCCCGCCGGCTCGTCCGACCCGCTGGCCTGGGCCGAGGGCCAGTACGTACGCCTGCTGCGCGACATCGCCACCACTAGCGTCCTGGAGCGGCCGGCCAACGTCTACGACCGCTACGTGGCGCATCAGCAGGGCACGACCGCGCTCACCGTCGGCGGTCCCGCCGACAACTCGGCTGCCACGAGCGCGTCGGTCGTCGTGACCGGCACGACCGCGCCGGGCAACACCGTCTACGTAGCCGGCTCGAACACCGACAACAATACCGCGACCACCATGACAAGCGCCGCCGCGAACCCAGACGGCGGCTTCAGCGTCACGGTCCCCGTGACCGGCGGCACGACCGTCATCAACATCGTGGCGGTGAGCCCCAGCGGCGGCACGGCCCACGCCGAACGCTCGGTCTACTACGACTACACCCCCGGCACGGTACTCTACGATGTCACCGACCCCAGCGGCGACGACAACGGACCCGGTAACTACGCCTATCCCACGGCCTCCGACTTCCACCCCGGCGCCTACGACATCCAGGAGTTCAAGGTCATCGACAGCGGCGACACTGTGACCTTCAAGCTCAAGACGCGCGACCTCACGCCGACGTTCGGCAGCCCGCTCGGCGCGCAGATCGTCGACGTCTACGTGCACGTTCCCCAGGCCGCGATGACATCGACGGCGTCGTCGTATCCGGCGCAAAACTACAGCATCGCGCCGAGCGCGGCGTGGAGCCAGCTGGTCGAGGTACAGGGCTTCGGTCAAAAGTACGTCGACGCCTCGGGGGCCAAACTGGGCGCAATCCAGGTTAGCGCCAACAGCATCTCGCGCTTCATCACCTTCAGTGTTGCTAAGGCGAGCCTGGGGCAACCGGCGTCGGGCTGGGGCTTCACCGTAGCGCTGACCGGGCAGGGGGCCAACGCCGCGAGCCCGGTGCGGGACTTTACCGCCACGCCGCAGGCCTATACGTTCGGCGTCTGCGCCACGGCCAGCAGCGACCCGCACTGTAAAGTTGACCCGAACACGGTCCCCAAGGCCATGGACGTGCTGACCCCTGCGGGCGTCAACCAATCCGACGAACTAGACTACACCAAGCATCAACCGGTCGTGCTGCAGGACGTCACGATCCCTTAAGGAGTGTAGACCGAAGGGGGTGGATAGAGCGGAGGGGCGGTCACGTCGCGTGACCGCCCCCTGCCTCTCGGCCAGCCTAAGACTCGCCTTCCCACTCATCCCGCGTAATGTCAGCCTGTTTCAGTAAACGCGCCAATTAGGACGGACCGATATCGCCCTGATGCGGGTTGGGAAGGGTTAGACGTTGCGTCCCTTTGACCATATATTCGTGATTGCCGCCCGCATACGGCCCATTGAAGCCAAAGGCGCGCAACCTAACGATGAGGGCGCGGCGAGAGATGGGACTCAAAGGAGGCCACTATGCAACGTGCGAAACGATTATAGCCACGCCGTCAATCGTCGGTATGGGGTGGTTCAGCGACAGCCCAAGCGCTATCCACCCTTCGAGCGCGTCTTGTAACGCGGCAGGCAATTCCTCTTGGGTAGCGGCGCTCCCCCACACACCCGGCAACTCCGGAATCTCACCGTAGTAGATGCCGTCATCGGGCAGCCACTCGTACCTGGCGTGTCGCATCGCCGCTTGGATGTAGCTCGTAATCATCGCGATAGTCCACCAAAGCTTATCTACGCCCAGACGGTCTTTACTGACAGTATAGTACATGTATACTGGGGCTACGATTGGAGTACGAATGGAGGCCGATCTATGGCAGTCTTATACCCCGACCGAGAGGCGGAGATGGGCAGCGTGAACGCGACGTTGACCCTCACCAACGTCATTGACCAAGCGCGCGCCGAAGCCGGTGAGATCGCCGCGCCCGCCGTCCGCTCCGTCACACTCACCGATGTCCTGGTCGATACAGGGGCGACGTACCTGGGCGCGCCCCCCGATGTCATCGCCCAGCTTGGCTTGCGCCTGCGCGGCGCGCTGCCCATTCGGACGGCGAACGGCGTGATACAGGCTCGCCTCTTTAAGGATGCCGACCTGACAGTGATGGGGCGCTCGACGACGCTGGACGTACTCGAACTCCCGGCGGGGACACCCGTCTTGTTGGGCGTGACACCTATGGAGATCTTGGGCCTTGAGCCGGACCTGCGGAACAGGCAATTACGCCTGCTCCCCCTCGGCCCGAACGATACCTATATCACCGCCCTCTGACCCCTCTTCTATCACCGCCCTCTGACCCCTCTTCCGGCCTGACCTTTCAAGACAAGAAGGCGCTATGCAACGCGCGAAGAGGTAACGAGGCGGTCACCGCCGTAGAGGTACCTTGACATCAATCCGTTAAAACGACAGTCATTAGTACCTTACGAGTGACATTGATCGCAAAATGTGCACAAGTTTGGTTTCGGCTTGGCCGAGTTAGGTTATGACACAACACGTACCAACGGACGCGGCCTATGCCGCCCAGCTCGATGCGCGCGATGCGCTCGCCCACTTCCGCGCACGCTTCGTCATCGATGATCCCGACCTCATCTACCTGGACGGTAATTCGCTGGGCCGTCCGCCCAAGGCGGCGCTGGCGCTTGCCGACGACCTCACGCGCCGGCAATGGGGCCAACGCCTGATCCGCGGCTGGAACGACGGGTGGTTCGAGGCGCCGGAGCGCATCGGCGCCAAGATCGCCCAGCTGATCGGCGCGCATGCGGACGAGGTGATCGTCGCCGATTCTACCTCAGTCAACCTCTTTAAGCTCGCCGTCGCCGCCCTACGCGCCCAGCCGGGACGGCCGCGCGTCCTGACCGACGACCTCAACTTCCCTTCGGACATTTATGTCCTGCGGGGCGCGATCGACCTGCTGGACAAGGGACACGCCCTGGAGGTCGTCCCTTCTCGCGATGGCATTCATGGCCCTGAGGACGGCCTGCGCGCCGCCGTCGACGACCGAACCGCCCTGCTGACGCTGTCGCACACCGCCTTCAAGAGCGGGTACACGTACGATATGGCCGGACTAACGGCCGCCGCCCATGCCGCCGGCGCGCTCGTCCTATGGGATCTCAGCCACTCGGTGGGCGCGCTGCCCATCGACCTCACAGCGGCGGGCGTCGACCTGGCGATCGGCTGTACCTACAAATACCTGAATGGGGGTCCCGGCGCCCCGGCTTTTCTTTATATACGACGAGACCTCCAGGAAACGTTGGGTAACCCAATCACCGGCTGGATGGGTCAACAGGGCCTGTTCGACTTTAGCCTGGCGTATCAGCCGGCGGCGGGCCCGCGCCGCTTCCTGACGGGAACGGCGCCGATCGTGTCGCTCGCGTTGATCGAGCCGGGCGTAGATATACTGCTGGAGGCCGGCGTGGACAACCTACGCGCCAAGTCGGAGGCGCAGAGCGCGTACGCCATCGGCCTATGGGAGGCGCTGCTGGAGCCGTTGGGCTTCAGCCTGAACTCGCCGCGCGAGGCGCGACGCCGTGGGTCCCATGTATCGCTGGGGCATGCCGAGGGCTTGCGCATCGACCTGGCCCTGATCGACGCGATGAAGGTGCTGCCCGACTTCCGCGCGCCCGACACTATCCGGCTGGGCATCGCGCCGCTCTATACGTCCTTTGGCGATATCCATGAAGCAGTGACGCGTTTGGAAACAGTCGTCACCGAACGCTTATTCGAAAAATATTCCCTCGAAACGCCGACGGTAACGTAGTCGCCGCGTGGACGCCGCCGTGGCGGAGTAGCCCAAATAGGCTATAGCGGTCCCCCACATTCGGGCTACTCTGTAAGAAGCTGTGACGCTGCCGCGCCCGCCCGGCACGTTCCTCCAGCCTGGATGATTCACCACGGAGACACGGAGACACGGAGAGAGCAGCAAAGGGGTCAACATCCCTGGCCGGCCGCCCGGCAGGATACCATGATGTCCTACAAAATCTCCGTGTCTCCGTGTCTCCGTGGCGCCACGGGTGGTCATGAATAAGGATAGAAGGATGGATGGAGTCGTCATGGCACGGACCGGATCCGCGACGCGCCGCCGGGGGGCGATCGTGAGCCAGAACGAGGCGCCGGCGGCCCCGCACCCGCGCACGATTGGGTGGGTGGGGACGGCGGCGTTGGCGATGGGAGGGAGCAACCAGAGCCTGTTCCTGCTGGGAGCGCTGATCATCGGGCAGGGCAGCGCGGCCATCCCCCTGCTCGCCGTTGGCCTCCTCCTCTCGTGGGCCGCCGCGCCGGGCTGGACTGAATTAGCGCTGATGTGGCCCAACCGCGTCGGCGGCATCGCCGCGACCTGCGCCGAAGCGTTCCGCCCCTACAGCCCCGTCCTCGCCAACCTGACCGGGGTCTGCTACTGGTGGGGTTGGGTTCCAACCTGTGGTGTGACCGCCCTGCTCTCAGCCACCGCGCTTCACGCGTGGTACCTGCCCGCCGTTCCTACCCATGCCCTTGCCGCCGCCCTGATCCTCATCTTCCTGGCCGTCAACCTATGCGGGGTGCGTTGGGTGACGCGCCTGGCGATTCCCATCGCCACGGTCTCGGCGGCGCTCGCCTTCCTGTCGGGGGCGATCCCCGTGCTGAGCGGGCATGTATCCTGGCGCCAGGCCAGCACATTTCATCTCATCACACCATTCTCAGGGGCCTTCGGGGGGCTGACCGGCGCGATGGCGGGGCTCTACTTGATCGGATTCGCGGCCCCGGCGTTCGAGGCCGCGGCGTGTCATGTAGGGGAGACGATCGACCCGACGCGCAACGTGCCGCGAGCGATGCTGGCCAGCGGAGCGATGGCGACGCTCTACTTCGTGGCGCTCCCGGTGGTGTGGTTGGGGCTGCTGGGGTCGGGGCCGCTACGGGGATCGCTGGCGAACACGTTGTGGCCGGCGTTCGCGCCGTTGCTGGGGAGTGCAGCGCGCGGCGCGGCGATTTGGTTCATAGTGTGCAACATGTTCCACGGGACGTTGCAGCCGCTGGCGGGGGCGTCACGCACGCTGGCGCAATTAGCCGAGGATGGGTTGCTGCCGCGCGTGCTGGCGTGGCGTTCACGGACGGACACGCCGTGGGTAGCGACGGTCTTGACGGCGGGGATGGCGATCATCGTGCTGCTGGCGGGCGACCCTACGCTGGTTATCGCCGCCGCCAACCTGGCCTACCTCATCGGCATCGGCCTGCCGAGCGTGGCCGTCTGGCTCTTACGCCGGGACGCGCCGGGGGCGGCGCGGCCGTATCGGGCGCCGCGCGGGATGATCGGGCTTGGCGTGGGCGCCGCGGGCGTCTGGGGGCTGGCCACGATCCTCGGCTTCGAGCAGTTCGGGTTGCCCACCGTCCTGGCCGGGCTCGCCCTCGCCTTTTCCGGCGCGGTCTTCTATGCGCTGCGCCGGTGGAGCGACCGGCGACGGGCGGGAGAGCCTATCCTGCTCCATTCGCTACATGTGAAACTGACGGGCGCGATGTTGCTCGTGTTGACGCTCGATGGAACCGGCTATTACCTCGCCGTCAGCTCCCTGGGCAAACAGCAAACCGCCCGCATCGCCGGGCTGGAGGACATTTTCGTCGCCGTGGCCGTGCTCACGCTCAGCGTCGGGCTCATCCTACCGGGGACGATCGCGCACGCGACGGGCGAGGTAGCGCGCTCGGCGGAACGCCTGGCGCACGGCACCCTGGCCGACCTCCTGCACGCGATGCAGGCGCTGGAGACGGGCGACCTCGACGCCGCCCACGCACGGGTCGACATCGACCCGGTCGTCGTGCACACGCGTGACGAGGTGGGTGCGATGGCGGCCAGCTTCAACCTCATGCAGGCCGAGGTGGCGCAGGCGGCGCGGGCGCTCGATGGGGCGCGCGAGGGGCTGCGCCAGGCGCGCGGCGACCTAACCAGGAGCAATAATGAGTTGGCCCAATGGGCGAGCGAACTGGAGCGGCGGGTGGCGGAGCGCACGGCCGCGCTCCAAGAAGCGCGCACCATGGCGATCGCCCACGCCAATCGGCTCGACGTCATCTTCAACTCGATCGCCGATGGGGTGATGGCCACCGACCCCAAGGGACGCATCGTGCAAGCGAACATGGCCGCCCGGACGCTGCTCGGACTCGATAGCGACCCACGCCTCTCGGCGCTGCCCATCGCCGAGCGGGGGTCGCTGCAAGGTTTGCGCGACGAGCAGGGGCGGCCGCTCGCCCCTGACCTGTGGCCGACCGCCCGTATCCTGCGCGGCGAGGTGCTGACCGGCGCTGACGCCGCCGACATCATCGTCCGCGCATCCGATGGGCATGACCGCGAGGTGAGCGTCACGGGGGCGCCCGTGTGCGATGAGACCGGAACGCTCGTCGGGGGCGTCACGGTCATACATGATGTGACGGAACGTCATCGGCAGGCGCGGCGTACCCACGAGGCGCTCCACGCCCTGCTGCATATGGCCGAGGCGCTCGTCCTGACATCGGACGATGTCGAAAGCGCCGAGGGCGCCATCGCCCGCCGTCTGACCGAGATGGCCCGCGATGTCCTAGCATGTCGCCGGGTCAGCATCACCGCCATCGACCCGACATCAGAGGCGCTGGAGCGGGTCGCGGTGGTTGGGCTGACGGAGGAACAGGAGCGGCAGTGGCGCGCTCGTGGGGACATGATGTCCTTGCGCGACCTCCTTGGAGGGGCGGCGTCGCTGGCCCGCTTCCGCGCGGGGGAAGCGCGGATCATCGACCTGTCGCGACCGGTCTACCGGCTTCATTCCTCGGACTACGGCCCCGATACCCTCCTGGCCCTGCCGCTACGCGCTGGGCCGCAGCTTGTGGGCCTGCTGACGATCGACCACGGGCCGGATGCGCATACATACGGGCCCGAGGAGATCGCGCTGGCCAGCGCGGTCGCCAAGCTCGTGGCCCTGGTGATCGAGCGCGAGCGCCTGTTGCGCGAGCGCGCCGAGTCCCGCGCGTCCGAACTGGCTCTACGCGAGTCGAACCAGCGCATGGACGAGTTCCTGAGCCTCGCCAGCCACGAACTGCGGACGCCGCTGACGACCGTGAAGGGCTACGTGCAACTCGCGGAAGGGCGGTTGGCGCGCCTCATGGGCGAGGGAGGGCAGAGCGCCGAGATAGCGGCGCATGTGCCCGCCGCCCACCAGATGCTCCAACGGACCGACATCCACATCAGACGGTTGACCCGGCTTATCGACGATCTGGTCGATGTGTCGCGCATCCACGCCGGCCAACTGGCGTTACGTCTGGAGCCGTGCGACATACAGGAGATCGTGTGCGAGGTTGTCCGGGCGCAACGCCAGCTGCACGCGGGACGGATCATCACGATGGAGGCGGCGACAGCGCCGCCGCGCCGGATCGTGGCCGACGGAGACCGCATCGGGCAGGTCGTGACGAACTACCTGGGCAACGCGCTCAAATACGCGCCGCCCGATCGTCCCATCGCGGTCGGCTGCGCCGCCGAGGGCGCGACCGTGCGCGTGTGGGTCCGCGACGAAGGTCCAGGCCTGTCGGCGCGTGAACAAGCGCGGATCTGGGATCGTTTCTACCGTGCCGATGGGATATCGCACCAGAGCGGATCGCATGTAGGGCTCGGCCTGGGGCTACATATCAGCCAGACCATCGTCGAGCGGCACCACGGACGCGTCGGGATCGAGAGCGCCCCTGGTCAAGGCTCCACGTTCTGGTTCACGCTTCCGCTCATCGTAGCTAGCGCACCCACGACCGCGTGATCGTAGGAGCCGTCTACCACGCGCTCTACCCGCGCCCGCGCGACACGATGTAGGCGCTGCGCCAATAATCCGTCAGCAAAATAATCCGGGTTGCGCGACATGATGCTGTCGCGCATGCTCGGTAGACTGGGATGTAGCGAGTAGCGATTGGAGACAGCGGTGGCCGAGCGCATGGCGGACGACGACGAGGGCGGAGGCAAACGGGAAGCGACCAAGCGCCTGGCGCGCGTGCTCAGAGTCGCGTCATTCCTGACAAGTCAACCCTACGCCTGGACGCGGGCGGGGCTCGCCACCGAACTGGAGGTCGGCGAGCGATCGATCGACCGTGACCTGGAGTTGTTGCGCGGGTTGGGCTACGAGATCAACCGGGACAAAGTAAAGGGGTACGCCTTTGCCCGCACGCCGCCGTTGCCGCCGGTCCAACTGTCGCTCCATGAAGTGCTGGCGTTGACGCTGGCGGCCGAACTCGCGCGTGAGAGCGGCGATATCGACACCTCCAGTCTGGGCGCGGCCATGGCCCAACTACTCAGCGCCGTGCCGGCGCCGGCGCGTCCGCTGCTGCAGCGCGAACTACTGCGCCGCGCGGAAGGACGAGAACGGCCATCGCACACGCGGCGACGCGCGGCCCTCGCCACGGCGCAGCGCGCGTGGCTGGAGCGACGGCGTCTGCGCATCACATACGCCACGGCCATGCGCGGCGGCGAGATCAACGAGCGCGTCATCGAGCCCTACGCGGTCCACCCCTATGACGGATCGTGGTACGTCACCGCCTACGACCACATGCGCGAGAAAGTCATCGACTTCAAGATCGACCGCATCGAAACGGCCACGCTGCTCGGCGAGACCTACGACATCCCCGCGACGTTCAGCATGACCGAGTACCGCAGGGCGGCGTGGGGCATCCTGCGCGGCGAAGCGAGCGCGCCGGTCGAGATCACGCTGCTGTTCGACCAGGAAGCGGGGCGCTGGGTGCAGGAGGAAGGGCGCGCCGAGCAGATCCACTTCGAGCGCCAAGCCAGCGGCCACATCCTCGCGCGCCTCACCGCCGGTGTCACGCCCGAAATGGTTCGCTGGATTTTGGGCTACAGCCCACATTGCCACGTCCTCGCGCCCGATTCACTCCGCGAGCGGCTCTACGCCTTGATGCAAGAAATGTTGCAAGGTTATAGACCCTGATCAAGCGAGACAAGTTGTCGGTATCGGGAGATCGAATTGCTATACTTACGCCACGCGGTATTAGAGCACCAAAATCTCCACGCGTGTGGAGGTGAACCGTGCTGGTGATGGATGCACCTGAATGGAGTCAGGTTTTCCCCACGTATGTGTGGGTGAGCATTCCGCTAACCCAGTACGCAAGAAATCAGCGACGAAGCATTCACGCTTTATCCGACGGGATACCTCGACCTGCTCACCTGGCAATCGCGCCGCGTCCGCCTATTCCCCGAGACCGACGACCACGGCCACGTCGTCGTCAAGCGCGTCGCGGCCATGAAAGGACACCCATTCCCCCAGGGCTACGAACGCCACACCAGCGAGACCATGGTACCGTTTACCTACAACGAGAAAGCCAAAGTAGCCGAGGGCCAAGACCCTTATCCGCCCCTCGTCTTCCGCGACGAGCGCGCCCTCTGGCGCGACAGCGCCACGCTGCTCGCGGCGACGCCTGGTAAGGCCTGGCGCCCCGCCACTCTGGACTGGCTCGACGACCTGGGGCTCAAAAGACGGCTGAAGAGAACCGCCCTCCCGCTCGACGTGCTTGGGATGCGCTCGGACCAAGCCAAGGTGCTAGCCTGGCACCACGAGCGGCTAGCGGTACCCCTGGATTACCTCGACGCGCACAACACCGACCTTTTCGAGAAACTCGGCATCGCCGTGAGTCTCGCCAACAACGTCGGACGCGCCCTGCGCGACAGCGTGAGGGAGATGTCCAAACTGCTCATCTCCAGCGAGGCTGACCACAAGAGCGCCCGCCAACCGCTCCCGGCCGACGTCAATGGACTGGCCGAGAGCCTCGGCGTCGAACGCGTCTACTGGGCGGCGCTCGACGAGCCCTTCGCACGGTTCCTCATGGACCTCCCCAGGGCGCCCGACGGCACACCGCCCGAAGACCATGCCCGCGCCGCGCTGAATCAGTGGGCCACCGAACTCCGTCGCGCAGCGGACGACGCGTTCGGCGGCGCCACCGCAGGCATGGACACCTCCGCGCGCGCGCTCAAGGCCGCGGCCCTTGGCTGGCGCGCCCAACGCGCGTTCGTTGCCAAGGCGCTGGATGTCTACGGACAGCGCCAGACCGGCGACCAGGAGAGCGGCGCAAATAACGCTCCGGCAACCATGCCGGCATAGTAACGGGAGAAACCAATGAGTTCGACCATACAACCCACGCAACCACCGGGAGACACGGAGGCAAGCGTGTCCAAGCAACAGACGTTTGGGGGAAAACAGTTGGCGGCAGCGGAAAAGTTTGTCGCGGGGCTCGTCCGCTACGTTCCCGATGAAGAAAGAACGGGACGGCGCGGCAACCGCGCCGCGCTGGCCGCGCTGCGTCGCGCCCTCGGCAAACCGATCGGCGAAACGCTGAACGCCTTCCCCTACGTCGTACCCCTGCTGCCCCAGGGATTGCGCCCGTGGGACGAACAGTGCCACTACCTCGTCGCATCGCTCTTCGCGCTCTACCCCGAGCCGTGGACCAGCGCGCGACGCCAGTCGCTCGGCCTGGCGATGCGGCTTATGGCCCGCAAACAGTCAGACGAGCGGAGCAGCGGCGCCGATGCGCACGACGAGTCCGAGAACGTGGGGGGCAAGTTGGACGCGGCCGTCGAGCGTCGCTTCGTGGCCCTGCTCAACGCGAGTGGCGATGGGTTCGCCACGCATCTGCGCTACGCCGTCACTTTGCTCAAGAGCCACGACCAGCGCATCGACTGGGCGCGACTGCTGTGCGACGCGCGCGGCTGGCAGTACCCCGACTGGCGCGTGCAGCGCGCATGGGCCCGCGACTTCTGGGCCAGTGGCGCGCATGACGCCAAACCGGCTGGCGACGGAGACGGAGACGAAGCGGCCGACGCCGGCGACCACGACGACAGTGACGGGTAAAGGGCCCGACCGCGCCGACTAACAACACGACAAACCACCAATCGTCGACGATAGACCAAACCGTTAGATAGATAAAAGGAGTACGATCCCATGTTGCTCGAACTGCACATCCTCCAGAACTTCGCGCCCTCCAACCTCAACCGCGACGACACCGGCGCGCCCAAAGACTGCGAGTTCGGCGGCTATCGCCGCGCGCGTATCTCCTCGCAGTGCTTCAAGCGCGCCATGCGCCAGGCTATGAAAGACGGCGGCCTGCTCCAGCCCGACGACTTGGCCGCACGCACCAAGCTGCTCGTCGCGACGCTAACAGACCGCTTCACCAGGAAGCACGGCAAAGACGCCGCCGAAGCCGAAGGTGTGGCGCGCGCGGCCCTGGCCGCGGCCGGGCTCAAACTGGAGCCTAACGCGAAAACACAATACCTGCTGTTCCTGGGCAACCGCGAGATCGACGCCATCGAGGCCCTGTGCCTGGAGCGTTGGGACGCTTTGAAACCCGCCCCTGAGGGAGAACCAGCGGTGGACGGCACGCCGGCAGCGCCGGCCGGCCGTGGGCGCAAGAAGGCCGCAGCCGACGCCCCGGTCGTCGACACGGCGCTGTCCAACGTTTTCAAAGGCTTGTTGAACGGGGGCAAGGCGGCCGACCTCGCGCTGTTCGGACGCATGATCGCGGATCTGCCCGACCACAACGTCGAGGGCTCGTGCCAGGTAGCCCACGCCCTGTCCACGAACGCCGTCAACGTCGAGTTTGATTTCTACACGGCTATCGACGACCTCAAAAGCGACGACGTCACCGGCGCCGATATGCTGGGCACGATCGAGTTTAACTCCGCTTGCTACTACCGTTACCTCAACCTCGACGTGGATCAGCTTGCCGGCAACCTTCGGGGCGACGTTGACCTGACGCGCCGCGCGGTCGAAGCCTTCGTGCGTGCGGCCGTGACCGCCGTGCCGTCGGGCAAGCAGAACTCTATGGCGGCGCAGAACCCACCCTCGCTCGTGCTGGCCGTCGTA
>JAABVA010003775.1_pt1 | contig 14249 bp, 14 predicted proteins | sample 5560331 | NCBI WGS metagenome assembly JAABVA01 (sample SAMN12812661, study PRJNA571458) | rock metagenome | isolation source: Antarctica rocks | place: Antarctica: Victoria Land, Mt New Zealand sud | collected 2016-01-07 | reverse complement strand
GCTGCTGCTCGACGAGCGCGACATCACCAAGGTCTGCCACCGCTACGCCACGGCGCTCGACACGAAGGACTGGCCGCTGCTGCGCAGCTGCTTCCTGCCCGACGCGGTCGCGGTCTACGAGGGCATCGGGGAGTGCCAGGGCTACGACGCCATCGAGGCGCTCTGCCAGTCGGCCCTCGGGCCGCTTACCCGGACCCAGCATCTCGTCGGCAACGTGGACGTCGTCGTGGAGGGGGAGGCCGCGACGGCGCAGTGCTACCTGCAGGCGCAGCACGTCCGGGAGGAGGTCGAGGGCGGGGACCTGTTCATCATCGCGGGGCGCTACTCCGATGAGCTGGTCCGCACGGACGGCTGGCGGTTCGCACGGCGGACCCTCGCGACCTGGTGGACCGACGGCAACCCCGCGGTGGTCGGGCGCTGAGCCCCCGCCGCGACTTGACGGTCACCGGCACCGGCGCGGAGACTTGACTTACTAGGGCCGCAGTGCAAAAAGTCCGGGACGGGGCGGCCCGGCGCCAGCGAGGAGAGGCTGAGGCGTGCAGCACCACGAGACGGGCCGGCGATGACAGCGGCGAGCGCCGCGCCGGCGACCGGGCCGGAGCGCACGGCGGCGATGGCGACCGTCTACTCTGAGTACGTCGCCGAGCTGGTCGTCACAGAGCGCAGCGACGCCGCCGAGGGCGTCCTCGCGCTCACGCTGGCCGACCCCGACGGCGGTGAGCTGCCGGCCTGGACCGCCGGGGCCCACGTCGACCTGCTGCTCAGCCCTGAGCTCACGCGGCAGTACTCCTTGTGCGGGCCGCCCGCCGACCGCGAGGCGTGGCGCATCGGGGTGCTGCTCGACGAGAGCGGCCGCGGCGGCTCCCGGCACGTGCACGCGTCGCTGCAGCCCGGCACGAGGTTGCCGGTGCGCGGCCCCCGCAACAACTTCCCGCTCGCTGCCGCCGAGCGCTACGTCTTCGTGGCTGGCGGCATCGGCATCACACCCCTGCTGCCCATGATCGCGGAGGCGGAGGCCGCGGGTGCCGAGTGGCGGCTGCACTACGGCGGACGCCGACGCGCGTCTATGGCCTTCCTCGAGGAGCTGGCGGCGTACGGCGAACGGGTCGAGGTCTGGCCCGAGGACGAGCGCGGCATGCTCGACCTGGAGGCGGTCCTCGGGATGCCGCTGCCGGGCGCGCTGGTCTACGCGTGCGGTCCCGAGGGGCTCTTGCAGGCGGTCGAGGGCCGTTGCGCCGGCTGGCGAGCCGGGAGCCTCCACGTCGAGCGCTTCGCGGCCAAGGCGGTGGACGCGTCCGCCGAGGCCAGCGCGTTCGAGGTCGTCTGTCAGCGCTCGGGCATCACCGTGACGGTGCCGGAGGACAAGAGCATCCTCGAGGTCGTGCAGGACGCCGGCGTGGCCGCGCTGTCGTCGTGCCTCGAGGGCGTGTGCGGGACCTGCGAGACGGCCGTCGTAGAGGGCGAGCCGGACCACCGGGACTCGCTGCTCAGCGAGGACGAGAGGGCGGCGGGGGACTACATGATGATCTGCGTCTCCCGCTCCTGCGGCGCGCGTCTGGTGCTCGACCTGTGACCGCCGCTGGAGAGGCCGGGGGGTCGGGGTGACCGGCGCCTTCCCGTTCGACTGCTGGTACGTCGCCGCGGCCGCGCAGGACGTCGGTCAGGAGCTGACCAGCCGCCGGCTGCTCGGGCGGCAGGTGCTGCTGTACCGGGAGCGGTCCGGGACCGTGGTCGCGCTCGAGGACCGCTGCGCCCACCGCGCACTGCCGTTGTCGATGGGCAGCCTCGTGGACGACCGGGTGGTGTGCCGCTACCACGGCTTCGCGTACGACGGCACCGGCGCGTGCGTCGCTGTGCCGTCGCAGGAGAACGTGCCCTACGGCGCCCGGGTGGCGAGCTACCCTGTGCACGAGGCGGGCCCCTTCGTCTGGGTCTGGCTGGGCGATCCCCGCCGGGTCGCCGGGTCGTCCCCGCCCCGGCTGCCGTGGCTCGAGGACCCGACCTGGACCTCGCTCGGCGGTGAGCACGTGGTGCAGGCCGGCTACCTGCTGCTGCACGAGAACGCGCTCGACCGGACGCACTTCGGGTTCGTTCACCCCGACACGTCGCACCGCGGCTACCTGGAGTCCGAGCCGCCGCTGAAGGTCGAGGTCACCGAGACGTCGGTGTCTTACGCCCGCGACTTCCCCGAGGGTCCGCTGGCCGCGTGGCAGAGCGCGATGACCGGCCTCGCCCCCGGCACCCGCTGCGTGCAGCGGGAGTCGGGGGTCTTCGCGTCTCCGGCCATGCACGTGGACCACATGGCAATCGTCGGACCGGACCGGGCGTTCCGCACTGTCTTCGTGCGGGCCCTGACCCCCGTCGACGCGTCCCGCACGCAGGTGCTCTGGCAGGTCGCCCGTGACTTCGCTCCTGACGACGCACTGACCGCCGAGGGGCTGCGCCGCGTGCACGAGCGGACGATGCTCGAGGACCAGCCGCTGCTGGAGGCCATCCAGGCCACCGTTGACCGCGACGGGGCGTCCCGCCCGGTCAACGCGGCGGCGGACGCGGCGTCGGTGAAGGCGCACTCCATCGTCCGTCGCCTGCTCGAGGAGGAGGCGCCGCGCTTACAGTAACTTGACACCCACTCCTCTTTGGGTGAGTGTGGTGAGGGTCCGAGCCGTATGTCTCTGCCGCCGTGCCGGCCGCTTCCGCAGGAGGTCCCGTGGTCTTCGTCCCCACCCGAGGTGACGCACCGCTGCGGCACGGCGAAGGCGTACCTCTGCTGCCCGAGGGCGCGCAGGCCGCCGATCTCGACGCCTCGGTCTACCTCGAGCCGGAGCGCTTCGAGCGCGAGCGGACGAAGGTGCTCAACCGCAGCTGGCAGATCGTCTGCCGCTCCAGCGAGATCGCGGAGTCGGGGGACCACGTCGTCTGGGAGGGGCAGGGCGAGACCATCGTCGTGACGCGCCGCCGGGACGGTGGTGTGGCCGGCTTCCACAACGTCTGCATGCACCGCGGTGCCCGCATCGTCAAGGAGTCCGGCAAGGGCGCCCGCCGGTTCAGCTGCCGTTGGCACAACTGGACCTACGACCACGAGGGCAACGTCATCGGTGTGCCGGACCGCGAGGACTTCTGCCCGGCGCAGCTCGAGGGCCTGGCCTCGCCGGCGGTGGAGTGCGACGAGTGGGGCGGGTGGGTCTGGGCCGTGCTCGCCGGTCCGGGCGTCGCCCCGCCGCTGCGGGAGTGGCTCGGGCCCGAGCTGGTGGCTGACCTGGGTGCCTACCGCATGGAGGACATGCTCCTCATCGAGAAGCTGACCTGGGAGCTCGAGGTCAACTGGAAGGCCGTCGTCGACGGCTTCAACGAGAACTACCACGCCCCGGCGCTGCACAAGGTCCCGGCGCAGGACGCGAAGGACGGCCGCGAGAGCACGTTCGCCTACCTCGGTCCGCACGGGATGATGGTGGTGCCGTACAAGGGCGTGCTGCCCAAGCTCAAGGAGACGCGGGACCACCAGAGCCTCGCGATCTGCCACTACACCGTCTTCCCGACCGCGGTGTTCAACAACAACCCCAGCCACGTGCAGCTCTTCCGCGTCGTGCCGCTGGCCGTCGACCGCACCCGGTTCGAGACCTGGGAGCTGCAGTACGACCCGAAGGGCGACACGGAGTACCTCGACGGCGTGACCAAGCACTGGGAGCGGCTCAAGGTCGTGGTCGCCGAGGACGTGGAGATCTACGGCGAGGTGAGTGCGGCCCGACGGTCCTCCGCGTACTCCAAGAACCGCCTCAACGACCACGAGTGCAAGATCACCCACTTCCACGAGGTCGTCCAGCGGATGCTCGACGCATGACCGGGCAGGCCGGGCTGCGGCTGGCCGACCGCGCCGAGAGTCAGGCCGGGTTGGCGGCGTACTGCCGGCTCGCCGACCTGAACCGGCCGGAGGAGCAGACCGCGGTCTTCGTCGAGGATTGCCGGGCGAGCTACGGCGCCGGTCGCTGGATCGAGGGGCGCGAGGCGCTGACCGTGGCGCTGCGCCGGTCGCTCACCGCCTACACCGCCACGAGCCACCTGCTCGGCGGCACGGAGATCACCTTCCCCACCGACGACAGCGCGTCGGTCGAGACCGTCGTGCACGCCCGGCATCGCCGCGCCGACGGCGCGCCGGACGTCGTCCTCTACGGCCGCTACCTCGACGAGTGGGTGCGCACGGCCGAGGGCTGGCGCATCGCCGTCCGCGAGTTCCGCGTGGCCGGCGCGACCGGTCGTGACGAGCGCCCGCTGAACCCCCTCGGCCGGCAGCCCGCCGCCGTCCCCGCGTGACCGCGCAACACTTCGGAGGAGGCCCCCATGAGTGACGCCGAGGTGATCGTGCACGGCTGGATCGACTTCGCACCGGAGCACCGCGACGAGGCGCTGCGCCACTTCTCGGAGGTGGTCGCCACGAGCCGGCAGGAGCCGGGCTGCCTCGACTACGCCTTCAGCGCGGACCCTGACGTCGACGGCCGCGTGCGCGTGCTGGAGCACTGGGCCAGCGACGCGCAGCTCACCGAGCACCTGACGTTGCCGCACGTGCTGCAGCTACGCGAGGCGATCGCGCCCCTCACCCGTACCGGGCGGTCGATGACCCACTCGACCGTCACCGTGTCTCGCCCGATGGGCTCCGTGCCCGCACCGGCGACGGCCTGACCAGGAGGACGACATGACCGCCACGACCCCCCGCTACGTCTCCGGGGTGCAGTTCGCCAGCGAAGCCGTCCGCAAGGACGCGTACGAGGTCATGGCGCGCCTCGTGGAGCACTACCGCGCCACGTCGACCGACATGGTCGACGCGCAGTGGCGCGAGCCGGTTGCCAACTACCGCGACCCGGAGCTCTGGCAGCGCGAGGCGCAGGCCGTGCACCGAACCGTGCCCCTGCCGCTCGCCCTGTCGTGCGAGTTGCCCGAGGCCGGGAGCTACAAGGCCGTGGACGCGGTCGGCACCCCGGTCATCATCACGCGCCAGCGCGACGGGTCGCTGCGCGCCGTGGTCAACGCCTGCCGGCACCGCGGAGGGGAGCTCGTCCCGGAGGGCACGGGGACCGCCCGGCGGTTCACCTGCCCCTACCACGCCTGGTCGTACGACCTGGGTGGCTGCCTCACCGGCGTCTACGGCGAGGAGACCTTCGGACCGGTCGACAAGCTGGCCATGGGCCTGCTCGCCCTCCCGGTCGACGAGCGCGCGGGCATCGTATTCGTGTCGCTCGACCGGTCGGCCACGCTGGACCTCGACGCCTGGCTGGGCGAGGACCTGCTGCCGCTGCTGGAGGGGCTCGGCCTCGCCGGCTGCTACCACCACTCGACCCGGACGCTCGACGGGCCCAACTGGAAGGTGGTCGTCGACGGCTACCTGGAGGGCTACCACTTCGCGTCGCTGCACCGCACCACGGTGTTCCGCACCAACCTGTCCAACATGGCTGCCTTCGACAGCTGGGGGCCGCACCAGCGCAACGCCTTCGCGCTGCGTCCGATCGCCGACGCGGTGGACACCCCGCGGGAGTCCTGGGACCCCACGACGACCGTCGGCGCCATCTACTGGCTGTTCCCCGGCCTCGCCATCGCCGGAGGCTGGCGCGAGCAGGTCGCCGTCTCGCTGGTGCTCCCGGGCAGCAGCTGGGACACGTCGCGCACGGAGCAGCACATCCTGCTGCGCTCGGAGCCGGCCGATGACGAGGAGCGCAAGGCCGCCGACCACACCCGCGACTGGTTCCACGACGTGGTGCTCGACGAGGACTACGGCGCCGGCTTCGGCGTGCAGCGCGGTCTCGAGGCGATGGCCGAGCAGGACTTCGTGTTCGGGCGCAACGAGCCCGGTGTGCAGCACTTCCACCGCGCCATCGGCGAGCGGCTCGACTGACCCTCGGGATCCATCGCGACCTTGCTTGACATCAACTACAGAAAGCCGGATCCTACGGCGGGCGCCCACGTCCCGCCGGCCGTCCCACCGGCCGTCGTGGGCTGGGCCCTCCCGAGGAGGCACGATGCGCGAGGTGGTGCAGGAGGGGGCCGCCCCGCCCCGCGTCGACCCGTACGCCGATGACTTCCAGCAGTGCCCGTTCCCCGCCTACGCGCAGCTGCGCGCCACGGCACCGGTCTACGAGGTGCCCGACCAGGGCTTCTGGATGGTCACGACCATGGCCCTGGTCCGCCAGGCGCTGCGGGACCCCGCGACCTTCGCGAACTCGGTCCACTCCGGCCGGCGCTCGGAGCCACCGGCCGAGGTGGTCGACGAGATCGCCGCCCTCCGGGCCCGGGGCTTCCCGTACCAGGCGGCGCTCGGCCTCAACGACCCCCCGCGCCACACCCGGTACCGCAACCTCGTGACCCGGGCCTTCATGCCGCGGTCGCTGCAGTGGATGGACCCGCTCGTCGCCTCGGCCGCCACGGAGCTGGTCGCGGAGCTGCCGACGGGCAACACCGTCGACATCGTCGAGTCGCTGGCCTGGCCCCTGCCGGTCTACGCCATCTCGCGCATCCTCGGGCTGCCGGACTCCTGGCGGCGGGACATCGCGCGGTGGTCGGACGCCGCCACGGCGTCGCTGGGCTCGCAGGTGAGCGCAGACCGCTGGCTCGAGGCCGAGCGCGACATGCTCGACTTCCAGCAGCGGATCGTGCCCGAGCTGGACCGGCGGCGCGCGAAGCCGACGGACGACCTGCTCAGTAACCTGGTCCGGCCGGACCCCGAGCACGGAGCCCTCACCAACGCCGAGCTGGTGTGGCTCGTCCGCGAGCTCATCGTGGCCGGCAACGAGACGACCACCAAGCTCGTGACCGACCTCGTGCTGCGGCTGCACGACCGCCCGGAGGAGTGGTCGCTCCTGCGCACCGACCCGGCCCGGGCCGGCAGCGTCGTGGAGGAGGGTCTGCGTCTCGCAAGCCCGGCGCAGGGGATGTTCCGGCGCGTGACCGCACCGACGAGCCTGGGCGGCGTCGAGCTGCCGGAGGGGGCGGTGGTGTTCCTCGCCTACAGCTCGGCCAACCGCGACGAGACGGTGTTCGCCGATCCCGACGCCTTCGACCCCGGCCGGCCGGGCGTGCGGCAGCACGTCGCCTTCGGCCAGGGCATCCACGCCTGCGTCGGCAACGTGCTGGCGCGCATGGAGGCGACCGCCGTGCTCCGCGAGCTGTCGGCGCACGTCGACCGCGTGCAGGTGGTCGATCCCGGCGGCGTCCGCTACACGTCCAGCTTCTTCCTGCGCGGCATCAAGCGCCTGCCCGTCGTCGTCCACCCCCGCCAAGAGGCCTGAGCTCATGTCCCAGCCCATGTCCCAGCCCACGTCCCAGCCCGAGTCGCAGGAGCCGTGGCTGATCGACACGCCGCCCAGTCCCCGCTACCCCGTCTACACGCGCTTCAACGCCAACGACGTGCTGCCCGACCCGATCACGCCGCTGGGTGCGAGCCTGGCATGGAACCCGCACGTGCTGCGGGGCTGGGCCGCCGGCTACGTCGCGCTCGGCGCGTTCACGGCCGAGGAGCTCGGTGACCTGACGGCGGTCGCGGGCTTCTTCCACGGCCACCTGTACGTCAACCAGACGGTCGTGCGGCGCATGGGCATCCGCATGGGCCTCGGCTGGCAGGCCATCGACGCGGCGTTCTTCAGCAGCGACGCGCCGCCCCACGACCCGCAGCCCGACGACACGAACGAGACGCTGTCGGCCCGGCTGGCGGAGCGGACCGCCTGGACGCTGTCGACCACGACCTTCCCCGAGGTGGAGGAGGAGCGGGTGCTGGCCGACGCCGTGCGGGCGAGCCGGCCCGACCTGTCCGCGGTGAGCGGGCCCGGCCTGGTCGCCTGGGCCCGCGCGATGATGCCGCTGGAGCGGCTCATGTGGCGCAGCGAGACTATCGGCGGCAGCCAGGCCGCCACCGGCCCGGCCGTGCTGGGCCAGCTGGTCGGCGTCAAGGACCCCTCCCTGGTGCTCCGGCTCATCGGCCGAGCCGGCGACGTCGACTCCGCGGCGCCCTCCTACGCCCTCTGGGAGCTGTCGCGGGCCGTACGGGCCGACGCAGCCCTCACCGCCGCCCTCGACGGGGGCGGCGTCGGCGACCTCGACGGGATGCTGGGGCGCCACCCCGACTTCGCCGCCCGCTTCCGGGCGTTCCTCCGCGACTTCGGCTACCGCGGACCGAGTGAGTGGGACCTCGGCGCCGACTCGTGGGAGACGCGGCCCGAGCTCGCGCTCGGGCTGGTCGACCGGCTCCGGCTGCTCGGCGACGAGGCGGCCCCCGCCTCGCGCGAGGGCGACCAGGAGGCCGACACCGCCGCGGCGCTCGGCGAGGCCCGGGCCCTGCTCGGCGACGACGAGACGGCGCAGGCCACCCTCACGGCGGCAGTGGCGTCCGCGCGCCGCTTCGGCGCCTGGCGCGAGCGCGGCAAGACCAACGCCATCAAGGTGCTCCACGAGGCCCGCGTGGCGCTGTTCGAACTCGGCCGCCGCTTGGCGGTCCAGGGCCACCTCGACCGGCCGCAGCAGTTGTTCATGGCCCTCGACGACGAGCTCGACCTCCTCACGTCCGACCCGGCTCGACTGACCGCTGTGCTCCAGCAGCGCGAGCGGGAGTGGCAGCAGCTGTTCGACGTGGAGCTGCCGCTGTACGTCGACGGGCGCGAGCCGTTGGGACGCACGGCGGACCTGCCGCCGAGGTCGCGGACAGCGGACTCCGTCGTCGCCGAGGGGGAGGTACTCCAGGGCGCTCCCGGCGCGGCGGGCGTGGCCCGGGGACGGGCCCGCGTCGTGCGGGACACCGCGGACATCACGGCGTTCGAGCCCGGCGAGGTGTTGGTGGCGCCGCAGACCGACCCGTCGTGGACGCCCCTGTTCATGTTGGCCGCGGCCGTGGTGGTGGACGTCGGTGCGATGGGCAGCCACGCCATGATCGTCAGTCGTGAGCTGGGCATCCCGTGCGCTGCGGGGGTGCATCAGGCGACCCTGCGGATCCCGGACGGCGCGCTGGTCGAGGTCGACGGTGCGACTGGCACGGTGACCGTCGTGAGCCTGCCCGCCTGACGCTCAGCGAGGGCCCGGGAGCCGCCGCTTCTGCTCCTGGTAGCCGAGCAGGTCGAAGTAGTCGCGCCACAGCGCGATGCGGCCGTCGCGGAGCACGAAGGCCCCCGACGACGGGGATCTCGAGCCACGCGCCGTGCAGGAAGAACCGGTCAACGCGCTCGCTCATAACGGTGTCGCCCTGCGCGACCTGGCGCAGCACCACCCACTCGACCTGCTCGGCGGCTGCGGTGATGCCTCCTCCCTGGACGGAGCGGATGCCCTCCGGTCCCGTGACGACCCCGACCGGCACGTTGTCGTACTGCACGTCCCCGGTCACGAGCGCGAGGGCCCTGTCGAGGTCCCGGTCGCCGTACGCCCGTAGGAACTCCTTCACGAGCTGGGTCACATCCAAGATCCCCTACTTACTTGACTCCATATGTTCCTTGAGACAGGCTCCAGGAAGCCGAGCGAAGCGCGTCTCACTCCGGCCCGGCCCGCGAGGAGGAGAGCAGCGATGAACGCTGGCGGTACGACGGACGTGGACGCGATCTCGAGCGGGGTGACGACCGACCCCGTCGGCACCCGCGTTCGCCCGGGCAAGCTCGAGGGGAGGGTCGCCGTCATCACGGCGAGCACCCGCAGCATCGGCCGTGCCATCGCCGAGTTCTTCCTCGACGAGGGAGCGTCCGTGGTGGTCAGCGGCCGCTCCGAGGACAAGGGCAAGCAGGCGCTCGCCGAGATGGACGCCGGCGAGCGAGCGGCGTTCTTCCCGTGCGACGCGATGCAGCAGGACCAGGTCGAGGCCCTCGTCGACTTCGCGAAGGAGCGGTACGGGCGGCTCGACATCCTGGTCAACAACGCGGGAGGCACCGACGGGTTCGCCCTCGTCGGCGAGCTCAGCGACGAGGCGTGGCAGAAGGCGCTGAACTGGAACCTCAACTCGACGTTCTGGGGCACCCGCCGGGCGCTGCGCTACTTCGTCGAGGGCGGCGGCGGACGCATCATCAACATCTCCTCGGTCGAGGGCAAGATGGGCAACAAGCCCGCGGTGAGCCACTACATCACCAACAAGCACGCCATCAACGGGCTGACGAAGGCCGTCGCGTTCGAGTATGGACCTCAGGGCATCACCTGCAACGCCATCTGCCCCGGCGCGGTGGAGACGGACATGATGAAGGGCGCGGGGCCGGTGGCCGCGGAGAGCATGGGCATCACCTACGAGCAGTTCCTCGAGGGATACTCGAAGGAAGCGATGATCGACCGCATCAACACGGTCGAGGAGGTGGCGGCCTGCGCGGTCTGGCTCGCCAGTGACCACGGCGGTGGTGTCACCGGCGCCCTCATCAACGTCGACGGCGGCACCTCCCCCTGGTAGGTCAGGCGCACCGAACCAGAGCCCCGCCGGTACGAGAGGAACGTCCGTGGACCGCTGGATCACCGACTCGGAGCGATGGGACCGCCTGCCCTACTACACGCGTGCCAACGCCGGTGAGGTGCTGCCGGACCCGTGCAGCCCGCTCGGCTGGTCGCTGGTGTTCGAGGAGGGGCTGCTCAAGGGGTGGCTGCGCGGCTTCGTCGAGTTCGGCGTCTACGCCGACGGCGAGCTGCCCGACGACCCGCCTCCCGTGGCCGGCCTGTTCGGCGGCTACTTCTACCTGAACCTCTCCCACATGCGCCTCATGGGTCTGCGCATGGGCATGACCGTTGAGCAGTTCGACGCCGCCCTGCTTGGCTCGCACCCCGACGCCCCGCCGTACGACCCGCACCCCGGCGACGAGGACCTGGAGTGCTCGGCGCGGGCGGCGGCGACCATCGGCGAGATCCTGCAGCGGACCGACTTCCCCGAGATCGACGAGGACAGCATCCGCGTGCGCGCCCTGCGTCGCAACCGGCCCGACCTGCGGTCGCTGTCCGACGAGCAGCTGCTGGCCCACGCCCGGTCCTTCCTGGGCGAGCTCGACAACGCCTTCGCCCGCCACGACTACTCCTCGCTCGGCTCGACGGTGGGGCAGGCGATGCTGTCCCAGCTGTGCGCCGACGCCGGCCGGAGCGACCTCCTGCTGGAGCTCATCTCCGGCCTGGGGGACGTCGAGTCGGCGTCGCCCTCCTCCGGGCTCTGGGACCTGTCGCGCACCGTCAACGCGTCGTCCGAGCTGCGTGCGCTGTTCGACCAGGGGGCCGCAGCCGTCGCCGCTGCCCTTCCCGGCGCCGACAGCGGCGACCTGCCCCACTTCCGCTGGGCGTTCGACGGCTTCCTCTCCGAGTACGGCATGCGCGGGCCGAACGAGTGGGACATCCGGGCCCGCTCCTGGGACGCCGACCCGGTGCAGGCGCTGGCGCACGTCGACACGCTCCGGCACGGCGGTGACGAGGGCTCGCCCAAGGCCCGCGCCGAGCGGCTGATGTCGCGCCGGCAGAGCGCCGCCGAGGAGCTGCGGCAGGCGCTCGCCGGGGATGCCGAGAAGCTGGCGACGCTGGAGCTCGGCCTGCGCTCGGCGAAGGACATGATCCCACTGCGCGAGCAGACGAAGGCCAACGCGGTCGTGGTGGTCAACGAGGTGCGCTTGGCGGTGCGCGAGCTGGGCCGGCGTGGGGTCGAGGCGGGCCGGCTGGTGGAGCCCGAGGACGTCATGATGCTGCTGTCGAGCGAGTTCGACGCGTACGTCGCAGACCCGGACGCCCACACGGCCATCATCCGCGAGCGGCTGACCGGCTACCGCTCGCTGTTCGACGTCGAGCCGCCGTTCATCCTCGCCGACGAGGTCCCGCCGCTGACGCAGTGGCGGCGCCGGGTGCGCGAGCGGGAGAACGCCGCGACAGAGGGCACCGTGCTGACCGGGGTCGGCGGCAGCGCCGGCACCTGCACGGGACGGGCCCGCGTCATCAAGGACCTCGCTGACGCGGTGGCGCTGGAGCCCGGCGAGATCATGGTCGCACCGCTGACAGATGCCGCGTGGACGCCGCTGTTCCTGGTCGCTGGCGCGGTCGTGGTCGACATGGGCGCGCTCAACAGCCATGCCGTAGTCGTGTCGCGCGAGGTCGGCCTTCCCTGCGTCCTGTCGGTGACCGACGCGACGTCCGTCCTCACGGACGGAATGCTCCTGACCGTCGACGGGACGGCGGGCACGGTGACCGTCGTCGCGGTTCCGGCCCTCGCCTGATGAGCGACGCGCGGGTCCGGGAGCAGGTGCTCGACGTGCTCGGCCGGTTCGCCCACGGCCTCGACGGTCGCGACTGGGCGCTGTACCGGTCGGTCTTCACCGCCGAGGTGGACATCGACTACTCGTCGTACCGCCCGGGTTCGATAGGGCGCATGCCGGCCGACGCGTGGGTCGACCGGGCGCGGCGGCTGTTCCCGGGCCTGGACGCGTCTCAGCACGTGCTGAGCAACGCCTGGCTGCAGTCCGCTGCGGACGGGGAGGCTGCTGTCCGCAGCACCGTGCAGGCCGACCACTTCCTGGACGGCGCGCGCTACACGCTCGGCGGCCACTACGTACACCGGCTGCAGCGCGACGGGGACGACTGGTCCATCACGGGCGTGACGCTGACCATGACCTGGCAGGACGGTGACCGGGCCCTGCTGGCCGCGGCAGCCGCCCGCGTCCCTGCGCTGTGACTCCGCCGGCAGCCGGGACGCTGGTCAGCCGGCCGGCACGACCCCGCCGTCCACGGCCAGAACCTGCCCGTTGACGTACGCCGCCGGACTCGCAAGGAACCTCACCATGGCGACCACCTCCTCCGAGGACGCCGGTCGGCCCGCGGCGAGCCCCGTCAGCAGGGCGGCGTGACGGTCCGGCGGTATTGCGCCCGGCGACCAGCTCGGTGTCGGCCGTGTAGCCCGGCGCCACCACGTTGGCGGTGGTGCGGGAGGGGCCGAGGCGTGCCGCCAGCGACAGCACCCAGCCGTTCAGCGCGGCTTTCGCCGCGACATACGCCGGAGTCGCACCACCGGTGGTTGCGGCCTTGGACCCCACGAGAACGACCCGACCGCCAGAGTGCGGGAGCAGCGGCTCGAGCGCTGCAGTGAGCAGGACGGCGGACAGCAGGTTGGCGCGGTAAGGCCTTGAGCCAGAAGTCCGTGAGCTGTTCAGCGGTGCCTCCGCAGGCATGCGGGACGCCGGGGCCCGGCGTTAGCGACGATCACGTCCACCACGGGGTGCTGCGTGGCGAGGACCGCGGCGCACCTCTGGACGTCCGCCGGCTCGGCGACGTCGCAGCGCAGCGCCGTGACGTGGCCGTCCCGCAGGTCGGTGGCGAGGGCTGCCACGGCCCGGTCGAGGACCTCGGGGCGGCCGCCGAGCAGCACGACGTCAAGACCGTCGGCCAGCAGGCCGGCCGCGACCGCTCGGCCGATCCCAGTGCCGCCGCCGGACATCACGGCCACCCGCCTCCAGCCGGCCCTGTCGCTCACCGCGTCACCATAGGTCCCTTGGCGTCAGGTCCGCGGCAGTGACGACGACGAGGTCAGCCGCCGGCGATCCGCTCCGCCAGCACGGCGGTCTCGTCGAGGAACCTGCGGCGGCCGAGGCCAGTCACGGACTCGTCCTCGGTCAGCCAACACGACGCCGCCGTCTCGATCAGGGAGAGCAGGCCGGTGGCGACCACGGAGGCCTCCGCCACCCCGGCTTGGGGCCGGGCCGCTTTGGCGGCCCGGATCAGGACGGCGATGAGCTCGCCCCGCAGCTCCCGGCGGAGCTGCTCCACCACGAGGCTGACGCCTGCGGAGGTCACGAACCACACGGTGGCGTCGTCACGCCGCTCGTCGAGCCACGCCAGGAGGCGCACCGGCAGCTCGCCGACGGAGGTGCCGTCGGCCGCCAGCTCGTGCTGCAGCCGGCGCGTCTCCACCACCAGAGCCTCGCCGAACCCGCGGAGGCCCTCGAGCAGGATGTTGTCCTTGGAGGCGAAGTGGTAGTATACGGCGGCCGATGTCATGCCCGCCGCCTCGGCGATCTCCGCCACCGTCACAGCGTCCGAGGGCGATGCGGCGAACAACCGCATCGCCGACCGGACGACGGCGGTACGACGTGAAGGGCGGTGTGCCGGACGTTTCCGTGGCGTCGTCACAGGAACACCGTAGTGGTCCGGGAACGTCCAGCACCCCGGCGCTCAGGAGTCGACGAGGGGGACGGATGCCCAATCGCGTGGAGACGCCGGAGGCCGCCGCCAAGCTGCCGGCCCACCGCCCCTCCCGGCGCAAGGTAATAGTCGACGCGGCGATCAAGGTCTTCTCCCGG
>JAABVA010003774.1_pt1 | contig 14250 bp, 19 predicted proteins | sample 5560331 | NCBI WGS metagenome assembly JAABVA01 (sample SAMN12812661, study PRJNA571458) | rock metagenome | isolation source: Antarctica rocks | place: Antarctica: Victoria Land, Mt New Zealand sud | collected 2016-01-07 | reverse complement strand
GGTTGACTGTCCAAAAACCCCTCTCCTGAGAGGACCTCAGCGCCCCGGCACAACACACCACCGCCCCAATCACGTCTTCTACTAACAATCGCATCCCGGCCAAAAGCTATTTCAACAAGCTCCTAGCAAGTCGGGAGCGTTCCATGGTGGCATGAGGACATTACCTGTACTCCTTGCGTATGTAGACTTTCAAGACGCGATTTGGCCCGTCCCGAGTGATCTCTCCCGTAGCTTCTTCTCGAGTTTCATGACCGTAGATCTTGACAGCCCAGTCGAGAGGTTTCCTGCGTCCCCATGGACGGACGTCCGCGATAATGTAACCCTCCTTCTTCAGCTTGTACGTGGGATTCTGAGGAGCTCGCGCCCCTAAGAGCGTAGCGCGTACGTGCTCTAAAGTGAGATGTTGCGCAACATCTCGAGCTGATGTTCTCAGGTAGTAGATGTGCTGAGGACCATTTTCTTCCGCCTCTCGGAGCAGGTCGCGAAGACGTTCGAATGGCTTCGGAACGCGTCCCGCAGATTCGTTTCGACCAGTTCCTCCTTACTAGAGGCACTGACTTTAACGTCTTTGTTCCCGGTTGCGATCCGTAGCACACGCTTGATGCGCTCAGCTGTACAGTGCTCCTTGATCAAGGCGAGCAGTTCGTCGAACTCTGCCACAGACCGCTCCATCTCGTTTCAGGTGTCGTCAAATTCTACAAGGCGCAAGCCTGGGTACGGATGTCGGACCCACATCGGTCAAGGATCTAGTGTCCCTTCTCCCGCCGTCCATTGCCCCGGTCAGGAGTAGATTGGCTCGAGATGGGCTTGCTCTGCTGCAAAAAGGGCGTTTTCTGTGTTTAACTCCCGGTGGCTCCACCCCACCGGAAGGGTTTACATCTGCCTTACCTCATGAGGTAGAGCGGAGCTGTAATCCACCGCAAGGGCAAATGGATTGCAAGGTTGAAGCTGATGCTGAGACGTAGCATAGCCTCTTCCTCCTTTCAACGAGAGATGACGGCCCTGTTGACGCAGGGCCGTGTTGCTTTGGCAACCTCGGTTTTGCTCCTGCATGACCAATCGCGCATCTGTGAAGCCCCGTTGAGAGAGCAGCTCCAGTTTAGTGTGTGAAGCGAAGCGAAAGCTTACAACAGGGGGGGAACTGTCGGCTTCGTTGAGTTCGAGATACATTCTGAAAGGTGCGTCTATCTCGTAACGGGGCTCTACGCCTTCGGCATCCGCAAACTTGGTAGCCAACTGCCGGTTCTTTTGACGTTCCTTCTTCTCGTCAGAATAGGCGAACTTGCCGGCCGCAACCTCCACTCCGAAGAACGTCAGCCCTACAATCTGACCGATCACGTGGTCAACTCGTTCAGCTTCAATCCCTGCTTTGGATACGCGTTTACGAACTGAGGTCTCATCGAGAATCGACTTCTCTCCGACGAACTCAAGAAGCACGTTGTCTAAACCGGCTATGACACTGTTGTTCTCTACGAGGATCGAGTCCCACGCATATTGCGACTATTGGAGCTCGGCATCAGTGATGTCCTTTTGCTCTACTCTGTCGTGTTTGCGGTTGACGGCGTTAGAGACAGCCGCTTTTACGAGATAGACAATGTCTCGAGGTCGCGGAAGGATACGGCTAACGAGGTAATCTCGTGTGGGAACGCCGCGCACGTCGGAGCAGAACTACCTTCTCCACATTGTTGCTGGATCGCTCGCGGGGCCGTGTGATGCGGTGTACCGTTCCTCTATGATCCGGAGTAGCAGCTCAGGGTCTTTCCACGTCAAGCGTGTGTGCGAAATTTTGCCTGGTTCATCCGCAGCTTCGGTGATGCGATTGAAGATATCGCTGCGAAGGAAAATAGCGCTGCTGAACCGTGTCATGTTGCGGTTGCGTTCGCCGTGTTTCAGCTCCTCCCCGACACGCTCCGCGGCAGTAAGGAGCCCTAGCAGAAAATCTGTGAGGTGGTCGGTATCAGCTCTACGAGTCCAGGGTTTGTCAAGGTTGTCAATGAGGAGCAACACCTGGGCTTTTTTGCTAAGCACCTCGCTGAGGACAGTTCTTAGTCGGCTCAGTACGGTATTCTGCAGAGCCTCCGAGATGCCCTGCCTGAACTTTTCGGCTGAACCTTCAGCATTGACGCTGAGTAATGTGTCGACCACGGTCTCTAAGCGTGTTGTGAAGTCCCCGGCGAAGGCTCTCTCGTGTTCATGGATGAGATCGATGAGGCGAGCATTTACGGGATCGCTCCCAAGCCAAGGTGAGACATGTTCGATCTGATGGGCAGCGGTGAGCGCAATCTCGGTGTAGAGGATGTATTTGCAAAGGCTTTCGATGACATAGCCCTTGCGATCGGCCACCTTGTAACTGCCAAAAGCCGCGACAGTGCGTCCATCTCGTATCCGACGGGTTTTAGCACACAAGCAAGATTGTTGGCTTCACCTCCTACCTCTCTCTGTGCCTCTATGAGGCTTGCGGTCTTTCCTGTCCCTTTGCGACCGACAGAGATGGTCTGCGTTCCGTTGATTATGTCCATGTGGGCAGTTGTCTCGACAAATAATCGGGAAGACGATCAGCCTCGTTTTCGGCCACGTACTCACCAAATTGTTGGTGGAAGTCGCGGAGTTCCGTCGCTAATTTGACGGCGCCCAAATGCGCTGACGCGGCATTCACCGCGATGCCAATCCCCTCCGAGATCTCCTGGACCCATGCTTCGGTCAATTTAGCCGCCTGTACGGGTGTCGTGTAGTAGCGCATCTGTTCCCGATAGTCCATGGGGGCCAAGAGTTCGTTCATCTCGGAAAGCATTAGCAGTCGCCGGTCGAACCCATTATCCAGGCCGCTGACCAGCGCATACCGAGCGTTTGTAATTTTGCTGCCCTCTCGCTGATTGCTGAGAAAGTGCGCCAGAACACCTGGAGAGGGGAGCGCCTTTTGCCCTTACCAATAGAGAGGTTGCACTGACGACTCTCGCGGATCGTCGAGAATGGGTTTTGGCGTTAGCGTGTCCAGCACCCTGCTGACACGAACGCTGCCCTCGGTGTCGTGCCGATTTTTGAGGTAAAGCAGTGGCTCAGACTCGTTGGTCGGCATCAGCAAGGGTTCTATTGCTTTTCGAAAGAATGGTGTCTTCTAACGTCAGATGCGGGTTGTCTGCGAAGAAGCCTCGGATGATCTGCTCAGCGTTCGTGTAGGACCGGTACCCGATAGTCGTGAGTAGCTGAAGCTGGTTGAACTCAGATTTCGAATCAACGTAGCTGTCATCGCGCACCAGCCACACTCGCTTGTCGCATGCGATGGCGAACCCAATCTCGTACATGACGTTGGGGTTGATGGTGGTGATGTCGGCACAGAAGAAGTCAGACTCGTCAATCTTTTCGCAGACCTCATGGACGATGTAGCGCCCACCAATGTTGAGTGACTCCCAGCTTATGAGCTCTACCTGCTGACTCTTGTTGATCGACTCGATAGCGGCGCGGATAGTGGACGGATCGAGTGAGGCAGGATCGCGTAAGCGAAGAAGCCGACGAGTTTCTTTGGTTCGTTGGAAGTTGGCATCGTGGTAAGACCTTCGTCATGTTAGACGAGGGAACTTTCCTCGGCTACGGTGTGCGCTAGGCTAATGGGATGGTCCGTCGTCTTCAACTCAGATGTGGCAGGATGAAGGCGAGCACAGGAGGATTCTCCCATGAAGGTCCACGTTTGCGGGATTGAAGCCCGCCTGCGGGCAGACCTCCAGCATGGCGGCTTGGGCCCGGAGAACCGCCCGAATGACCGAAGCAGATACCGCTAGGTTCATGCTCGATTCCAAAACCGATACCGTAGCGGTCGCCGCCTCCCCGTGCGTTGTTCGGTGTTAGCAGAAGTTGAGTGTCTTGGGCACTCAGAAGCTTGTGATGTTGGAGTGCATCTGCAAAGCGCAGGAGATCACCGGCGGTGGTGTACCCGCCACCTGCAGACGCACCTCGATATGGAAGATAGGCGTCGTTGGGTGCCACGGCTCTCCGCCTTCTTGCGTATAGCCGATCGCGCGCCTGGGTACTGCTACATCCTCCCGTTCAGAGCCGGTGGAAGTCATACGGCCGCCGTATAAACGTGATCCTGGACGTACTGGTAATAGCTCTGCCCGCTGACGCGGTCGATGATGGCACCCAGGATGAGAAAGCCGTAATTGCTGTACTCAAAGGGTGTGCCGGGCGCAAAGCGCAATGGCCGTGGTCCAAAGAGCGCCACGAAATCCTCGTGGGTACGCAGCGTCTTCCGATGCACATCGAAGTCGGGTCCAAAGAAATCTCGGTACCACCCGTATGTGTAAGAAGGTGTCGTACCGTGACGCGGGTAGCGACATCCTGGTCGGGGTAGTCCGGCAGATAGCGCCCAATAGGCGCATCGAGTTGCAATTTGCCCGCGGCGACAAGCTGCAGCGTTGCCACCGCTGTAAACATCTCGTTCATCCATCCGATGCGAAAGCGCGTGTCCATCGTGTTGGCGATGTGCCGGGTGCGGTCGGCCTCGCCGAGCACATCGGAGTACACGGTGCGGCCGTCGTGCTGAATCAGCATCACGCCCGCGAACTGACCGGCATCCGCCAACGCGTGCAGCTGAGTGCGGGCTTGGGCGATCACTTCCACATCGGTCAGAGAGCCATAAGGAAACTCGGCTGGTCGCTCGATAGGTCCCATGCGCAGCTGCACGATCCGGTCCGGCTCATCCGGTTCTACTTCAAGGCTGATGCGTGCGAACTGATCGGAATTGTGCTCCTGCACCAGCATAGTTGCTTGTGTCGGCGTATCTTCCTCCAGCTTGCGTAATCGAGCCCTCCTGTACGGTGACGGAAAAACTCTCTTCCCAAAGGAACATCAGGCGGCACGCTGACGAAGCTTGCGATGTAAACCGCATGGATGGCCTTCCAATCGTTGACGTCAAATAGTTCGACGAGCTGCACCAGCCGCTTCGCTGCCACTCCCTGCGGTGTCAACGTCTGCGCCGACACCTGAGGCACAAGCACAGCCATAAGCCCCAGGCCTCGCACAACCCGCAGCAAGTCATGGGGACCGAGTAGCCGCGTTCCATACCGGCCACGATTGCTTAGGTGGCGTCCGCGGGGGAGCAGACCGATGGCAGCGAACAAGCCAAGGAACAGCAATGCGCTGAAGCGGGAGTGCGAAATCGGATAGTAGAAGTCGGCACGTGAGAGCATGCGAAGATCGCGCTGCATGGCACCGAGCCGCAGCATCGTCTCTACAGAAACCACGCAGCAGCCAATGGAGAGGGAGAGCAGTATCCGCACCAAACTCACGCGCTGGCGCCGTAGAAGCAGGAAGACGAAGACGCCGATCCAGACGAAGAGCACCGCGGAAGCAGACCTACAGCGATCTCCAGTACAGCTGACCCCGGCCACACTGTGGTACTGCTATAGCCCGTGAGCAGGCGCGTGGCCGAAGGCGCATACAACCACTGCCACAACGGATGCAGGAAGGCGAAAACGATGCAGTACTACAACGGGAACAGCAAGGCAGGGAAACGCAACTCGACGGACGAGGCCACTCTCCGCAGCGCCTGAGCGAAGCACCAGCAACGGCTGCGGCCGTTGGCGAAAGTCTCCCGGAGATCTCCCGCAAAGGCTTCCCCCGAAGATCCAGCACCATTGCGCTCCACGAGCCACATAGCGATTCGAATTACGACATCTGTCTTCATGCTCGACTCTTTCGTAGAGCTTTGCCAAACGCTGGCACGTCCTGCCACAGGCTGTTAAGCAGCGTGCGCGTAGCGTCGATGGCGCGTACGCCCTGTGGTGTGACTCGTGTAAAGCGCTTTGCTGGGCCGCCGCGCTCGGCGGTTGGTTCGCCCATGCGACTGGTTACAAGACCACGCTTCTCGAGCCTCCCAAGGGTCTTGTAGACGCTGGCTAGCGCTGCCGCCCGTCCCGTCATCGATGTGAGTTCGCGGCAGAGCGGCACACCGTATGCTTCCTCGCCGAGGTGAAGAATCGCACGGAGGGTCATCAGTTCGGTATCGTTCAACGGGATCGTCGCTATTTCTTTTCCTATAGAGAAGAAAGGAGAGGCTGGCAAGCTCTGATCTCGAACATTAGCCTGAAGAAGCTCATCCTGCAGGATTGCTTCTGAAAACCTCTTCGCGCGACTGAGGTGTTACCTCCTGCCGGCTTAACAAGACCCTGGCCGCTTTGAACCCTGGCGATCCCGATACATCTCCATCGGTCGCCCTCCCATGTTCCCGTTGCGGCATTAAGACCATGGGAGGCCGAGTGATGAAGACAGACGTGCGAAGATATTTGTCCAGCGTCGCAGGTTTTTTAGAAGCTGACTCGCAACGTCAACTGGCCGACCCTCGGGCTATTCTGAGTCCCGCCGATGAGTCCAAACGCTGTGGTGTTCGGCGATTGGTTAGGCGTTCCCAAGCGGTGTTGGTTGAAGGCGTTGAAGAACTCCACACGAAACTCTGCTGTTGCGCGATCCGCGACGGAAGTCCGCTTGATGAAGCTGAAGTCGGAGTCCGGCGATACGGGATAGCGAATCGAGCCAACGTTTCTGGGAAGAGTCCCGTACTGGTACCCTCCACCAGCAGCAACACGTGCATTATTATTCGGGTCGATAAACGCCGCTGCGTTCAGATAGGCGTCAGTCAGCGGATTGAAGCGTCCGGAGAGTTTAGCTGCCGAATAGACGGGTACTCCAGGATTGAGACTGAAACGGAAACAAGGACTGTCCCCTGGTAGCCCAGTTGCACAGCCAAAAGTCGCGGGAGTACCACTCTGCAGATGATGAATCCCCCCGATTTCCCATCCTCCAACGAATGCATTCAGCACCCCACCGCGATTGAGGAACGCTTTTTGCTTCCCAAACGGCAGCTCATAGACGTAGCTCAAGGCGAAGACATGCGGGTAATCGAGAGCCGAGACAGACTTTTCTCCCCTGAGATGGAAGGGGTTTTGAGAACCACCAGCCAATTGACCGATCAAGGTCGTATCCGCGTCCGTTAACGTTTTCGACCACGTGTAAGACGCAAGTACTGACAGTCCATTTGTGAAGCTGCGTTGGGCCTTTGCATAAAGAGCGTTGTAGCTCGATTGTCCGACATTTTCGTTCGAGGTGATGATGGAACCGATTTGCGGAAAGGGTTCTAATGCCTGTGCCAGGGTTCCAGTAAAGCTGGAATAGGGAATATTCTGTCCCCTCAACGTAGTTTGTGTTGGCGAAAAGGATTGGCTGAGCTGTGGTCCAAGGCCGTAATACTGCGTGGGCAGACAATCCGGGCATAGGAGGTTGGCACTGAGATGGGTGCTCCGATTGCCTACATAAGCTAGGCTCACTACAAAGCCTTGCGGCAGCTCCTGCTGCACTTCCAAACCATAGTTCTGGACCATTGCTGGCCTTCCGTACGAGCGAGCGGTGTAAAACGGTGACCCGCCGGTATTATCCAGCTGGAAGGGGTTCAGGTTTACGCCCGTGGTGAATGCCGGAAAGCCTGCATCGAGGGAGAACGGTGCAGTGAAGCCTCCTACCCCTAAAGAATCCGTGAAGTTAGGATCATTAGAAAAGCCGGGTTCGCCGTTGATTGGAAAGTTCATCGGCGTTGCACCGTAGATAATTCCGTAATTCCCACGGAGAACAGTTGCTCCGCGCCAGACCTTCGGAGCCCACGCAAATCCCAACCGAGGTGCAATATCCTTGTAATATGTATCAGCCAACCTGCTGCTCAGACCTGAACGGCCTGGCCCTGACCCTGAAAAGACAAGTCCTCCCCGAACGCCACGATTAGTGTCAGGAAGGTTTGGATCCCAATTGTTTACATTGTTATGCTTCTCAACAAAAGGAAGATCAACATCATAACGAAGTCCCAGGTTCAGTGTCAGGGAAGGGATTGGCTTGTAATCGTCCTGCACGTACACAGCGGCGTATTCCTGTATCCGTTGCGGAACGACTGCTGCGACAGAGGCGTTAGCACCTCCAACCTGGCCCAACAGGAAGCTGGCAAAACCATTGCCGCTTTCCGTCGTGAATGTATTCGTGCCCGCTGTTTCGCCACGACCGAAGTTGTAATTGCCGGACTCAAAAAGTTGGAAATTGCGAGTGAACTGCTGGTAGCGCACGTCCGCCCCAATATTCACAGTGTGTTTGCCAAACGTGTGCAGGACATTGTCAGCAAGTTCAACGTGGTTTTGATAGTCCTCATATTGGAGCCAGCTTCCCAGACCGATATAGTTCTCACCCCAATTGAAAGTAGGAAACAGTGTCCCTCCAAGGTTGTTGCCCAAACCGAGAAGTCTGCTGTAGTCAAGGTGATTGAAGGAGGCCGGCGCTTGAGGAAAATTTGTGTAGCGATATAAGCTGAGAACTACGTGATTGAAGGTTTTTGCTGAGAACGAATGGTGGTAACCGAAGTGCGCATCATGCAGGAATGTTGTTTGTGTTAGAGCAACGGCTGGAGTTCCGGGACCAGGAATGACCTCGCCACTGTTTGTCTGTTGAAATCGATGTGGGTTATAGGATGCGAAAATCTTGTTGGCTTCATTAAAACTATGGTCGATGCGGATTGTCTCGCTCGTAGTCAAGATCGGGTGAGCGTTCGGAAAAGCATAGTTCTGCGTTAGGGCGCTGTTCTGCGGAAGCGGCATATACCTTAGCGCGTTCTGAGCTACGGTGCTGAAACGCGCCGGATCGATCTGATTCAACTGGCCGTTATACGAGAACGGCGTTCGGCAATACGTATTCCCCACCTTTGTCGTCGTCGCCGGGTCAAAGATTTCTCCTTGATAAATAGGCTGGCCATTGCACGGATTCGTGCCTATCACGATGTTGGTCAGCGTTGCAGAGAAGTCTCCGCTGCGGTTCGCAAGCGTTGGGACCGTGCTGATCGCGACATTGCCGAGGTTTTGGCGATACTGCTCCCATGAAACAAAACCAAACGTTCGGTTGTGGCCATTGTAGAAGTGGGGAATGCTGATAGGGCCGCCCAAAGTGAGGCCATATTCGTTCTTCATATCGACGGGTCTTTTGAACAATCTGGCATTCGCTGGATTTGCCGCCGCCTCCAGATTGTTGAACCAGTTATTCGCGTTCAACGCCGTCTTATGGTAAATATCGTAAACTGTGCCGCGGTATTGATTGGTGCCAGACCTGGTGCCAAAGTTCGTAATGCCGCCCGTCGTTCTGCCATATTGAGCAGGATATCCGGCTTGCAGAATGGTAAATTCGTGCACCGCGTCGACTGATGGCGTGTAGGCGGCGTCATCAAAGTTCGCGCCGGTAACTGTGTCGATGGAACCGCCGTCCACTTCAACCGAAGAACCTGTGGCCTGCCCTCCTGCGATCTATTGATATTCTCGCCACCCACAACGCCTGGAGTCAGGAACATGAAGTCAATCACGGAACGCATTTCACCTGAACCCACGGAAAGAGGTAGGTCGTCGACGAGCTTTGGTCCAACCGACGTTCCGATATCCGAGCTCTCGGTCTGGATTCCCGTACCAGAAGCCGTAACGGTAACTAATTCCGTGATATCTCCTACCTGTAACTGAACAGCCTGAGCGGTGGTGGTGCTGATAATGACGGCGACGTTGTCCACCTTGAAGCTTTTAAAGGTAATTATATAGTTGACTCAGTAGCCCCTTTCCTCTATTCTTTGTCTATGAGCAGCCCACGGACCCTCCAAGAAGCCATCATTTACTTCGCAGACGCCGATACTTGCCTCAAGTTCTTCGCTGCGGAGCGTTGGCCGAACGGCGTGATCTGCCCCACTTGTGGGAGCAAGGAAGTGAAGTTTATCCCCACCCGCAAGCTTTGGGAGTGCAAGCACAAGCACTCCCGTAAGCAGTTCTCTATCAAGGTCGGAACCATCTTCGAGGACTCCCCGCTTGGTCTGGACAAGTGGCTTCCCGCCGTTTGGATCATCACTTCTGCGAAGAACGGCGTTAGCTCCTGCGAACTCGCCCGTTCGCTTGGTATCACTCAGAAGTCGGCATGGTTCATGCTGCACCGCATCCGTCTCGCCATGCAGAGTGGTTCCCTGATGAAGATCGGCGGGAACGGAAGCGAGGTCGAAGCGGACGAGACCTTCATTGGCGGCAAAGCCCGCAACATGCACTTGAACGTCAAGGCTCGCCGGATCACCGGCACCGGAACCAAAGACAAGATCGCCGTCATGGGCATCCTTGAGCGTGGAGGGGAGGTCCGCACCACCGTCGTCCCCAGCCGTCGCAAGCATGTCCTTCAGGCCGAGGTCCGCAAGCACGTTGAGGCAGGTGCGGCCCTCTACACCGATTACCTGCTCAGTTATGAGGGGCTTGCCTCCGACTACGCCCATCAGGTGGTCGATCACGCTGTCGAGTACGTCAATGGTCGCATCCACACAAACGGCCTTGAGAACTTCTGGTCGCTGCTGAAGCGCGGCATCGGTGGAACCTACGTGAGTGTCGAGCCTTTCCATCTTTTTCGCTACCTCGATGAACAAACCTTCCGTTACAACAACCGCAAGAACATAACCGACGCCGACCGCTTCGCTCTCGCCCTATCCCAAGTGGCTGGGAAACGCCTTACTTACGCCGAAGTCACCGGCAAAGTGGGAGAAACGATCAACTAAGCATCGCGGCCGGAAGCAACGCGGGCCTAAGCGAAGGGATTGAAGGGAGTGCTTACGTCCGCAGAATACGATGACCTTATTGAGCAGATGGAATCATTCCGCAAAGCTCTCGCAGCACTGCTAGCTGACATGGATGCCGAAATCGAAGCACTGCAGCAAACTGTCCTTACGGGCAAGCCGGTGTCTCTTGAACGCATTCAGAATTATCGAGATGCTGTTCGGAAGAGCGGCAATACGTTTGAGAAGCATAAGCTTGATCGGCTTCCAGAGTTTCGGAAAAAGCCTTGAGCCGATCCGTAAAAAGGTCAAACAGCGATTCGTATTTCTTTGACTCCTCTTGCATTTCAGGCACACTCCATGCGAAGATTCGCGTGGAACCGCTGAACCAAGACCCCGCCCGTCATGGCGGGTTTACTTTTAAGCTTCTGGTGGGAATGGGATGCGTGCTATCCCATCAGGATAGTTATGGCTTGACTGTAACCCCAGCAAGTCAATTTCTACAAATCCCAAACTCCTCATTTCTGGAATGCGAGGCTTCATTTCCTGCAGAGCAGAGCGGTCTACATCCTCAACCGTCGCCCCAGTCATGAAGATGCGAAGACAATCGTGCTCCCCGTGGTTTAGGCACAGGAACGGGCATCCAGGTCGCATCGCGAACGTCGTAACCGACCAGCCGTCATGCTCGATCTCGGCGGCGAATTGCTGGGCGTAGCGGTGAGCTTTGCGCTCAGGGTGCTTATCCGCAGCCCGCGCCGTTGCAAGCATCAGGAACGGAAGCAGGAGAATGAGTGCCGTCTTCGCCTTGCGTCCTCTGACTTTGGATCCGGCCTTTCGCTCCTCCTCGCGCTCTTTCTTCTCTTGCTCCATCGCAGCCTTCACAATCTTTGGATCGGCTCTAAGAATCTTCTTTATGCCGCTCCTGAATGAGGCGAACTCTGTCTCCGGTTTCATACCACCTCCAACTTATGCTACCTTTCTCATGAAAAACCAATGGATAACTACAACGCAATGCGATACATAGGCACTCTCATGTTTTTCTGCGTCAGTATGTCTGTTTTTGCCGTTATCCTCAACACGTCTAGCCCCAAGCCCAATCAGCTTCATCTATCGGGGCACCAAAAGATAGGCATCGCGTTCATTGGATCGTTGGTGCTCTCGGTTCTCTTCTGGCGAGTTGCGCGCTAGAATCCTGCTGACTTGTACCAGAATCCCCCACAGCAATACGATTACTGATAGCAATAACCAAAACACGAGGTGCTCGAAATCGTTCATCTTTTATATTCCTCCGCTGCGCCGTTTAGCCGTCCAGTCGATGAACCGGAATGCTGTAGTTAAGCTGTGCTGTAGTTTGTAGCGTTCAAGCCAAGCGTTATAGTTTTCTTGGTCTACTCCTGCATCCTGTTCTAAGGAACGTATTTGATCTCGCAGAGACTCGAACCAGATCTTACCAATCGCGTCGATTTTAAAGCGTTCGGTACCGTATAGCGCCATCCAGGACTTGCGCGGTGGCCGTCTCACCGGACCGATCTGATTGTCCAGAGCCTTCATTGTTTCCCTGGCCATAAGGTCCGCAACTTGCACCTTCGGCTCATCTCGAGAAAACGCAAATGTGATGTTCCTGAACAACCTGTTGGATTCTTCCCTACGTCGAAACATATCGTAGAGAAAACCTGCGTTGTATTCGCTCTCTTGCCGAGAGTCGAACACAAACCTTACCGTTTCGTCATATGCGTCTCCGAACCGGGTCATAGATTCAAGGACTTCTGAAAATCCTCTGTAGTAGGCAAGGTTAGAAGCATGGGGCGATGCGGGGAACACAACCTTTTGAGAAATAAAATCTACGGCGAATCCAAATCCACACAAACCGCTATGGGCCAACATGCCAACCAAATCGCGATAAAGGGTCTGATTTCTCTCGTGGGGACTGTTCTTATAATCGCCGTGGTCGCTTTCGCAGTCGTTAGCATGGAACGGCACTCCTTCGGTCCTGATTACCCAAGCCGTTTCGAGCCTCGTCCACATCTCATCCGTACCGATAAGACCAGCGACAGCAAAGACCCGCTGCTTTGTCTCGTCCGAACTCTCATCCCCGAAGCAACTAAGCATGGTAGCAATTCTCCGTTGACTCGCATCCCCATGCTCATGCTTTGGAGCTACTGAGTCAACTATATAATTGCCCTTTTAAAGCCTGATTCCGCAGCGGACACGGAGTATTTGCCGGGATTCAAGGCATCGACTCTGTAACTTCCGGCGCTGCTACTCTGTCTGACCTGGACGACTCCAGTCTCGATGTTGGTGACGGTCACAGCCGCACCCGCAATCGGGCGGCCCTGCGGGTCAAGAACGCTTCCTGAAATGGCCCCTGCACTCGTCTGCGCGAGAAGCGCCGGGGAAAAGATCATGAGCGCAAACGCCGCTATGACGACCCCAACGACGCCTGCACCCTTTCGCCTGATGCGATCCATCATCGTGAGCCTGCGGCTTGCCGTACCGGATCGAACTCTGTTGCTTGTCATTATCTGTCCTCTCGAAAGGAAAATGCGGTTGTAGCTGTCTGAACTCTTGAACTCGGCCCATGAAGTGAAACGTGGCAGAAGTGTGTTTCCCAGATGAAACGGCACCGCGCCTCCCCTTTGAACAAACAGTTGATGGATGGCTGTGCCCTGGGGCTTTATCCTGCGTTTTAGGTGTGGGAATTATTTCTGTATTGCAATGATGTTTCCCGGAAAGAACTGTACGCACTGTGATCTTTCTTTGTCAACGGCTGGTTTGAGGAGGGCTAATCGGGCCATCACTCCACATAGCATCGGCAGCGCGGTAAGGATGGGCCTGCGAAGAGTCGTTGACAGCGGACATAGGAACGGTTGATTTCGGTCAGCGGACAGTGGCCGTATCAATGGCCTCGTAGTGGTAACGAGCGCGCCTGTCTGGGGCGCGATCGCCCTGTAGAAAGTCTTCTATAGGGCCAGCCCCGCGGTGTTGTCCACCCATTGAAAATCCAGAGACACCCGCCCGGGGGGCTGCTGTATAAGCGCGCGCGGGATCGCCACCATCAGTTCGTTTCCCTGCACGTGCATTGAAATCGCCGACGGCGGGGACAGCTTGCGTTCGGAGATCCGCATCACGGTTGTCCTGGTTGCGCTGAGAACCTTTGCGTTCACCACCATGTCAAAGCCGTGCCATCCTGCGCCGTTGTCAGGATGCGTGCTCAGGAAAAGTTCCATCCAGTGTGCACCTTTGTAACTGGTGATCGGCTCTCGCGTTCTGACGTAAAAGTAGACAAAGCGGACGTCGCGCGCTACCTTGCTGGCTAAGATATCGTTGCGCCCCCGCTTGCGTTCTTATAGGGTCCGGCCTCAAATGCGCCTGCGCTGTCGCGTGGGCGGGTGTCGAAGCTATGGTCGTCAAACTTCGGCGTCACCGCCTCCCACTGTTTGAATCCCTTTCCCAAATCGATTGTTTGGGCAACACTCGCCGGGTCCGGTTGATGCACACCCTTATAGCGACAAATGTTGGCCACGAGTTGATAGTAATAATCATGGCTCTGTTGCATTAACCGGGACCGACAGTGGGCGCTACGATGGTTCATGTTTAGGCGTCGTCGCTTCCCGGTCGAGATCATCTTGGTATGTGTTCGGTGGTACTGCAAGTACGGGATCTCGTAC
>JAABVA010003771.1_pt1 | contig 14258 bp, 14 predicted proteins | sample 5560331 | NCBI WGS metagenome assembly JAABVA01 (sample SAMN12812661, study PRJNA571458) | rock metagenome | isolation source: Antarctica rocks | place: Antarctica: Victoria Land, Mt New Zealand sud | collected 2016-01-07 | reverse complement strand
AGGACATCCGCTCCTGGGTGACAACCTGGAACGCCGAACCACGGCCCTTCACCTGGACCAAGACTGCCGACGAGATCCTCGAACGGCTCAACGCATATCTTCAACGGATTCCCGGCGCACCACACTACCAAGCCCTCACCGAACTCTTCACCACCGGCCCATGGCTCCCACCCGCACTCACCCCAGCTGAATAGCTACGCTGAGGCGGCTTCAGACACGGAGCCTCGCCCGCTCCCGGGTCGCCAAGCTTCCACTGGTCGGTGTCGATTACCCTTCGGGTGTGCAGGTGCGGGCCGTCGCCATGGTTCGGAGGACCCCGCCTTGGCGGGGGCCCGGGCGGGGCTCACGTGGCGGCGGGTATGAGGGTCCATGACAGCGCTTCAGCCCGCTGACCAGCATCGCCGTAGCGGGGGCCGCGCCACCTCCCGGGACGTCGCGGCGGTCTCAAAGGTCTCTCAGGCGACGGTCTCGAACGTGATCAACCATCCGGAGTTGGTTGCCCCGGAGACGCGGGAGCGGGTACGTGCCGCGATGGCGGTGTTGAACTTCGTCGTCCACGAGCCGGCTCGCCTGCTCCGTGCTGGTCGGGCCGCGGCGATCGGTCTGTGCGTTCCTGACGTCAGCAACCCGTTCTGGGGGGAAGTCACCCGTGGGGCGGCTGCTGCCGCGACCGAAGTCGGTTCGGCGTTGATTGTCTGCAGCACGGAGGAGTCGACGGTCAAGGAGGGTGACCTGCTGCGTCTACTCGAGCAGCAGCGCGTCGGTGGGATCCTCGTCGCACCGTTGCAGCCGGATCTGGCGTCGCTGGACCAGGTCGTCGACCGGGGTACGCCGGTCGCTCTGTTGAACCGGTACGACCGGCGGGGCGTTCTTCCGTTCTTCACGGTGGACGACGTTGAGGGCGGACGCCTGGTCGGTGACCACTTGCTCGCGCTGGGTCACCGACGTATCGCGGTGGTCAACGGGTCGACGGCGATCTCGTGGTGTGCCGACCGCTGGCGCGGCATCTGCTTGGCGGTGGAGCAGGCGGGTCTGGATCCGGATGACGTCCTCGATGAGGTGTCGGTGGACACCCAGAGGGCGCCTGAGGGGGAGCGCGCTGTCTCTGAGGTGCTCGCTTTTTCCTCGCCGGTGACCGCGGTGTTCTGCGTCAACGACCTGATCAGTCTCGGTGTCCTGCGCGGCTTGACCCAGCGGGGGGTCGGGGTCCCGCGGGACGTGTCCCTGGTGGGGTACGACGACGACGACTTCACCGAGATGCTCTTGCCGGCGTTGACGACGGTGCGCCAGCAGCCCTACCGCCTCGGCTATGCCGCAGCGGCGCGACTCGTTCAGCGCGCAGTCCCCGGGCAGCTCGACGCTGCCGAGCCCGACAGCGTCGTTCTCGTTCCGGAGCTGGTCGTCCGTCAATCGGTCCGCAGGCCGCGGCGGACACCTGCCGGCAAGGTCGGGCGAGGCAGGGGGTAGGGGGGACCCCTTGACACCCTCGAAACCCACCCCTACGCTCCCGACTCAGCTTGATACGTATCAACCCAACGTCGGGAGTAGAGCATGCGGTCGACAGTGGTGTCGGTAGTGGTGGCCTCCTCGATGGCTGTGGCCCTGGGCGCGTGCAGCAGCGGAGCGCAGACGTCGACCTCGTCCGGCTCGGCGGGCGCTTCGACAACTACCTCGTCGACGACGTTCGTGAAGAAGAGTCCCCTGAAGATCGGCTACTCGGTCTACGACCTGGCCAACCCGTACTTCCAGAACTACGAGAAGGGCATCAAGGCCGAGGCGGCGGCGGAGGGCGCTTCGGTGGTGGTGGCGGACGAGAAGAGCTCGCAACAGGCGCAGGTCTCGGGCAGCTCGGACCTGATCAACCAGAACATCAGTGCCCTGATCGTGTCACCGGTGGAGCCCAACGCCCTTCCCGCGACCGTGACCGCGGCGCACGCCGCGAAGATCCCGGTAGTGATCGGCGACGTCGGCGCGAAGGGTGACTACGACGCGTTCATCCTGTCCGACAACCTCAAGGGCGGGGCACTGGCCGCCGACTACCTGGCCAAAAAGCTGAAGGCCAGGAGCGGCAAGCAGCAGATCGGGGTGATCACCCTGCATCCCGGGTCCAATGTCGGCATCGACCGGGTCAAGGGGTTCGTCGACGAGATCGCCAAGTATCCGAACATCCAGATCGTGTCGACGCTCAACGGCAACGACGCGATCAAGGAGGGTCACGACGCGGCCGCGAACATGCTCGCCGCGCACCCGGGTCTGGCCGGTATCTATGCCGCGAACGACAACGAGGCCCAGGGCGCGGTCGCCGCGATCCAGGGAGCCGGGAAGAACCCCAGGAACTACGTGATCATCGGCTTCGACGGCAGCCCGGGATCGATCGCCGCGATCAGCAGTAACACCCAGACCGCCACGGTCGCCCAAGACCCCTACACGCAGGGACGGCTGGCCGTCAAGGACGCCCTGGCGCTGCTGGGCGGGAAGACCATCCACTTCGACGACCCGGCCACCAAGACCATCACCGTCCCGGTCGAGCTGGTCGACGCGCCCAACGTGGCCGCCTTCAAGGCGGCCCGCGCCGCCCAGAAGTAGGGGCAACCATGTCCGTACAGGTGGGGAAGGACCCGGCCCGGGTCAGCGGCACCTCGCCTCTGGTCTCCGCTGAAGGCGTCACCAAACGCTACTCCGGTGTGCAGGCCCTCACGGACGTGACACTTCGGCTGCTGCCCGGTGAGGTGCACGCCCTGGTCGGGGAGAACGGCGCGGGCAAGAGCACGATGATCAAGATCCTGGCCGGCCTCGAGGCCCCCACCGCCGGAACGGTCACGATCGAGGGCAACCCGGTCCGCTTCGCCGGGCCCCACGATTCCCAGGCCGCGGGGATCAGCGTCATCAGCCAGGAGTTCCGCCTCGTCCCGCAGATGACCGTGGCCGAGAACATGTTCCTGGGCCACGAGCCGCGCCGGCTGGGTCTGGTGGACCGCGCGGCGGCCCGCCGCATGACCCGCGACCCGCTGCGCGAGCTCGGGTTGGACATCTCACCGGACCGGCGGGTGGACAGCCTCGCCGTCGCCGACCAGCAGCTGGTGGAGATTGCGCGCGCCCTCTCGCGGGAGTTCCGCGTCCTCATCATGGACGAGCCGACCGCCGCGCTGACCGAAGTCGAGGTCGACAAGCTGTTGACCCTCGTGGAGCGGCTGCGGGAGACCGGCTGCGCGGTGTTGTACGTGTCCCACCGGCTGCCGGAGATCTTTCGGGTCGCCGACCGCATCACGGTCCTCCGCGACGGGAAACTGGTCGCGCAGATGAAAACTGCTGACACGACGATCGACCAGCTGGTGACCCACATGCTGGGCCGGGAGCTGGAAGACGTCACCGAAGCCCAGCCCGCCGCGGCCGACCCCACCGGCACACACGCCGCACCCGTCCTGCGGGTCCAGGCGTTGCGCTGCAAGAACGTGGTGGAGCCGGTGGACCTCGAGGTCCGTGCCGGTGAGATCCTGGGGATCGCCGGGCTGGTGGGCTCAGGTCGATCCGAGCTCATGCGGGCCCTGTTCGGGGTGACCCCCGCGACCTTCGGCGCCTACCAGGTCAACGGTAAGGACGTCGAACCCAACAGCCCCGCTGATGCCATCGACTCGGGGGTCTTCATGCTCAGCGAAGACCGCAAAGCCGAGGGCATCCTGCCGTTGCTGTCCGTCCTGGACAACGCCGTCGTCGCCCAACGCAAGTGGGGCCGCATCCTGCTGGACCGTGGGAAGGACCGACACAGCTACTCCTCGTTGCAGACGAAGATGCGTATCCGCGCCGCGAACCCCGCCAACCCGATCACCGCGCTCAGCGGAGGAAACCAGCAGAAGGTCCTCCTCGGCCGGGCCCTGCTGTCCGACTGTCGGGTGCTGCTGCTGAATGAACCGACCCGAGGCGTCGACGTGGGGGCCAAGGTCGACATCTACCAGCTCATCAGGGAGCTGGCCGCCACGGGTGTCGCGGTGATCGTCAGCTCATCGGAGGCAGCTGAACTGGTGGCCGTCGCCGACCGCTGCATGACCCTCTACGCGGGACGGGTCGCCGGCTACCTGCACGGTGCGGCGATCACCGAGCCGGCGATCGTCGCGGGCTTCCTGGGCCGCCCACTGTCCAGACCGACCGACGGGGGGGCTTCCTCATGACCACCGACGTCGCCACAGCGACCAGCATCGACGCCCAACGGCGCCAGGCGGAGGTCCTAGCCGACCGGGTCGCCCGCCGATCCGCGGTCGTGGACCGGACCGGGGTCTTCCTCCCGTTCGCCGTCATCCTGATCCTCGCCGTCATCCTCGTCCCGCACTTCCTGTCCGGCGCGAACATCCGCAGTGTCCTGGTCAACGCCTCCATCGTCGCGATCGTGGGCTACGGGATGACCCTGGTCATCGCCATCCGCGGCCTCGACCTCTCCGTCGGCGCTGTCGCCGCGCTCTCCTCGGTCGTCACCGCCGGCACCATCAACTCCAGCGGTGCCCCCCTGGGGGTGGTGGCCGGGCTGCTCATCGGACTCGTCGCCGGCATGGTCAACGGCCTGCTCGTGGCGGTCCTCCGCATTCCCGCGTTCGTGGCCACGTTGGCGACCCTGGGGGTCGCCCAGGGGGCCGCCCTGCTGTACAGCCGCGGCAACCGGATCACCATCAGCAGCACCGGCTTCCGAAAGCTCGCCACGGGCTCAGTGCTCGGCGTGCCCGGCCCGTTCGTCCTCGCGGTCCTGCTGTGCGCTGCGACGTTCGTCCTGCTCCAGCGCACCGGGTTCGGCCGCCACGCATGTGCAGTGGGGGGCAACCCCGCCGCCGCCCGGGAGGCCGGCCTCAACGAACGCCGCCTCACCATCGTGGTGTTCGGGCTGTCAGGCCTGGCCGGTGGGATGGCCGGTGTCCTGATTACCAGCCAGTTGGGCAGCGTGGACGCCACGCCCATCCAGGGACTCGCCCTGCAGGCCATCGCCATCGCCGTACTCGGCGGGACAAGCCTCGCCGGCGGCTCGGGGAACCTCCCGGGGACCCTGTTCGGCGCGCTCCTGCTCGCGATGATCAGCGCGTCTTTGAACCTGCGCAACATCTCCGGCTACTACCAGTACCTCGCGCTGGGCCTTCTCCTCCTCCTCGCCCTCGGCCTCGACACGCTGCGCCAGACGGTGCGTACCCGACTCATGGCGGGAGGCGCAGCATGAGCACCGTCTCGACAGGCAGTGACCTCGAGCAGGGGAAGGACCCGTCGCCCGGGCCGGTCGATCCCGTGAGAGGCCGTGTCGCGGTGGGACCCCTGGCCGGGAGATACGCCCTCCAGCTGTTCACCGCAGCCGGAGTCATCGTCCTCTGCATCGTGAAGCCGGAGTTCCGACAGGTCGGCAACCTCCGCAGCGTCCTCCTCCAGTCGTCGTTCTCCGGTCTCTCGGCGGCCGCTATGACCCTGTTGATCGTGGCCGGGATGTTCGACCTGTCGGTCGCCGGCATCGTGGGGTTGTCCGCGGTGATGGTCGCCACGGTCATGCCGCACACCACCGTCGGTGCCGCCGTCGGGGCGGCCCTCGTCCTCGGCCTCGCGCTCGGGTTGCTGAACGGGGTCGTGGTCACCAAGCTGCGGTTCCCCCCGTTCATCGCGACCTTCGGGATGTTGAATCTCTACCTCGCCGCGGCGTTCATTTGGACGACCGGGACCACAGTGTCCATCGCCGCCGTCGGCTTCCTCCCGCTGGCCACCTCCCAGATCCTGGGTCTTCCGCTGCTGTTCGTGGTGATGGCCGTCGGTGTCGTGGCGTGTCACCTGATCCTGACCCGAAGCCGCTTCGGGCGAAACCTCCGGGCGATCGGGAGCAGCGAACCCGCCAGCCGGATGGCAGGTCTCCCGGTGGACGGCACCCGCATCGCCGCCTTCGCCCTGGTCGGCCTGTTCACCGCCATCGCCGGTGTCGGCCTCGCCGCCCTGCTGTCGTCGGCGTCGGCGGACATGTCGGCCGGGTTCGAGTTGACCGTCATCGCGGTGGTCGTCGTCGGCGGCACGAGCCTCGACGGGGGCCGGGGATCACTACTCGGTACCTTCACCGCCGCGATCTTGTTCTCCGCGCTCAACAACGCCCTCAACCTGCTCGGGATCACCTCCTACTGGCAGTACGTCGCGGTCGGGGTCGTCCTGGTCCTGGCCCTGGTCCTCGCCGGCCTACAGACCGGCCGGCTCTCCCTCCGCCGGTCCTGACCGCCACGTCCAGTGAACCTCTTCGGGCAGGAACTGACGCGAGAGGAAGTCCTGGCCCGGGTGGGGGACATCTCCCAGATCGGGGGCCACGTCCCGGCGGTGCTCACCGACGGTCCGGCCAACGGGCTCCGCACCATCGAGGTCCGCTCACCGGGTGGCATCTCGTTCGTGGTGATCGCTGACCGCGGCCTGGACCTCGGCCGAGCCGACTACTGCGGGGTACCTCTGGTGTGGCGGTCACCCGTCGGGGAGGTCAACCCGGCCTTCGCCGGCCCCGACCCCTACGGCTGGCTCGACATCTTCAGCGGCGGCCTGCTGACCACCTGCGGCCTGCAGACGGTCGGCCAACCCAGCGACGACGCCGGTGAGCACCTCAGCCTGCACGGGAAGGTGTCCACCCTCCCGGCGCACGACGTCCGCTCCGCCGGGGCCTGGGTGGGGGACCAGTACGTCGTCACCGTCGAAGGTGCAGTCCGCGAAGCCTCAGCCTTGGGTCCGGTTCTGCAGCTGCGCCGGCGGATCACCACCACCCTCGGCCAGCCCCGGCTCCGGGTGGAGGACGTCGTCACCAACCTGGGGACCGGGCCGACAGCGCACATGTTCCGCTATCACTGCAACTTCGGCTTCCCCCTGCTGTCCGAGCACGCGCGCCTGCAGGTGGGGGGCGGAGCCGTCGAGCCCCGCGACGCGGCCTCCGCCGAGGCGGTCGACCAGCTGGACCAGGTGGGGCCGCCGTCGGGGCGGTCCCCTGAACACGTCTACACCGTCGAAGCCACCGGCACGGCGGCCGCGGCTCACGCCGCGCTGAGCAACCCCCTCCTCGCCGGCGGGATCACGGTGTCCCTGCGCTGGTCCCGCGACACCCTCCCGTGGCTGGTGGTGTGGAAACAGCTCAGCCGCGGCACCTACGTGCTGGCGCTGGAGCCGTCCACCTGCCACGACGACGGCCGCGCCGCCGAACGCCGCCGCGGTTCCCTCGTCGAGCTCGCGCCCGGTGAGCAGCGCCGCTACTGGCTCGACATCACGGTCGTACCCGGTCCCGGCCAGGGACCGCAGCCACAGTTCACGGAGGGAACCACCGATGTCGACTGAGCCCGACCAGGCGACGAGCCGACGATCTGACACCGCCCGCTTCGTCGACCCCGCCAACGGTGTCCTCCGCCTGGAGCCGGCGTGGGTCGCCCGGGACTGGCTACCGCCCGGACGCCGCCTCGGGCTCACCGACAACGCCTACGACGTCGGAGTCCGCGGCGCCATCTGCGAGCGGTGGCTCGGCTCCACCACCCGCGCCGACAACCGGGTCGGACCGGACGATGAAGGCCTCAGCTACATCGTTGACGACCACGACAACCGGATGACCCTCGCCGACGCGGTCGACGCCGCACCCGACCTGATCCTCGGCGAGGGCTACGCCGCCACCCACGCCGGGCTGGGACGACTCGCGAAGGTCTACGACTTCGGGGCACGCATCCCCTATCACATCCATCCCCGGTTGCAGCACAGCCGCCGGGTGGGACGCAACCCCAAGGACGAGGCCTACTACTTCCCCGGCGACGTCGACCTGGGAGCACACCCCGAGACCTTCTTCGGGGTGCACCCGTGGATCGCGCGCGACAAGGCCTACGAGGTCCTCCTGCCCTACCTGCGCGACTGGGATTCCGACGCGATCCTCCGCCATTCCCGCGGGTTCGTGAACGTCCCCGGGGAAGGGTTCCACCTTCCATCCGGGATCCTGCACGCCCCCGGGACGGCGTTGACCATCGAACTGCAGGAGGACTCCGACTGCCTGTCCATGTTCCAGGCCCTCAACGCGGGGAAGATCATCTCCAAGGAGCTGCTGTTCAAAGACGTCTCCGCCGAGGACCGCGCCGAGTACGGCGAGCGGTACCTGCTGGAGTGGGTGGACTGGGACGCCAACGGCGACCCGTATTTCTACGAAAACCACCACACCCCCCCTCGGGTGATCGTCGACGGGCCCGGAGTGCGCCAGGACTGGGTGTACTACAACACGACCAAGTTCACCGGGAAGAGGCTCCTGCTTCAGCCCGGTGCCCGCCACGTCACCCGGGAACAGGGTGTGTACAACCTGTTCGTCTGGCGGGGGAGCGGCAGCATCGACGGGCACGAGGTGACCGGCGGCGAACCCGGCCGCGATGAGCTGCTCATCGTCCACGACCGCGCGGTGCTTCCCCACGAGTTTGTGAACACCGGGACGACGGATCTCGAGGTCATCACCTTCTTCGGCCCGGACATCCACAGTGATGTCCCCTTGCTCGTCCCGATCACGGACTGACCCACCCAGACCTCGCCATAATTCACCTGACCAGCCCCCGGGGGGTGGACATGTCCGAGAGTGCCCAAACGGTCATGAACAACCCCGCCAGCACCACCGCCAGCACCGAGTACCCCTGGCGACAACGCCGCCGGGCCCACGCTGCATAATTTGCATTATCCACCGCAAACTCGCGTGGGTTGCATCGAGTGGGGTCACTCGTTGCTGGGCGCTTGAGGGCTGTGTGGGCTGGTCAGCTGCGGGACTCCCCCGCCGGTGGCAGCGGGCGGCGACGCCCCGCGGCGCTGACGCGGGTGGCCTGACCTGCAGCCTTCGCGTCCACACCGCGGCCGCGGTCGGGTCGGGGCGGGTGCAGCCGGCGGCGGTGAGGTCGATGCCGGCCGCCCGTGGTCGCCCGACGCACCGTGCCCGGTCAGCGGTGGTGGGGTCTCGCCCGGTGTGGGGGCGGTTCAGTGACCGGTGGTGTCCGCGCGGTGCTCGGCGTCGGCGATGTCAGCGGTCGCCGACGTGTGCAGTTCGGGGTTGTCGGCCATCTCGGCGAGCTTCTGCTCGGCTTGGGCTTGCAGCTTGTCCTCGCCGGCCTTGACCTTGGCGTCCCGGTCTTCGTTGCTCGATGTGCTCATGGGGTCATCCTCGCCGGGCGGTGGTGGTGCTGCGTGGTCGCTGACCGGGGCTGCGCGGGCGTAGACCGGGAGCGGCCCAGGGTGAGTCCTGCGGGCGGGTCCGGGGTCGCGGGTCCCCCAGGTCAGGAGTTGTTCGGGTTGATCAGGGGATCATCGGTCTGGGCTTCGGCGTCGGTGGTCAACACTGCTGCTGGTTGCTCGCGGTCACGGGGTCCCGCCGCCGCTGCCGCCGCCGGTGGGCTTACCTCGACATCGGTGGCGGTGGCACCCCGGGGTGGGTGGTCGGCTGTGGGATCCGTCGGGGTGGCGGTCATCGGCATCTGCTCCTTCGTCTGAACCGGGCAGCGCCATCATGGTCACGGGCGCGGACCCGTGGGCGCGGTGTCCCCCGGCTCGGCGGGTGACCGCCGGCTCGGCGGCCCGTCGGGAACGTCCACCCGACCACGTCACCCGCTGACGGCAGCCTCTCCTTTGACCGCGGCTGCAGCCGTCCACCGGGATCGGCCGGGGCGTGGACGCCGCCGCCCGACGGTCGACCGCCCTCCGCTGGGCTCGCCGACGTGTCGTCGTTACCGGGACCGGCCGTCGCGAATCTCGTGAGGGCCTGAGCCGGTCGGGGGGGTGCGCCGGTCGGCCCGGCGCAGGTCGCGGCCACCGCGGGCGTACTAGGCGGTGAGGACGGCGACCGCGAGGGCGACCTCGATGACGTCGCCGCCGTAGGACATGAGTTGCGCCCCGGACCGGACGTCGGCGACCGACCCGGCGCCCCCCGGCTGGTCGTGGGCGTACATCCACTTGGTCAGCAGGTCATGGCTGCCGGCCACCGCGAACAGCAGCAGCAGCCGGACCCGGGTGGACGTCGGGTGGGGCATCGGGTCGCGGCCGGCCACCGCCCAGCTGAACAGGCACCCGGTGGCGATCAGGTGCAGATGCACCGCGACGTGCACCCACCGGTGGGCCTCGGACTCGGCGTACACCGGGTCAGGTACAGCCCGTACAGGCTGCCCACCGCCACCACCAGAACCACGGCCGGGGCGCTGATGGCGCGGACCGCCCGGCTGCGCAGGACCCGCAGCAGCCGGGCCCGGACCCGGACCCGGCGGGGCGTCCCCCGCAGCGCCAGGGTCACCGGGGCGGACAGGGCCAGCAGCAGCGGCGCGCCCATCGCGATCAGCAGGTGCTGGCCGACGTGGACCCGGACGTCGCCGTCGTGGGATCCACCGGGGGCAGGAACGCCACCGCGAGGGCGACCAGACCCGCCGCGAACGCCGCGGTCCGCGTCCGCGGCCACCGGTCACCGCGGCGGCCCAGGCGCACCACGCCCGCACCGTAGCCCGCGACCGGGACCACCAGCAGCGCACCGGACAGGGCGCCGATCAGGGTGTCGGTGGCCACCGGTCACCGGCCCGAGACCGCCGCCCCGGGCGCCGCGGCCGGGGTTCGGGACCCGCGGGCGGCCCGGACCAGCAGCAGGATCCCGAGGAGCAGGCCGACCCCGCCGGCGATGTCCCACACCAGGTCATAGGGCAGCAGGTGCACGTGGTAGCGGATCTGGTGCAGCCGCAGCACCTTGTGCTGGACGAGTCCGTCATAGAGCTGGAAGAAACCCCAGCCCGTGAGGATCCCCCCCACCCAGCGGCGCCGGGACAGCACCTGGCGCCGTTGGAGGTCGGCGTAGCAGAACAGGGCCGCGACGACCGCGATCCAGCCGCCGGCCTGGAAGAACCCGTCCGACACCAACCCCGCCGTCGGGGTGGACCGGTCGTAGAAGTGGTGCCAGTGCAGGAGCTGGTGGAACACCGTCTCGTCAATGAACGCCGCCACCCCTATTCCCGCGAGGACCCCGGATCCCATCGACCTGCTGAATCCCTCGACCTGCCGAACCCGCGGCTGCGGCCGCCGACCGGCTGCGTCCCCGCCACGGGTCCCCGAGCCATCCCAGGTCCTCCTCGACAGACTCGGTCGAACCCGCCCGCGCTCCCCTCGCCGGTGACGAGCTCGAGCCGGGGCCGTGACGGTCTCGGTCGAACGTGTCGACGGCAGGCCGCCGGCCCGGTCACAGCGTGCAACCCACCACCCGCGGCGGCAACGCGGCGCCGGCGCCACCGCACCCTCACGGCGGGTCGTCTCGACGTTCGAGGCCCGCTGGCAGGCCGCCGTCACCCGCGGTCGCCACCCTGCGCGGTCGAGTGGACGATGGGCGCATGAGCACCGGAAGCGACACCACGAAACCTGATCCCCGGGAAGACCCGGACCCGAATTCGGCTGACAAGCCAGGCGAAGCCAGCTCGAAGGACGATGCCGAGGCCGCCGCCGCCCGGGCCAAGTCCCCCGCCGACGACCAGCCCGACGACCCCGACCCCTCCTGACCGGCCGCTCCCGGAACACGAGCTACGGGACCTGCCGGTCGGACCGGCGGCGCTGCGGGCGACCGTGCCGTGGCCGGCTCCCAACCCGGGTGATACCCCGGGCGGGTCTCGACCAGGTAGTCGACCAGGCGGGTCAGCGCGCGCAGGAGAAGCCTCGATCACGGCTCCGAGCGCGGCGCACAGGGAGCAGGCCCCCGTCGGGTGGACCGACGCCCACCGCATCGACGACCGGGTCGACCGCTGTGTCCGCGCGGCCCGGCCGCCGTCTAGACCGGGTCGTTCCCCCGATCCGGTCGGGTATGCATCAAGCCTGAAACGGTGCACACCTCTCCTTATCCACCACCGGTGAGGCGGTCCCCCGCCGGACGATCCTGGGGTCCGCCGCGACCGCGGCGTGGGCGCCGCCGATCTGGGTCGCCCGCTCAGGGCTCGGGGCGGCGTCACCACCCTGTACCCGGGACCCGGCCACCTGCTGAACTGGACGGGGTCCACCCTTCCACCCGGTCGGGCCCCGGCACCGGGTCCGCTCGCGTCGGGCGTGCAAACCGGTGACCGCGAGAGTCGTGGAGGGAAGCCCCGGGAGCGGCGCACCGAACGCACCCCGCCTGCCAGCTCCGCGTTGTCCCGGGTCCCCCACCTCGACAGGCGCCGGTCCCGCGGCTTTCCCTGCTGGTCCGCGTTCCGGCCGGAGCCGCGCGGACCTCTTCACCCGCCTGGTCGCACCCATTGAAGGTGCCTGGCCTGCTCTGCTGACGTCACCAGCCGGCCGCGGAGACCCGCGGCGAGCCGGGCTCAGCGTGTGCGGACCCCCTGCTGTGTCCAGCGTCCCGAACAGGGACGGCGGGTCGACCGGGACGTCGATCGCTCCACATGGGGCTCGCTGTCCTACCGACCCTCGAGGGGGTGCCGGCGTGATCGGTTGGGCCGGTCGGTGACGCCGGCGAGGCGTGGGTGGTGCCGGTGCCCGGCTCGGGCACCGTCAGTGCGGTGGTCGGCCCGTCAGTTGTCGACGGCGCTGACCCGGGAGGCCGCATAAGTCGATCGACACCCAACATGAGGGTCGTAGGCGAATCCGATCACCCACATGTAGGGTCTGCGACGTCAGAGGTTCCCCGGGCTGGTGACGGGTCGGGGACGTGAGAGGGAATCCGGTGCGATCCCGGGACTGCCCCGCAACGGTGAACGGAACGGCTGCTGCTCCACTTCGGTGGGGTAGCGGGGTCGGTCTGTGAGTCCGATACCTGCCTCTGGTGCGCGCGCCGCCCGGTGCGCGCCGTGCACGGCCTCGAGGGCGGGCCGACGCGACGACCGCACGGGACGACCAGTCCGCCGCCGACGCGAGGTCCGCCGGCGACCCGTCGCCCCGCGTCGTCGACGCGGACCCCTCTCCGGCCACCGGTGGGAGAGGACCCCCGTTGACCCAGCTCCTGTCCGCCCGCCCCCCGAGCACGGCCACGCCCGCGGCGAACCCGACGACGCCGCCCGTCCCGGTGGTCCGCCGCGACGGCGCCGTTGAGGCGTACGACGCGGATCGGATCCGACGTGCGCTCGACCGCGCGGCCCACGGACTCCCGGGTGCGGCGGCCCTCAGCGAGCAGCTGGCCGCCGAGCTGGCGGCCACCCTCTACGACGGGATCACCGCCGACGAGGTCGACCGGGCCGCGGTGTGGGCGGCGGTCCAGCACGTGCAGGACGATCCGGACTACGACACGGTCGCCACCCGGCTGTTCCTCGACACGGTCTACCGGGAGGCCCTCGGCGAGTACACCGAGGAGCCGGCGGGGTTCGCCGCCGCGCACGCCGCGGCGTTCGGGTCCTACATCCGCGCGGGGGTGGTGGCGGGTCTGCTCGACCCCCGCCTGGCCGAACGGTTCGACCTCGCCGCGCTCGCCGGGGCGCTCGACCCGACCCGGGACTCACTCCTGCAGTACATCGGCGCGGTGACGCTGCGGAACCGGTACACGGTGACCGATCCGTCGGGTCGCGCGTTGGAGACCCCGCAGTTCGTGTTCGCGCGGGTGGCGATGGGTCTGGCGGTGACCGAGGCGGACCCGACCGCCGCGGCCGCCGGCTTCTACGCGAAGATGTCGCGGCTGGAGTACCTGCCGGCCGGGTCGACGCTGGTCAACGCGGGTACCCGGACCCCGCAGCTGTCCAACTGCTTCGTGATCGACATGGCGGATGACATCGACCACATCGCCGCCACCCTGACCAACGTGATGCGGATCACCAAGGGGACCGGTGGGATCGGGCTCGCGGCGTCGAAGCTGCGGGCGGAGGGGTCGCCGATCCGGTCGAACAACACCGCCTCCACCGGGCCGGTGCCGTTCCTGCACACGATCGACTCGACGCTGCGGGCGATCTCCCGGGGCGGGAAGAAGTTCGGCGCGCTGTGTGTGTACCTGGAGAACTGGCATCTGGACTTCGCCCAGTTCCTGGACCTGAAGGCCAACTCCGGGGACCCCTACCGGCGGCTGCGGACCGCGAACACCGCGGTCTGGATCTCCGATGAGTTCATGCGCCGGGTCCGCGCCGACGAGAGCTGGACGCTGTTCGACCCCGCGGAGGTACCGGACCTGACCGAGCTGACCGGCCGGGCGTTCGCCGACCGGTACGCCGCGTACGAGGCGGCCGCCGCCCGCGGGGAGCTGCGGACGTCGGCCCGGGTGCCCGCCCGGGAGCAGTGGCGGGCGATGCTGCTGTCCCTGCAGAGCACCAGCCATCCGTGGCTGACCTGGAAGGACGCGGTCAACGGCC
>JAABVA010003768.1_pt1 | contig 14262 bp, 18 predicted proteins | sample 5560331 | NCBI WGS metagenome assembly JAABVA01 (sample SAMN12812661, study PRJNA571458) | rock metagenome | isolation source: Antarctica rocks | place: Antarctica: Victoria Land, Mt New Zealand sud | collected 2016-01-07 | reverse complement strand
TTGGCCTCACTAGCAGACACAGCTCAGTTCCTTGGACAACATCATGGTCCATTGGTCAATGCAGCCATAAAGCGCTGTGTATTGCATTGCTGTAGGTGGGAGCTGATCTGTGCATGGGCAGTCTGATCAAGAATCCAGGGGGCACCATTGTGACGGGTGGGGGGTACGTCGCCGGCAAAGCGCATCTGGTGGCAGCTGCACAGGCCCGCCTTACAGCTCCGGGTGTTGGCATTGATGCTGGAAGTGTTCCGGGAGACACTGTGCGCCTCATGATGCAAGGTGTGTTCCTTCGTTCCTTCGGTCGTTCATCTCTCAATCACACACCGTTTCTTGTCCTAGGAAGGGTCAGGTACATACAGTCCTGAGTGCGTCTCTACAGGAATCTCTGTCTTGTCTGAGGTGTGTTGACCCTGTGCAAAGCACATGCTGCTGATGCCATTCTACCACCTGTTGAGTCATCCGGTGCATTATACGTCCCAGACATGTGATTCGCATGTGTTTACTGCTGCAAAGCTTCTGGCACAGATGTCTGTAGATGTGAAACACTGAGCGTGTTGTGACAGTGTCTTCACATGTGCCAGACATGTGATATGTCCATCACAGCAGATGTTGTTAGCTCTGCTCATCGCGGCAGGCAGTCCGCAAGCAGAATTGGTTGAGAATCAGATACCTAGACACAGCGTCATGGCACAGCTGAAGCACAGCACAAGCAACAGCACCTTACAGCACAGAACAGACCAGAACATTAGAGCAGTTTGTGTTGTTGATGATGCAGTGCAGGTATGCAGAGTAAGGCATGGTGCCAGCCATCTGACCTCAGTGCGGATCCAACACAGTACTGCACTGCGGCAATACACTGACTGCTGCTTGCATGCAGGTCTGTTCCTGGCCCCTCAAATGGTGGGTGAAGCCCTGAAGGGTGGCCGCCTCATAGCAGAGGCCATGAGCCGGGCAGGGTACCCCTGCACCCCCATGCAGGGCCTGCCCCCCACCCACTCCTTCATCACAGCAGTGCACCTGGGCTCTCCCGCCAAAATGACAGCCTTCTGCAGAGCTGTTCAGAACTGCTGCCCTGTGGGGTCTTACATTCAACCCATACCCGGTACACTGCATGCTTTGACTTGTAGCTTGCCCTGAATTACCTGATGGGATTGGCCATTAACTTATGCAGGGCCTTGCCCCCACCCACTCCATGCATACTTACTGACTGCGCTGTGTGGCAAACAACAGCAGACATATGCTTCCTTGCTGGACTACATTGCTGTGCCCTGCACCTTGCCCTTCAAGCTGGCAGGTCCCGGTCTTCTTCTGAGCTGGATGCATACACTGACGCCACACAGATGCACCAAAGTATGAAACTGCATTTGCACTCATGCCAGATGATTTGTGTGGTGATGTCACAGCTGCAACAAAGCACAAGCCACTATCTGAACTTATGCCAGACTAATGCAAAAGTCTGCAAGCCAGCACATGCTGTGCGTGCTGCTTGTTTTGAGGCCATGTGTCAGCATGCGTTTGCATTTGCAGGAGTGACACCTGGTTACGGTGATGAGGTCATCTTTGCTGATGGAACCTTCATAGATGGCAGTACATCAGAGCTGAGTGCAGATGGGCCCATCAGGCCCCCCTACATAGTGTACTGCCAGGGGGGTACCCACTGGACCCACTGGGCATTTGCCCTGGAACATGCCCTTGGAGCTGTACAGGCTGTTGATGGCTGACACTCAGATCAGATGAAGCACGCTTGGAAAGAGGGACGGATATACAGAACCACTAACTTGCTGCAATGTGTGTGCTTGCTTCTGTCCTGCGGCATGGCCAGAACTCTCTGCCAGCAGCTTAAGCATGAACAAGTGATGCTGCCTGATCAGTGCCCTTCCAATCTTGATCCAGGAGCGTGTAGTAAAGCAGATCAATGAATGCATGCACAGGAGCAGAGGGTTCAATGGTGAGAGGCAAACATTTTCAAAACAACTGCTTGCTTGTCACATACAGTACAAGCAGAGGTTCTCAAAACTGCACTGTTACTTGGAAATGTGAATAGTGCAACCATGCGTGCTTGTTCAGCTTTAACGCTGAGATGCTGTTGCTGATTAGGTCACCTGCAGCAGAGTGTTTCGCCTGTACCATTTTGCCATATATCCCAGAGGAACATGACCTGCCTGACACAGCCTTGAGAAAGGCCATGTTGCAGCATCATGCTAAGTCTTGCAATCATCTGTCTCCTTCTGTGCGTGTGTGTCTGCTGCTGATGGTTGATGTAAGGCAACCGTGATTACACGTGCAGCAATGGTTGCAGACACGACAAAAGGAATATCTGCTAAGTGCAACGTTGGATTTGGCGCTAGATGCAGTGAAGACACGTTTGCACGTGTGATGACTGTCAAGCAGGCTTGCTGGATGCCACACATAATGACCAGCAGCAATGAACTAGCTCAAACGAGCCTGTAGTGTATATCAAAACTGTTCGCCATCAGAAAAGCCTCAAAATTGCTTGATTCAAAACTTTCCAACTCACAGCTACTGGCTAATCAAATTGAACAGCGTTCAACGCAGCCATCAGCAACCAAATTGGTGGTCAGCACCACCTGCGGATTGTAGTGTACAACACCTAATCACATACGAAGTGAGCAGGGTCTGTGGGTGATAAACATGGCCATTCAATTGTCTAAGAGGGCAAATGCACTCGGGTGCAGGCAAGTTAGCAGGCTACACTGATGACTATAATGTCAAGAACTTCTGCTTGGATGGGAACAGCTAAGAAGTGTCAAGTGACGACACAGGTCATATTCTACATCATCAGTGCTGATGCGCCTGTATTGTTGGTGATGGTTGCCAAACTACTGCCAGGTGGCCTCAGTGGAGCATTGCTCTTGCCAATCAACAGTCCCATTGTGTAGATCAGAGCTGTGCATCTCGGGTAGTCCAGTTTGTCCCCTCGCCTGTCAGTCACCCAGAACTTGAACAGGCGGCTGCCAAATCCATGGTCAAAAGCTGGCTCCGCCTCTGGGCCATCGCAGTCTGTGCATCCCTGTGACCAAATGATCAAGTCAGCAAAAGACGCCACCGTCTTTATGCCCATTATTGAGTGTGCTTTGTTGGATCTGGAAAACTACGTAGCAGTGCAGTTGCATGTGTCATCACTGCATGCATCCGGGTACCCAATTTGGTACCTTATCTCACTGCCTGAGTTGCGTCATAGGTCCTGGCATACATGCATTATGACACGGCCACCATCTGCATATACTTGCTGCTGCGGATGTCACCGTACATGCAGCAATAATCTGTCAGAAAGGCACTTGCACACTGGTGGTGTGAGCTGACCTGGATGATTGCCTCGTGAATGGTCACCCCCAAGCCTGTCATAGCAGAAGCCAGTTCCAACAAGAAGCCTTTTTTGTTGGGCTCTGACACAACACTGACTACACTGTACTCTTCATGTTCTCTGTTTGTCAAACTAATTGGACCCTCTTTGAAGTCCTGTGCCTCAACTGCATGTTGATTTGGAGTACAATATACCACAAAGTCCCCTACTCTCTCAGCAACAAGCTCTGCTCTCTTCAAATCAAGTTTGCGGCCACCATCTGTGGTGATCCAGAAGACGTTGTTGGCAATACCGTCCTTCTCTGTCTTGAGCCTGCAGGGAAAACAATAAGTGTGATCGCCTCTCCGCACAACAGGCTGCTGGGCACACTGATTTGCATGCCGGAGTAGTGGAAGGCAGAACTGTACCTGGCGTTCTGAACAACCAGCTCAAGTCCGTTTACTACCCAAGCGATGACACGCAACAGGCCTGGGTAGTCTTTGACTTCCACGCGTAGTATAGTAAACTGCTCATGTGACTCGTTGTCGAGGAAGACCTCTCCAGGCATGCAGTACTCGCCTTCCGCTTGAGGCTCCAGATCGATTGAGATCTGGTTTTTGTGATCTGTGGCCTGTGCGGAATCGCCGTTACCGGTGCATGCAACGCACAGCTCGCTGTGCTGAAGTGTGTGAAACCTGGGAAGCCGTTGCCGATGTCGTCCCAAGCTGTGAGTGATACGCGGGCTGGTGACTGCAGTCAAGCTTCTGCCGGTCTGCTGAGCGATCGTATTGCCAACGCTGACGGGTCGACTGGACCCCATTGTCAAGTTCATTGTTAGCGCGACCCAGCTGAAGTCTGATCCCTAAGTTTAGTGCATTTGGGTGGCCCCTGAAGCCTTCGCTCGGGGACAAACGAGGCGCCCTTCTAACAGCAGTTTCGTCAAGGAGGGATCGAACAACTCTAACAGATCAAAAAAGAAAGTATGCTTCAAAACGGAAAGGTGCAAAGTGCAGGGAAGCGTTCGGGGCACCATAACACATCACGTGACCCAAGAGGCCGCATTTAGATTCATATTGCATTTGTTGCTACAATTTCGCATGAAAGCACTGCCTGACACTGCTCACATCATGAGATGACACTCAGCATGGTAGCTGGCGCCAGCAGCGCAAACTTAAGTTCCTACCAAGTTCTCTGCTCGTACAGCAGGCAAGACAGTCTGGCTAAGGTCATCTCAAGAGCTTGGCTATCACTTGCCTTTTAGTCCTGCTTATATAATTGCAATTCGTGAAGGGCTTCATCATGCTGGCTTGCAAAGTGTAGCAGCAGAGCATGCTCCAATTGTACATCCCTGCAGCAGAAACAAGTCTGACTTCGAGCGATATCAGGGTTGAAACACATTTGAAGCATAGCTATAATGATCACAATATACCTTCCCCACCAGTGTGTTCTGGGCTTTGGTATCCATGCCTCAACTGCTCTTGATGATTGTGCCCAACAGCAGCAAAGCTCTGCCAGTACACAGCCAAATGTTCCAAGACATGCACCTGTGCACACAGTCCAGTACCTGGATTCAGGCAGGAGAAACAATCGCCGTTCGGCTGCTGCTAGTGCTCTTGCAATGTCAAAGCCATGCATGGGCTGCACAATCCCACTGGCTGCAACCTCAGACTGATAGGGGTCATCAACCCAGGCTCCGGATGGCATTTTACAGCCTTGCACCAATGGGCGTCTCTGAGAGCTGCCAGCATTGCAGTCAGCAGTTCCCTTTTGGTTGCAGGCTGCAGGTCTGAAGCAGATCCTGAGCCCAGGCCAAAGATCTCGGCCACCTGCAGAAGTGGCGAAGCCTTTTGGTCAGTGGTCATCATAGCACCAAGTTTTGGAGTGTAATTTACAACTGGATAAACAAGCTGCCATAGATGCAGAAATCAACCATGATGCAAGTATACACTCACAGAGAAATACCAATGTGACAGACAGCAGTACCCATTGCTTACATACTACAGGCTTGTGGCAGTGTTATTCAGGCCTGCATGGTTGGTTGACTTGCAGCAGATGTGCAGAAGCCTCCCGCCACCGCCATGCAACATGTGAAACCCTTCTTCCATGATGCAAGCACAGGTAGAAATGCGTGTGATGTGTGACATGGCATCTGTCTCTTTGAAGCCGCCATCAATATAAAGCACACTGTGCTACAGCAAGGACGGTCCAAATGCCCTTTGTGCCTCCGACCACAGAGGGTTTTGGTACAGTTTGAAACAGCAGGACATGACCACATACAGCATGATAATTCTCCTAGTCTGTCTAATGGTGTGGCCTTGCAGTAAACATGAACTGCTATTATTGTTGTGGATGTCATGATCTAGGGTATATGTCATGAATGTGTGCCAAAGGCTGACCTCGGCCATGGAGTACATAGCGCCTTGGCTGTAGGCATCAATCACAAACTCCTCCCCGCCAGCTCGCAGCAAGCCATGCTCAGGCCAGATGACACAATGCCTCCCACCCTCCAGCGGCTGTGCAACCTGTGTTGCACAAGGCAGCCCTTAAGGTCAAGTGCTGCCTGCCTAAACCTGCGCAAATGTGTATCTCAGGCATCTGTAGACCCTGTCCTCCTTGGCATGTTGCCGAAAGGAGGACCATTCACTACAGCGCTGATGCTCCATTGCTGTTTAACAGTTGACCCGTTGCATGAGTCAAACCACGTTGCATGACAGTGCTGGCACTCTAGACAGCTCAACTAGCTCTGCGGTCTAGTTCTTGCAGCCCAGGGGGTCGTGAACCAAAATAAGCCACAGATATCGCATTGATTTCCTTGACCATCCCTGACAGTCCAGCAAGTTGTAAAATGAGAGATGCCACAGGTGCCACATCTACATTACATGGCTAGGCTTGCAGCACAGTAAGTTGTGTCATAGTGAGTTAAGATAAACTGACCATGGGGAGGCCCAAGCGCCTGGCTACCTCCATGTACAGCACTGCCAATGCTGCTGGCGTGCCAGCTCCATTGTCTAGCACACTGCTTAGCTGTGCATCTCTGCAGTCAACACATAAGCTGTGCCTGCCATCAATGCTTATGCACAACACGCTGGCAGTCCCAGCTAGTGAGTCTGTGTCAACAGTGTGCAACACTTCAACGAGCCTGTTCAAATCTACACGGAACTCGATTCCTGACAGATTTGTAGGACCAAGACCCCTTTAGTCAAACAAAGAACAAAAGTAGAATTTTGAAAACAAATACAGTACTTTAGTGGAGTGAGTGTGTGGCAGTTTTCTGGGCTGTGCAGATAATTGATTGATGCAGATGCTTGACTGATGCATTCATTTGACTAATTAAAATGCAGATGCTTGACTGATGCAGATGCTTGATTGCTTGACTACTGTAGACGCTTGACTGATGCAGATGCTTAGATTGATGCAGGGTGAGCCAGGATACGGTGGACTAGCAAGGCCACAGACCCACCTAGGATTGCCGTGTAGTTGCATGCGATTGTAGCCATGCCGCTCAAAAAGGACTGTGTTGAGTGCTGCAACTGTCTGCATAGGATACTGCTGCATGGCCCAGACAACAGGATCCTGGTTATGGCTCAGACGAGTCATAGCACGATGCTGATCATCTTCTGAGGGGTGTCCACTGCTGTCGTCAGCACTTTGGCGTTTGTGATCATGTATTTCTCCACTGCTGCTGGCAGTGCTGTGTGACGACTGTCGATCAAGTAGAGCGTCGGAGTCAGGAGACGATGAAGACAAGGTTGGGTCTGAATCCTGATCAGATGAGAGATCAGGCAAGGAGGTATGCTGCGCCATGAAGCAAGACTTGACCTCTTCTGCAAGAGAATCTAGGCGGGACAAGCTCCAGCTGGAAGCTGTGCCCACCTCCCTGTCATGCAGCACACATTCTTGAGTAACATTGCGCAGCACACAACTGTGAATGTTTTTAGCTGTCAACTGGCTGAGCAAGGACACTTTCCACTGCTTTCCTCCACTGCTAGTTATAGATCACACCATGAGTGAAGCATATGAGGACTGATATGCAGCAATGAGATGGTTGGCATTTGATATTAGAGATGGTTTCAACTCAATCGCTTTCACCAACGATGATCTGATGGTTGTTGAGCACCACCTGTGTGCTGAGGTGGCTAGCATTCTAAGTCAAGAGCTCACCGGTTCACAACATTTAGCTCAATGTCTCCCTCCTGCTCATGGCCACCTTGCTGCTGAATGTCATCAGACAGAACTTTTAGCCATGTGATTTCATCCCTGCCATTTTGGAGCAGGTTGTCCTCAATGGCTGCTTGCTCTTCCAGAGCAATGAGCATGCAGCCTTGGCGATGTTGATATGCGCATCTGGACGCCTGTGATCCACCTCAGCGTGGAAGTGATCCCTTGCATAGCTCCTATAGGTCGAGGCGTTTGTCAGGTCAGCGATCTGCAAAGAAAAGTCTGCCAGCATAGCAAATCTTCTGTATGATGAAGTTCAGACCTTACTTCAGCTGCAGAGCTGGGCATGCCCCCACCCGACTTGCATCTGCAGGGTGTGCGTCTGAACCCACCTAGCGCGACACAACGCTGATCCAGGCCCGGCCCTGTAGGCTTCATGTTTATAAATACACGCACGCCTAATGAAGCTTTTGATACACGCAATGATGCTCGTGCCGAATGCAAAAAAGGCTTCGCCGAAAAAGTCATGGCATGCGTCGCTTGCACCGACGTGATCTACAGGGGTAACGATAAATATGCATATCTGAGGTGCAACTGCAGATGCCAATCATCTAGAGTTATACAAGGAACGTGAGTGCCGGGCGTGCAACTGACTGCTTGTCTTACTGCTCTGCTGTGGAAAGTCAAACTTCGGTCAAATTAGTGACCTAATCGCACATGAGTAGGGTCCGTCGCCAGTACCACTGCAGCCTGCAAGAGCGCGCACCAGTCACAGCTGTGCTGTACTGCATGCAACACGTCTTGTGGTTCTGAAAGCGTAGCCTCTGGCATAGGAGCCGGCAGCCCGAAGCTTATCGTGGGACTCTGCAGACAAAGCATGTTGCCCAGTCGACGTCGGGATTGCATATGTCGCCCCTGTTTGTTGTGAACGCGAGCCTCGGCTGAAGTCATCAAGTCACACTCGTCAACGTGGGCAATCAAACCCATATCGCATTTGGTAGCAAGACACGTTGCACGTCAGCTTGTGGCGTGGCATGCACAGTGGTGGGTTGACTCGCTTTGCCAGGGGCCTACTGAGCATACCGTCCTGCTGTCGTGACAATATCCCAGCGCCGCTCGAAGGGCTGCAGTATATCTGGGCTCAACGCTGCTTCAGTACCTCAGCCACCCCCAGCACACCCCCTAGCACACCCACCACTTCAGCTGCACCTGCCGACAATGCCGCCACTAGTCAGCAAAATCAGCCTGACACTAAAGACGCAGCTCGATTGGAATATGAAGATGAGATGCGGAAGCTGCGACGCAAGTGGCAAGGGCAACATGCGCAAAAGCTAGCAATCAAGGCCAAAGCTGAAGCAACAAAGACTGCCAACAAGGCGGTGACAATAGAAGGACATCGGCGCAAAAAAGCTGAAATGAAGGAGCTCAGAATGCAGATTCATGAGGAGAGAAGGCGACTACAGAGTGCAGAGCTGGTCAGCCTTGGCTTTCTTGCACTGTTTGCTTGCTGCTTTGCCTTGCCATGGTCCAGGCAGGCATGCTGTGCATGCAATGCAAGGCCGTATACTTCATTGCAGCGCAATGCAAAATTCACCATGAAACACCCATGTCATTTGGTTAGCTGCCAACTGACTGTTACAGAGACAGCATCACAGAAAGGAGGCGCCTAGCCCTATGATGTTGCAGAGCATTATTAGCGCCAATGCTGATTTTTTGCATTTGCTGGCATGCAGGCACAACGGCAAGCTCTAGCTGCAAAGTTCAGAGCTGCAACGCAAGGCATTTATGCAGAGTTGCAGACCCAGAGGTATACATCATCCTCCTGCCTTACTTTGCCTGGCAAAAGTCCTTGACCTGGGTGTTCCCAGATCAGCAACATCAGCTGAATGTGTTGAGCTCACAGTTTGCAAATCAAAACTTCAGCTGTGCATTGCCGAGGGCTCAGGATGCACACATTGTGAATGTCATGCACAATGTCATGTCCATCCCTTTGGGCGCTTCAGCAGAGGATGGGTGCTGTCACTCATGCAGCACAAAGTGACAGGACAATACATGCATGGTCGGTCATCCACTTTGGCAAGGCACATCATTGTTACCATCTGCTGATCACTACCGGGGCTTTGTTATAGGCGCCAAGAGCTTTTGGAGGAGAGCAGAGATTGGATCACACCTGAAACTCTTGATGCCAGAATCCAGGACGCATTGGAACACCCAGTTGAGCTGTTCCAGCAGGCATCCCAGCAAGATTGGAATTACAAGAACTGAGTGTGTTTAAATCACCAGCAGCTTACACCAACCAATTATGGCAGGAAACATGGACGCTATGCATTGTGGATATCTTTGTTTTAGCTAGTATTCTACATAGCATACCACACGCAAATCTGGCTACTGGATGCTAAATAGTATTACAACTTACAATCCATTATATGTGAACTTGACTTGACTCGAGCATTCACATGCTGCAGCTGATGCTCGAGCATCCTGCAGTTTTGATTGCGTTCTCACAAGGTATCAGACTGCTCACGAGTAAGACTGTTTCATTGTCTATGGGTTGCTGTAAACGCAATCTGATTGATGCTGATTACCCGAGACCAGATTGAAAGAATGAGCTGAACGAATTCAACAGTGAGTGAAGGCAACATCAACAATGCATACAGTGTCACATAGCATTCAAGCAAGTCAGGAGTCCTTGCTGTGATGCAATGCTGGAGCAGCCTTTACATGAGTGGGAGTAGGCTGTCCTTGCCTGCGCTGGCGGATGTACCTGCAGCGCACAGGCATGTCAGGTACTGTGGAAGCATGATGCGCAAACGAGACGATGGCTTGTTTTCTGGCCTGACATGGACACTGGGCGTGCTCATGCCTGACTGTCAATGGCATGCAAATGCATCACATGCAGTGCGTGTCACAGTCACATCATGAGCAGACATTACGTTTGTATTGTTTGTATACAACATTTCATTGACAAACGTGCATGACATGATGTTGATGCAGCTGTCTAAGCAGTATCAGCAGCAAGCAGCAGGTTCATGGCCTTGACAGCAAGGTGCAAAGCATACCGGCCAGTCCAGTCCACATGGATGCCGTTCCGCTTGAGGGCTTGCTGCTGGGGGATGCCGTGCGTGCTAAGCTCAGCCCTCAGAGCCTCACCCATCACCTTGCGCACATTAGCCGCATACAGCTCTGGCGACTGCCTCTCCTCTGCAAACAAACATGACGCTCAAATTGTCACCCAGACTTAGTGTGATGCTTGTCAGGACATATGCTCCCAATGATGGACTGCAGTTGAAACGGCCACACACTTTAGATGTTTGAGAGTTAGCAGCCAACAGCATGCCATACATCTGTGCCACCATACATCATCTGCAGCACACACCTTTTGAGGCAGAGAACAACATTTGACCAGCGACAAAGTATCCGCAGCTTTTTATACGGCGCCTGTGAGAGACAACAAACGTCATTGTAATTGCACAAGAAACTGACTGAGCCTGCACACCTGCTGATGGTCGGTAGATTGGCAGCACTTCTACCTCCAGATGGTTCACATACTGATTGCACACTCTGAAGAAATGCCAAGCAGTATATACAATGCCCCAGCCTGGATTGAATCTGACAGAGGTGTACTTCAGCAGCACCGGCATAACGGGCAAGCCTGGTGCAAAGGCGCCCTTGGCAAATGTCAACAGACAGTGCTTGTGCTTGGTGGTGCCTTCAGGTGCCACAATGAACAGGGGATACCTGCGACGTTACATATAAGACAATACAATCAACCCAGGGGTTGCAATGATATTATGCAAGCTACAGCTGCAATGCCTGTCACAGTAGTATGATGAAACAACATACTGTATGTGTAGACAAAACAATAATGAACATTGTTTTGTCTACACATACAGTAGGTTCTGCAAGCAGGTGTATGTCATCAGAAGCTGCCCTGCTCAGTCAATGCAACATGACCCATGAAGTAGTGTATGCACTCTTAACACGCAATGCTTGAACAATGCAGCCTGGACATGCATGGGATATGCATGGGGGCATAGCAGACATGCATTGTCACAAGCAAGGTTCCAGAAACAGAATGCGTATGCAAAATGTGCATGAGATGTTGTGATAGGTGGCTTGCCTGGGGTCAACAGCACGCTCAGCTATCTTTTCAGTGGGGTTGCCGGTGAGTATGTGCTTGTTCTGCTCATCTGTGGTACCCCTTCGCAGGATGAATAGAAACTGTAGGGCCCTGGTGGCCACTCCAAAGAAAGGCATTTTTGCAACACTGGCTTTTGCAATGCCAGATGGCGCGAAGATTGACGCCAAAATGATGCCATCAAGATATGATACATGGTTGAAAACAATGATTGGCCGCACTGTCTGTGCTTCAGCAATGTGCTCCTTGCCCTTGATCTTCATGGTGAAAAAGTGCAGGCCCAGCCTCACCAACAGTGTTGCCCAAAACCTACACAGTTACAGGGCAATGAGGGAGAGATGAAGATGTATACAGCATATACGAACAAAAGTCTAAACATGTGGCATGCTGAACACATGGAACCATGAGCTCATTGCGCAGGTTTGGTGAGCAACCACTGACCTGCACTTTGCAAGCAGATGCACAGTTGTCGAACCTACCTGATCCAGCTGCTCATGAGTTTCCGTCGCCATTTGGCAAGAGGTGTGTTGATAGGAAGTCCCCACACAAGCAGGCTAATTATGACCCAGACTAGCAGTACACAGGGAGTTGCGACTACAATCCTGAAAACTGTCCACGGCAGCAGGGAGATGATCTTGAACCACTCAAGTGCCGTCATAGGGCTGTTGGTGTCCAGGAAGGGAGAGTCCTTGATCAATCTTGCAAGTTGACTGGGTGACACAGGCTGGTCTCCACCAGCCACTTGAGTGCTGTTTGCTGTCTTGCTGCGCTGTCGGAGTTCAGAACCAGACTGTTTGTGCTGAGCATTAGTGCTGACTGCAGTAATGAGGTCCTGATCGTCTTCGCTGTGATTGTTCCTCAAGAGGTCAGCAAGCCCTTCATCGTCAGTGGAGATCTGTACCGCAGTGTTGTCTACCTTGAACTCTGTCATGTGAGGGGGATGCGGATTGAGCATTAGCCTCTGCTCGAGCAATGCTTTCGAGCCAGTTACAGCTTTTGAAGACTTCCAACCAAGTGTCAGCCGCTTGAGGAGTTATCGAAGTTCGCTAAGTAGACTAGATCACAGTCAACCCAAGCCGGCTGCCCGCACTCCGGGTGTGTGCATCACAAGCGGCTCACAAGGCCAGGGAAAATATGAGAACGATGCCGTCAGCACTGTAATCATATGTGACGTCAGAAAGCGCTAGCAGCAGGTCCAATCACTTCAACTCCCAAAGACGTAGGTGATGGTTGCTGGTGAACGGACGAGTCGTCACCAACTGCCGACCCCGACTTGCGGGTATATAATTATTCGAATGTCGGCCTGCGCGGAAGTCGATGCACGCTTTGCAAGGCTGGTGAGTTGCGACCTCTGTACGCTTTCGTGACGTGAAGAAGAATGGTTCATTGTGAAGCAGCAAGACGAAACAGCTTGCCATACAAATTACTTCAAGGTGCTTTTCCTTTTGAACGCAGTGCAAGACTTGCGAGGCAGCTTTTGACCGCGGCATAGCCTTGAATGCCCGCTTGATGTGAGGCGTACTGTGAAAATCATGCCCGCAACCAGCTTGCAGCTTCGGCTGAACAAAGAACCTTTGATCCGCTCAAGGTTGTGCACGTTGTTTGGCCAGAGGACACCGTTGTGCTGTCAGCATCACACATTGCCATTGATTGCACAGCCAGCTCGTGCTTTTGTGTGCCGTGTCGCTCCTCAAGCAGCGTTTACGACCTTGTGCATAGTTCAAAGGCAAAGCAATCGCACAGTGCAACTGCTGGCACGGAACCCCAGATATGACGATGATTACGTTGAGATCGATGAGGAAGATAGCTGGAGCAACCAGGTTGGTGTGCGAGCATTCTTAGACATTGCGTGCACCCTGCTCTGGAAACATACAGCTCTGACACCATACTGCAGGCCAGAAGAAATGCAGGCTTAGTGCCGTCTATAGCTGGACCTGTCCTATTGGCAGCGAATGGTTTGGGAGACAAGCTGACTGACATAGCTGTTGATCTTGCGCCAAGCAATGTTGAGCGAGGAATGGTGAGCTTGCTGTAGCCTTGCTACCAAAGCCCCCTGTCTACATCTTTGAAGCTGCATGATGACATTTGAGTGTGAAACAGCACAGGTGGAGATCGCTGTCAAAGCAGCGCTGATATTGGTGGCAGTAAGCATAGCCAAAAGTCTGCTAGGGGTAAGGCGATGCCAGCTCCTCTCAAGCTCCTTTCACTTGCTGCACACGTCCTCTATGGCAAATGTGGGCTGCACTCAAGCATAGAATGACTGTTGGACTGCATGTGTGTTACAGGTTGCGCTGACAGTGGGGACAGTCGTTTTTGGCATATATGTTGCAACCAAGATCTGGTCAAAGCAAGATCATCAAGGTGAATACTGTCCTGTGCATTGATCGTGGTGTCAGGACAGCTGCAGCTGTATGCTTTACTTGGAGGCATCATGTGCAAGATGACATACATGTCACGCTTTGCGACACTGCAGTCTGCGGCCTTAGCTTGTAAATAACACACATTGACATCTACAACAACTGTCATGCCAGCTATGATTACCCTGCCCTTGCTGTGTTCAGGTCCTGCTGGCAGCCGCAGTCGCAAGCAGCCCCAAGCGCGACGGAAGTCACGCCGACAAGATGATGATGGTCTCTCTGATGTATGGTTTGAGAGCAAACCT
>JAABVA010003766.1_pt1 | contig 14275 bp, 16 predicted proteins | sample 5560331 | NCBI WGS metagenome assembly JAABVA01 (sample SAMN12812661, study PRJNA571458) | rock metagenome | isolation source: Antarctica rocks | place: Antarctica: Victoria Land, Mt New Zealand sud | collected 2016-01-07 | reverse complement strand
TCATGGTGCTCCCGCTTTCGGTTCGATTCGTGGGTCGGCAGGTCTCTTTTTCAGCGGCGGTGGTTCCACCGGGTTGGATCTGCCTCGAGGGCGGCCCGGTCCCATTCGCCGCGGTCAGCGGCGGCGGAGTAGGTGGTGCGCAAGAACTCCAGCAGTGCCTGGTCCGGGTCGGGCGCTGTACGCACCGCCTCGTAGGGCAGCAGGAACTGGCCATTGTCCTTGCTGTAGAAGGCGTTCGCGGGGCCGATGGGGTAGTCGGCGAATCCCTCCGGCTCGGGATAGGCGTAAGCGTAAAACGCGCCCTCGTCCCCGCCACCGGGCCAAAACCCGCAGCTGCTCAGCTCGGGGGAGTAGCCCTCCTCCATCACCCAGTCACCACAGTTCGGGGCGCCACCTGGATGCTTCGGTGCGGTGCGCCCGGAGAACCGCGTGCAGGCCAGATCCAGTGCGCCCCAGAAGAAGTGCACCGGACTGACCTTACCGACGTAATCGGACCGGAACTGGTGGAGCACCCGATCGGCCTGCACCAATTGGCGCCAGAACAGGTGCGCGGCCTGGGCGTCGTAGGTGGCATGCTGGTGATCCTCGGCGAACGGGATCGCCGGGTCGACCTCGTTAGGCCGGGACTGGATCTGCGTCTCGATGCCCAGCTCGCCCAGCGCACGCATGAGCTGGGCGTAGAACACGGCGACCGACTTGGACTCGAGGGCGATCGCCCGCGTTGCTCCCTCGCTGGTGCGGATGCGCAGCTGCTGGTCGACGAAGTCGAACTCGATGTCGAAGATTCGGGTGCCGTACGGAATCGTCGACGTGGTCAGCCCGCGCGGGCTGACGTACAGCGTCACGTTCCACCAGTGGTTCACCAGCGGCGCATGCGCCAGCCGGACCTTGCCGACGATTTGCGTCCACAAGTGCAGCGTGTCGCGGGTCGCGGTCCAGTCCTGCACCCGCAGCCTCGGCCATGTCTGTGCGGTCATGACGAGGCCCCGACGGTCTGGTGGGCCCAGTCGGCGAAGGAAGTCCATCGCAGGTCCGGGTAGGTGGCATGCAAGGTTGGCAGGTCGACGCGGTAGCCGGGTCCGCGCAGGAACTCCCACATCGCTCGCATGTCGGGGCGCTCGATCGCGGTGAGCGGCACCTCCTCGTGGCGGACGGTGCGACCCAGCGCCGCCCCCAGTGCAAGCGCCATCTGCGTGGGTGTCGGGTCGTCGCTGGCGAGCTCGATGCGCTGCCCGACGAACGCCGCAGGTGCCGACAGCACCGCAGCGGCGAACCTGCCCAGGTCCGGGTGGGCCAGCTGCTGCAGTTGACGGTCCACGGGAAGCGGGAGCACGAGCATCCCGTCACGAATCTCGCGCTGGCCGCCGAGCGCGTTGTGTCTCCCCCTGGGTGATGAAACGTCGGATGTCCGGCAGTAGTAGCGGGTCGATGGTGTGACCGCCCGCGTGGGGCAGCTCGGTGACCTGGGCGCCGCGTTCCCGCAGCTGGGCCACCAGGGTGGCGGTCTGGGTGGCGGTCGCCATCGGATCGCGGCGCCCGTTGACCACCGCGACCCGCTTGCCCGTCAGGTCGACCGCGCCCGGGCCGTCCCGAAACGGCACCATCGCGGCCATCAGCACCGCCCCGGCCAGCGCCTGGGGGTGGCGGAACAGCAGCGCCGAGGCGATGTTCGCGCCGTTGGAGAACCCGACCGCCATCCAGAACCCGGCTTCGACACCGTGCTCGGCCTCGGCTGCGTTGAGGAACGTGGCGAGCTCGTCGACGCGGGCCCGCAGGTCGTCCTCGTCGAAGACACCCTCCCGCAGGCGACGGAAGAACCGGGGCATCCCGCTCTCGGTCACCGTGCCACGCGGGGACAGCGTCGGTGAGCCGGGCCCCAGGTGCTCGCGCAGCGGCAGCAGGTCGTGCTCGTCACCACCGGTGCCGTGCAGCAACAACAGCGGCGGCGCGGCGGTGCCCGGCTGCCAGACGTGCGGTCGCTGCAGCGTCGCCCCCGTCATGACCGTGGCCCGGTGTCGCGCAGGGGTGGTAGCGACAGCGGGGGTAGGGAGGCCTGAATCTGTTCGCGGTTGGGCTCCAGCCAGGGCGGCAGCTTGAGGGTGCGGCCCAGCTCGAGCAATGGCTCGTCGATGGTGAAGCCGGGTTGGTCGGTGGCGATCTCCAACAACACACCCCCGGGCTCGCGGAAGTAGATGGAGGTGAAGTACTGCCGGTCGATGATCGCGGTGACGTGCGCGCCGGCTTCCACGAGCTCTTGGCGCCAGCGTTCCTGCGTGGGCTGGTCGGGAGCGCGGAACGCGATGTGGTGCACGGTGCCGCCGGCCTGCAATCCGCGGGCCCGCTCACCTGCCGCCACGTCTACCACGGCACCGGCGCCGCCGTCGGCCATAGCGAACCGAACCCGGCCCCCGGCCTCGGCGTCCACGATCATGCCCAACACATCGCCGAGCATGTGCGCGGTCGGGTCGAGCAGCCGCTCGGACATGGTGACCGAGTGCAGGCCACGCACGGCGTGCTCGGCGGGCACACTGGCCGCGCCGTCCCAGCCCGAGCGCGTGTCGCCTGGCGAGGCAACGAGGTCGATCACCATGCCGTCCGGGTCGCGGAAGGACAGCACCTCCTCGCTGTCACGGCTGACGGGCTGGTCCGCTTCGACATCCAGCTCCTTGAGCCGCTGTTGCCACCAGCCCAGTGACTCCGGCGGAATGCTGAAAGCGGTCGCCGTGGTCAGCCCCGTGCCGAGCCGGCCCGCGGGCACGCGCGGCCAGGGAAAGAACGTCAGCAGGCTCGAGGGCCGCCCGGTCTCGTCGCCGTAGTACAGGTGGTAGGTGTCCGTCGCGTCGAAGTTGACCGTCTGCTTGACCAGGCGCAGACCGAGGACGCGGGTGTAGAAGTCCACGTTGCGCTGTGGGTCCGAGGCGATCGCGGTGACGTGATGCAAACCGTGTGGAGCGATGTCGGTCATGGGGGCGTGCCTCTCTGTAGGGGCGTCAGGTGGTGGGGGTCAGGGCGTGGGTAGCGCGAGAACCTTGGCGAGTACGCGGTGCAGTTGGGCAGTCGGATCGGTAGCAAGGCCAGTGCTGCGCCAGGTGACGTGGGCGTCGGGGCGGACCAGGACGCAGCCGTCCTCGCCGACCTCGCGAGTGCGGGCCCAATCTCCGTAGAGGTCGATGTACTCGCGTCCAGGTCCGACGACGTGGGCGGCGATCTCGATGCCCAGTCGGTCTGCGATGGTGGTCGCGGCATTGGCCCATGCTTCGCCGGAGATACCGGTGAACAGGCAGAACCGGCCTTTGCCCGCCAGGTCGTGGGTGGAGACTTTGTGCCCGGCGCGGCCGAGCCAGACGTGCGGTAGCCGGGCGCCTGGCCACGTCGTCGGGTGGTAGTACAGCTCCCGGTCGCGGGTGTAGGCCGGTTCCGGGGTGCCGTCACCGACGACCGCCCCGGAGGCGTAGCGCTGACCCAGCTCCACCCCGTGTGCGTTGAACTCGTAGTCCTTGAGCTCCATCGCGTTCAGCAGGGCCTCCCGCTGCAGTGCCGCCTCCGGGGTGTTTTCGGAGCGGGCGGCGATCCGGGCCTGCATCAGTTCCGGGTCGCTGGTGTCGGTCAGCCCGAGCGCCGCCAAGATCGCCCCGAACTCCTCGATGCTCTTGTTGGCGCGCAACACGATCTGCTTGCCGACGGGTGCCCGTTCGGCGTCGTAGGAGTCCAGCAGGTGTTCGCCGGCGCTGCCGCGGAGCACGTAGGCCAGCTTCCAGGCCAAATTGTAGGTGTCTTGAATGGACGTGTTGGACCCCAGACCATTGGACGGTGGATGACGGTGTACTGCGTCCCCGGCGCAGAACACCCGCCCGGCCCGGTAGCAGGTGGCGTACATCTTGTTGTTGCCCCACAACGAGGTCGAGCGGATCGTCACCGGAATGGTGTCGTCGCCGACGAGCTCGTGCACGATGCGGGTCGCCATCGCGTCGTCGACCTCCGGTGGCGGGGAGTCGATGTCGTAGCCCCACACGATGAGCCACTCGTTCCACGGGCGGACCATCCGGACCAGACCGAGCCCGATCCCGCCGACGTCCGCACCGGGCTGCAGCACCCAGTACAGGGCACTGGGTCGGTGCTCCACGTACTGCGACAGGTCGGCGTGCAGGACGATGTTCATGCTGCCCGCGAGGTCCATCTCGCCCTCGAAGGGCAGCCCGATGTCCGCGGCGACCTGGCTGCGGCCCCCGTCGGCGCCGATCACGTACTTGGCGCGGATGCCGAACTCGGCGCCGGTGACCCGGTCGCGTACCCGCACACTGACGCCCTCCACGTCCTGGGTCAGGCTGAGGTACTCGGTGTCGAAGCGGATCCGGCTGCCGCGGGAGGCCGCGTGTCCGATGATGATCGGCTCAAGCAGGGTCTGCGGGAGGTCGCAGTTGGGCGACGGGCTGGCCTGCACGTAGTCGGCCTCGCGGGCGGGGTGGGTGCCCCAGGCGCGGACCCGGCCGATCTCGTCACCGACCAGGCTGGTGCAGAACACCGTCTCGCCCATCAGCTCGTGCGGGCACGCCTGGGCGTGGATGTCGTTCTCGATGCCGAGGTCCCGGAAGATCTCCACGGTGCGCTGGTTGGTGATGTGCGCGCGAGGGGTGTTCGCGGTCCACCGGTATTTGGTGATGACGAGATGCTCGACACCGAGGGTGGCCAGCGCGAGTGCGGCGGCGCCACCGGCGGGCCCGCTGCCGATGATCAGGACGTCGGTCTCCAGGTCGCCCTGCTCCGTGAGATCCAGCTGCGCCGCCGCGGCGTCATCGAAGTCGGCACCGGACGCGGCGTCGGAAACTGCGGTCATGACTGCTCCTCCTGCTCGGGTGCGAGCACGATCTCGAAGGCGATGCGGGTCCAGGCCTCCGTCCGTTCCGAGGCGTCGGGGGCCCGCCCGGGCGGCTCCTGCACGACATCGACGATGAGGCTGTTTTTGACGCCGAAGACGGCGTCGGAGTCCAGGTGCTCGCTGCCGGCCACGAAGATGTGCGTGATCAGCGTTGCGTGCCCGGGTGCGTCGACCTTGAAATGCAGGTGCGCCGGGCGCATCGGGCTGCGCCCCGCCGCCATCAGCAGGTCTCCGACCGGGCCGTCGTGGGGAATGGGGTAAGGCGAGGGGAGCACCGACCAGAAACAGTATTCGCCCCGCTCTCCGGAGCGCAGCCAAGCGCGGCCGGCGCTTTCCTCGCCGTCGTACTGCACGTCGTAGAAGCCGTCCTCGTCGGCCTCCCACACCTCGATCCGGGCGTCGGGCAGCGGGGAGCCGTCGGTGGAGCGAACGGTGCCCGACACGTAGCAGGGGACGCCCTTGGCGCCGCGGGCGATGTCTCCACCGAGGGCAACCTCGGGGGCGTCCGCAACGAAGAACGGCCCGAACACCGTCGACTCGGTGGCGCCCGCCGCGGCCGGGGCGTTGATTCCGACGGTGAGCATGGACAGTCCCAGCACATCGGACAGCAGAATGAACTCTTGGCGCTTGTCGGTGGTGATGTCCCCGGCGCGGGTGAGAAGCTCGATGCCGTGCTCCCACTCGCGCTGGGTCAGCCGAACCTCGCGCGCGAAACCGTGCAGGTGCCGGACCAGGCTCCGCATGACGTCGCGGTAGCGCACCGAGCCGGCGCCGTCGAAGCTGGCGAGCACCTCGTCGGTGACGGCCTGCTCGCGTGCGGCCTGTGCGGGGTGGTCGGCGGTTGGGGTCATGATGCCTCCGTAGGTGTGGTGACGGCGAGCGAGGCGCCCGCCCACGCGGCGTGGATGGTCTCCCGCAGGGCGGCGCGGTCGACCGGACATGGGTTGTCGGCCGGAACGGTGGGCTCGATCAGCCCCGCGGCCTCGTCCACCTGGTCCTCGGTCATGCCCAGCTCGCGCAACCCGCGCGGGATGCCGAGCTGGTGAGTCAGTTCGCGGAGCGCGGCCACCGGGTCGTCGGTGCCGAGTGCGCGGCCGATCCGGTGCGTGGCGTCCGGGGCGGCGGGGGCGTTGAAGGCGAGCACGTGCGGCAGCACGATCGCGTGGGTGAGGGCATGCGGCAGGTCGAAGGCGCCTCCGAGCGCGTGGCAGATCTTGTGGTGCAGCCCAGACCCGGCGACGGCGAATGCGCTGCCGGCGAGGTAGGCGCCGTAGAGCAGGTCCGAGCGGGCACCGACGTCGGCGGGGTCGGCGAGGACGGCGGGCAACCCCGCGGCCAGCGACCGGATCCCCTCCTCCGCGGCCAGTGCGGTGACCGGGTTGCGTCGCGGCGCCCAGAACGCCTCGACGCAGTGCGCCATCGCATTCAGGCCACTGCCGGCCGAGAGCTCCGCGGGCAGGGTGAGGGTGAGCTCAGGGTCATAGAGCACGGTGCGGGGCAGCACCCGTTGATCGGTTCCGGTGATCTTGCGGGCGCCCTCGGTGAGCCCCCACACCGGAGTGACCTCCGAACCGGCGTAGGTGGTGGGTACCGCGATGATGGGCAGGCCGCTGGTGAGCGCAACGGCTTTGGCGGTGCCGGTGGTCGAGCCGCCTCCCACGCTGAGCACCGCGTCGGCCCGCGCCGAGGCGGTCAATGCGCGGGCGGCCTCGGCGACGGTCACCGGGACATGAGGCCGGACGGCGGTGAAGACGGCGACCACCCGGTCGGCGAACGGAGCGGCGAGCTGCCGGACCAGCGGCTCCTCGGAGTCGGTGGCGATGAGCACGACCCGCGTGGCCTCGAGCCGGTCGATCTCCGCGGCCAGCGCTGTGCGTGCCACGCCCGCACCGAAGACCACCCGGCCAGGCAACGCTTCGTAGTCGAAGGGGTACAAATCGGCCTCCCGCGGTGTTCGTCAGTGCCTCGAGTTCACCGTCCGTCATCTGCAGGAATATGTCCAATACTTGTTTCGACGGTTAGCCATACGATGAGCTATGGATCTACGCCAATTGCGGTATTTCGTGGTCGTCGCCGAGGAACGGTCGGTCACCCGCGCCGCCGCGCGGTTACATCTAACCCAGCCCCCGCTGAGTGCGCAGCTTGCCCGGCTGGAGCACGAGCTCGGCGTGGCACTGCTGGTGCGCCACCGTCGCGGCGTCGACCTCACCGAGGCGGGATCCCACCTGCTCGAGCACGCCCAGCGGCTGCTGGCCAGTGTCGACGTCACCACCGACTCCGTGCGCAAGCTCGGCGAGGGCCGCGCGGGTCGGCTCAGCATCGCCTTTGTCTCCGCCACGGCCTGGACGGTGCTGTCACCGCTACTGCGCCGCTACCACACCGAGCGGCCCGATGTCGTCCTCGACTTCGTGGAGGACGGCCCCGACGGCGTGGTCGAGCACGTGCGCGCCCGGCGCGCCGACGTCGGGGTGGTGCACCTGCCCCCACCCGGAGTGGGCGCCGGCCACGGCCCCGACCTCGACGTAGCGGTAATTCGGCGGGAGCCGCTCGTGGCCGTGCTCCCCGCCTGCCTGGCCGAGCAGGCCGGCGACCGTGTCGACCTGGCAACATTGGCCGACCAGACGATGCTCAGCCCCGCGCGCGCCGTCTGGGGCGGCCTGCAACTACAGCTGCTCAACGCCTGTCGGCTCGCGGGCTTCGAGCCCGTGCTGCGTGAGGTTCAGCTCGTCCAGACCGTGCTGTCCCTGGTCGGCGCCGGGCTCGGGGTGTCCGTACTGCCGACGTCGGTGCAGCTGATGGCCGGTCCGGAGGTCGTAGTGCGCCCGCTGCGCCAGCACCTCCCCGTCGTGGAGACCGCGGTGCTGTGCCGTCGGGCCGATGCGCACTCTCCGCAGGTGCAGCACTTCCTCCGGCTGGCGCTCGCCACCCCCGAGCCGGACATGCTCGAGCCCCGACACGCCCGGTCGCTCGGTGGCGGCGGCGCTCCATCTCCCGGAGGAGATGCGTGAAACCCGGTCGTGGGTTCGCAGCTACCTACTCAGCGGAGCTGGCGAACATCGTTCGACGTGCCCCACGCGGTGTCCGCAGTCCAGGTTGTAGCTTGCAGTCGTTGTCCCGTCGCCAGACACAGCCGGTCGGCCAGGGACAGTCCCGACCCCCTTCGCCATATCTGGGCTGCCTGCTCGGCGTCGGCGCCCAGCACTGGCTCGATCCTGAGCCCGTAGCTCAACAGCAGACCGCGAGCGAGACTCCAGTCCTGCTCGCGCGACAGAAGCTTTTGGCACACTTCGGACCAATTCGCCGCGGTGCACGCGCCACCGATCAAGAGCTCGCGCTCGACGACGTCGGCGCCCGGTTCCCCTTGCAGGAAGCAGAGCAAGGCCGAGGCGTCGAACAGGTTCACGCGGCGTCGTCGGCGGCAGCCTGCGCGCGGCGATCGGCGAGCAGCTCGTCAACCAGGCTCGGCCCGGCCAGCGCGGCGCGCACCAGTCCCTTTGCCTGCGCACGGGTTGCCAACACGACACCGGATCAGGTGCTGCTCGCCCGTTCCTCTCGCAACCGCCGGTGCGTGCGCAGCAGGCGGATCGACGTCACCAGTCCGAGGCCGCCGACGATGTTGCCCAGCGCCGACCAGCCCATCGCGGACAGCCAGTCCAGATACCCGTACGAGGATCCCGAGTGCAGTCCGGCGAACATGAACAGCGAATCAAGCACCGAGTGGAACAGTTGGCCGCCCGCGAGCAGCGAGCCGAACAAGATGGCGGGCACGAGCTGCACTCCCAGGCTCGGGGTGGAGTGCTGCATGCGCGTCATCAGGGTTATCACCGTGCCCGCCAGGACGGCCAGCACGAACGAGTGCAGAGTGATGCCGAGCTCGAAGTAGTGGTCGGACACCTCGACGGCGGTGGACTTCAGGTCGGGCCTGCCGGTGACGATCAGCCAGGCGATGGCCCAGCCGCCGAGCAGGTTCGTGGCCAGCGTGACACCCCAGAGGCGCGCCAGTGACCAGATGCTCGCGTGCCCGGCGACCACTGCGGCGACCGGTACCAAGAAGTTCTCCGTGAACAGCTCACTGTGCGCCAGCAGTAGCGCCACGAAACCAATGGAGAACGCGGCTCCCGCCAGCAGTGTGTTGTGCGTGTAGTGCTGTACCACGAAGTAAGCCAACACGCCGGTGCCGACGTCGACCCCGCCGAGCAGGCCCGTGCCGATCAGCGGAAACAGCGGGCGCCCCAGTCGCTCGTCACCTTCGTCCACCAGGCGATCGAATGCCTCGTCGACGGGGCCTTCGGGCGCGGTGGATTGATCGGTGCTCAAGTGCCGACCTCGAGCGATACGAACGGCACCGAACGGTGGACACACCGATACGTCGTCATCGCGCCACCCTAAAGGGTACCGGCCGAGGTGCACCGTACGCACCCCTAGTATCGGGTGCTGATGCATCCTCGTTGTTGGTCGCCGAAGCGCGGCGTGCCCCTACCTAGAGCCGATGCCGCCAGCCGGACTTCGGCCTACGTGTACGGCAACATCCTCGTGCTGGCGGCACTCGTACCGCTCTCCATCGCCGATGTGCGTAGCGGTACCGCGGTGCTCATCGTGCTGGGCACCGCGGTGTCCACCTTCTTTGCACACCTGTTCGCGGAGACGGTCGGCGGCAGCATGCGTGTCGAGCAGCTGTCCGGATGGCGCGCGTTTCGGCATCACGTCCGCGACGCGGTGCCGGTACTCACCTCGGGACTGGTTCCGACGGTGCTGCTGGCCCTGGCGTGGCTCAACCTCGCCCCGCATACCGCGATGGTCGTGACCGCCGAGGTTCTGCTCATCGTCAGGATCGGGTGGACCGGCGTGGTGGTGGGACGGTTGCACGGCGAACCGAGCTCGCTGCGTCTGCTGCTCGCCGGGGTTGCGCTGTCCGTCCTCGGCGCCGTCGTGGTGGGACTCAAGGTGTTGCTCACCCACTAGCCTTCACCTGTCGGCCAGTCAGTGTCATGCTGGCGGCATGAGCGATGACGACACCCAGTGGTACTACAGCCCCTCCGACCACTCCGTGCACCAAGGCCGCGAAGCGGGCGCCGTCGATCGGTGGGGCCCCTACCCCAGCCAGCAAGCAGCAGAGCGGGCGTTGGCGACCGCGAAGGCACGTAACGAGGCTGCCGATGCCGCCGACCGCAGGTGGAAAGACTGAGCGGTCCGGACAACCGTGCCTGTTGACGACCGTGCTTGTTGACGACCTGGGAGCAGCCGTTTCGCTGGCGCGCCGCCCACAGCGGGTGGTGAGTCTGGTGCCCTCGATCACCGAGAGCGTCGCGGCGACGGGGGTACTGGTCGGTGCCACCGACTACTGCGTGCACCCGGCGGAACTTGACGTCACCAGGGTGGGCGGCTCCAAGTACCCCTCCATCGAACAGGTTCTCGCCTGCCGCCCGGACCTCGTACTGGCGAACGCGGAGGAGAACCGTGAGTCCGATGTGGACGCGCTGCGGGACGCGGGCGTCCCGGTGTGGACAACCGCCGCCGCCGCGTCGGTCCCGCAGGCCTGTGCGGCGTTGCGCCGGATGTTCCGTGCGGCCCTCGACGTTGCCGAGCCGGCGTGGCTTGGTGAGGCCGAGCGCATCTGGTCCGAGGTACCGTCGACGACGGAGCGCGCCGTAGTTCCCGTGTGGCGAAAGCCATGGATCGTGCTCGGGCGCGACACCTTCGCCGGTGATGTGCTGCTGCGCCTCGGTGTCGGCAATGCCTTCGCCGACCAGCCCGAACGCTATCCGCGGCCGCCGGTGACCGAGCTGCAGGACGCCGACCTCGTGGTGTTGCCCGACGAGCCGTACGCGTTCACCGCCGCCGACGGTCCCGGCTACTTCCCGGCCACCGAGTGTGCATTGGTGTCGGGACGCCACCTCACCTGGTGGGGCCCATCGCTGGTGCAGGCCCACCGCCTGCTCGCAGCTGAGCTGACCAACCGGATCCGTGGCCCCGCATGACCGCGCTGAGTCCGGTGAGCACGATGTTCGTCGCCATCCTCGTCACGTTCGTGTGCACGCGGCTCATCACCCGGCACATCCGCTCTCGCGAGCAACCGGGTGGCGCGTTCAAGAACGTGAGCATCAGCGGGGTGCACGTGCACCACCAGGTTTTCGGCATCATCGCGATGCTCGGCTCCGGGCTGGCCCTGATCGCCGCCACTCCCGAGGGGGTGGCACTGCACGTGGCGGCCGCGTTCTTCGGGGTTGGCGTCAGCCTCACCTTCGACGAGTTTGCCCTGTGGTTGCACTTGGACGACGTCTACTGGACCGACGACGGGCGCAAGTCGATGGACGCCATGTTCTGCGTTCTGGCCATCAGCGGGTTGCTCATCGGCGGCGTCGACTTCGTGACCGGCGCGGTGGGCACCGGGCAGTGGTGGGCCTCCATCGTCGCGCTGCTGGTGAACTTGGCCCTGGCGCTGGTCAGCGTGCTCAAGGGCAAGGTCGTCACCGGACTGATCGGCGTGTTCTTCTCGCCGGTGGCCCTGGTCGGTGCGGTTCGACTGGCTAAGCCCCCGTCGGTCTGGGGCCGCCGACGCTACGTCAGCAGGCCCAAGCGCATGGCCCGCGCCGAGCGTCGCTTCGACTCGGCGTACGTGCACCGGTGCTCAGGCCACGGCGCGCAGCTGGAACTTGCGCTCGGATGCGGTCTCCGGTGCGTCGTCGGCTGTTGCCTTGAGGAACCGGTTCGGCAGCGAGAGCTTCCAGATGGTGCGCAGCGTCTGGCCGTACTGGTGGGCCAACGATCCGGTGGTGTAAGGGATCGCGTACTTGTCGCACAAGGCGCGCACCCGCTCGGCGATCTCCACGTACCGGTTACTGGGGAGGTCCGGGAACAGGTGGTGCTCGATCTGGTAGTTCAGGTTGCCGGCCATGAAGCTCATCAGCTTGCCGCCGCGGAAGTTCGCCGAGCCCAGCATCTGGCGCAGGTACCACTCCGGCGGGGTCTCCCGCTCCAGCTCCTCCTCGGTGAACTTCTCCGCCCCGTCGGGGAAGTGCCCGCAGAAGATCACGGTGTAAGACCAGAGGTTGCGGATCAGGTTCGCGGTCGCGTTGGCCGTCAGGGTGGACAGGAACGCCGGCCCGGACAGCAGCGGGAACACCACGTAGTCCTTGCCCAGCTGGCGGCCCACCTTGCGGCCGATCACCTTGAGCTGCGCCCACGTCTCGCTCAGCGGCTTCTGGCGCTTGCGTATCGCCTCAAGGTCCAGGTCGTGCAGGGCGACGCCGTACTGGAAGAACAGGGCCAGCATTGTGTTGTACAGCGGCTGGCCGAGGTTGATCGGGTGCCACTTCTGGTCCCGGGTCACCCGCAGGATGCCGTAGCCCACGTCGTTGTCCTTGCCGACGACGTTGGTGTACTTGTGGTGGATGTAGTTGTGGGAGTGCTTCCAGTGCGAGGACGGGCAGGTGGTGTCCCACTCCCAGTTGGTGGAGTGGATCTCCGGGTCGTTCATCCAGTCCCACTGACCGTGGATGACGTTGTGCCCCAGCTCCATGTTCTCGATGACCTTTGCGGCGCCGAGCATGGCTGTTCCCGCTACCCAGGCGGGCGGAAACGCGCTGGCGAACAGGGTGATCCGGCCACCGGCGGCCAGTCCGCGCTGCAGCTGGATCGCCTTGCGGATGTAGGCGGCGTCGCGGTCGCCGCGTGACTCCTCGACGTCCCGGCGGATGTCGTCGAGCTCGCGCCCGAGTGCTTCCACATCGGCTTCGGTGAGGTGGGCGTACGCCTTGATATCAGTAATCGCCATGAATGCTCCTTCAGACTTCGAGTGTGCAGTCGCCCGCGGCCGCGGACACACAGGTTTGGATGCGGTCGCCCGCTTGGTGCTCAGCGCCGGAGCGCAAATCCCGAACGCTGCCTTCCTTCAGCCCCACCACGCAGGACTGGCAGATGCCCATCCGACAGCCGAAGGGCATCTGCACCCCGACCCCCTCGCCGGCGTCCATCAGGGTCGTCGCGCCGTCGACCTCGGCGGTCTTGCCCGAGGTCTGGAAGGTCACCGTGCCGCCCTCGCCACCCCCACCGGCCAGCGCCACCGTGAACCGTTCCAGGTGCAGCTTTTCCGGGATCTTCTTGTTCTTCCACAGCTCCTCGGCCGAGTCCAACATGGCCGAGGGTCCACACGCCCAGGTCTCGCGCTCGGTCCAGTCCGAGCACACCTCGGCGAGGCGGTTGAGCTCGAGCTTGCCCTTGATCTCGGTGAGCTGCTCGTGCAGGTGGAAGGTGGGGTACTTCTCGGCCAACACACGCAACTCGTCGCGGAACAGCGCTTCTTCCGGGTTGTGCGCGGAGTGGATCAGCATGACGTCGGGCATGGTCTTGCGTCGCTGCAGGGTGCGCAGCATGCCCATCACGGGAGTGATGCCGCTCCCGGCCGTGAGGAACAGCACCTTGGCCGGCGGCGGGTCCGGGAGGATGAAGTCACCCTTGGGGGCGGCCAAGCGGACAATAGTGCCGGGCTCGAGGCCGCTGACCAAGTGGCTGGAGATGAAGCCCTCCGGCGTCGCCTTCACGGTGATGGAGATGTGTCCCTGGTCGCGGCGCGGCGTCGAGGTCAGGGAGTAGGACCTCCAGTACCAGTGCCCGCGCAGCTGGGTGGCGATGCCGACGTACTGGCCCGCCTGATAGTCGAACGACCAGCCCCACCCGGGTTTGATCACCAGGGTGGCCGCGGTGTCCGTCTCCTTGACGACTTTGACCACCTTGCCGCGCAGCTCGCGGGCGCTCCACAAGGGATTGAGCAGGTGCAGGTAGTCGTCGGGCAGCAACGGTGTCGTCATCCGCGCGGCGGCGCCGCGGACCAGGTCGGAGTCCGGCGCCAGGGCGCGGGTCGGTGGGCGTTCGGCCAGGCGGCGGCGCAACTCGAGGGCTGTGGCGCCGGATGCTGCGGCAACCGCCCCCGCAAGGGCCCAGGTGGTTCGGCGCAGTTGTGGAAGTGCGGGAAGCGGGAGAGTACTTCGGGACAAGAGGTGCGTCCCCTTCCAGGAGAGTGACGGGCGGTGGCGGTGACCCAGTTCACATAATGCACGAGTGTCCACTGAAACGTCTAATCGGAGCTTCACCAACGACCGCGACCGGCCATTTCGCCGAGCGCCGCACGCGTCGCGCTGAGCAGTCCCGGCTCGTCCTGGGCGTGCCCGGCGTCGTCGATCACCTGCAGGGTTGCCGCTGGCCAGGCTCGGTGCAAACGCCACGCGGAGCTCAGCGGGGTGGTGAGGTCGTAGCGGCCGTGCACGATGACCCCACTTAGCTCTGCGAGCCTTGGTGCATCGGCCAGCAGCTGGCCAGGGCGCAGGAAACAGCCGTGGCGGAAGTAGTGGTTCTCGATGCGGGCGTTGACCAGCGCAGCGGGTTGTTGGCGTGCCTGCTGCT
>JAABVA010003764.1_pt1 | contig 14295 bp, 16 predicted proteins | sample 5560331 | NCBI WGS metagenome assembly JAABVA01 (sample SAMN12812661, study PRJNA571458) | rock metagenome | isolation source: Antarctica rocks | place: Antarctica: Victoria Land, Mt New Zealand sud | collected 2016-01-07 | reverse complement strand
GCTGCTGGCCCACGACCAGGTCACCGCACCGGCCGACCGCGACCAGTGCGACACACAGGTCGCCTGATGGGGCGGCTTTTCATGACATCTCTACTGTTCAAAGTTCGCTTGACAGACTACTAGTAGTGCCTCGCGGCTGGAATGGACGGTACACGTTCCCACTGGGAGCGCCGCGGTCCCCGCGGCTGGCCGTCGCGGGCGCGCGTGTCGCTCATCCCAAGCGGCGTGACCCCGACCGTGTGCCGCGGTCCCCGCGGCGCTCCCAGTGAATATCAACGCGTCATTCGTCGCTTGACAAGCTATTAGCCCACAATAGCGCGATTATGCGGGGCCAGCCAGTCCATGGCTGGTCCTTTGGGCACGAGGCGCGTGGGATTGAGCTTGTCGTGTGTCATGTAGTAGTGGCGCTTGATGTGGTCGAAGTTCACGGTGTCGCCGAAGCCGGGCGTCTGGAACAAGTCGCGGGCGTAGGGCCACAGGTTGGGGTAGTCGACGAGGCGGCGCAAATTGCACTTGAAGTGCACGTAGTAGACCGCGTCGAAGCGCACCAACGTGGTAAACAGACGCACGTCGACCTCGGTCAGCGCGTTCCCCACGAGGTAGCGCTGCCGCGACAGCCGCTCATCCAGCCAGTCGAGCCGCGCGAAAAGGGCGTCGAAGGCAGCCTCGTAGGCCGCTTGTGTCTCGGCGAAACCGGCCTTGTAGACGCCGTTGTTGACGTCCTCGTAAACGACCCGGTTGACCGCGTCGATCTCCTCCCGTAGCGGCGCGGGATAGAGGTCGCTGTCGGTGGTGGCGAGCGCGGCGAATTCGGTCTCGAACTGCGTGGTAAGCTCGGGGTAGTCGTTGGTGACGATGCGGCGTGTCGCGCGGTCCCACAGCGCGGGCACGGTATAGCGGCCCTCGACGGTGGGATCGGTGGCGTGATAGGCCTCGCTCAGGAAATGGAAGCCATTGACGGGGTCGACCGTGTGGCCGGGTCCGTCGCGGAAGGCCCAGCCGCGCTCGTCGCGAATCGGGTCGACCACGGAGAGCGAGATGACGTCTTCCAGACCCATCAGGCGGCGCACGATGACCGCGCGGTGCGCCCAGGGGCAGGCCAGGGAGACGTAGAGGTGGTAGCGGCCTGGCTCGGCCTTGTAGCCGCTGGAGTCGTCGGCGGTGATGCGGTCGCGGAAGGCGTTCTGCTGGCGGACGAAGGCGCCGCCCTTGCTTGTCTCGCGCGGTAGCTGTGGCGCGTGAGGCGCTGCGGTCATGATATTTTCCTCCTAACGACAAGGATGATGATGCGGCTACGACGAGGCGCGCGGCAACATAATGGTAACGGTCGTGCCGCGGCCCTCGTCGCTCTCGATAGAGAGGGCTCCGCCATGCTGCTCTACGATAGCCTTGGCCCCCGAGAGGCCGATGCCGCTGCCCGCGATACCGCGCGCCGTCGAAGCGCGATAGTAGCGCGTGAAGATGTGTGGCAACTCGTTCGCCGGGATGCCCACGCCCTCGTCGCATACCGTGATTACGACATCGCTGTCCCGCGCGCGGACGCTGACGAAGACCGGGGCGCCGCGCGGGCTGTACTTCATGGCGTTCCCGACGATGTTGTGCAACACGCGTTGCAGGCGCGCGCTGTCGCCCCGCGCCGTCACGGGCGTCTCCGGCGCGTCGAGCACGATGGGCGTCGCTTCCACGCCATGCGCCCCCAGCCCCAGGGTTGCCTCGTCGACCACGACGCGCGCCAGTGCGGCCAGATCGACGTCCCCCATCTCCAGTTCTAGCGCCTCGCCCATCTGCACGCGAGCCATATCGCCGAGTTCGCTCACGGTGGCGAGCATTCGTTTGGTCGAGGACGAGAGTGACTCCAACTGTGTCTCGAGCCAGGGTGGGTCGACGTCCTTGCCACGCGTCAATCGCCGCTCGACGAGCTGGATGCGGCCAAGCATGTTTGTCAACGGCGTGCGCAGGTCGTGCGCGGCCACAGTCAGGAAGTCGTTGCGCAGCCGCACCGCGGCTTCGGCTTGAGTCTGGGCATCCTGAGCGCGCGCCAGCAGTTCTTCGCGTTCCGCGGCGCGCGTTGTCGCCTCCCATACCGTCACGCGCAACTCGATTTCCGTCATCACCGCTGCTGCCAGGTCCTTTAGGATCGCGATATCCTGCTCAGTCCAGACGCGTGGTTGATGGTCAATGACACAGAAACTGCCCAGGACGTGTCCATCGGACGTGACGAGCGGGATGCCGGCGTAGGCTACGACCCCTAAATCGAGGATAGCCGGATTGTCGCGCACCAGGGGATGCTCCCGCGCGTCGGCAATGATCAGGGGCGCGCCGGAGGAGACCGTATGCTGACAAAAGGAGTGCGAGAGCGGAGTCTGACGCTCCGACGCTACCGGTTCTGGTAGTCCGATAGCGCTCTTGAAGAATTGGCGGTCGACATCCACGAGTGACACCAGGGCGATCGGCGCACGGAGGATCGTGGCGGCAAGGCGCGTGAGGCGGTCGAAGGCTTCCTCACGACCGCTATCCAGGAGCGTGGTACGCCGGAGCGCGTCGAGCCTGTGCGTATCTCGTATGGCCGCGTCAATGGGTGGCGCCGCGGGAGCCTGCTCCAGGCGCATGGGTCACGTCTCCTCTCTAAGCATTCGCTATATAGAGTATAGCAGTGGAGCCCTCCAGATATTGCGTCTAGTTGAGCTCACGCGAGAGCAGCACGAGTTCCTCAATCTTGGCGCGGCCAGGCAGCGCTGCGATCAGCAGGACGCAGTCGGCGACATCCTCGGGCTGCAGCGACGCGGCGCGGGTCGCGGCGTCGGGCGGACGCGGGCGCTTGTCGAGCAGCGGCGTGTTGGTGTCGCCGAGCACGATGACGCCGCTGCGGATACCATTGCCCTTCTCCTCGGCGTTGATGGTGGCGCTAAGGGCGGCCAGCCCCGCCTTGGCGGCCGTATAGGCCGCGCCGGCGAGTGGGCTGGGACGGCGCGCGGACAGCGAACCGATATGCACGAAGGTCCCGCTCTGCTGTGCCCGCATGATCGGCAGCACGGCGTGGACACACAGGAACGCGCCGTCGAGGTTGGTGTTCATGATGTCGCGCCAGCCCCGCGCGTCCAGTTGATCAAGCGCGCGCCGTGGCACGTTAAAGCCCGCGTTGTTGACCAGGACGTCGATGCGCCCGAACGCGTCCATCGCGTCGCCGACCATGCGCTCGACCTCAGCCGGTACCGTCACGTCACACACCGCGACGCGCACGCGCTCGCTCGCGCCACCCGGCGTCTGGCGCGCCAGCGCGGCCGTCTCCTCCAGCGACGCCCTGGTGCGGCCGCTCACCACGACCGACGCCCCCGCCCCCGCCAGCGTCACAGCCGTCGCGCGGCCAACGCCACTGCCTGCCCCCGTCACGAGAGCCACCTGCCCCGTCAATCCCGCCATAGCAATCGTCCCTTTCCGTATCGGCTGAATCCCTTTGAGCGCGCCTCGATAGGTCTATCACATGTACTCTTTGAAATCCTCCAAAGGAGCGTCAAAGTGGTCGGCCATAGTGATCAAACCTTTGGCGCTGCCGAACACTCGGCGGCGTCCCGTCCGTTTTACCGGCGCCAATTGCACAATGCGCTCGGCGTCCATGACGATAAAAACGTCTTCACCGCCGATTGCCGCGTCGACCAACTCCGCTAACCGCTTCGCCGCCTCGTCAATACCGACACGTTGCATGGCTATCTATCCGAGCGTTGTTACAGGGTATTGCGCGAAAACTCTATCGACGGTTATCAGCGTCGCGCCTTCGTTGTTCGCCTGCGCGATAAGCATACGGTCGAAAGGGTCTTTGTGGAACAAAGGTAGAACTTGTAATGCCAAGACGTGCGTCAACCTAATAGGCAGGATAGTGATATTGTTGGTCTGTTGTTGGCTAGCGATGAACTGCTGCAAAGGGGAATCGAGCTGAAGCTTGTTTAGCTGAAGTTTGATCTGTATCTCCCAGACGCTCGCTACACTCAATAGCAACGTATTAGCGCTGTCTCTGATAAGGGCATAAACGCGCGGCGAAAGCCGGCTAGATTCACTAGCCCACCACAGGAATATATGCGTATCAAGTAATAGCCTCATGCCGTGCCCAGCCAAAACTCGTCGGGCAACGGATCATCGAAGTCGTCACTAATCCAGATCGTGCCCTTGTTCAAATCCGGTACGCGCTCTTTTTTGTCCTGGGGAACCGGCACAAGCCTTGCTAGTTGCCTGTCGCCCTCCACAATCAAAACTTCATCACCCGCCGCCATTAAATCCAGCAAGTCGGACAGTTGTGGCTGCCCGTCACGAATGTCTATGGTCATGCGACGCCTCCAGTCGGTGGGGATCACTCCACATCATTTGTCTTGACTCCTGACGCAACCACGCCAACCCAGCGGCGCCATAGCAAACGATCGGGTCAGTCAAGCGGGTCGGCGAAGACATCGGCGACGGGATAGGCGAAGCCCGGTACCACGTCCTCGCCGTCGAGCGCGCCGCCCATACCTAGCGTCGCGGCGGGATGGTCGAGGTTAGCGGGGCGCCACACATCGACCTGTGTCCGCGCGGGCCACACGACCCACACAAGCCGCGTGCCGCCCCGCAGGTAGATGCGCGCCTTGGCGTCCATGTCGCCTTGCTTTTGTGAGGGCGAGGCAACTTCGACGGCGAGGTCTGGGGCGAAGGGGACGGGCTTGGTCCGATCGACGATAAGGGCGCGGTGCGCGGCGACGTAGAAGCCGGCATCGGGGACGAGCCCTGTCTCCGCGCCGGGGAACTTGTACACCCCGTCGGCGCCGGTGACGACGCCCAAGCGGCGCGGCCGCACGAAGACGTACAGTTCGCCGACGATGGTCGCCCCAATGGTCGTGGCCTCATCCCCGCTACCGGCCACGCGGACCAACACCCCATCCACCAACTCGTAGCAATACCCGTCGTCGTCCGGCCAATCTAGCAGGTCTTGTACCGTCATGGGATAGGGCGCGCCACATACGACCTCGGCCCACGGCGCTACGGGGTCTGGTGGATGCGCGCGTAGTGCTGCCATATATATCGTGCTCCCCGTTCATCAGTCGCAGTCTATGAGCATGTTCATCATCGAGTCTTTATCATCATCGGCAGGATCGATACAGGAGGCGATTCAAGCTCCGTGGCGCCGCGCGGTCCGTCCATCCTACTCTACGGGTAATACCAAAGTATAGCAGTAGCTGGCGCGGGCGGTCACACCGCCTGTCCGAGCGCGCGCAGCAGGTACACGTTGAAGTCGACGGCGCGGGGCAAGTCGCTCAACCGGATGTTCTCGTTGGGCGCGTGCGCGTCGCTGCCGCCGTAGATTGGATTGCCCGGCGCGCCGAGCCCCGGCACGCCCACCAGATCGCGCAGCGGCCCCAACAATCCGAGCGTGCCGCCTGAGAGCGGCTGCGTCAGCGGCGGGTGGCCGGGGTCGTAGGCGCGCACGATCGCGGCGACGCGACGCGCGAACGGGTCGTCCAAGGGCGTCAGGACGGGGACGGCGTCCCACAGCACCGTCATCCGCACGTCGTCGTACCCACCGGCGTCGAGATGCGCGCGGAGCGACGCCGCGATCGCCTTGGGGTCTTGGTCGGGTACGAGGCGGAAATCGACCTTGGCCGTGGCGCGGGCCGGCAGCACCCCCATCGCCCCCGCGCCAGTGTAGCCGCCCACGATGCCCGCGATGTTGCAGGTCGGACCGAAGGCGGCGCGCTCGCGTAGCGCCGCGCCGTTCAACCCGTCCAGGAACCCGGCGACACCGTAGGCCGCGCGGGTGCGCGCCGTGCGATCCGGCAGCGCGGCCAGGGCCACGCGCTCCGCCGGCGTTGGCTCGCGCACGGCGTCGTAGAAGCCGGGGATGCGCACGCGCCCGGCGGGATCGCGCAGCATGCCGAGCGCCTCTACCAGCCGCCAAGCCGCGCTGGGCAGGATGGCCGCTTTCATGGAGTGGGCGTCCTTGCTCAGCGCCCGCGCCTCGAGCTCGACGTAGAGCATGCCTTTGTGGCCGAGGCTGAGTACCGCCCCGCCGAAGCCGCCGCCCTCCCACAGACAGCCGTCGGCGCGCAGCAGCGCGGCGTGCGGCGCGATGATGTCGCCGAAGTGGACACTCCCGGTCTCCTCCTCGCCCTCGATGATTCACTTGACCGTGATCGGCAGTTCGCCATCCCTGCCGCGCAGAGCGTGGATCGCGGCAAGGCGCGCCGCGATGCCGCCTTTGTTGTCGGCGGCGCCGCGTGCGTAGAGCTTGCCGTCGCGCTCAGTCGGCTCGAACGGCGGCGACGCCCACAAGTCTAGCGGGCCGGGCGGCTGCACATCATAGTGGTTGTAGAGCAGCAGCGTGAAGGGAGCGCGCCCGCGCTGCTCGCCGTAGACGATCGGCGGGGCGTCCACGACCGCCAGCCGGCGCGTCGCGAAGCCGGCCTCACGCAGGAGGGTGTCCGTCAGGCCGGCCATCTCGTCGATGCCCACGCCTTCGGCGGCCATACTGGGCTGGCGACACAGCCGCTCCAGCAGCTCACGCGCGCGGCCCGCGTCCTCGTCCATCTCCGGCGCCTCCCTTATCGCCTGCCGTCAACGGTGTGTACCACTATGATACATCCACATCCCCTGGACGCCCTCCCGACTACGCCGCCGTCTTCCTTACGGTCATGCGTCGTCTGCTCCTCTCGCCCTCATGTGACCGCGCGTGCGGCATACCCGCGCCGGAGCGAGACGCCGGCGACACAGGTTGACGCCGCCATCAGACCGACGACGAGGCCGAACCAGGCGGCGCCGAGGTCGTGATCGAACACGGCTGGCGCATACACTCTGACACTTGCCCCCCATAGGAGCGTGGCCGTTAACGTCACGGCCATGGCCAGCGTGGCGACCGCCGCCGGGATAAGCGCGAACCGCCAGAGTGTGGCGCCGATCTCGCTCCGCGCGACGGCGAGCGCGATGGCCGCCGCGCTCACGATGACCGCCGCGCTCACGATGACCGCCAGCCCGCAGAGCCCTACCCAGGAGAGCGCCAGGACCACGGTGAGCACGGTCGGGACAAACGAGCCGTGGCCGCTGGAGGATAGCTCATGCGCGACGAGCAGGGTCCAGCCGGTGAGCACAATCAGGGCGAGGGGCGGGACGGCGCACAGCGACAGGATATCGCGCCGTCGTGTGACGATGGCGCGCGCCACCATGACGCAACCAATGGGCGCACCACCGGCGAGGATCGCCAGCAGCGCCACGATGAACCCCACCACGACGACGGTAAAAGCGGTCGCAACCTCACCATGAGCGGCCGCCACGGCATCAAAGGGGGCTTGAGGGTCGGCCAGCTTCTGCAAGAATCCATAGGCGAGGGCGAAACACACAGACGCGCAGAAGATGGCGATGGCCGCGGCGCGCAAGCGGGATAGCATGGGCAATCTCCTCCCGGTCCGTTGGTAGGGGTGCAGGTGCGCGTCGAGCGCGCCAGCGGCGATGTCGATCACGACCAGGAGCGAGGGCGATTGCTGGTCCAGCACCGCTCCGAACTCCTCCTCATAGAGGGCGCGCCAGGCGCGCGGGTACAGGCGAAGCAGCCACCTCATGTCGTCGCCAGCCTTTGCAAGCCCATCCTGGCGAACGACCCCAGGTTCGTGAGTTGGTCACGCAGCGCGGTCGCGCCCTCGGCCGTCAGGCGATACGGCTTGCGCCGATCCTCCGCCGGCAGCGGCTCGATCAGGCCGTGGTGCTCCAGGCGATTGAGCGCGGCGTAGAGGGTGCCGGCGCGCATCTCCGTCCCCATCATAGCCTTGACATCCTCCATGATCGCGTACCCGTGCTTGGCCCCCGGCGCCAGGCTAACCAGGATCAGCAACGCGGGCTCGGAGAAGCGCCCCAACTCGGACAAGTCTAGGTTCATTGGCGTCACCTTATTATTCTGTTTCATTTTATACCGCATAACGGTATACCGGATAACGTTATAATAGGCGATGCGCCAGAAGCTGTCAAATAGGAGTATGGAAAAACCCACCAAGTGATCCTACCCCTGACGGGCAGGAAACGACCCCCTCAGTCGGGAGCGTGTGTCCTTGGTGGGGAAAAGGCGCTTTACGGCTCCCTCCCTCGTGTGCGGGTCCGCGCACAAGTCACAGAAAGCCGCGCCCTTTATTTACCAACATTATATGCGCTCAGGAAACGAGGTCCTGGGCGAACCGGCTTATACTTCGCCATCAGGATCGGCTTGCTGCTCCGGCACGTCGGTACGCCGGTAAAGCGCGGCCAGGGGGAAGCGCACGCCGATGCTCGCCAACTCTATGGTATCGCCCGGCCCATACGCTTGATACATTGTCCAGCCTCGCTCTGTGCGCCGGTACACTTCGACGGCCTGGTACTTGGTGGTGACCAGGACGTACTCCTGAATTGTGGGGCACGCGCGGTAGTAGCCAAACTTGTCGCCCCGGTCATAGGCCTCGGTGGAGTCCGAGAGCACCTCGACGATCACGCGGGGCGCCTGTACCTCCGTCTCGCCGGTCGTCGCTTGGTCGCGCGCGTCGCATGTGACCGTCACGTCAGGGTACGTGTAGCGGCGCGGCGAGAGGCGCGCAGCCACATCCGAGTTGTAGACGTCGCCGGGCCTGTCTACCACCGCCAAGGCGTCCTCGATCACTCGAATACCGTCGCTGGCGATGCGTCCATGGGCGCGACTACCTCCCGCCATGAGGTACACATGCCCGTCGATGTATTCGTGCTTGGCGTCGTGGCTGCGGCGTTCCAGCTCACGCCACTCATCGACGGTCATCGCGCGCGGCGCGGCTTCCTGAGCTACCATGTACTACCCTCCCTGAGCGCCATTATATGGTCTCCCTATCCTTTATCCTAACACTCGCCTGGGCCTACCATGAACCGGAACGCCGTTAAACCCGTCGACCATTTCGCTTATGCACAGCGCACCGTAGTGCATGTTACAGCAATGGCGCACACGACGAAGGCCGCCGCGATCAGCCATAGCTCGGCGCGCGGTCCGATCGGCTCAAGCAGGAGACCGCCAATAGCCGTCCCGACCGGGACGCTGCCGAGGCCCAACAGGCGGAAGACGCTGTTGACGCGGCCCTGCAACGCATCGGGGGTAAAAGCGAGCCGGTAGGAAATGGACATGACATTGTAGACCGGCAGCATAACGCCGATGAGCGCGTAGCCCGCGAGCAGCATAGGCACGGACACAGCCGCGCCGACCAGCGGCGTGGCCAGGGCTATGCAGGAGACTGAGCCGGCGATGGCCTGTCCGAAGCGCAGGTGTCCCTTGACCCACGGGGCCACGAAGGAACCGGCCAGGCCGCCGGCGCTGCCCGCGCTGAAGATCAGCCCGATGGCCCGCGCGTCGGCGTGAAGGCTGGTCCGCGCCAGGACGATGACGGCCAGGGGCAGCGGGCCAAAGAATAGGTTCATGCCCATCGTCAGTAGGGCCATGGCGCGCAGGCCGCGGCGTGACCAAAGAAACCGCACGCCTTCGGCCATCTCCGCGCGCAACGACCGGTCCGCGACCGGCGCGCGCTCGGCCTGGAACGGCGCGCGGATGAACCCGAGCGAGAGGGTGGAGACCAGGTACGAGAGGCTGTCCACCAGGTAAGCGACGGCGGCGCCGGACACGGTGCTGCGCGCGAGGCTAATGATGAACCCGCCCAGCCCCGGCCCAATCAGCGCGCTCGCCGATGTCGCGCTCTCGTTGAGGGCGGTGGCCCGCGACAACTGCCCCACGGGTACGACACGCGGCAGCGCGGCCACCTCGGCGATATTGAAAAAGACGTAGGCGCTCCCCCCGACCAGGGCGACCACGTAGAGCTGCACCATGGAGAGGCGTGCTGTCGCATAGGCCAGAGGGACCGAGCCGTAGGCCAGGAAGCGCGCCACGTCGCAGCGGATCATGACCCGCTTGCGATCCCAGCGGTCGACCAGCGCGCCAGCCGGCAGGCTGAAGAGCAGGTACGGCAGCGATTGCAGGGCGGCGATGAAACCCGCTTGCGCGGGGGAATGGGTCAGGGCCAGCGTGAGCAGCGGCAGAGCCAGCCGCGACACACTGCTGCCGAGCGTCGAGACGGCCTGGCCGCTCCATAAGAGCAGAAAGTCCGCGTTGCGCCACAAGACGTCGGAGCGCATCTTCAGTGGGCCGGCGTCTTGGCCTCCTCCTCCGCGATGATTTGATTGCACAGGGCGATGCACTCGTCACAGATGATAGCGCTCGTCGGCGGAGGTCCCGCGATCATGCGGTGGACCTCCTCATTTCTCTTGCCACAGAATGAGCATATACGAACGATCTTCTGGGCCTTGTCCGCGACTGCCTGTTCGTCCGCTTTCGTCGCCCGTTCGTTCACCATGACCACTTCCTCCTCTGTCATCGCCCGTTCGTTCACCATGATGAGATCCTCCTCTTCCCCCAGGACGCGTAGGCGCCCACGCAGCGCGCCCCGCGCTTTGTGCAGCCGCGTCCTGACCGTGCCCTCCGCGATGCCGAGGAGGGTTGCCGTTTCCCTATACGAGAGCCCCGAGAGGTAGAACAGCCGTACCGCCGTGCGTTGCCCGCGTGGCAAGGCATCGACGGCCTCTCGCACGCGCGCGGCGAGGTCGGCCAGCGCGGCCCGCGCCTCCGGATCGTCGCGCCCTCCGCTATCGGTCACGAGGCGGAGAACGCGGGCGCCAAGCTCCGTGTCCTCCGCCCCGGCGCGACCGCGTTGCTCGAAGGTCCGGTTCAGCGCGTCCCAGGACCAGCATTCGCGGGCGCGCGACCGCAGCCACATGCGACAAACGTTGAGCCCGATCCCCGCGAGCCAGGAGCCGAAGCGATCCCCCCGTTGCAGGCGCTCCAGATTGAGCAGCGCCTGCAGCGCGGCCTCCTGCGCGGCGTCCTCAGCCAGCGTGGGGTCGCCGAGCGTGCGGCGACACAACGCCAGCAGGACGGGACGATGGCGGACGAGCAACACGGCGAAGGCGCCCATGTCACCGCCCTGTGCTGCCCGCGCTAAAGCGGCGTCGCTATCGTCGTCACGCATACGGTCTATTCTCCCTCCCACTGTAGTTGCATCAGCAGGATAGGATGTTACCCGACGACAATAACACGGCGCGGACCTGGCCTTAAAAGACCATGGCAGAGACCGGACCTTAAAAGGTCAGTACGACAATGGTCGCGCCTACCGTGTCAACATGCCGAGAGCTGTTCCGCTCCCACGGATCTTTCAAGATCCGGCTCCTGCCATGGTCTTTTTAGGCCAGGTTTCGATCAGGGCGTGGGGACGGTGAGCGCCGGCACGGCGGCCACGGTGGGGAGGGTGAAGTCGGCGAGGGCGCGCGCCAGGGCGGTGGAATCGCGTTGGCTGATCGCCTTCATGATGCCGTAGCCGTAGGCGTTACGATCGATGTTCGCGCCGACGTGCGTCGGATTCGCGTCGGGGCCAAAAGCTCGATGCGAATGGCTGATGAGCGCCAGGACAGCGTCCAGCACACGCGACGACTGGTAGAGAGCTTGCCACTCCGCCACGCTGATCCCGTTCGCCGCGAGCAAGCGGCGTAGCGGCGTGAGGTACGGCGCGAACGACGCCATCGTGCTGACGTCCGCCGCGTAGGACAATCCGCTCGCGGCGCTGAGGTTGGCGGATAGGACCTTGAGAGCCACATCGTCGAATCCGACGTTGACCACTGGCTGCGCGTAGGTGTAGGCGCGTGAATAGAGGGCGCCCGAGCCAATGGCGAATCCGTGCGCATAGGGCACGAGGACGGCGTCGCCATGGTAGTCGGCCACGTTGAGGTTGAGCGGCGTGTTCGACGCGTTGAGCCGCAGCAGCAGATCCGTCAGCGTCCAGCGCAGCGCGGCCAGCGGGTTGGCCGGCCGGAAAGACAGCCCACGACCGTAGCGCGCCAGCCCCGCGGTCGTGAACAGCGGGTACTCCAACGAGAGCAGCGCCCGGTTCGCCGGGAACAGGACGACGCCGGCGCCATCGCGGATGAGGATGGGCGCCGAGGCGGCGCGCACGCGCGCCGGGGTCACGAACTCCACCGCGCTCTTCAGATGGCTCTCGTCGAGCGGCGGCGCGGAGGCTGAACCAGCGGCGCGTCCAAGCGCCGACACCCACGCCGCCACCAGCGCGGCGTGCCGCCGAGCTAAGGACAAATGCGTCGCTAGATCACCGCCAGGATACGACGACTCGGCTTGGCGCAACTCATGCGCGCTGGCTTGAATCACGCCAACAGAAACGGACATGTACTCTCCACCCTCGACTAGCCGGCCCGCCACGTGGCGCTGCCGCATCATAAATGATAAGCGCTTCTCACTACTATCTACGGCTTGGTCAGCCTCGCGGATCACGCGGGATAGCTTTCGAGACGCGACACACGGGCAACCAACCATATCCGACTGGACTTGTCGGACATGGCTCCGTCATGCTACCATGATGATAGATAGGAACCATATGGGTGGCGCCCGCCCCGACCGCCGCGCCAGGATTCCGCGTTCCGTGCGAAGAAGCTGGAAGGGTAGTGAGGTAGCGGTATGTTAGGCAGTTTTCTGATCTTTCTACGCGAGGGCATCGAGGGCAGCATGATCGTGACGATTATGTGCGCCTACCTCGCCGCCGCCGGACGCCGCGACCTGTTCCGCCCCGTCTTCGCGGGCGTCGCCGCCGCCCTGCTGGGCTCGAGTGTCGCCGCCCTGGCCCTCTACGCGGCCATCAAGAGTTCGTTCATCAACTCCACCGCGCAGACGTGGTTCGAGACCGGCACTTTCGTGCTTGCGGTCGTCGTGCTGACCTACATGACCTTCTGGATGAAACGGCATAGCCGGACGATGGGCGCGTCGCTGAAGGCGCAGGTCAACGCCGCCGTCACCGGCGGCTCGGCCTTCGCGCTGGGCTTGCTGGCCTTCGCGACGGTGGGGCGCGAGGCGATCGAGACCGTCATCTTCCTGCTGGCTATCGCTTTCCAGAACTCGCCGCTGGCATTACTGGGTGGCGCGGTGCTGGGTCTGGCCGTCGCGCTGGCGCTCAGCCTCGCCATCTATCGCATGGGCGTCAGGATGAACTTCAAGCGCTTCTTTACTGTCGTGGGAGCCGCACTCATGGTCGTCGCGGCGGGGTTGCTGGCTAACGCGATCCAGAACTTGCAGGAACTGCACGTCCTACCTGGCAGCGGACAGACGGTGTGGGACACCAGCCGCGTCATCGCCGATAATAGCGCGCTCGGCGACATCTTGCACGGGTTAATCGGCTACGCCGCGTCGCCTACGGTGCTACAGGCGCTGGCGTGGGCGCTCTTCCTCGTCATTGGGCTCGTCGCCTTCCTGGGCCTGCCGGGCCGCTCCTCCTCGTCGCGGGCCTCATGCCACACAAATCAGCCTGCCGCATAACCACGATCCACGAACGATGTGCAAGGAGCGGTCATGGCACAAGCTATCACCACGAGGCTTGCCACGCCGGCTGACGCCCCATCCATCGCTCGCATCTACAACGAGGGCATCGCCGAGCGCGTCGCTACCTTCGAGACCACGCCGCGCACGGACGAGCAGATCGTAGCGCAACTCGTCGAGCGTGGGGAACGCTACCCAACCATCGTCGTGGAGCGCGACGGACGAGTGATAGCCTGGGCGGCGGTAAGCCCGTACAGCGCGCGTCCCTGTTACGCCGGCATCGCCGAGTTCTCTGTCTACGTCGATCGTGACGCGCGCGGCGCCGGGTCCGGCCGCGCGGCGTTGGAGCGCCTGATCGCGGAGTGCGCGGAGCGCGGCTTCTGGAAACTCGTCTCACGCGTCTTCCCCGAGAATACGGCCAGCCGCGCGCTCTGCCGTGCGGTGGGCTTCCGCGAGGTCGGCGTGTACGAGCGCCACGCCATGCTCGACGGCGCGTGGCGCGACTGCGTCATCGTGGAACGCTTGACAGGATCGTCCAGCCCATCCGCCAGCGCGCCATCATAGACGGCGCGCTCCGCCTGCTCCTCGCTCCATGCCGCCGGATCATCGCGTAGCGCGGCATAGGCTGCGTTGCGCGCGTCCATGATGCGTTGCCCCCACTGATCCCGTACCAACCGCTCCAGGACGTCATGAACCGGCGCGCTGTCGAGGCGCGCAAGATCCTCAAGCATCATTAGAGCGGTATCGCTAACTAGATCTCGATCTTGTGAGTTAGGGAGAGAAAGCGCTTCAGAAGCCATGTACGTCATCCTTGTGAGTGCCGACGTTCAAGTGCACAACGTTGCCGGTTTAAGCTACACCACCTCCAGCGCCTTTATTTTTCCCAGTAGGGGGTGTTCCTGGGCGTCAAACAGCGTTCTGGCGGCACTGATAAGCCC
>JAABVA010003763.1_pt1 | contig 14297 bp, 10 predicted proteins | sample 5560331 | NCBI WGS metagenome assembly JAABVA01 (sample SAMN12812661, study PRJNA571458) | rock metagenome | isolation source: Antarctica rocks | place: Antarctica: Victoria Land, Mt New Zealand sud | collected 2016-01-07 | reverse complement strand
ACGGCTGGCAGGAGCACGACGGCCGCGACGAGCCCGAGCCCATCGCGGTCATGCTCTGCACGGCGTGTAGCAATCGCCTCATCGACCCGCACCCGCGCGTCTACGTCCGCATCTCGCGCCGCGCGCCGTTCCCCGGCATCATGGACCTGTGCATCGACTGCCGGTACCGCGCCGGCGTCACCTGCATCCACCCCGACCGCTTGGCCAACGGCGGCCCCGGCCTCCACATCGACGCCGCTCCGGGCATGCCGGCGCACGCCCGAGGCTACGGCTCCTTCACGACCTACGCGTACCCGCCGCGCGCGTGTGCCGGGCAATCGGTGAGCGACAAGGAAGGGGCCTAAACCTCCACGCTATTTCACACAACATAGAACTGTAGTGCTATTCCCGTGTGCCGCAGTCAAATTACCTTAAGGCTATTTGTAGCAGTTTATTGCGTGCCCGCGACGAGTGCGGTAACATAGGCAGCATGAGAGGTATTAGCATGCCGTAGCAAAGCGCGCTAGACGCGCGAAACCCGCCGATATGACCGGCGGGTTATAACTGGTCTCTATACCGTCCGGCTCTGGTGTCGCGGTTCCCAACCAACCACCAGTGCCGCCAAATCGGGTCCGAAAACTCTACCGGGCTACCACCCCCAAAAGAGCTTTCGGGACTCACAGGGGAGCTTTATGCTTCCGAGGAGTACCTATGAGCAATCATACGGGAACGGTGCGTGTATGTCAATACCACGCCCATCCCCCGCAGCCGGAAAATACACCGCCGCCCCTCGACAACATCGACCGGCGCCTGGTCCACCGTTACGGTGCCTGGCTGCTCACGGGGGGCTACACGGCGCTGCCGACCTACGCCTGGATCTACTACGCGCGGCTGGGTGTCACCGAGGCCGAGATGGTCTGCCTCGCGCAGCTCTGCACCTACTGGTGGTCGACGCGCGACCCGTTCCCCGGCGAGGCGGCGTTGGCAGCGCGCATGGGCAAGACGATCCGCACGATCCAGGGCTACCTCCGTTCGTTGGAGGGGAAGGGGTTACTGCACATAGAAACTCAATTCTCTAAACACGGGCGACAATCCACGAACTCCTACGACCTGCGCCCGTTCTTCGCGGCCGTGGAAGGCCTCGCCCGGCTCGACGGCCTGGTCGACGATAGCGCAGTCCTCGCAATGGCGGCACCCCCCGACAATGGAAGCGACCACCGACCGCCTACTGCCGGCGACGCGGAACGGCAGCCGCTATGTGCAGGCGCAACGCGGAACGAACCCGAAAACACCGCTAAAGACGCCGCCACGCAGACCGTAGGGGAGGGCGAAGGATCGCGCGCGGGAGGGGTGAAGAATCTTTCACCCCAAGTAAACCCAATCGAAATAGAAAACTTCGACTACGATTCGATACCCCCTACCCCCGCTAAAGCGACACTGACCACGGGAGCTAGCGATAGTCAGGCGCAGGTCCTCGACGCGGTGGACGACCAAGCGCTCACGGCTGAGATCACCGCCCTGAGTGCTGAGTTGGGGGACAACGCGCCACGTTCAAGCATCGGCCGTGCCCGCAACCTGTACCGCAACGCCGGCGTGTCGCCCGCGCGCTTCCTGCGCCTGCTCGAGGAGGCGGCGGCTCGGACGCGCGACCGCCAGGCGAGCATCGTCAAGCGCCGGCGCGACGACACGACGCCTAACGGCATGCCCTACCTGTTCGCCGTTCTGCAGGACCTTTTACACCCGGTGCCACCCCGGACGTGCGACGGCGGCGCGGCTGCGGATCGCCGGCATGTTGCCCCGTCCGATCGACGACGACGCCGGTGCGCTGACGGCCGCAACGAACCCGCCAGCCCCTACGCCGCGTGGTCCGACAGCCCTGAGCGGCTACCAATCGCCGAGGAGCATCCAGTGTGGCGCGCGGTCCTCGCCGAGATGGCCCAGGTGCTCACACCCGAGAACTTCAACGCCTGGTTAGCCACCACGCGCGCCCTGGATCAGGAGGACGAGCTGCTGCGCGTGGCCGTCCCTGCGGCCTTCAACAAGATGTGGTTGGAGCAGAAGCTGACCGGCAAGGTAACGGGCGTTTTACACAAGATCGACTACGACGGCCTGCACGCCGCGCGCATCGAGCGGGTCGAGTACGTCGTTGATCCCGCCGCGTGCGCCCCGATCTACGATACAGTGCAGGCCTCGTGAGCGACTGGAGGAGGCACGATGGGAGTAGGGGGTACAATTCCTGGTATGGGGAAAGACCCGATATGAACGCGGACGGGGGTGGGACCATGCGGCGGCGACAGACAGGGTTGCGCGCGTTCGTATGGATAGTCGGGTGGTGCGTCGTCGTGGCCGCCCTGCCAGGGTGTTACGCCACGCGTCAATTCGGGAAGTCTAGAATGGGATTATCGCCCGTGGAGTCCCATTCTAGACTTCCCAAACATATACAAAGCGTGACTCCCTGCCTGCATACCGTCGAACACTGCGCACTGTATTTTAGACGGCTGCTAAGGTGCCTATCTTCTCTTCGCGTCACTTCTACGAGTAGGGACAAAATATTTTGATGGACAAACGCTCAAATTTGGAGGCAGGGCCGCCGCCGGTAGTTCAAGGTAGCGTTGACTACGACATTGTCGTGGCGGGTGGAGGGCCAGCGGGCCTCGCCGCAGCCAAGGTTGCCGCCGATCGCGGCTTGTCGGTTCTGCTGGCCGAGAAGCATCAGGCCTTCGGCATCCCGACGCGCACCAGCGGCGGCTCGTTCATTGCCGACCTTCAGGCGCTGGGTATTCCCGCGCACCTGTATCACCCCGTCACACACGCCCGGCTGATCGGCCCGACGCGCGAGACGACGGTGAGCAAGGAGGGCTACGGCTGTGTGCTCGACGTGCGTGCGCTGTATCAGTGGCTGGCCGCCGAGGCGGGTCAGGCCGGGGCGCACCTGCACCTGCGCACTTCGGCACAAGACATTCTCCGCGACCACGCCGGCCGCGTCCTGGGCGTGAAGCTGCGCGACCATACTGGTCAGATCACGGAGGTCGGTTGCCGCCTCGTCATCGACGCAACCGGTTTTGCTTCGACGTTGAGCGTTAAAGGCGGCGTGCATCCTGGCTTTAAGCGCGCCGGCGTGGGTGCCGAGTACGATCTGTACGCCCCGAACTGGCCCGAGGATACCTACGCCCTGATCGTCGGCAACGGGATCGCGCCAGCGGGCTACGGGTGGGTCTTCCCCTACGGCAATCACCGTGTCCGCGCGGGGATCGGGGTGCTCCGGCCCGACGTCCCGGCCGATCCCATGGCCTACCTCGATCTTCTCATCAACGGCGCCTATGCCCCAACGGCCGCAGGACTTAAGGGGGCTGTCCCCATCGAGCTGCACGACGGCGTTATCCCCGCTGAGGGGCTACAAGAACGCCTAGTCGCTGACGGGATAATCACGGCGGGCGACGCGGGTGGCCAGTCGAGCGCGCTCGTCGGTGAGGGCATCCGATTCGCGCTGTGGGCCGGTCGGCTCGCCGCACGGACCGCAGCCGACGCACTCGCCGCAGGTGACGTTTCGGCCGCGGCCCTCCGCGTCTATGAGAGGCGTTGGGGGGACCAATGGGCGAGCAAGCTCCGGCACGCCTACACAATCAACAAGAAAATGGCGGTGTTCAGGGATGAGGATTGGGACGACGGTATCCAGTTCTTAGCGGATTGCGCCCCATCCGACTACGTGCACTTGATACGAACCGACCTGACCGCTGCGGTGGCGCTGGGCGCGGTCATACGACGGCCCCAGGTGTTGCGGACGGTCGCCAAGCGGCTCGCGCGGCGACGCCGACCGGTGGGCGTCGAGCGGGTGGCCGTATAGGACCCACGCAGCCCTACAGGGCCCTAAGGTAGCGAAGGCCGAAAAAACGGCAAAGTAGCAGCAGTGTCTGAATGGGGTGGATTGTTGCCCCCGCTCTTCAGATGCTCAAGCACCGCAAAGGCGTAGCGGATCTAGAGATCCCGCACACAGCGGAAGCCAACGGTAGCGCATCGATCCAGTCCGGGATACATGAGCAGCATCTTCTGATGGGCCGCGCAGGGCTGTGCGCCAGACGCCACGTACCACATGCTCGCCTCTGGCGGTAAGCGCCAGTGCGAACCGGACTTGAGAATCGCGTACCGCGTGTGGCCGTCGTCGCGCTCGCTTTCCGTCCATTCCCAAACATTCCCAGCCATGTCCAAACAGCCCCAAGGACTGGCAGAGTGTAGGTAGGCGTTCACAGCAGTCGTGTCGGCGGAGTCGCCGTTGCACCGGCCCTCTGGGCCCTCTTCCCCCCAGGGCCACGTGCGACCGTCCAACCCCTGGGCAGCGTACTGCCACTCCTCCTCGGTCGGGAGCCGCTTGCCCGCCCACCGCGCGAACGCGCGCGCATCGTCGAGATCCACCCAGACGACGGGGTGATTCTCCTTATCGATCGGCGGGCGCCAAGCGCGCGGGTCGGAATCTTGGCCAAGTGGCCGCTCCCAGTGCCTGAGGAAGTTCCTCACCTCCGGAGGCCGATAACCGGTGTCGACGAGGAACGTGTGGTACTCACCGTTAGTGACTTCCGTGCGGTCCATCAGAATCTGGGGAAGCACGACCGTGCGTGCGTCGTGACCGTTGCCGTAGTCTCCAGGGTGGTCATAGCAGCCGCCCTCGTCGTAAGGCCATGAATGACACGGCGCAAAGTCGATTTGGCCACCTGCGACGAGCACCATGCCCTCGGGGACGTTCGGGGTGTCCACAGTTGCTGTGGGATCCACCGGTCGGGGCCGGCAGTCCGCAGCGGTCACTGGCCTCCGGAGCGGCGCCTCAGCAGCCTCGGACCATACCTTGGTGGACGCCGGGCCCCCAGGGGCACCGGCGAAGCTCGCCACCAGACAGCCCGCCGACCCAGGGTCGATGGCCACGCGTGCCTCAGTCCAGTCCCCACCGTCGGCCAATCTGAGGTCCAGATCCGTGCCGTTCCAAGCATCATACCACGTGGCGCCCTCCTGCCGAGGCAAGGGCACGACCACGCTGGGCAGCGCCCGGTCGGTCGCGTTCAGCAGGGTTACCACCGTCTTGCCTGGCGCGCTCCACACGTTGGCGTGGACACCTGTAGGCAAGGAGACGTCGAGTGGGCGCCAATCGCGATCACAGAACGCATCCCGGTTTGCCCGGAGCAGTGCCGCGACTCGCCGGAGCAGCGTTCGCTCTTCAGTGGAGAACGGGTTCCACCAGCCGAAGACGTTCTCCCAGACGACGAAGCCCATGCCGAAGAAGAAGGACCAGGCGATGAGACGGGCGCGCTCACGCTGGTGGCGATTAGTCGTGAAGCACGCAAAACGAGGCTCTATCCAGCGCACCAGAGGGGCGAGGGTGGGCTCGGGCTTTGGTGTCTGTACCCAGCGCCCCGCCTGCCACTGGACTTGCCGCAGGCTCGGCTCGGCCTCGCTTTCGAGGACGCGGTCGGGACCCACCGCCGCAAGGCTGTCCGCGAACGCGTGAGGGAAACCGCGCATGGTGTCGCCGTAGATCCCGTCGGCGCCGGTGGCCCGGACGACTTCGGCCATCGCCTGTTCGTCCGGTTTCTCCTCGCGCCGGGTGTGGCCATCCCACGGGATGTAGTTTACGAGGCATCGGACCCCGCGTGCGTGGGCACGCGCCACGACGTCGCGCACGCCGTCGTGGCCGCCTGGCATATCGCGCCAGAAGTCGAACTGGTTGCGCTGGTCAATGCCGATGCGCGGGTATGGCTGCCACAGGATAATCGTGTCGAAGCTGCCGAACTCGCGCTCGGCGTCCTCAAGAAATGCCTCGATCGAGTACCTACCCGTGCGTCGGTCGTAGACGCTAGTATCGTAGAAGAAGCAGAAGCCTTCGAGGACCGCTGCCCGGTACCAGCGAGTCTCGTCACGACCATAGAGGGCGGTATCGACCAACTCCCGCACCGCCTGGCGCTCCCAGAGCGCGGCCGCTTGCTGTTCAGCACTGCCGGTCAAAGCGCTGAGGTCCTTGAGGTCAGGCGTGTACAGCCCCTTCGCGAACTCCTTAAGCGCAGACATCCCCTGCTCCTTGTGTGTCTTCTCGTTGGCACAATTATCTCTGGTGCACTACTGGATCGACGAGATCATGTCGCGTATCGCGGTTGCCTAGCCGCGGAGAGACTCTCGCGAATGCTACAGCTTCAGTCCGCCCGCCGTCATCCCTTCGATGAAGCGGCGCTGCAGGAAGAAGTCCATCGCCCAGCCACCGCGCAGCCAGCACTCGATGTCTGCCGCCTCGCAGAGCGCGACGAACTCCTTGATAAGGGCGAGTTGTCTGTCATTCATAGCGGTCCCGGCTCAGTGCACAAGCACGTCGTGTAGGTTCTCATATGTCGTTAGCGTACAGTAATTGCGTTCGCCCAACGTCCCCCGAGTGTGTGCGTAGTTACGCAGCCGCGCACGATGCTCGCGTGTGCCTCTGGTGCGACCACTCTAGTGCTGTCCAAATGCTTGGATGTATGTTTCGCTGAGTCCATGCAAGCTCGTTTCAGCATAGATCTGGGTGGTGGCAATGCGCTTGTGCCGCAGAAACTTCTGGACGTGATCCAGGGGCATGCCCGCGTCAAGGAGGATCGTGGCGACGCTAGCGCGGAGGCGGTGGGGGGTGACCTGCTTTTCGATCTGCGCTTGGGTGGCGGCCTCCCGCACAACAAGCTGGATGTAGCGCGGCGTGTACTTGTCCCCCCGGTTACTCTCGAAGAGGTATCCCCGGCGGCGGCCCGCAAGATGCGTCTGTAACTCCTGCGCGAGGGTGGGCAAGATCGGGACATACCCATCGCTGCCACCCTTGGCATGGGCCAGGTAGATTTGGGGCGGGTCGAGACTCAAGTGCAGATCCAGCACGCGGATATGGACGAACTCGCTGACCCGCGCACCAGTGTAGAATAGCGTTTTGACCATGAGTCCGTGTCGACTTGACCGACGATACGCCGCATCGATCAGCGCGGCCACCTCCGTGCGATCGAGCCGCGCCACTGTTCGTCGGCGCATACGGGGTGTACTGAGCTGCAGCGCGTGACGGACCTGCGCCACAACCTGTTTGGTCTGGTCGTAGGTGAGATGGTGTTTGCGCCAGAGCTTTGTCGTTTCCTGGGCAACCAGACGTACAGACTTCGCATCGGACGATTGGCCGCGAAGTATGGAGTCGTTGGGCGGCGGTGAGGCATGATCCATCGCCCTAGTATACTCTGAGAAGTTCGTGGTATGCGTATTAGGCGAACAAAGGAGCGGACGTATGCAGCACGAGTGGCCCCCGGATACCCTGGCGCCCTGCTGGGCCCTGACGGACGAGGAGCAGACCCTCTTGACCACCAAAGCGGGGGCCACGCGCCTGGCCTTCGCCCTCCTGCTCAAGGCCTTCCAGTTCGCGGGACGCTTTCCTGAGCGGCGCGACGACATCGCCGAGGGCGTGGTCGCCCACCTGGCCGCGCAGGTCGGCGTCAGTCCCGACACGTATGCGGTCGGAGACTGGAGTGAGCGCACGCACCGCCATCAGCGCGCGCAGATCCGGGACTACTGCGGGTTTCGCGCCTTTCGCGCCGACGATGAGCAGGGCTTCGTGGCCTGGCTGAGCACATGCGTCACCTCGCTCGATCCAGAAGCCGAGCCCCTCCTGCGCCTGGCGTATAGCCATCTGCGCGCGCAACAGATCGAGCCGCCGACCCCAGGGCGCCTGCGCCGGTTGGTGCGAGTGGCCCTCCGCGCGTATGAGGAACGGCTCGTCGCCACGATCGCGGCGCAGCTGCCGCCCGCGACGTGTGCCGCCCTCGATGCGCTCATTCAGACCGCGCCCGACGAAGACGAGGCTGAGGGCTACCAGGCCCCACTCTTTCCTATCCGCTCCGAACTCGCGTCCTTAAAGGAGGACGCCGGGGCCGTCAAGGTGGAGACGGTCCGCGAGGAGATTGAGAAACTGCGGCAACTCCGGGCCTTGGGGTTGCCCGCGCAGTTATTTCGTGACGTCCCCGCCACGTTCGTGACGCACTATCGTCAGCGCGCCGCGAGCGAGAAGCCGCGGGAACTGCGCCGCCACCCGCCCGCCGTCCGCTACATGCTGCTCGCCGCCCTGTGCTGGCAACGGGCGCGCGAAATCACCGACACCCTCGTCGACCTCTTGCTGCATATCGCCCAGCGTATCGGGGCGCGGGCCGAGGAGAAGGTCGAGGAGACCCTACGGACCTACGTGAAGAAGGTCATCGGGAAACCCTCCTTGCTCTACAAGCTGGCGAAAGCGGCCAAAGGCCGGCCGGATGGCCTGGTGAAAGAGGTGATCTACCCGGCCGTGGGCGAGCAGACCCTCGACGCGGTCATCCAGGAGACCGAGGCGGACACGGGGTATGCGCGGCGGGTGCAACTCGTGACGCGGTCCTCGTACAGCCACCACTACCGCCGCATCGTGCCGACCCTGCTGGAGGAGCTGACCTTCCACTGCAACAACCAACGGCACCAACCGGTGATGGAGGCCTTGGCGCTGCTGCAGCGGCAGCGGGGCTGCAAGACGCCGGTATTCCCGCGGCAGGAGGACGTGCCGCTGGATGGTGTGGTCAAGGACGAGTGGCAGGATCTGGTGCGCGATGAGGCGCACGGCGGGCGGGTCAACCGGATCTCCTACGAGATCTGCCTGCTCACGACGCTGCGCGAGAAGGTGCGCTGCAAGGAGATCTGGGTGGCGGGCGCCGCGCGCTATCGCGATCCCGACGAGGACGTGCCCCAGGACTTCGCGGTCCGGCGGGACGAGTATTGTGACGCGCTGGCGCAACCGCGTGCGGCCACCGCGTTCGTGGCGCAGGTTCGGCAGGCGATGGTCACCGCCCTGGCGGCCTTGGACACCGATCTGCCGCGCAATGCGGCGGTGAAGATTCTGACCTCCAAGAAGGGCAAAGGGCGCATTGTGCTGACCCCACTCGCCGCCCAACCAGCGCCGCCCAACCTCGGGCAGCTCACCGCCGCCCTCGTGCAGCACTGGCCGATGACCAACCTGCTGGACATCTTGAAGGAGACGGACCTGCGGGTCCACGTCACCGAGGCCTTCCGCACGCTGGGCGCGCGCGAAGCGTTGGCTCCCGATGTCTTGCAGCGCCGCCTGCTGCTCTGCTTGCATGGGTTAGGCACCAACGCCGGCCTCAAGCGTATGTGCAGCGGCGGGAGCGGGGAGACCTATGCTGATTTAGCGTATGTGCGCCGCCGCTACATCACCAAGGAGCAGTTGCGGGTTGCCATCGCCAAGGTGTGCGATGCAATCTTCACCGTCCGCCGGGTTGACCTGTGGGGCGAGGGGACCACGGCCTGCGCATCGGACAGCAAGCGCTTCGGGGCGTGGGACCAAAACCTGATGACCGAGTGGCATGCGCGCTATGGCGGACCCGGTGTGATGATCTATTACCATGTCGAACGCAACTCCGTCTGCATCTACTCGCAGCTCAAGACCTGTTCCAGCTCGGAGGTTGCCGCCATGATCGAAGGCGTGCTGCGGCACGATACCGAGATGGAGGTGGGAAAGAACTACGTGGATACGCACGGGCAGAGCGAGGTGGGCTTTGCGTTCTGTCATCTGCTCGGCTTTCAACTGCTCCCCCGTCTGAAGAACCTGAAGAAGCAGCGGCTCTATCGCCCTACGAGCGGCGAGCCGGCGGCCTATGCGAACCTGCAGCCCTTGCTCACGCGCCCCATCAATTGGGGGATTATTGAGCAGCAGTACGACGAGTTGATCAAGTTCGCGAGCGCGCTACGGCTGGGAACGGCCGATGCCGAGGCCATCCTGCGCCGCTTCACCCGTAGCAATGTGCAACATCCGACGTACAAGGCCCTGTGCGAGCTGGGAAAAGCCCTGAAAACCACCTTCTTATGCGATTACCTCCGGCTGGAATCACTGCGCCGGGAGATTCACGAGGGCTTGGAGGTCATCGAAACCTGGAACAGCGCGAACGACTTCATCCTGTACGGGAAAAGCGGCGAATTTGCGAGCAACAAGACCGAGGATCACGAGATTCTCATGCTCTCGCTGCACTTGCTACAGATCAGCCTTGTGTATGTGAACACGCTCATGATGCAGCAGGTGTTGGCCCAACCGGCCTGGCAGGGACGCCTGACCGCCGCCGATCTCCGGGGCTTAACGCCTCTCAAGTGGCAGCATATCAATCCGTATGGGACGTTCCTATTAGATATGCAGCAACGCTTACAGTTGGATCTCGTCGCCTGACGTGGTGGTACTTTGCCGAAATTTCGGCCTTCGCTACCTTAGGGCCTACAGTCATTCGCCTTGCCGTACACCTTGGGCCGCTTCGCGGATGATGCCGGCGACAACTCCCCCGTCCTCGTTGAGGGCCATGCGCCATGTCCCGCCGTCGACGGGGACGCACGCCGGGTCGATGACGGCTTTTACGACCATGGCGATGGTGCACCACAACGTCACCTTCTGTCCCGATTGTTCCGATGGGTAGCGGCCCGCGCGACGACCCATCGGTGGCAGGGGCGACGGGAGCCTGATGGCGCGCCGGGACCTCGACCACGGCGCACAGCGCACGGCGCGCGGGCCGAAGAGGGCGAGGACCTGGGACGCTCGCTGCGCGATCTCCACCTGGAAGGGCGACAAGCCTTGTGCGCTATCCAACGTCCAAACACTTATGGCCAGGTCGTTGTCATCGGGCGCGTCTATCTGGAGCAGATAGTCCTCGATCAGTTCGCAAACGATCATGAGGTTCGTTTCCGCCCGCGCGTGGCGCGTGGAGAGGCTGTGATACCAGGTGCGCATCCATCGTCGCGTGGTCACGCTCTCGATACCCCTGGATGCGACGGCCGCCTGCCGCGTCGGCGATGGCGTCGGGGCTGCGGATAGCGCTGGGATAGGCCCGGTCTTACCGAAATAGGGGGCGAGGAGAGCGGCCGCCGCCGCATGGCCCGTCGTCGGCGGCGGCAAGGGCGCGGCGAGCCAGGCGGGGAGCGATACGTCGGCCAGGACAAGCCGGATGACGTGCCCGATTTCCGAGACCGGGGCGCTCCCCGTCGCGACATCCAGGGCGGCTTCCGCCGCGATGGAGCGATCCGCCGCGATGCGGTCCTCGTCCGGGGCATCGTCCCATATGCCCTTGACGAGAACGCCGCGCCGCCAGGTAATCCGCCGCGCCGCTTGCAGGGCGACGACAATGTGTTTGCCCGAGGTACGGGCCGCTCGATCGCGGCGTGCGCATCGCCTTGCAAGTTGGGCCAGCTGGCTAGCGGCCTGCGGCGCGTGACGCCACACAAGCCGGTCGGAGAGCACGACGACGAGGAATGTTAATTGACCTTCTTGCCGTTCTAAGCGGCGCGTCCGCCACCACAAGGATGCGATGGCCCACAAATCAAGCCCGATCACAGACCATGCGGCTAAACCAGTCGCCACGACAACCCCGACGAGTCGCACGACGTGGATGATCGGGACGACCGTCGTCGCGCCATAGCCCAGGTGCGAGGCTAGCGCCTGACCGGCTATCGTACAAGCATAGGCGACGCCGACAATGTAGATGGCCCCTAATATCGCCGCGTCCGGGCCTACCGTCTCGCCCAGTACGGGCCGTAGTTGCTCGCGCGCGGCCAACCCGCAGACGAGGGCGATCCCGGCGGCGACCAATAGGTTCCAGCATAGTACAGCCGGGGGATCGCCGTGGTAGCCGTCGTACAGCAGGTAGCTTGTTGCCGGGCCAGCCCCCTGGCGGGCGAGTGCCCATAGCGCGGTGTACGCGGCGACGATCCCCGCGGCGAGGGCGGGTGTCGTGCGGACCCACCACAACGCGCGATCGTTGATCATGCAGTGGAACGTCACCTGCAAGCTTATAGCGACCGTTGTGGTGCAGGCCCATAGCAGGATGCCTAGACCCGTCACCCCGGTTACATGGTCGAGCCATACATCGGTCTCGGGCGGCCACAGCGCGTAGAACACGCCGACCAGGGCGTAAGAGACGGCGAAGACCCATCGTTCCGGCCCCGATGGTAGGCGCACGAAAAGGACGACGCCGAGCAGGACGACGACCGCTCCCAGGACGACGCTCAGTAGCTGCTCCGCGTCCACTTAGAACCGCCCGACGAGATCCCGCACCAGAGAACGGTATGTATCGGGGAGGCGAGACAGGGCCACCTCGCGCTCTCCATCGGCATCGCCATAGGCGAACAGGCGCCCCATCGTTGTGGAGAACGCCTTGGCCACAATTTCGGGCGGCGTCACCGGGATCACGCGGGGCCGTGCCACGCCCTCCTCCGTCACGTCGTCGCGCAGGATATGCGAGACTTCGTGCGCGATGATGATATCCGCTTGCCCGGCGGTCACGTCGTCGCGCACATCGATTACCCAGTGGTCCGGTCCCACGCGGCGGACGAAACCTGTGTAGCTGGGCAGCTCGTGCATCGAGACGTAGCGCACTTCGATTGTCCAGCCTCTCCGCTTGCGCAGGGCCGCGACCAGCGCCTCGCCGCCTTCCCCCGCTGGCATGGCAGTGAGCCCCAAATCGCGGAACTCTTTATAGGCCCTCTCAATCCCCTCATCGAGGAGGCCGAACACGTCCGCGCCGTCCCACTCTAGCTCCATGTCCTGTGCGAGTGTGGTGTTGTTCGCTAGGTCCATGCCCCCCCCTGTTCCTGCCGTGCTACCGTTGTCAGCTATGCGTCGGGCGTTTGCTCTGCCTGTGGTACCTGCGGTGCGTCCTGGGGCATATCGGCCTCACGCTGCCGCCGCCGTAGTGGCGAGGTATATTCCCAGAAGTTGAGCAGCGCCTGGTAGTCGTCCGGTCCCATATCGCCCGCTTTTGCCGCGAAGTCTCGTGTCCAAGGATTTTCCAGGGCCTTGCGCAACTTGGCCGATAGTTCTGGGGACGGATTGCCCAGGGGCGCGTCGGGGTCCATGGCCGTGAAATAGCGTATGTCCATCCCGAAGAAATCGGCGAGGCGAACCAGCTTATCCATGCGCGGGTGCGCCACGCCACCGTTGCACAGCATGGAGAGATAGGCAACAGACAGCTCGCCGCCCGTTTCCGCCTCGACCTGACCGTATGTGTACTTCTCCCCATCCGGGCGCCGGCGCTCGTCGAAGAGCCTATTGAGGCGCTCCGCAAACCGCTGCGCGGCTGCCCCCTGCCGAGCCTTCTTCTCGTTCATTCTGTCTGTACCTAACAACTAGCGAGGCTCCGCCTCAGACCGACGAGACATGACGCGAAAACTTGACTCATTCGCACCATGTTTGCCTGTATTAGGAGTCTAACCTTGTGCAGGGACGGCGCCCTGCACAAGAGGCTCCTGACGGAGCAGCGAAGATCGACAAATTTTTGTCGATGTTGACGCCGCAAGCGCCTAGGCCCTATCATGATCCATTCAGTTTGTGAGGCCTATACCCGGTTGGCGACCTGAGTTCACACAGCTTGACGCTTCGCTCACCCCGTAGTACATTACACGCAAAGCCTAAATATAAAATGACTAGGCGAGTCATTTTATATTTAGGCTACGAACCTGTGTCGCTTCGACGTGTTTACCACGCCGTTCCTTCCAGGCTAGCATGAGCGTTGACATAACCGCAAGTATAGCTATGCAGGACAGAAGGGAGACGGCATGGCTACCCAACCCACAGCCTTTGGCGTACTGCTCAAACACTTCCGCATCCGCGCTTATTTGACACAAGCGAAACTTGCGGAGCACGCCGGCCTGAGCGTTGACGCGATTATCAAGCTAGAGCACGGCAAGCGACAGGCCCCACGCTGCGAGACCGTGCTGATCCTGGGTCGTGCGCTCGGCCTCACCGCCCAGGATCAGCACGTTTTGCAGGACGCCGCGCGTCCCCCTGCGCGCTTGTGTGATCTGGTGGTCACGGCGCCGCCCCACATCGCCGCGCTGGTCCAGTCCCTCGCCGAGTTACACGCGCGCCAAGCAGCTCTTATCGACCTGTTCGTGGCCGCCGATCCCGCTGGGAATTCAGACGCGGATACGCGTCTGCCCTAGCAATCCCTTCTCTAGCGCGACCACTTTCCCCCTAATCAGGACATACAGTAAGCGGCGGGCGTCATCTTGACGCCCGCCACTTATCTATGCTCACGAGGACCATCAGGAAAAATGCAGTTGCAAAAGTAGCAGTGCTACTTGTCTAGGTAATGTCTAGGCATTGTCTAGGCGTTGTCTCTGGTGCAGGCCGGCGGTGGGCCTGACACTAGAGTCAGGATCGGACCTAGCCCGGCGCTCTGACAAGCGCCCGGCCCACGACGCGGCCCGCTGAGGGGAGGTGAGCATGAGGCGGGCCACACGGACAACGCAGACCTGTTCGTACACGTAAC
>JAABVA010003762.1_pt1 | contig 14297 bp, 7 predicted proteins | sample 5560331 | NCBI WGS metagenome assembly JAABVA01 (sample SAMN12812661, study PRJNA571458) | rock metagenome | isolation source: Antarctica rocks | place: Antarctica: Victoria Land, Mt New Zealand sud | collected 2016-01-07 | reverse complement strand
AGCTTGAAAGTGATCTGATTTTTATGATTTTAGACTCATTTTGTAGAGAATTGTGAGAGGTTTCTAATGATGTAAAAATTATTAAAATTACTCAACAAACAATGAAAATTACATAATATTATAAGTTGAGTTAAGTCTCAATGTTGAGCTCAATGAGTCAGGTTAGGTTTTGAAAGTTGAGCTTAACTTAACTTAATGATTATTTTATTTTATCTTTTAAATTGTCTTATTGAGCTTCTGTTTGATCAATTTTTCACTGTTGTACTCATTGTGCACATGCTTATGCAATTTATTGTTGAACAGAAAGATTTTACAGCAGCTATAATAGTTATTTTGTATTTCAATTACATAACTTATGTTTACAGCTTCTTCTTTATTCTTTTTGTTCTTCAATTCTTACTTTTAATCTAACTCATAGATCTTTTCTTCTTTCTAAATATTAAATATATTGACTTTCTAATATGTATTATTATAATAGACATTCTTATTGAAAGAAATGAATACTCATGCTATACTATGTTATCTAGTGAAATCCTTAAATTATGTTGCCTATGGGTACATCTTGGTCAAGAGAGTTACAGAAGAAGTAATAAGAATGTTGACTGCAATTAATGTGAATAGAGTCTTTATTCAGTCTCTGACACTAATTTTATTCTGCTTCATAGAAGCAGCTAGAACATCACTTCTCAACACTTTCACTCAGTAAGGCTGCATCTATTGACTCTCACTGACAGCAAACATCAGATAACTAAATGCATCATTAAGAGTTCAACAAATCATTTAAGAGTTTAACTAATCATTAACAGTGAATCTTATAAATTTAATGAATCACTTAAAGATCTGTTTAAGCAGAGACTTAATAAGTCTGTTAGCAATCATCTCTTGACTGAACACAAAGTTTATCTGAATCTGATTGCACTTATGCAGATTGCAGATGTTATAATAGAAGACATCAATGTACTTTAATTACTCATGTACATGTGCATTCTTGATCAAGATCAAGACAGCTTGATTGTCTTCTCTGAGCTGAATAAGTAAAGATGCTCAATGAGCTTCATTCTCTTGAATGCTCACACAGTGTGAGTTGACTTCAAGATATTTGCTTATGTTTATGTCTTTTAATATCTGTTCAAGTCAGATCTCAGTCTTCATACACATTGACATGATCATATATTCAATCTCAGTAATCAAGATAACAATGAACTTCTACTTTTGACTTGTTCACAACACTGATTCATCTTTAAGCATGTAGATGCATTCTAGAATTAATTTTTGATTTTGCTTGTTCAAAGCATAGTCAGAGTCAGAGTATTTAAGCATTGCTTGACTTTCACTAAAGCTGTATATGATGTCAAGATTGATGATTGATCTTACATATTGCAGTAGTCTCTTAAGTGTGTATTCATAATGCTTCACAGAATCACTGAGATATTGACTTAGTCAATTTAGTGTGAAGATAATGTCTAATTAAGTATAAATTGCTGCATACATTAAGCTTTTAATTGCCTATTGATACTGTCTTTAATCTATTCTTTGATCAGTTAAGTCAGCAGAACAAAGAATATTATATTTATTAAATAAAATGCTGATGACTCTGTGCTTATCAGATCATATGTGAAGATTCTTTAGTATCTTGTTCACATAGTGAGTCTGGTTCAGGCACAGAGTCCTCATTTTGTGATTATATATGACTTAAATGTCAAGAATTTTCTGTGTCTTTCTTAAGTTCTTAACTTTGAACACACTCACAAGAGCTTGCTTAAACCAGAGAATGTGTAACAGATTTGTTGAAGTTACAACAATATCATTTACATAAAGAAGCAGCATAATTCTTTTGATGCTGTGAAGAAGAAGACAGAGATCAGTTTTGCTTTAATGAAAATTTAATTTGAGCAGTTTAGTAACACATCATTCATGTCAGTTTTATGCAGCTTGCTTAAGATCATAAAGGCTGTGCAGTATGCACAGAACACAATTAGATGCAACATTGATTTCAGAAGAAAATGTTATATAGATTGTTTTCTTCAGAAAGAATTTCATAAAGACATTATTAACATTCACTTAATGGCACTTTAGATTCTTAAGTGCAACAATAGTCAGAAAGACTTACAGAATGTTAAACTTGATAGTAAGAGTAAAGATATTCTTATAATTAACATTATATGTCTATGAGAAGCCTCTTGTCACAAATCTTGCCTTAAGCTTATTCAAGAATCTGTTGATGTTCAGCTTGAGTTTAAAGACTCATTTACTGATCATAATGTTGACTCTTCTTAATGACACAATCTCTTTTTATGTTTCATTTACTGTCAAGGCTGTCAGCTCTGCATGAATGATGTTCTTTTACATTTCTTCTCAGATTAAGTCTTTCACTGCTTCAGCATAGATGACAGACATCAGAATGTCAGATCTGATCACAGAGTCTTCTTTGTCTGCAGAGAACATCATAAGTGTCAGCATAACTCTTAATATTTTAATTAAGAATTCATTTATATCTTAATCATCATCATCATCATTGTTTCTCTTTCATTTCAGAATCTCAACACACAGAAAGATTCTGACTTCTTTAAGTGTCACTGTCTTAACTTAATTAGTGTTGATCTTCTTATCTAATGACTTGTCTAGATTAACTGCAGTCAACTTAATCTTATGTTGTTTATCTTAAGACTTGTCAATCTTAATTATGATCAAGTTAGACTGCATCTTACTGTTCTAAGTTATAAGTATCTGATCTGAAGCTGTGATCTTTACAATGATTGACTTCTTTTATAAACATTCAACAGATCTTCTATTCAAAAGAACATTTAATGTCTATTGTTGCAGTCTAAGATCAACAGTGCCTTTCTTCTTGCTTTCAGCAAACTTTACAGCATGATTCTTAATGATGCACTTAAGATCTAAAGCTCAGAGCTGATACTGCTTTGTGATTTTCTCAACATAGTTTATAAAGACTCTCACTTATTCTTAATTCATAAACTTGTTGCATCTGCCTTCAGATAGTAACTTGAGATCAATGTAGCTGTAGTACTTGCATCTTTATATACAGATATAATCAATGAATGACTTCACATTGATGAAAGCTTTCTTAAAAGTCATCTGCTTATCATTAATTAAGAGATCAGTTGCTGTTTAATTGTGAAGATAAATATCTGTCTATGCTGTCTGCACTCAGAACTCTATTGACAGTTGTGTTTCTTTGATCATAGCATACACTGAGTTCTCAGTGATTCAGATGACTCTTTCAGCAATGTCATTCTGAATTGACATGTAGAGCATCATGTATTGTGATGTAATGTTAAGAGACTTACATCAGTCATTTAAAGTGAACTTTAACTCTGTTCTATTGTCACTTTATACAGCAAGAATCTTTGCATCAGTTTGAAGTTCAGTCTTCAGTCATCATTCTTGCAGTGTCTGTGAGATCTCATCATGTTGCTTCAGCAATATCATTTACATCTTTCAGAAATAATTATCTACTATCTTCAGAAAGTACTGATATTCATTAAATGACAAAAATAATGAATTACATATGTCAATAAAGATAAAAACAAGAATGTTAGCCTTTCTTTTGCTTACAGTGTGGCCTTACTTGTTGATGAACTTGATCAGGGCACAAATCTTACACATGTTCTCATTGTTCTCAACAATGAGAATTGACTTTTTAAGAATTGTCATCTTGTAAAGATCACACAACTTTACAGAATTAAGATGAGCAAATTATCAGTGTTAAAGTCTGTAAGTCTTGATCTTTTCATTTAATGATGCAGTGTCAACATCTAAGAAGTCAGTCATAAGATCATGCTCATGAGTCTAAATATGTAAGCTTACATCTAAAGCAGCAGCAGGAAAGGCAGCCTCTGAATGTGACATGTACACTGTAGATATCAGAGCAAATTCATTAAGACTCTTTGCAATGTACTTAACTATATAGACTTCATCTCACTTTAATACTTCTATTATAGTCTTGTCATGCTTATCACACATTTAAAGACAGTGTTGATTAAAGCTTTCATACAGTCTCATTTTGCACATTCACTTTTCTGACAGAAGATTGATCTCAAGTTTAGACACATAAAGTGTTGAACTCAGTCTTACAGAATTTTCTGACCTGACTTGCATAATAATTACTTCACAATAATGAGAGTATAAATGTCTCTTCTTAACTCTAATTCATCAACATCTCATTCATATAAGAGAGTCACTGAAGAGTTAAAGTTGATCAGTTATGTATAAGAAGAATTCAGAGTCTGTAACTTATTTAGATTTAAGCATCTTACTGACAGTCTTCTTGAACAGAGCAGCAATTTCATTGTTAACTTTCTCTTTCTCTTTAGATTCAGAGAAGAAGTCATTGTCATCACTGTCACTGACTTTTACATTAAAGATTTTATATCTCTTTTCTTTTTCTTTATAGATTAACTTCTAATACAACTTAACTGCAGTCAATCTGTACAGCTTGACTGCAGTTAATCTGCTTGTCTTCTTTTAAGTATCTTGCTTGATGTCAGAAAAAAATTCACAATCTTTAAGAAAGTGAAAACTGTTGCAAAGAAAGCACTTAATAAAGTAACAAGAAGAATGATCACTGTCTGAGCTGAATGATCTGCAATAATATTACTTAATATTAGCTATGTAATGATTCAATAAACTGCAGTTCTAATTCATTAAATGTTGATCTTCTTTCTGTTTATCTATTCACAAGACAATGACAGTCTCATCAGTCTTAAGCTGTATCTCTTTCTTCTGAAGCTTTTATAGATCTCTTTTAACATCTGAATTGTTCTGAGCATCAATGACATCACAGATCACAATGTACTTAACTGATAGTGCTTAAAGCAGTATCTAAAATCATTATTCTAATTTGAACAACTCAATCATATCAGACTGAGTTGCAGCAATCTTTCTGTTAAGTTTGCTCAGATAAGTTTATACTTCTTTAATGAACACATTCTCTGACATTCTGTACTCAACAAACTTCATTAAATATTGTCTCTCAGTTATCTGCAGCTTCTCTTTGTACTTAAACTTTAACATATTTTAAACATTCTTTATGTTAATTTTGTTCATCAGATATTCTTAATTATCTGTATTTATGCAGATAATAAGTCAATATAAAATCTTTACATCAGTTTTCTGATTTTTAAAGCTAAGACTGCTGAGAGAAAATGAATCTGAGAATTCACTGATCAGTATGTTGACTGCTAAGACTTTAATAACATTTCATAGATCTTTTTTTATCAATTGTTTTCTCATAAGAGTAAATCATTGATTGCAGTTCTTGCAAGTGAGAATTGAAATGAGTCATTGCTTTGTAAAGAAGTCATTGAAGTTCATGATGATGATAGTTAACATGTAGTATAAGAAGTGAATAAAGTAAAATAATGATGTATGCATTGAAGATAATATAAGTAAAACAAATAGAAAGCTTTTATGTCTTTTATTCTGTAAAATGATAGTGCTTATTTATCTTAATAACTCATACTAAGCTGTCAAAGAACAGTGCTCTCTGAGTAACTATAAATGCTGATTTTTGCTGAAATCAATTCTCTGTAAATCTTTTAAGTCAAACATACTCAACTACTGCAGAATGCTGATTCTGCTAAAGTCAGATTTATCACAAATCTCAATAGTTAGTGATACTGTTAAAGCTGAATTGATCATAAATCTTAATAGTTGATGTACACAGCTGTCATCAGTATGCTGATTCTGCTAAAGCCAGATTTATCATGAACCTCAATAGTTAGTAATACTGCTGAAGTTAGATTGACTATAAATCTCAAAAATTAACATACTTAGCTGTCATCAGTGTGCTGATTCTGCTAGAGCCAGATTTATCACAAATCTTTTATGAATCTTAAAAGTCAACATACTTAGCTGCTGTCACACTAGAAGTATACACTTTCTCTGAGAAGCTTCTTGCTAATTTAGGCTCATAATCTATTGAAAGAAATGAATATTCATGCTATACTATGCTGTCTAGTGAAACCTCTAAATCATGTTGTCTATAAGTACATCTTGATTGAGAGAGTTACAGAAGAAGTAATAAGAATGTTGACTGTAGTCAATGTAAATAGAGTCTTTACTCAGTCTTTGATGCTAGTTCTATCTCACTTTATAGAAGCAGCTAGAACATCACTTCTTAACAATTCTTAAATTTTTGATAGTCAGTCTGATCATTAATAGAAGATTCATTCTTAAAAGAATTTACTTTTTAAATAAAGTATACTCAGTTACTGTATTCATCACAATTATCTCATCATAAGAACTTATTGCCTCTATTTAAACAGTTAAATAGTTTTTTAATCTGATTTTTAAATCTCTGATCTGATATATTTATCTTAAATGATGATCTTTTATTTTTAAAAATAATTTAAAGAGATGTCTTAAAGCTTAATTAAGTGTTTAACAAAGCATCTTATGAATAGAGTTAAAACTATTATAACTGATTATTAAACTGTCATTGTGATCTAAGTGAATATGAGAAATTGTTATATCTTAACAGTGAATATGATGAGTAAAAGAAAGATTAATAATTATAATTATCTTAATCATAGTTATTACAATCATACTGATCTTGCTGATTCTGTTGAACAAATTTATCAAATTAAGAATTGCACAAATAGCTATTATATTAATTTGTCTATTTAATTTAAAAAAATATTGATGAAATCTTTAACAAATATTTCATTCTTAAATTCATTGATGTTTTGTCAGAGAGATATATTAATATGTATTTATATTTAAATTATTAGACTAAATTCTAATTCATTTTAATTATAGCTTTTAATGACAGTCATAAAAATAATAATATATTTTATTAAGTTACAGCAATTTCTAATGTCTTCAATGATGTATCTAATCAAGTTAAACTTATTTTAAGCTTTACTGAGCAATACTTTAAAGTGTTTCTTTAGTGTTTTGCATCATTCTTCAATACTGTTAAAGTGAGCTACTAATTCAAGATGAATGATCTTTAATAGCTAACTATTTCATTACAGTTTTACTTCTCTACATAAATTAGCATTAAGATTTTAACATATTTGCCTAATGTCTTAAGTAATAGTTGTCACTCTGACTTAACTGATGAAGACATAGACATTTTAATAATAATTCTTGTTATTCTTATTAATAATATTGTCATCTTCTTACTTCTTAAGCAAGTTTAAATAAAATAAGTCAATATTGACTGACTTTTAAGTTAAGTTATCTTCATAAAAGTTATCATTGCTGTTAACATCATCTCTGTGAAAGTTAGAAGAGTCAGATGAATTAAATGATTTAAATATACTTTATTATGAGATATCTTATTTTTATGATTAAGCAATTAACACAGTGATGATCTGCAGAATCTATGCTTAAACAGTAGAGTTTATATTAGTCAGAGAAGATATATTGTCATTATTGTTTTGTAAATTAACATTTTAATCATTGTTTATCATGCTTTGTAATAAATTTCAAAGAATGTTTTCAGTAATGTTGAAGCTAAACTCAGACTCAATGACTTAAGATGCTTACAATGTGATAAAATGTTTTAAGATATTCAGATTAATTTTCAATAAAGTAATGATGAAATATCATAGTCTTTATCTAATCATAAAGAGATTTAATAAGTCTAAATTAAATATACTGTCAATTTCTAACTGCTGACTGACTATTTTAGCTACTCATTAAAGAAAGAATGAATCTATATATAATATTACTGTATTCTGACTAAAGATCTGTAGTATTAAATTGAATAGAGTTCAGTTATGTATTTAAGCAAAAAAGAATATGTTAAAAGACATTAAGAAAGTGACTTAAATTTCTTGAATACTTGACTGTTTGTATAGAGTTGTAACTTTGTGAATAAGAATGACAACATCATTAAGTATGAATGAAATAAAGTTAAGATTCATCAATTTATACTCTTTAAGTTAATAAGCTAAAGTTACTGTACAATTAGATAGTCTTAATAGATTAGATAAAGAGAATTTGTTGAAGATCTTTGTTAGCTTAATGAGTTGAGAAGTGTTTTGACTATAAGATGAAGTTATGAGATAAAAGAATGATGTGACATGATAGTAAGATAATGAGATTTCTTAATGATTTAATTTATTGATCTCATCATTATTTAATACAGCACAGAAGTTAAGCTGTAGAACTGACAGTTTAGTAAGCTAGAATCTTAATGAATAATTAATAATTGTTTTGATGAAACACAATTAATGCTATTAAATTGTTACTGTTAAATAAAGTTAAGAAATAAAAAGCTGTCTTATTAAGTAAGTGAGAAGTCTTAGCTATATAGTTATCTGACTATTACATCATAAGAATAGATAGACAGAAGCAATTTCTCATAATAATGAATAAAGTAAGAACAAATATCTAAATGAAAAGAAATGATGAAAGATCATTATGATGAGAAAAGATCATAATGATGAATTAGTGTAGTGAAAAGAAGAAAGATGTCAGCATCATAACATTAATATATTTTGTCATTCTGAAATGAAGATTGAAACAGAAATTTAAAAAGAAAAGAATGATGAAAAAAAGAATGACTGAATTAAAGAAATATATTTATTCTTAAGAAACACTGTTAAGATTATATTTCTTCTGTAAATGCTTTATCAGCAACTTCATTAAAATCAAACTGAGCTTCTTTCAATATATAAAGAAGAGAAAAAGCTACTGTTGTATATTCTACTTAACAATAATGTAGAATTAAAACAGATTCTTAAGCTATAATATATTCTTATATAGATTTAGAATCTTTAATAAGCTTTAATATACTTATTAATTGATTTTTATATTCTTTAATTATAGTCTTAAGATCATTGTAAAGTCATTCAGTAATAATAACAATCTATGATGCAGTATTATCTTTAATAAGTTCTCTTCAGTACTGTTAAAGATTCTTTATAATGAAGATGTCATGCTGTTCAGTAAAAAAGTCAGAGAAATGTTCTCTTTTATTGCTTTTATCTTTATTTTTATTTTTATTTTTACTTTTACTTTTGCTTCTGCTTTCACTTCATTCTTCAGCATTAAATCAATGTTGTATACTGCTTCTTCTTTTAAAATTGAATTTTCTGTTAAAAAGAACTTTTGTTGCAATATCTTAATATTTTTATATTCATTATTGTCAAAAGTGAGCACCACACTAATAGCAAAGCTATTATGAGTTATATATCTAACACTTTCCCTAACTCATGATCAGCCAGCACACTCATATGTCACTTACTCAGCTTCTTATAAGCAGAAAGAATGCATATACAATATAGTTTAAACTCATAACCTTAAGCTTATGCAGATAAGGCAGTCAACACATATTCAACATCATTACATTAACTTGAGCTCATAACCTGTTAAAAGTGAGCATCACACTAATAGCAAAGCTATTGTGAGTTATATATTTAACAATTATCATCATTTAATATCATATTCACTACACTCTCTGTCATTGCAAGAAGTCTATTTAAAATATTAATGACATCTTTAATAGATTTTAGTTTTAGTTTCAATTTCAGTTTTAATTTGTTGTCATTAAATACTCTGAGAATCTCAGAGTCTAAAGATGAAAATTATTGTTTTTAAATATAAAATAGTTATTGTGCTTTCTTTCATCACTTTAATGAGTCATTAAATGTTGAGTTTATTCTTTTTTTTAATTTCTTGCATCTCATATTCTTACTATCTACACAGATTGCACATCATTTTGAAAACTAATGATGATTAAATGATACAAGAGATGCAGCTTGTGACTTTAGTTGTACAATGTCTTTTGCATTCTTTTAAAAGATTGTGTTTTGCAATTCAGAATTTTTAAATGAGACAAAATTAGATTGAGTATGTTAAGATAGAAGTGACAGAGTTAAATGTATTGAATATAGTTTGATTGATGTTAGCTGAGAAGAGATTAAGAGAGAGTGAAAAGAAGTTGATGAGATGTTAAAAATAGATTAAGAGAACAGAATGTAAAGTAATAAAAGTTTAAGTGTAACAATAGTTATATCTTTCTTCTGAGAAGTAGTTTTTTAAGAAGCAGAACAGAGCTATGAGAATATAATTAATTGAAGCTGAAGTTAATGTGTAATACTAAAAATCTATAGAGAAGAAAATCATATTATTAGCACAATTATATAATTTTAAATTTTATTATAATCATTCTTTAATAAGAAATTGTTCAAATCTTTATGCTATGTCACTGTCAAACTCTTCATCAGTATCTGTTATTTAAGAAAGTATACTGCTGAAATCTTATGTTCTGAGATTGTAATTCATAAAGTTGAAAGAGTATTAAGAGAGAATAGCTAAACTGAAGACAACAGATCATAAAAAGAAATCTTAATTCTATTAATGTATATATTTTAGCTCATTTTACATTCAAGAATATTAAAGTTTAAGTTCTTTATCTATCTTTTAAACTATTAGATCAGCAATTTGAATGAAAATTCATAAATAAGAATTTGAGAATTTAAAATAATGTAACACTTTTAAATTTAACTTCTCTATATTCTTATTTATTCTCTTCTAAATGTCTTTTAATATCTAAAATATGTCTATTAATCTTCTCTGATGACTGAAAGTTAAATGACATTAAAGAAGTATTGTTCTGTTAAAAAAACTTGCAATATTAAAATTATAATCTTAAGTTTAACAACAATGCATATACATAACTTCTGTTTCTTTTCACTTCACTTTTTACTTTCAGTCACTCTCATCAACTACATTACTATATTAACATAACATTAACATTTACTCTGCACATCTTTATTGCTGCAGAATCTGTCATTTTATTTTATTAACAGTAATATTATCATTATCTACATTGTCTGATTACAGTATGTATGTAATCAGAATTAAAGAACAACAACATAATAAAATAAGCAAATCTGTATTAGTCAGAACAATCTCAGTTAGAATAAGTAAGAAAAGTATATAAATATTGTTTTTAAATAAATTTAAACAAAAGTTTTAATCAACATCAATAAAGATTGAAGTTTAATTTTTTTGTTTTTTTGCAATTGTTAATCAATGATTTATCAGAAAAATCAGCAGTCTCAATTTACAATTAATGATTTCTTTAATGATAGAAATGAGTCAGTTAAAAAACAGATTTAAGTTAACTTAATTAATAATATATATACTGTACATCAATCTACAATCTACTATGTCTCATTAAAGAAAAGAAAGCAGAAAAAGAAATATAATAAAAGCTCTAAATTAAATCTTAATACTTAGCATCTTAAATTAGAACTTAAGTCTCATCAGTAGTAGCAGCATTTATAAAAGAATGCTGATGTTTAATAAATTATTTTTTAATAAAAGTTATTATCTCTCTCTGTACAAAAGAATTCTTAATATAAGATGCTGCATTTCTTCTTGCAAAGACTTTTCAGAAAGAAGTCACTGTATTTTTTATCATAAAAGAATTCTCAGCATAATTCTCATTAATAAAGCTTACTGCATTGCTTTAATCAGTCTAAGAATTCACATTACTCTTTATTAAATGATTGCTTATCTTAAATCAATAATCATTAATTAAAGCTGATGTTCTCAGAGCTTTAAATGAGATATAAAAAGAATGTAACAGAGTTTATTAATGTTATGAAGCTTCAGTTTTAGAAGTTAAAATATTAAATATAATTTTTATTTCTTCTATTTTTCAACAGCAATAAAATAAATATACTCATTATAAAAAAAACTTCTACTCATGCTGCAGAGAACTGAGAGCATGTTTTGATAAAGAAGAAGATTTAAATAAATATTAAAAATTAAAAGTCTTATACAGTTAAGAATATAAGTATAAGTCTTGTTATCTTCTCAGTTTACTTAAACTAATTGCAGTAAAAGTAACATGTTAAGAACACTTTAATGTTAAAGATAGCTTATGTTATTTATTAATTTAATGAGTTAATAACTCTGATTATCTTTTTTGCTGAGAACTACTTAATCAACAACATTAAATATATTTTCAATTTTATCTGCAGCTAAATTGATCTGAAGTAAAGCAGTATGCATGCAGACTGATATATACAGAGTGAGTTTTCTTTTTATGATACAGTATTTATTTAAGTTAACTGATACAGCTATTTATGTCAACTTTGCAATGAAAGTAAAGCTTAAGAATGACTAAGAAATCAATGTTAATGTAATAATATTAAATAGAGTAAAAGACTTTGCTAATTTATGTGACTGCATAAAAGACTTAGATGATAGTTAGCTCATAAAAAAGACTTAAATAAACAATCTTTCAGGCTCTGTGCTGTCACTCTCATCACTATTGCTCATGTTCACTGTTGCTTACATCATTGCTGTTATTAAAATTGTTACTATTGCTCATGTCACTATCACTCATATTATCTCTTACATCATCACTGTCTATGACTCTGCACAGAGCCTATTAATCAGGAAATACAGCTTCAACAAGTGAAAATTGTAATGTTGATGACAGTAAGGTAAAATTGTGTAGAAATGAGTGGTGATGACAATGACAGCAAGATTGAAACACACTATAATTTTGATGACAGCAACATGTTTACTAAAGACAAAAGAGTTAGTGTTGACATTAAGACTATCTAAGTCTTTTTTATGAGCTGACTATCATCTAAGTCTTTTATGCAGTTACATGAATCAGCAAAGTCTTTTACTTTATTAAATAAGATTCTTCACATTGCAACAATAAACTTCTTTTATGATTTAATACAATGACTAACTCTCAGCAATTTAAAAATATTAACAGAATAAACTTTGTCTGAAAGCTGAGAAAGAAGTAAAAAAGAAAAAGAAACATTAATATTATTATTGACTTTAATAATAATGAGAATTATATCTTTCTTAAGAGAAAGTCATCTCTTAAATAATAAAGCTATTAATATCAATTATTCTTTCATTACTTACTGTTCTTTCATTGCTTCTTCTGTGCATCATTTATTAAATTACTGTATTTATTCTTTTCTATTATCTTAAATATTAATATCTACTGTGCATGATGCTGTTAACTGCTGATGACTTCATGACAAAAGATATTCATTTACTTTAATATTGCAAATTACTTACTGTATATATAAGCTGACTAAAGCATCATCTTCTTTATTATATAACAATGAATCTCTTATCATTCTTTAAACACTGTTTCTTTACATTCTTGTCTAGAGTGGCCATCAAGTCAGGTCAGGCCCAACTTTCAAAATCTGACCTGACTTGTTAAGCTCAACATTGAGGCCTGACTCAACTTGTAATATTGTGTAATTTTCATTGTTTGTTGGGTAATTTTGGTAATTTTTACATCATTAGAAACCCCTCACAATTCTCTACAAAATGAGCCTAAAATCATAAAAATTGAATCACTTTCAAGCTTAATGCACACAGCTGAAGTTTTGTTCAAATTCTTAAAGTTTCTGTCACTATGGTTGTTCACAGCTAACAAGGCATGCAAAATAAGTGAAAAATCAGCTTTAAAAAAGCCTGATAGTTACTTTATTCTTGTTATTGATGTCATCACTACAACATGACAGAGAAGCATGTCATGTTGAAAGTATGTTATAAAGCAAAATATTATTAAAATGAAACATGTCTTTCTGTCAACAACATCTTAAAAGACAGCATTGTGTAAATTTGTGTCAATGACATACTGAAAAAAAGTCTTCATATTAATGACATACTGAAAACAAAGCTTCTCTGTCAGCAACATCTTAAAAGACAGCATTATGTCAATAACATGCTGAAAAAAAGTCTTTATATTAATGACATACTGAAAACAAAGCTTCTCTGTCAGCAACATATCAGAAAGAAATCTCTGTGCTGTTAATATATTGATAAAGAACTCTCTCTATCAGCAACATATTAAAGAAGAAGCTTTCTGTTAAAGATATATTAAAAAAGAGATCTCTCTATCAGCAACATATTAGAAAGAAACTCTTCTTCTTAATAACATACTGAAAATAAAGCTTTCTATTAAGAACATTCTGAATATGAAGCATTCTGTCAGCAACATATTGAAAAGAAATTCTTTCTTTCAACAACATATTAAAAACAAAGCTTTCTGTTAGAACATGCTTAAATACTGATATATCTTTGTTAATTAACATGTCATTGACTATTTAACACATCTTTAAAGCAACATACTGTGATTATCATGTTGTCTATGAGCTTGAGATGACAGTGACATTTATTTTTGAAATGACACATGTTTATTTTAAATTTTCATTGATATTGTATTACTAATCTAGCATCATAAGGGCATGTTATTAATAGTAACATTCATATAACATTACATCAGCATGATTTCTTAGAACCGGCGGCTTCCCCTAAGGTAG
>JAABVA010003761.1_pt1 | contig 14299 bp, 19 predicted proteins | sample 5560331 | NCBI WGS metagenome assembly JAABVA01 (sample SAMN12812661, study PRJNA571458) | rock metagenome | isolation source: Antarctica rocks | place: Antarctica: Victoria Land, Mt New Zealand sud | collected 2016-01-07 | reverse complement strand
TGGCCCGAGCGGAAAGTGCTGCGGTGCAGCCGGAACCGACCGCAGCCGGTCGGCGGCCCAGGAACCGACTGACCGATGCGGAGGAACAGCAGGTGCTGGCGATGCTCAACGGCGAACGGTTCGTCGACAAACCACCGACGCAGATCTACGCGACCCTACTGGCCGAGGGGACCTACCTGTGCTCGATCTCCACCATGTACCGGATCCTGACCAAGAACACGCAGGTCAAAGACCGTCGCCGGCAGGCCTCGCATCCGCCGCGGGCGGTCCCGGAGTTGCAGGCCACCGCACCCAGGCAGGTCTACTCCTGGGATATCACCAAGCTCGCCGGGCCGGTCCGGGGAAAGTACTTCGACTGCTACGTGATGATCGACATCTACTCGCGGATGATCGTCGGCGCGCACGTGCATCACACCGAAACCGCTGAGCTGGCCGTAGATCTGATGACCGAGGTGTTCGGCGTCCAGGGTGTCCCGCAGGTGGTGCACGCCGACCGGGGCACGTCGATGACCAGCAAGTCGGTGGCGATGCTGCTGGATGATCTGGAGGTCACCCGATCGCATTCACGGCCCAGGGTGTCCAACGACAACCCCTATAGCGAAGCATGGAACAAGACGTTGAAGTACGCGCCGGTGTTCCCGGAACGGTTCACCTCGCTGCAGGCGGCCCGGGTGTTCATCGACGAGTTCCTCGACTACTACAACCACGACCATCGGCACTCAGGGATCGGGCTGCACACTCCCGCGGACGTCCACTACGGCCTGGCCCCGGCTACAGCCCAACGACGTTCTCAGGCGTTGGCGGCCGCCCGCACCCAGCACCCCACCCGCTTCGCCACCGCCCACGACCCGAAAATCCTCGACCTGCCGCCGACCGCCTGGATCAACGAACCGACCAAGGAGGACCCCACCGAAACCGCAGCCTAAAAATCAGCTCCCGATGGCCTCAACCTGCTTGACAACTTCCGACCCCGCATAGGTCTTACCTGTCCCATGAGCGAGGACGCTACTTACCTCGGAAGTGGTTGCATGCTCGGCCAAAGCAAGGCAATGGCTGCGCTTACACAAAAGGAACCCTTGCTGTACGCCTTGGTCGACGCTGAGCAGATCGCGCACACTAGTGCCCGTAGCGACGAGCGAGGTTGGGTGGTGCTCTGTGTGGAAGGTGAACCGCGGGGATGAGTCCCCGGAGGAGCTTGCGGCTTTGCGTCGGCAACGGCAGCGGATGTCGGTGCCTCGGAATGAGGCGGGCGGCGTTGTCTTCGTTGAGCCGGTGGTCTTTCGGTCGGCTAAATGTGCGTTGCAGCTGGAGACAACCCGGGTGTTCAGCACGGGTGTGCAGTTCCAGTTCCGCGTACTGGTGCGTCAGCAGACTGCGCGACAACCAGGCCAAGCACCGACCGCGCCGTCGATGCTGGGTATGGGCCGCACCGGCGGCGACGATGCCTTGTGGGTGGGAGTGAAACTGGCAGACGGACGGAAGGCAACCAATGCCGGTGGTCGTCCCCCGAGTGTCGAGCTCCCCGAAGATGCCGTGACACTGTCCCGGACCGGCGGCCAGAGCAGCGGGAATTCGGCGTCGCTGAGCTACTTTTTGACGCCCGCTCCGCCACCTGGTCCGGTGACGTTGATTTTGGCGTGGCCGGCATTCGATATCGAAGAGTCGACACTGGTGATACCGGCGGACGAGCTCGCCGCTGCTGCCACCCGGAGGGTCACATTGTGGCCCGAGCAGCCTGAAGACGAGAGGTTCAACCCGCCCCGGCCGCCGCGACCGCCTATGGGTGGTTGGTTCGAGCAGAACCCGCCGGCCGGCTCCTCGAGCGATTGATCGTCCGCAACTGCCCGGGTTAGCCGTTGACGATGGCGGCGGCGACGGCGTGCACCGGGGAGCCGGTGATGACGTCGCGGCCGCGTACGTACCGCATCGTCGTCGACGGTGAGGCGTGGCCCAGGGCGGTGGCGACCTTGAGGACGTCGGCGCCTGCGTCGACGGCGCTGGTGGCGAAGGTGTGCCGCAGGGTGTGTGGGTGCAGCCGGGCGATGCCGGCGCGGTCGCCGAGCCGGCCGAGAAGGCGGTGCGCGGCTCGGGGGTCCAGCGCGGCGCCGGTGGAGGTGGTGAACAGCGGCCCCGCTTGGTCGCCGCGGTGGGCGAGCCAGTCGCGGATGGCCACGACGGCCGGCGCGGGCAGGACAGCGGTCCGCGGCTTGGCGCCTTTGCCGGTGACCCGCAGCACGGTGGCGCCCTGCTGGTTGTCCAGATCGCCGGTGTGCAGGGTGAGGGCCTCGGAGATCCGCAAGCCGCACAGCAGCAGAACGGCGACCAGGGCGCGGGCGCGAGGCTGGCCGGCGGTGACCTCCCACAGCCTGCGGGCCTGGGCGATGTCCAAGGCGCCGGTGTCGGCGTCGTCGCGGTGCAGCTTCGGCACCTGGTGCGGTCTTGGCGCCGTCACGGGAACGCCCTCGGCGGCGGCGTAGCGGTAGAAGGACAGCACCGCGGCAAGTTTGCGTCGGCGGGTAGCCACCCGCTGCCCGGCCATCGCGAGATCAGCGAGCCACGCGGTCGTCACCCCGGGGGTGACAGCTTCCGGCGCGATGTTCCGGTCAGCGATCCAGCCGGTGAACTGCCGCAGGTCACCCCCGTACGCGCGGGCGGTGTGCGGGGACATGGTGCCCAGCCAGCCGGCCGCCCCCAGCCCGGCAAGACGGCCGGCTGCGACGGACCTGACAGGCAGAACCTCAGTGCTGGTGGTCATGACCGTCAGCGTGCCCGGCACCACCGACATCGCCGGGCAGCATCGATGGACGTGGCTGTCGACTAGGACGTTGCTCGGCTACCAGGCACGATGCTGTAGTGCCACGAACAAGTTCAACACGACGACCGTACTGGGATCGGATACTCCCCTGGCGGGTGTACGCCGTCTTGGCGATCATGTGTGCGGTGATCGGCACGGTGTGCCTGTTGAAGCTCCATGGAGACGGGCGGGCCCTTTTGGTCGGCATCTTCGCGGTGTTGACCATCGGCTGTGTGGTCTACGCCTGCGTCGGTTACCGCCGTAGGCGACGATGACCGGCGACGACCGACTTCGACATCGGTCGGGTACCCGATAACTCCCATTTTCGGGTACTTCTGAAGTTGGTTTTTCAGACGGTTTTCAGCGGTTCGACCAGCCGTTCGTGCCATGCGCGGATCTCGTGGTCGAAAGGCTCCAGGTGCTCTGCGAACAAGGCGTTGCCCGTCGCCAGGAAGGGCAGTCGAGTCTTAGTTGGTTGGCCGTGGTGGCAGCTCAGCGCTACGTCCCGCATATAGGTGCCGACCGTCTGTCCCACGGCTTGGGCTTCCGCCTGGACGCGGGCCAGTTCGTCTTGGGTCATGCGGACGCTGACCACCGCGCTACGCTGCCGCTTCTCGGACTTCCGGCCTCGTTTCGGGGTGCCCCACTCGGAGGCGTCGTCGATGGCTCCGATCAGATCCGCTTCGTCAGATGTAGACATGGGCACATGATGCCCTCCTTCTAAATGGACCACTTCAGTACCTCGTCCTTGTCACACGTTCGGGCGGTGATCGGCCGCAGCGCCGCCCGTACTTCGTCGTAATTGACCATGACCACCAGGGGCCGGCCGCCGTCTGTACGCCCGATCATCAGCCAGGTAGCTGTGCGGCCCTTGAGATTCGGCGCCCACAGCGGGTCGCCCAGGAACACCTGATGTACCTCGGCCGGGGTGACGCCCCGCTCTGCGAGGTGCTGTTCGTTCGCATCGTCGATCTCCACAAACTCGGCATCTTCTGGATGAGCCGCCATCGACAGAACCACTCTCCTCTCTTGACGGTCATACCGTCAAGCAGTACGGTCATACCGTCTAGTATAGGAGGTGCTCGTGAAGGTCACAGCATTGATCGCCAACCACGTCGAAGCCATCAACAACCAGCTCTACATCACCGGCGGCGGCATCGACCGCGCCTTAGTCCCCCCCGGCGCACCAGCTCCCTACATTGCACACATCGCGCTCGGCGTCCTTGTCCAAATTCCTTGGACAGCGACCAACCAGAACCACGCTCTGAAGGTCGACCTCATCGATGCCGACGGGCACGCGGTGCCGGTTCCTAGCGGACCCGGCACCAGCGAACCCTTCAAGGCCGAGATGCAGTTCAACGTCGGCCGACCGCCCACTCTCGAGGTCGGCGAAGAGCAGACCATCGCTCTGGCCGTTAGCCTGCCCGGCTTCCCGTTTCCCGCGCTGGGGCAGTACCGGTTCGTGATCTACATCGATAAGACCCAGCTCGAGGAGCTCTCATTCAAGATCGTCGGGCAGCCCGGTATGACGATCACCGGCCAGCCCCGCACATGAGGGCCCAGCGCACGAGAGGGAAAAGGAGGTGAAGGACATGTCCAAAGGTGGACGAACCAGCAAGGCCGTAGCGACTACGGCTTCGAAGGTGCTCTCAAGCACCAAGAGTACGAAAGCCGAGAAGTCGCTAGCCGCATCGGCATTGCAGCAACGCGGCAAGTAACTCACCACCCACAACACGAGACCCCCGCCACTGGAACTGGCGGGGGTCTCGTCGCTTCCAGCCTAAGGGAGTTACCCCACAGCTACTGCTTCATCCTGCGCCGGGTCATCGTGCGGTGATGGCCAGTTCGGGGAGGGCTGCGATGGCCGCGAGCTGTTGGACGGTGAGCGGCAGGGTGGTGGTCGGTGGGACGATGCCGCCGCTGTTGTTGAGTCCGACGTTGATCAGTGTTCCGTCGGATCGGAACGATTCGGCGATCATGTAGTGGCCGGTTTCGCTGTTTCCTGGTTCGTCGATGACGTCGGTGATGCTGCCGTCGGGGCTGGTGTAGCGGTGAGCAAGGTTGGCGGTGCACGGCGGGGCGCCTTTGTCCCACAGTTGGACGTCGATAGTGAGGAACGCGCGGGCGGACCCTGCCGAGACCACGGCGCCGCCGCCGGCCATGCCGGACCCGGCGGCGAAGGGCAGCGGCCCGGCCTGGGCCGAAGCGTCGGCTGCCGACAAATGCACGCCGGTCGGGATCGCGGCAGAGAACGCAGCCGCCATGCGTGCGGCCTTCGCCGCGGTCAACCAGGCCGGTACCAGCTGACCGTAAACATTGGTCGGTCCGCCGGTCATGGCCGCCGCGCTGATAGTGCCCTCCGTGGCCGCGGCGACGGAGGAGGAGGACGCCGCTCCGGTGTCGAGCGACGGTGACGTCCCGGTCGACGACGGTTCGGCTGGCGATGCGGTGGATCCGTTTCGCCATGCCGTAACGGCGGGGTCGTCGGTGCGCAGGACCGCCGCGCAGCCTGGTACCGGGCCGGGGCCGGCGGCGCCGATGCTGCCGGCGAGTCGCGGCACACCCAGGGCAACTCCGGCGGTGAGGGCGACGACGGCCAGGACCGCTCCACCGACCGTGGTCGCGCGACGTTGGTGTAGCCGGCGGCCTCCCTGTCGGGCGATCTCGCTGGCGCTCAACGTCAGTGGCGGTTCATCGCCCAGCGCCCGCCGCAATGCGGCACTGACGCCTTGACCGCTGTCATCGTGGATGGTCATAGCGGGAGCTCCTTGACAGTGGGATACGCGGCGGCGGCAACCGGGCCGGTGTCTGCGATCGCGGCGCGCAACGCGGTCAGGCCGCGCGAAGTCTGGGACTTGACGGTTCCCTCGCCGACGTCCAGCGCGGCTGCGGTGTCGGCGATCGACAGGTCCAGGTAGAACCGCAGGACCAATACCGCCCGGTGCGTAGCGGACAGGCGGTGCAACGCGGCGCGGACATCCAACCCAGAAGCCTGATCGGTGTCGGCGGCCGGCCGGTCGGGCAGCTCCGACGTGGAGTGCTCGGATCGGCGGTAGGCGCGGCGGGACTCGTCGATGGCCAGCCTGGTGATCACCCGCCGGGCGTAGGCATCGACACCGGCCGGGTCGATCCGATGCCACTTGCCGTACATCCGCAGCAACGCCGTCTGCACCAGATCTTCGGCCCGAGCCCAGTCCCCGCACATCAGAAACGCTGTCCGCCGCCACGACACCAGGCGGTTCTGCACCACCGCGGTAAAAGCATTCCGATCAGCCATGACCACCCCTCACCCCCACATACGTGCCGGACCCACCGGGACGTTCCACGCAGGCTTCAAAGATCGATCAGGCACGACGCTCAAACCGTCACACCTCTTGCATTCCGGCCGGTTTTATCGTTGCCACGACAAAACCAACGGGAGAGCCGACCGCGCCCGGACTGCCGGCGGACGGTACGGCGCCTACGCCCAGGGGATGGGTTGTCGGCCCAGTGCGATCAGGCTGCCGCCGAGTTTGCGGTGGCCGGTGGTGGTGACGGCGCACGCCAGGTTGGAGTGGGCGGGAATCTGCGGCGTGGTGATGGCGGCACCGCTGTTGTCCGCGAGGTCGATCTGGATGGACAGGGCACCGGCAGCGGTGGGGTCGGGCATGGCGGTGAGTTGTCGGACCACCTGCTGGCAGGTCTTCTCGACCTGGACGCGGGTGACCGGGTGGTCGCCGCTGTCACCGTAACCCAGGAGTTCCAAGGCATGCGGTTGCCGGCAGCCGCCGACGGTGAAGCTGTCGTTCCAGTCGGTGGTCGGCAGGCAGATGCTGAGTTGGTCGCGTTGTTCACCGGTGGTCAGCGCGTTACGGATGGATTTGCCGTACCGCGGGGGAGCCGGGGTCTGGGTAGTCGGGTTAGGTCCCGAGTCGGGCGGGGGGAGGGTCACGATGCACGCCGCCCAGTGCTGCCCGGCCGCCTTCTGCCGCGGCGACGGACTGGACATCCCAATCTGAACTTGTAGGAACGGCTGCCAGAAACGCTGGATCGGCTGCGTCGCTACTCCCACGTACTGCACAGCTGTCGGACTGCAGCTGTCCAGATTGGGATCGTCGAGGTAGAGGTTGTCGGTGTCACCTTTGACCACGGTGCGGCGGGGCGCCGCGATGACGGCGGTGATCTCGCCGTAGCGGGCTCCGGTGCACGGCTGGATCTGCTGCGCCGGGTACACCGGGACGGTGCCGCCCGAGGTGGCGGTGACCGGGGCGCCTGACTGCGGGCCGCGGACCGGTCCCGGGAGCGGGTCAACAGCGCAGTCGCCGACCGCAGGCGGTCCCGGGACCGGTACGGCCTGGGCGGCGCCGGCCACCAGGTGAGGGCGAAGGCCGGCGACCACGGCGACCAGGCCCACGGCCACGCCGATGACGACCAGGCCGTGCTGTCGATGCGTCACCGCCGCACGCTAACCCGAGCTGCCCAGCACCCACCACAACAAGTCAGAAAGCCTGCGCTGTCCCGTTGAACCATGACCGGCGCCCGCCGAGGGGGCGCCCGCCGAGGGGGCGCCGGTTAGAAGCCGTGGGGGAATCGGCGTTTCATGCGGGCTGCGGCGCGGCGTTGCGCGCGGTAGTCGACCGTCTCGAATCGGTCTTGGACTGCTTTGGTGAAGGTGGTGGTGGTGTCGAGTTGGTCGGCGATGTGCTGTTCCCGGCCCACCATGGCGGGGTGCGGCGTGAAGGAGAATTGGTGGCCGGCGTAGCGGAGGTTGTTGCGGTGGACGAGCTGGTTGATCGCCACCGTCAACGCTTCGTACACCGGGTGCAGGCAGCCGTCGGGTAGTTCGTGGGCGGCGATCTGCCGGGTCAATTCGGCGAGTTCCCCAACCCATTCGCTGCGTTCGGGTCGCAGCATCACCGGCACCTGCACCACCTCCCGGACGGCGATGGTCACGCCCGAATCGGCGAGTTCGGCGGCGGCCCGGCGCAGTTCCCAGCCCCGTTGCCGGCACGTCTGGCCGCACCACTTCGGCAGCGGGCCACGGCGGGCGACCGGCACATCGGTGCCGCAGCCGGCGCACGGGACGGTGCCGGGGCGGGGACCGGTGCGGACCCGACGGTGCACCGTAAGCAACGCCTCCAGCCGATCAGGCCCGTCCGGGTCGGGCGTCACATCCTCCCGGCGATCTGCTGACTTCGATGCTGCCATCACCCGATATTACGTGTCACAACGGAGTTAACAGTCCAGAGTGCAAGAGGTGTGACGGTTGTGACGGCTCTAGTCGTTGGCACAATAGGTGGGTAGCGGTAGCGGTGGTACCGAGGGGTGCCGGATCGGCGAGGCGCCACGGCCGGCGACAAACGAGAGCGGAGAAAAGATGGCGACCGGGAGCAGCGCGGCAACGGTGACAGCGACGACGGTGACGACCGGGGCGGGGCGGGGCAGGAAGGTTCGACCGGCGACGGTGGCGTGCTCCTGGTGCCGGCAGGAAGTGGACGTGCCGGCGAAGGGCCGGGTACCGAAGTGGTGCGGCACCTCCTGCCGGCACCGCGCCTGGGAACAACACCGCGCCGCCAAGTCCGGCCGGTCAGCCGTCACCGTGATAGAGCGGGTCGTCGAGCGGATCGTCACCGTGCAGCTATCCGCACCGCCGCCGACGCGACCAACGCCGACGGCCCCGACACCATCCGCGGCAACCACACCGGCCGCACCGACGGGGAGCGGCTGGGCGCCGCTGCTGACCGAACTGGCCCGGCAACTGGACACTGGCCGCATCTACAGCCGCGACCTGAACGCGATCCTGCCGGCGTTCGACGAAGCGCTGCAGGCGGTCAACCGCCGCCTCCCACACTGAGCGAAGTCATCGCTGTATACGAGATCCAGCCCGACCGGTGGTGCGGCGGTGGGCTCCCCAACCGCCGCGCGGGGGAGATAACTCCGGACCGTTCCATGTAGGGGAGGTGAGCCCAAACCAAGAACCTCAGCCCGTTTCTCTGCCGCGCCGTGATGGCCGCGGAGAGCCACCGCGCCACATGCGACCGTCCCACCAACACCGCCGGCCAACCCGTCGCATGGTCAACATGACTGGCAGACACCGAGCCCCGACACCCACAACCAAATGGCACCGCATCGGAGGTGCTGCCCGTACCGCCGGCCGGGCATTCGTACCGTTTCTTATCCGACTACTCATCGAACACTTCCTCAACCTCTAGGCCGCCGATCCCACCGGGGCCAGCGCTGCTGCAGCGCTCCACCCTGATCGTTACCTCAACTGCGCCCAGCCCCCACCCTCTACGGCGTTGACACCTCTCTTCCTGCTTACTTGTCAGGGTTCCCTGACGTATCCTTGTCAGGTAACCCTGACAGCAGTGAGCGGCGGAACGAGGACACGCGATGGGCACCATTTGGGACACCGGTTACCGGCCGGCGTATGACCACGAAGGGGCCCCGGTCACCGTGCTGGCCGACGGTCGGGTCTTGCGCGGTCGCCGCGACGACACCGGCGCGGCCGGAACCGGGTCGGTGGCAGTGTCGGTGGCGGGGTGGCGCGCCGGGTGCGACTGCGGCTGGATCGGCAGTCAGCTGTTTCCCCGGGCCGAGTACGAACTGCAACCGGCCGAAGGGAACGTGCCGACCGACGCCATGTATCCCGACGAAGTCGACCAGTTGTGCACCACCGAGTGGGCGGTGCACCTGCACCAGGTGCTGCCGCTGCTCGCGGTGCACGACGCCGCCCGCAAACTCGCGGCGGTGACCCCCGTCTACGACACGGCCCGCGGTGCCCTCGCCGACGCCGTGCACACCGCCCGCCGCCGGGAACCCCACCCGGCGAGCTGGCAGATGATCGCCGACGTCGTGGGTATCACCCGCCAATCAGCCCACGAACGATGGACCTGACCCCGCCTCCCGCCGGCGCACAACAAGAGCCCGAATCGAACAGCACGTATGCTACCGACCTGCCCGGTAGTCGTTGGCACGATAAAACAGTGTGGACCGGTGACCTTGGCGGCGGCCAGGTGGGCGGCCAGGTGGGCGGGAAGTTGAGGCGGGAAGTTGAGGTCTGACCGGGCTCCGGCCGGGTCGGCGGAACTGCGGCCGGGAGCTAGGCGATGACCGGGACGTGGGATCGGTGATCGGCCTGCCAGGCCGTCGCCATTGCGCGGATCTCGTCCTCCACCGCTGAGCGCTGCGGGGCGTGCCGCCACCGTTGGCTCACTTCGTGACAGGCCCGCACTACCCGGTGGTCGGGGATGTGCTCGGTCATCCACCAGTACCAGGCGATGCATCCGGCGCCGACAGCTGGATGCACACCGCCGTCGGTGATCCGTCCGAAGAACATGTCGCACACCGCGACGAGCGCACCGGCGATGCTCGGTTCATAGCCCAGCTGTTGGTAGTAGGCGTGGGCCAGCGGCACGATCACCGCCTCCTCCACCGGCCCGGACCGGGCTAGGTCGGCCAGCGCCGCCCGCGCCGGCGGGTCGGTAGGTTGTCGGGTCGCGGCGGCGGTCTCGGGCACGGGGGGCCCCGCCTCGCACAGCAGCCAGTTCGTCGTCTGCACGAACAGCGGGTCCGGGTCCGGCGCGGCGCTGTTGGGCGCCGACAGGTCAACCTCGACGGGCAACCCATGCCGTAGGTGCTCCGCGATGCCGGTTTCCAACTGCAACAACGACACACACCTCCACGCTCGATTCTCGATTCCCACACATCACCAGTGGCGACGCCGGTCGCATCTCGCGCAGTGGGTCAAATTGTCAGGCCTTGCTCGGTGCTTCGCACTGTGCCTTTTTCCCCAGGGGGCCGCGCCGGCCCCCCGGACCCCCCTCGCGAACCGCCCGACGCTCCGCGCCGACCGGACCGGGCCCGCGCCCTGGCCCGCGCCGCTTCCAGGCTGCTGTTGTTCCCGCTGGGTCCGCCGGCCGCCGGCCTCGCTGTGCTTGCTCTGCAGGACTTGCGCGTGCCAAGTCGGGGACGAACCGGAACGTTTGGGTGTGTGCCTACGTTCGGGCGCGGGTTGCCCTAGTCGGTGACAACCCGTTTTCCGCCCACCTTTGAAGGTGGGGGTTGGGGTCATCTGACAACCAGGGTGTAAGTGGTTGACGGCCGGCATTACCCGGCCGCGGCGGCGGCATGTGCACGGGATCAGCCAAAAAGATTCTGGCGGCAGGCTCTGCACCCGCCACAGCCTCGGCGCCTCTTCGCACCCGGAAGTCACCTCACCGGGGAGCAGCTGCTAGCCCTCGTGCTCGCGTTATTCATCCGACACCGTCTCACGGCCGGGCACCCCGACCTGACGGCCACCGGGGGCGCTGGACTTCTATGACGGGTGGGGCCAGCGGGACGAATCCACCCGAGCCGCGCAACACACCAGCGCGCCGACCTGGATTCTGTCGGAACGAGGCGATAGTCTTGCGACTAGTTCTGTATGTGCGATACCCGGATCGACGGTGCTTGGCGGCGAGTGTCGAATCGGGCGATCGAGCGGCTGTATGGCCTGCGACGATCGGCTCTTGTAGATGTAGTACTGCTGTCAGTGCCTCCCATGTGAGGTCTCGCAGGAACGCCCCCCACCCTTCCGGGTCGGGGGCTTTTTGCGTCGTAGGCGCGCTCAGAGAGCCCCTAGCGTGAGCAGCGCTCGCCCGGGATGTCGTCGCAGTGATCTGATCAACCGGGCAGGACAATGGGTCATGGCCCGCAAGCAGCAACGCCGCAACCCGCACCCCCCGGCGGCGGCCGCTCCTATCGACTGGTCAGCAGCAGAGGCGGAAGCCCGTCGCGACCTAAAGCGCAACGCCCAAGCGATCCAGAACACCCCACGCGGTACACCCGGAGCCAAACCACCCACCTGGCGACTCGGTCGCTCCCCCAGTAGCACTCCTACCTACAGGGCTAGCTGACCCGTTGGGCCCCAGCTTGAATCTCCGTATAGCGCGCATGTCGCTACCTACTTACAGTTAATCTATGTATTACACTTGTTACGCATAGTACTAGTGTGCTGCGTACTACTAAGACCCATCAACACTGGCCCACTTACCGGAGGATTGACGTGCCCATCGTCGCCGTAGCGAACCAGAAGGGTGGCGTCGGCAAGACCACGCTCACCCTGGCCATTGCCAGCGAGGTGGGCCGTAGAGGCGGCCGGAGCTTGATCGTCGACGCCGATCCTCAGGCCAATGCCACCGACACCATCGCCGGTGACGATTTCGACCCGGACGACGCTCCTACCCTGTACGACGTCTTGGTCTCCGGAGAAGAAGGAGCAGCCGACAGCGCAATCCGATCGACAATCTGGCCTGGTGTCGATCTTGTTGCCGGTGACATCCAGGTCGCCCGTTACGACGAGTTCAGTGGGATCGGCGCCGAGCAACGTCTACGAATCGCCTTGGCTGGGGTCACTGGGTACGACCTGGTGCTGATCGACTGCCCCCGAGCGCTAGGTGCCATCACTTCGGCGGCACTGACCGCGGCCGGGCAAGTGCTAGTGATCGCCGAGCCCACCAAAGACAGTCTCAAAGGCGTGGGCATGCTCATGGAAACCACCGAAGCGATTCGAAAGCATTACAACCCCGCCCTGGTGGTCGCTGGTGTCGTGCTCAACCGGTTCGGCCGCACCCGGGCACGATCGGTTCGGGCCGACCAGCTCCGTGAAGCTCTGGCCGGGCAAGTGTGGGAGCCGCCCCTGCCGGAGTGGAGCGCCATCGCTCGCATCAGTGAAGCCGGGGACCGACTTCCTGTTGTAGGTCCTGACACAGACCGTGCCGCCCAAGCCGGCCGAATTATCAGCGGATACACCGACCGTCTGCTTGGTACCGGCAAAGTTGAGGTGGCCTGATGCCCGACAAGAACATACTTCCCAACCCGCTCGTGAAGCGGCTGGCCAAGGCCCCTCGTGACAGTCATCCCGGCGAGCCCATGGCCACCTCATCGGACGCATCCGCCACCACGCCGGCAGCAAGCACCTCGAACCGAGTAGGGCCTAACCGGGTACGTAAGTCGCTCTACCTTCCGGCCGACATCGCCCAGGAACTGAGCGAAGCAGCCAACCGCATTCATCACCAATCGAACGGTCGTATCAGCAAAGCAGAAGCCGCCGGGGCGCTCATCAAGTTCGGGTTAACCAACTTAGCTGCTGTACACAAACACTTACACATCACCAACTAGCTACACTTATGTGTGTATGACGTGTAATACACGTACATACTCTGAGCTGCGCAAACAGTAGATGGTTAGCCCTTTTTATAGGTCAAGGTCATGAAGTCGCTGTGGACAACCAGCCGCGAGTGCACGCTCTCCCATCGAATCGTCCCAATCGTGTTCCAAAAGGCGACTGCTTCCGGATCGCCGCAAGGGTGGCCCTGTCCCGCAGCAAAGCCCCCGCCGTAGATGCCACCAGTGAGCTTCAAAGTCGATCGTTCGACTGTCACCTGAGCCTGCAGTTGCTGGGCGCAGGCGTCGACGGTGAACAGGGTCCCCTTTTGGATGGATAAGGTTGTTTGTCCTGGATGTGCCCGCTGGGGGGAGCCGTTGACGGTTTGTACCTGCAGCAGCACCCACCTGCCGGCCAAGGCCTCGTCAGGATCGAAACCATCTGGAGACCGCGACACTGCAGCGGAAACGCTACTGCTAGTTCCACTAGGTAGGGATGAGATTGATTTTGCTGAGGACGAGGGCACCGAGGACTGAGCTTTCGCGGCTGTCGAGCCGCCGGCAGCCCGACAGCCGGCGAGCAGGCATATGGGCACTAACAGATAAGCCAACGCCGTCTGACGATGTCGCATCCGTGCCCCGCTTCCTCAACCCCCTGCGTGTCAGGCTGAGTTGAGGCCAGCGGTTCATAGCAAGTCCGCCTGACGCAGGGCGAGATTCTGAGGTTTGTGATGACAGCAGTGTTGATGGTTCAGGATGAAACGGTGAGTACTCCTGGTCCGCGTGAGGGTGGTCCCCGACGTCGTCGGGCGTTCACCGTCACCGAGAAGATGAAGCATCTGACGGCCTATGAGGCGGCCTGCGCCGGCGGCGACGGTGGTGGCGGGGCGTATCTGCGGGAAGAAGGGATTTACTCCTCGCAGATCACGCAGTGGCGGCAGCTGCGCGACGCCGGTCTGCTGGCGGGGAAGCAACCGGGTGAGAAGGTCGGCCGACCGACGCCGGCTCAGGTGGAGATCGCCCGGCTGACCCGGGAGCTGGAGATCACCCGCCGCCGGCTGGCGACAACCGAAGCAGCCCTTGGGATTATGGGAAAAGCACATGCGCTCTTGGAGCAGATCTCCGAGAGCGCGGACATCGCCGATCAGCAACGCAAACGTTGAGGACCACCCACCGGCAGCTACTGCGAGCCGGGGTCGGCACCCGCCGCGCGGCGACGTTGACCGGGCTTGCCAGGTCCACCCAGGACCGCCTGGCCCGAGCGGAAAGTGCTGCGGTGCAGCCGGAACCGACCGCAGCCGGTCGGCGGCCCAGGAACCGACTGACCGATGCGGAGGAACAGCAGGTGCTGGCGATGCTCAACGGCGAACGGTTCGTCGA